>OUNO011323178.1_pt1 | contig 34198 bp, 28 predicted proteins | sample 1779811 | NCBI WGS metagenome assembly OUNO01 (sample SAMEA3914804, study PRJEB12502) | metagenome | biome: forest; material: soil | place: Canada | collected 2010-06-25 | depth 0.3 m
AGCTCGGTGCCGCAGCGCGTGCAGATGGCGTCGTAGATTTTCGTCACCCGTCCGCAGCTCGGGCATTGACGGCGCAGCTCCTCGCTCTCGAAGCGATAGGCAATCGCGGCCAGCAGGCCGAGGAAGGGCACGGCACCCGAGATCAGGAACCACAGCACGAACGAGCTGCCCTTGATCCTGCCGACGATGCCACCCGCCAGACCGAAGCAGGCGGCAATGACGAGGTAGGCCATGTCCGCCTCGGCGCCCTAGAGCAGGACTCGCAGCGCCCACACGACGGCGACGACCGCGAGGATGAGGATGAGGGTGCTGAACAGGAACGAGACGACGTGGATGATCACCCCGAGCAGCAGCCAGGCCGCCACGAGGAACACCAGCGCGGCGACCGCCGTGCGACCGAACGATTTGGACGGTGACTCGTTCATCTCCACACATCTTAACGACAATGCGGCCGGAAAACGACAATGCGGCCGAGCAGGAAGAGCTACCCCTGCCCGGCCGCACGCCGGGAGCACCGGCCGAGGGAAGCCGGTACGGTCGTCATGAGGGGTTGCCGCTACATGCGTCCCAGCTCACCGGGCTCTCGGGCGGTCCTTGCCCCCGAGGTATCCGGCGTTTGGGCCACCGTGCTGGCGGCCCGCCCCGAACCCGACACTGGTCAGCGCGTAGCGACGGATGCGAGGTCCATGCGGCGCCCCGCCCGCCGTTTCCTCGGGCAGCAGGATGAACCGCCGAGAAAGTGAGCTTGATTTGGCTGCTGAACGGTCCATGGGGCACATCTTGGCGCCTACGCGCCCCTGAGCCTTGGGCCAATCGTCCAAAATGTCGCCCGAGCTCGTGTGGAGGGTGACACCGCTCGACGCGGCCCAGGCTCCGGCAGGCGCTGGGCGCATCGGCACCCCGCGGGGGCGGCTCAGCTGCCGAGCTGCTCGTGGATCAGGCGCGCGACCTCGGTGCCGTCGGCCCGGCCCTTGGTCTCGCGCATGACGTGACCGACGATCGGCCCGATTGCCTTGGCATTGCCTGCCCGCACGCGCTCGGCGGCGTCGGCGTTGGCCGCGAGCGCGCCCGCGACGATCTCGGCGAGCTCGTCGCCGGCATCCATCGCCGCGAGACCCTCGGCCTCGACGATCACCTCCGGCTCGCCGCCGTCGGCGACGAGCCGGTCGAGGACCTGACGCCCGGCGCCGACGCTGACACGCTTGGCGCCAACCAGGCCGACGAGCGCCGCGATGGCACTCGGCGCGACCTTCGACGCCGCCGGATCCTCACCGTCGCCGAGACGGGACACGAGGTCACCGGCGATCCAGTTGGCCAGCGTCTGCGGCTCGGGTGCCGGATCGCGCGCCGCGGCCAGGGCGGCCTCGAAGTAGTCCCCGAGCTCGCCGCGAAAGGCCAACAGCTGTGCGCTCTCTGCGCTGAGGCCCGCCTGTGCGCGCAGGCGCTCGGCGCGATCGGCCGGCAGCTCGGACATCTCCGACCGGGCCGCGTCGATCATCTCCGGCGAGATCGCCACGGGCAGCAGATCGGGCTCGGGGAAGTAGCGATAGTCGTGGGCCTCCTCCTTGGAGCGCAGCGACGTGATGGCACCAGATGACGGATCGAAGTGCAGCGTCTCCTGGACGACGTCGCCGCCGGCGGCGAGGACCTGCCGCTGGCGGGCGATCTCGGCCCGGATGCCGCGCTCGATGAAGCGGAAGGAGTTCATGTTCTTCAGCTCCGTCTTGACGCCCAGGCGCTCGGAGCCGGACGGGCGCAGGGAGATATTGGCGTCGCAGCGCAGCGAGCCCTCCTCCATGTTGACGTCGCTGACGCCGAGCTGGCGCAGCGTGCTGCGCAGCAGCCGCAGCCACTCGCCGGCCTGCTCGGCCGAGCGGAGGTCGGGCTCGGTCACGATCTCGGCCAACGGCGTGCCGCCGCGGTTGAAGTCGACGATGCTGGCGTCTGAGCCGTGGATCCGTCCGCTCGCGCCGACGTGGATCAGCTTGGCGGCATCCTCCTCGAGGTGCACCCGATGGATGCGTATCCCGGCCAGCCGACCGCCGCGGCACAGAGGCTCGTCGTACTGCGAGATCTGGTAGCCCTTGGGCAGGTCGGGATAGAAGTAGTTCTTGCGGTGGAAGATCGAGCGCGGCGCGAGCTCGGAGCCGAGCGCCAGGCCGATCATCAGGCCGTAATGGACGGCGCGTGCGTTGGCCACCGGGAGGCTGCCGGGCAGGCCGAGGCAGACGGCGCAAGTGCGCGTGTTCGGCGTCTCGCCGAAGGACAGCTCACAGCCGCAGAACATCTTCGTGACCGTCGCCAGCTGGACGTGGATCTCGAGGCCGATGACGGCCTCGAGCCCGTCCTCGGCGGCGGCTGGCGGCGCGGCGTCAGACACGCGCCGGCGCCCCGTCGAACTCAAGCGCGGTCTCTAGCGCGTGGGCGGCGTCGAGCAGGCGGTTCTCGCTGAAGGCCGGCCCGGCGATCTGCAGCCCGACGGGAAGCCCGGCACTCAGGCCGCAGGGGATCGAGATGGCCGGGATCCCGGCCAGCGACATCGGCACGGTGCAGAAGTCGTTGAGATACATGGCCAGCGGATCGCCGGTCTTCTCACCGAGGCCGAAGGCGACCGTCGGCGCGGTCGGCGTGACGACGAAGTCGACCGCGTCGAACGCCGTGCGGAAGTCCTCGGCGATCTTCGTCCGCACCCGCTGGGCGCGTCCGTAGTAGGCGTCGTAGTAGCCCGACGAGAGCGCGTAGGTGCCGAGCATGATGCGCCGCTTGACCTCGGCTCCGAAGCCGTCGTGGCGGGTGCGCTCGTACATGTCGAGGAGATCGTCGGCGTCCTGCGCTCGCGCGCCGTAGCGGACGCCGTCGAAGCGCGCCAGGTTCGACGACGCCTCGGCCGGCGCCAGCACGTAGTAGGCAGAGAGGGCGTGAGGGGCATGGGGAAGCTCGATCTCGCTGATCTCGGCGCCGAGCTCCTGTGCGTGGGCGATGGCGGCGTCGAACGCCTCCATCACGCCGGCTTCGATGCCGCCGCCCGTCAGCTCGCCGGGCACGCCGAGGCGCACTCCGTCGAGACGCTCGGCGTTCGGCACGCCGATCGCCTCGGGCAGCTCGAGCGAGGTCGCGTCGCACTCGTCGCGACCGACCATCTGCGAGAGCAGCAGAGCCGCATCGGCGACGTCGCGGGTCAGCGGCCCGGCCTGGTCGAGCGAGGAGGCGAAGGCGATCATCCCGTAGCGAGACACCGCCCCGTAGGTCGGTTTGAGCCCGACGATCCCGCACAGCGCGGCGGGCTGGCGAATCGAGCCGCCGGTGTCCGTCCCGAGCGCCCACGGTGCCAGGCCGGCGGCCACCGCGGCCGCGCTTCCGCCGGAGGACCCGCCGGGCACGCGAGCTCGGTCCCACGGGTTGCGGACTGGGCCGAAGGCCGAGTTCTCGTTGGAGGACCCCATCGCGAACTCGTCCTGGTTGGTCTTTGCCAGCAGGGCGGAGCCCGCGTCCGTCAGGCGGGAGACGACGCTCGCCGTGTAGGGCGGCCGATAGCCCTCGAGGATCCGCGAGCCCGACTGGCTCGGCACGCCCTCCGTGCAGAAGAGATCCTTGACCGCCAGCGGCACGCCGCCGAGCGGGCCTGCGACCTGCTCGCTCGGAGCCTCCTCGGCGACCCACGTGAAGCAGTTCAGGCCATCCTCCCCCGCCCCCCGGTCGGCCGCGGCCCGGTCGCGATAGGCGGCGAAGGCCTCCGCCGCCGAGATCGACCCGGCGGCGACCTCGGCCGCAAGCGCACGCGCGGAGAGCGCGACGATCCCGTCGACGATCACGCCTGCGGGCTGGGGACTAGGAATCCCCCGTCGCCGACCGCCGGCGCCTGGGCGAGAGCGACCTCGCGGGGCAGACACGGTCGGGGCTCGTCGGACCGGAGGCGGCCGGTGACCTCGACGACGTGTGATGTCGGCGCGACGTCGTCGAGATCGAGCTCGCCGATGCGGGCGATGTGATCGAGCACCGCCGACAGCTCGCGGGCCATCGGCTCGAGCTCATCCTCACCCAGGGCCAGGCGCGCCAGGCGAGCGACGTGGAGTACCTCCTCGCGTGCGATCACAGCCCGGCATTCTAAGGGCGCGCCGCCGCCGCGCCCCCTGGGCCGTCGATCAGGGGCTGGGTCGCGGCTCGACGTGGGGCGGCTCGTACATCGACGGCCGTTCGTCGCGCAGCACCAGCCATGCGCCGATCGGGATCGCGATCGCGCCGGCCAGGCCGAGCCACGCACCGGCGCACAGCGACGTTGCGTGTTCGGGGCGCTCGAGGACCCTGACGATCGCCGCGATCATGCCGATCAGGCCGACGAGTACGCACCACACGGCGCTCGACACGGGCAGCGCCGTGCTGCGCTCGGTGAGTGCGGCGGCGACCATGGCGAGCGCCGCGCACAGGGAGGCCAGGATCAGGACCATCCCGGGCCCGAAGGTGTCCCATGCGTCGAGGTTGCCGAGCGGACCTGAATACCACGGCCTGAACAGCGACACGACGACGCAGATGGCACCTGCCAGCGCCAGCAGCTCGCCGCCGCGCAGACGTCGCGCGCTCATCGCCCCGCACCCGCGGGCGTCGACTCCACGCCGGCCGCCTGCCGCGCCGCCTGGAGGGTGTTGCGCAGCAGGAAGGCGATCGTCATCGGCCCGACGCCGCCCGGCACGGGCGTGATCGCCGAAGCGCGCTCGACGGCGGCGGCGTGGTCGACGTCGCCGACCAGGCCGCTCTTGTTGCCGGCCTGCTCGGGAGTCAGTCGATTCATGCCCACGTCGATGACGACCGCTCCGGGCTTGACGAAGTCGCCGGCGATCAGCCGCGGCCTGCCGACGGCCGCGATGAGGATGTCCGCACGGGCGCAGACCGCGCGCAGGTCGCGGGTGCGCGAGTGGCAGATGGTCACCGTCGCGCTCTCGCCGAGCAGCAGCTGCGCCATCGGCTTGCCGAACAGGTTCGAGCGCCCGACGACGACCGCCTCGGCGCCGGCGAGCTCGGCGCCGGTCTCGCGCAGAAGCTCCATGACGCCCATCGGCGTGCACGGACGGAGACCGGGACGCCCGAGCGAGAGCAGGCCGGCGTTCACGGGCGTCAGGCCGTCGACGTCCTTCTCCGGCGCGATCATCCCCGTCAGCTCGGGCCCGTCGAGGTGGTCGGGAAGCGGCAGCTGGAGGAGGATGCCGCTGACGGCGTCATCGCCGTTGAGGCTCTCGAGCTCCTCGGCCACCTCCGCGGCCGAGGACTCGGCAGCCAGGCGTCGGTCGAAGGCCACCATTCCGACCTCGGTGCAGGCCCGCTGCTTGCCGGCGACGTAGATCGCGGACGCCGGGTCGGCGCCGACGAGGACGGTCGCGAGGCCCGGGGCTCGGCCCGTCGCGCTCGTGAAGGCGGCGACCTCCTCCGCGAGGAGGGCACGGACCCGAGAGGCGATGGCCTTGCCGTCGATGATGTTCGCGCTCACGTGCCTGATGCTATGCGTTGGTGGCTCAGCGGCGGCTTACCGGGGCGTACTCGGCCATCAGCTTGCGCTCCGAGCCGTCGTCGGCGAAGCGCACGACGATCACCCCGCCCGGCTCGACACCGGTCACGACGCCGTCGCCGAAGGCCGCGTGGACGACGTCCTCGCCGAGACGGAACTGGTTGGCCGCGGCGGGCGCCGAGCGCGACTGGGCGGTCCATCCGCCACCTGCGCCGCTGGGCGCGAGCGTTCCCGCGGCCGTGCTCCTGCCGAGCCCGGCCGACGAGGCGCCCGCGCGGAAGACCCGCTGCTGGGGCTCCTCGAGCAGGCCGCCCGGGATCTCGTCGAGAAAGCGGCTGGGCAAGCCGAACGTCTGTGCGCCGAACACGGCCCTGCGGCGGGCGTAGCTGAGGTAGAGCTGGCGCATGGCGCGGGTGATGCCGACGTAGAACAGGCGCCGCTCCTCCTCCAGGCCGCCCTCGTCGATCGCCCGCGAGTGCGGGAAGACGCCGTCCTCACAGCCGGCGATGAAGACGGTCGGGTACTCCAGGCCCTTGGCGTTGTGCAGCGTCATCAGCGTCACCAGCCCGGCCTCGTCGCTGCGCGTGTCGGCGTCGGCGACAAGGGCGATCTGCTGGAGGAAGACATCGAGCGTGTCCTCGCCGGGCGCCGCCTCGGCGTCGAACTCGCGTCCCACCTCGACGAGCTGCTCGAGGTTCTCGATCCGTCCCTGGGCCTCGATCGTCCGCTCCGCCTCGAGCGCCTCGATGTAGCCGCTCTGGGACAGCAGCGCCTCGAGCAGCTCGGCCACCGGCACCGGCCGCTCGGCGCCGCCCAGGCCGGCCATCCGCCGCAGCTCCTCCATCGTCTCCATGAACCTGCCGAGGGCCTTGACGGCGGCCGAGCCGAGGCCCGGTATCTGCGCCGGCGCGGCGGCAGCCTCCCACACGGGCGCGTCGAGCGCCGTCGCGTGGGCCAGGACCCTCGCGAGCGAGGTCTGCCCGATACCCCGCCGCGGCGAGTTGGCGATGCGGGTGAAGCTCACGACGTCGAACGGATTCGCCAGCAGCGAGAGATACGCGATCGCGTCCTTGACCTCGGCCCGCTCGTAGAACTTGGTGCCGCCGATGACCTGGTAGGCGATCTCGCGCCGCACGAGCTGGTCCTCGATGACGCGCGACATGGCGTTCGTGCGGTAGAGGACCGCGATCTCCGATCGCGACGCACCCTCGTCGACGAGGCGCTCGATCTCGCCGACGACGAAACGCGCCTCGGCGTGCTCGTCCTCGAGCGCCCGCAGCTGGATCTGGTCCCCCTGGCCGAGCTCGCTCCAAAGGCGCTTGGCGATGCCGCCGCGGTTGTTCGCGATCACGGCGTTGGCCGCCTCGAGGATCGTCTGGGTCGAGCGGTAGTTCTGCTCGAGCTTGACCACGCGCGCGTCGGGAAAGTCGTCCTGGAAGTCCAGGATATTCCTCACATCAGCACCGCGAAAACTGTAGATCGAGTTGTGGGTGACGAGGCCTTCGGCCACGAAATTGTGCACGCCCTGGACGTCCAGGTCGTACACGGGCTCGACCAGCGCAACGTCCTCGACGCTGTCGATCACGTCGAACTGGCCGTCGGCGTCGACCATGACCATCCCCGGCCTGAGAGACGCGGCGGGCATGAACGGGAGCGAATTCGCGTCCCCCGTGGGATTGCCGGCAAGACGTGCGTTGAGCTGAAGCTGGAAGTCCAGCACGCCGCGAACTCGCTCGACGGTCGACATCAACGAGCCCATGTCCTTGGAGCACGTCTCGTATCGCCAACCCGCCGACCCGCGGCGCGCCGGTCTCACGCTGAGCCCCAGCGCCTGCAATCGCTGCTTGCCCTCGTCGTCATATCCGAACATCGAGATCCGATGCATCGGCGAGCCGCCGCGGCGGTCCCCGCACAGCGTGAGCACCATTCTCCGACGCTGACGAGGCGAGCCGAGCCTGCCGGAAGTGTGCGACGCCGCACTGAAGTGCGGGAACCGGACACTCAATCCCTCGTCGTCGAGCAGACGGTGTCCGGCGGCTTCGGTGTCCAGCTCGGCAAACACGCGATCGATCAACGCTTGGTTACCCACAAGGCTGTCGACGGCGTTCGTCGAGGGGCGGGCATTGAACGGCAGAGTCGGCAGGCCGTAGCGTGCGGACAACAGGAGCTCGGCGACCCGGGCCTCAGCGTCGCTCGTATGCGTCGACACGACCCAGGCTGCGTCGCCTCCCTCCTGGGTCAGCCTTCCCTTCACTCCCACGACCGGCTTGGCCTGACCGGCCGCATACGTGCGCGAGGTTCCGACACGAAATCCCACACCTCGCTTCCACATCACATATGTCATGTTCATCTGCGGGGTCCGCCCGCGTACGAACCCGGCGAAGTGGATGTGCTCACGAGTGCTCACGACGCGTCGGCCGGACCTCGTTCTCACCGCGACACCCCTGCTGCTCACGCTCTCGTGCCTGCGAGCTACGGGTGCAGCGCGGAAGTCTCCGCTCCCGTATGCGGCGAGAACGAGATCCCCGGGAGCGATCGCCTCAATCGCCCGCTCCGTACCGTCGGCCATCCTCACCAGCGTCCCCTTGACGAGGCATTGAGCGTCGTCCCCCACGACGGCGAGGTTGCGATGTCCGACCGGGCCCGCGTAGGTCGGGCGGTCGCCGCGCTCGGCCGCGCCCGCCTGCGGGCTGCGCCCGCCGCCGACGAGCAGCTGGAGCAGGCGATATTGGGCGTGATTGGTGTCCTGGTACTCGTCCACGAGGACGTGGCGGAAGGCGTCGCGATAGCGCTCGCGAACGTCCGCGAAGAGCTCGAGCAGGTTTACCGTCCGGAACAGCAGGTCGTCGAAGTCCATCGCGTTCATGCGGTGCAGGTCGCGCTCGTAGATGTCGTACACGTCGGCGATCATCTCCTCGAACTGCGACCCGACCGCCTGGCGGTAGGAGCCGGCGTCGCAGAGCCGGCTCTTCGCCGCCGAGATCTGGTTGAGGACGGCCGACGGCGTGTAGCGCTTGGGGTCGACGCCGACTGCGTCGGCCGAGCGCTTGGCCAGGCGGCGGGCGTCGGCCTGGTCGTAGATCGTGAACTGGCGGGTGTATCCGAGCCGGTCAGCCTCGGCGCGCAGGATGCGCGCGCAGGCGGCGTGGAAGGTCATCAGCCACATGCCCCGCGTGCCGTGGCCGAGCAGCTGCTCGACCCGCTCGCGCATCTCCTTGGCCGCCTTGTTGGTGAACGTGATCGCGAGGATCTCGCCGGCCTGGGCCTGGTCGGTGTAGATCAGGAACGCGATCCGGTGGGCGAGCACGCGCGTCTTGCCACTGCCGGCTCCGGCGAGGATCAGGAGCGGCCCCTCGCCGTGCGTGACGGCCTCTCGCTGGGGCTCGTTGAGCCCTTCCAGCAGCTCCTTGAGGTGCTCGGCGTGGGGGTTCTCGGTCATCGCCAGCCAGCATAGATGCGGGCCCGGCCGCGCTGCGGCGCCCGGGCGGAGCCCTAGCCTCCGGCTGGGTTTGGGCCCTTGACGGGCCGCAGCGGACGCACGTCCGCCATCGGTTGCTGCTCGCCGTCGGAGAGCTCGGTGATCATCCGTTCGAGCGTCGCGATCCGGCTCGATAGTGCCTGGATGGCCTCGGCGATCGGGTCGGGCAGGTGGATCCAGTCGGCGTCCGGGCCCTCGACCCGCCGGCCGTCGACACGCACAGGGTGGCCCGGGTTGCCGACGACCGTCGAGTTGGGCGGCACGTCGGTGATGACGACGCTGTTGGCGCCGATCTTGGCGCCGTGGCCGATCGTGATCGGCCCCAGCAGCTTGGCGCCCGAGCCGATCGTCACGTTGTCCTGGACGGTCGGGTGGCGCTTGCCCACGGCGAAGCCGGTGCCGCCGAGGGTGACGCCCTGGTAGAGCGTCACGTCGTCGCCTATCTCGGCCGTCTCGCCGATGACGACGCCGGCGCCGTGGTCGATGAACAGGCCCTTGCCGATCGCCGCCGACGGGTGGATCTCGATGCCGGTCAGCGCCCGTGTGAGCATCGAGATCATCCGCGGAAACAGCGGCACGCCGGCGTCTTGCATGGCGTGCGCGATGCGATAGGCCAGCAGTGCGTGGATTCCCGGCCATGTCGCGAGGATCTCGACCTGGGACACGCCGCGCGCCGCCGGGTCGCGGTCTCGCGCGGCCAGCAGATCGCGGCGAACCTCGGTCACGACTCGTGCGAGCGCGCCCACTCCGGCCATACCGACAGGGTAGCGGTGATCAGGGGGAAGTTGAGCGTGCAACCGAATGTTTCGCCTGCGGTCCTCCGGCGAACCTGTCGTTTCAGCGCGGGTCGGCGAAAAAGGCCTGCGAGACGTAGCGCTCGCCGGAGTCGGGCATGATCACGACGATCCGCTGATCCCTGGACTCGGGCCGGGCGGCGACCTGGAGCGCGGCCCACAGCGCCGCGCCGCAGGAGATGCCTGCCAGCACGCCGCAGCGTCGGGCACAGGTCCAGGCCGTCTCGATGGCGTCGTCGTCGGAGACGGCGATTACCTCGTCGAGCAGCCCGCGGTTCAGGATCGGCGGCACGAACCCGGCGCCGATGCCCTGGATGCGGTGCGGCCCGGCGGCGTCGCCCGAGAGGACGGCCGAGCCCAACGGCTCGACGGCGACGACGCGCAGCGCCGGGTTGACGTGCTCGCGCAGGTGCTCGCCGACGCCCGTGATCGTCCCGCCCGTGCCGACCCCGGCGACGAGCACGTCGATCTTGTCGTCGAGGGCAGCCGCTATCTCGGGGCCCGTGGCACGCCGATGGGCCTCGGGGTTCGCCGGGTTCGAGAACTGGTCGGGTAGAAACACGTCCGCCTCGAGCGCCATGGCGCGGGCGGCCTCGACGGCCTCGCTCATGCCGCCGAGGGACTCGGTGATGTCGACGCGCGCGCCGTAGAGTCGCAGCAGGCTCTCGCGCTCGCGACTCATTCCCTGCGGCAAGGTCAGGACGAGGTCGTAGCCCTTGGCTGCGCAGACGAAGGCCAGCGCGATGCCGGTGTTGCCGCTGGTCGCCTCCACGATCGTCGTGCGCCCCGGCTCGATCCGGCCCTCGGCCTCTGCCGCCTCGATCATGGCCACGCCGATGCGGTCCTTGACGCTGCCGCCCGGGTTGAACGACTCGAGCTTGGCGAACAGCTCGACTCCCGACCCGGCCGCCGGTGTCGACTCGAGCATCCGCGGCAGCCCGACTAGCGGAGTGCCCCCGACGAACTCCGCAATGTCGATCGGGATTCGGGTCCTCACGCCACGACAATAGTGCAGCGGAGGACCGCTCCGCCGGCGCGGAGCGCCTGCTCAGCTGTGCTTGGCCACGCTCTTGGCGACCTTGACCCTGACGAGGCGCACGCTGGAGGACCGCGCCAGCAGGGGCGCCGGCGTCGTCCGCGTGATCAGGATGCTCGCGTTGAGGCGGCCGTGGCGACGGCTCAGGAGCGCCCGCCCGAAGGCGTTCAGCTTCATCCTGACGACGGCGCCGCGACCGGCCGGGATCGAGAACACTGCCGTCCCGATCGTCCTAAGGATGAAGCGATGGTGGCCAAGCGCGACCTTCACCCGCAGGCGCAGCTTGCCGGTGCAGCGCCCAGCCCCGCCGACGAGCAGCCTCAGCGCGGCACGCCCGGGGGCCTGGACGGCGATTCGCTTGCTGCGCAGCGACACGCTGCAGCTCGACGCTGACCCGAAGCCGAGGACGCCGCCGGCCGCTCCGCCACCGGCGCCGCCCGCGGCCGTGGACGCGGCGCTCGCTGCCAGGAAGGTGAAGCGGTCGCCCGCCACGGCCCGGCTCGTGCCGTTGGCGGTGGTCACGAACACGTCAACCGCACCCGGCGACGCGGCCGGGGAGACCGCCGTGATCGAGCTGGCCGAGTTGACCGTGAAGCGCGTGGCGGCCTGGGTGCCGAAGCTGACGGCGCTCGCCCCGGCGAGGTTGGCGCCGGTGATCGTCACGGACGTCCCTCCCCCGCTCGGCCCTTCGGTGGGCGTGACCCTGCTCACCGATGGCGGCAGCAGGGAGATCGGCAGGACGTACTGGAAGCGATCTTCGGGAACGATCGCGCTGCGGCCGCCGGGACCAACGACAGTCACATCGACCGTCCCTGTGCCCGCCGGCGAGACCGCCGTGATCGAGCTGCCGGAGTTGACCGTGAAGCTGTTCGCGGCGGTGGCGCCGAAGTCGACGGCCGTCGCGCCGAGGAAGTCGATGCCGGTGATCGTCACGCTCGTGCCGCCCGCGCGCGGGCCTTTGCCCGGCGAGACGCCCGTCACAACCGGTTCCGGTTCCGCCCCTTCCGCGAAGGCCCAGGCAGCGCCGATGCGCCGCGAGTCATATGGGCTTCCCACCAGCGCTGTTTCGCCGTTTTCGGACAGGGCCACGCTGGCCCCGTACCACCCTTTGCCCTGCTCGTCGGGCACTTCGAGCTTGCGCCCGGGCACAGAGAAGCCGCTCGCCGAGCGGCTGAACGACCACGCCGCGCCGACGAAGGAGTTGTCGCGCTCGCCGCCGATCAGCGCTCGCTGCCCGTCACCTGAAAGGGCGACGCTGTAGCCGAATTCGCCGCCGCCGGTCTCTTCATTTCCAACCAGCTCGGGGCCGAGCTGGCTCCAGCTCGCGCCCGACCGTGCAAAGGCCCACGCGGCACCCGTGGGCACGCCCGGCGTGCCCTGGTTCTGGCGCGCCCCGGCCAGTGCCGTGTTGCCATCGAGGGAAAGTGCCACGCTCGCACCGAAGTGCCCGGCGCCGCTCTCGCCGCCGGCGGTCAGCTTGGGGCCCTCGTGGCGCCAGCCTTCGCTGCCAAGGGCAAAGGCCCAGACGGCGCCTTCGTACTGGCTGTCGCCCGGGCTGCCGATGATCGCGGTCGTGCCGTCGCCAGACAGCGCCACGCTGCCCCCGAAGTGGCTTTCACCCGCTTCTTCGCTTTCGCGGCCCGTGAGCTTGGGCGCCTGCCCCGTCCACGTCGAGCTCGACCGCGTGAAGACCCAGGCGCCGCCGTGGCCGGCACGGTCGGAGGGGCCGCCGATGAGGGCGCTGTCACCATCGGCCGACAGCGCCACGCTGCGACCGAAGCGGCCCTCGCCGCCCTCTTCGAACCCTGTCAGCTTCGGGCCCTGCTGGGACCAGGTCGAGCCCGATCGCGTGAACACCCAGGCCGCCCCCGCGTTGTGTGCATCGCGGGGGCCGCCGATCAGAGCGGTGTTGCCGTCCCCGGAGATCGCCACGCTGCGCCCGAACCCGCATTGACCGGCGGGTTCTTCAGCTTCTTCGCCACAGTGTTCGCCGGCGCCTTCGCCTTCGAGGTCGCTCCCGGCCAGGGCCGGTCCCTGCTGGGACCAGGTCGAGCCCGAGCGGGTGAAGACCCAGGCCACGCCCGCGTTGTAGCCGGGCGCGCCGATGATCGCCGTGTTCCCGTCGGCTGACAGCGCGAGGCTGAAGCCGAGGCGTCCGCCTTCGAGGGCTTCGCCGGCCGTCAGCTTGCCGCCCTGTCTGACGAGCGGGTCGATCCGCAGCGGATAGCGTGCGCCGCGCGTGGCGAGGTGGAGCAACACCGATGAGCCGGACACCGTCAGCCACGAGTGAAGGGGCCGCCCGCCGGCGTCGACGGCCACGAGGCCTCCGTAGGCCAGCGACGGCGAGCCAGGGTGGACGAAGCTGACCGTCTCGCCGCCGGCGCCCAGGCGCGCACGGGCGTTGCCCGACACGGCCAGCCGCAGCGCCAGCGACCCCGAGCCGCTCGCGCGTGGCGGCGCGGTCACCGTGAAGCCCTGCTCGAGGCCCGCCGGCCCGTTGGCGTACCACTCTTCGACCGGCCCGTGCCGGTAGCTGACGCGGTTGCCGGCAGCCGTCGGATTCGCCGGGGCGAGCGCTGTTATCGACGAGCCATACCCAAGCGATCTAAGACTCAAGCCGAGGGTGAGTGTCCCGGCGCTAAGCGACACGCCGGAACGGTCTGCGCGCACATCGAGGCGCTGCAGCGGGTTCGACGCCGCGAACCCGGCCGGGTCGGCGGCAAAGCTGTATGCGGCGAGGTGGGCGCCGAGCAACGACGACATCGTTGCCGCGGCCTCGGCGCTGAGCCGCGGGGAGCTCGGCGCGGCAGCGGCCGGTGCGACAGCCGCCGCCGGCCGCGAGGCCGCGCGGCCGGACAGGGTAAGGCCCAGCCCGAGGCAGAGCAGCGCGACGAGCGCCAAGGCCCGCTGCGCGACGAATGCCCTGGCCGAGAGCCCAGCCCGTTCAGTCATCGAGAACCACATAGCAATCTCTGCTTGGGCCCGGTCGGCCTGAGCATTTGGCAACCCTCCATAGTCGCGTCAATAAGCCCGCCGGCCCGGCGCGCCATCCGAACTACATCCATCTCCGATACGCCTTCTTGGTCTTTAGAGGCTACTCGGGCCTGCCTGAAAGTCAACAAGCGAGCCAAATCTTGTGCGTCTGGCTAACCCCCGTGACCGAGATCTGCCTCAGATGCACTCAACGCTACCCACTCGATCGAGGACGCTAAACGTGAGCACGCCCGCCTGGATCAGATGTGGTACATGCTCGCGCCGGCGTCGCGCAGCTCGCGCTCGATGACGTCGGCGATCGTCGTGTCCTGCAGGACCTTGCGGGCGGCGGCAGCAGCCTCGGCGAACGGGCCCTGCGAGTCGCGCCCGAGCGGTCCGTCGAGCAGCTCGACGATCTCCAGGACGGTCACGCTGTCGGGGTCGCGTGCGAAGCGGTAGCCGCCCTTGACGCCGCGTTGGGAGCTGATGACTCCCGCTCTGCGCAGGACGGCGAAGAGCTGCTCGAGGAATTGGACGGGCACCTCACGCCGGCGCGCGAGCTCACCTATCGGGACGGGTCCCGAGCCCGCGCTGCGCCCGAGCTCGGCCAGTGCCAGCACGGCGTAGGGCGACTTGCTCGTGATCGAGATCATGGGCTCGCGGCGATGCTATCCGGGCCGAGCGACCGCGGGAGTCTGGCGCACGCCGAGGACTGAGCCTCGCGGCGATCGCGGAGCGCCCTAGAGCCAGCCGCGCTCGGTGGCGATCAACACGGCCTGGGCGCGGTCGACGGCGCCGAGCTTGCCGTAGATGTTGTGGAGGTGGGTCCGGACGGTACTCGTCGACAGCGTCAGCTCGTGGGCGATCTGCTTGTAGACCTTGCCCTCGGCCAGGCGCTGCAGGACGCCGAGCTCGCGGGCGGACAGAGGGCACGGATCGACGTGGCGCTGGCGCTGGCTGGTCGAACCGGGCAGTTCGTACATCACGCGTCGCAGCTCGCGCGGCCCGAGACCGACGCTGCGGGCCGTCTGAAGCATCTCGCTCGGCGACACGCGAGCTCCCTGCTCGTAGTGCGCGAGCATGTCCGCCAGGCGGATGAAGGCGGCCTCGCCTTCGACATCCGGGTTGTGGTGGCGCTCGATCGGCGTCGCGATGCTGGCCGGCAGGCCCCAGCGGCGGATCAGCACGCCGCCGACGAGGGCGTGGTCGACGCCGAGCTCGCGGCGCTCCTGGTGGATGCGCTCCTCGGGCGTCCGCGCGCCGCGATGGACCTGCGACGGATAGCCGGGATAGGCGTGCAGGAGGACGAGCTTGCCGACGTCGTGCAGGAGGCTCGTGACCGTCAGGCGGTCGCGGTTCTCATAGCCCACCTCGGCCGCCACGCGGTCGGCCGCGTGCTGGGTCGCCAGGGCGTGGAGGCGAAAGCGCTCGGGCGCCGCGTCCCACACGCTGGCTCGCTCGAAGAAGTCGAAGGTCCGCACCCGCGTCGCGACGGCCTGAACGGCCTGGGGGCTGAGCAGCTCGACCGCGCCGACGGCGGTGTCGACCTTGCCCCGGCCGTCGGTGATCCGGTTGGCCAGACGCAGGACGGCGGTGATCAGGGCGACGTCGGACTCGACCGCCGCGACGATGTCGGCGGTGGCGACGTGGTCCTTGGAGATGACGGCCAGCAGTCTGTCGCGGGACTCGGCCAGGGCCGGGAAGGCCTCGAGCGCCTCGAAGGCAAGCGTTAGGCGGCGACCGTGACCCTCGTTCTGGTGGCGCGTGCCGGGGGCGGGCGCGGGCGTGGCGGCGCGCGTCGGCTTCGACGCCTTCGGCGCCTGAGCCTGTGCCTGTGCCTGGCGGCGTGTCTTTGCTGGCTTCGCCTTCGACTTGGTGACTGCTTCGGTTTTCTTGGCCGCTACGGTCGCCTGCATTAGACCCCTTCCATGGGAGATCGGCCATCGGAGCCGGATTCCGCGTTGGAGTCCTATCGGCAGCTATGGCCGAACGGTTGAGCCTCAGTTTTCGCCCGAATGCGGGGCCAGCGCCCGGCGGATCCGGGCGAGGGTCTCCTCGCGTCCGAGCAGGGCGACGCTCTCGAATATTCCCGGCGAGACCGTCGTGCCCGTGAGGGCCACCCGCAGCGGCTGGTAGACCTGCCGCGGCTTGGCGCCGCGGCGCTCGATGACTGCGGCGAGTGTGGCGTCGACGCCAGCCTCGTCGAACGGCTCGAGCGCCTCGAGCGACCGCGCCACCTCCTCGAGCGCCGCGCGACCGTCCTCGTCGAGCCAGCGCTCGCGCGCCTTCGGGTCGTCGCCGGGCCCATCGAGCAGGGTGCCGCTCAGCGGCAGGAAGTCGGCCAGTGTCTGGATCTTCTCCTGGCTGATGCGAGCAGCATCGCCGAGCCCCTCCCGCCCCGTGAACACCTCGAGACGCCGCGCCAGCTCCTGTGGCGGGAGCGAGCGGATGTAGAGGCCGTTCAACCACCTCAGCTTGGCCTCGTCGAACTGCGCCGGGTTGCGGCTTACGCGCTCCAGCGTGAAGCGCTCGACGAGCTCCTGGGTCGCGAGGAAGCTCGTGTCGTCACCAGTCCCCCACCCCAGCAGCGCGAGATAGTTGCGGACCGCCTCGGGCAGATAGCCGGCGTCCCTCAGCTCCTGCACGGATGCCGCGCCGTGGCGCTTGGAGAGCTTCTTGCCGTCGGGCCCGTGCAACAGCGGCAGGTGGGCGTAGAGCGGCAGCGGCCCGTCGGCCGCGAACCCGACAGCGCGGGCGGCCTCGAGCACGAGCACCTGCTTGGGCGTGTTCGACAGGTGGTCCTCGCCGCGGACGACGTGGGTGATGGCGGCATCGAGATCGTCGATGGCGACGGCGAAGTTGTAGAGCACCGACCCGTCCGCCCGGGCGATGACAGGGTCGTCGAGGTGGACGTGCTCGAACGTCGTCAGCCCGCGGATCGCGTCGTGAACGCTCGTCGCGCCCTCCGCCGGCACACGCAGGCGCACGGCGCCCTCCGCCTCGGCCTCGCCGCGAAATCCGCGCTCAGACCCGTGCAGCTCCTTGTAGGCCCTCACGTCCTCGCCGGTCGCCGTCGAGCGGTAGGCGCGCCCGCCGTCGAGGAGGGCCTCGAGGGCCTCGGCATGGCGCCCCGAGCGGGCGCTCTGGAGGATCGGCCCCTCATCCCAGTCGAGCTCGAGCCAGCGCAGGGCGTCGAGTATCTGCTCGACGTTCTCCGGCGTCGAGCGCTCCCTGTCGGTGTCCTCGATCCGCAGCACCATCGTGCCGCCCTCGTGGCGGGCGAGCAGCCAGTTGAACAGCGCCGTGCGAGCGCCCCCGATGTGGAGCGCCCCGGTGGGCGATGGCGCGAAGCGAACCCTCACGACCCGCTCACACTCATTCGGTTGCCGACGCCGTGGTCTTGTGTGGCGACGACGTTGGCGTAGCTGAGGTGCCTCCTGAGTGAGTTCATCCCCCGACCCTAACGGCTGGATATTTTCTCGCAGGTCAGTGGCGAACCCTCATAATCTCGCCGCATGCTGATCGGCGCCCACGTCTCCCCCGCCGGCGGTCTGCCGAAGGCAATCGACCGCGGCGTCGAGCGCGGCTGCCGGGCGATCCAGATCTTCAACCAGTCGCCACGGATGTGGCGCCCGAGCGTCTACCCCGAGGAGGCTGTGGCGGCGTTCGGCGAGGCGATGGCCGGGAGCGAGATCGACGCCGTCCTGATCCACGCCGTCTATCTGCTCAACTGCGCCAGCGAGGATGCCGACATCCGCGCCAAATCGCTCGCCTCCCTGACGCACTCGCTGCGCGTCGGCCAGGCGATCGGCGCGAGCGCGGTCGTCCTGCATCCCGGCTCGGCCAAGAGTGGCCACGTCGGCGAGGCGATAGCCCGCGCCGGGGCGACCGTCGCGGAGGCGCTCGCCGAGAGCGAGGGCTGCGAGCTGCACCTGGAGAACACGGCCGGCGCGGGCGGAACGCTCGGGCGCTCGTTCGCCGAGCTCGCCGCGCTGATCGACGCGGCCGGAGGCGGCGAGCGCATCGGCGTGTGCCTGGACTCCTGCCACCTGCTGGCCTCGGGCTATGACATCCGCACACCAGCCGGCATGGATTCCACGGTGCGCGAGTGCACCCGCACGCTCGGCCGCGGCCGCGTGCGCTCGTTGCACCTCAACGACTCCCAGACGGCGCTCGGCTCCAATCGCGACCGCCACGCCAACGTCGGCGCCGGCGAGCTCGGCGAGCTCGGCTGTAGCGCGTTCCTGTCGGCCGCCGGGCTCCAGCGCCTGCCGTGCATCCTCGAGACGCCGGGCGAGTCGCGCCAGGGGCCCGGGCGCGAGGAAATCGCCCTCGCGGTCGCGTTGCGCGAGCGGGGCCTGAAGGCGCGCAAACGGCGGAGCGCTTCGGCCCGGCCGCGCTAGCCGGTCGCAGCCTGTGGCGAGGCCGCCGGGGCAAGCAGGCTCTCGAGCTCGGCGCGCAGCGTCGGGGTGTGCTTGACGCGGTACTCCTTGCCGAGGCGCATGCGACGCGTGCCGGCGCTCGTCTGGATGTCGAGCACGACCTCGGCGGGCCCCGGGAATTCCTCGATCGCCTGCTTGAGCTCGTCGAGCGCGTTCGGCGACAGGTCGGCGGCCGCGACGCTCAGGTGGACCGGGCGGGCGGCCGCGCTCGCCGCCGCGGCCGCGGCCTGGGCCGCGGCGCTGGCGCGCTCGATCTGCTCCCGCGTCGGTGCGAACGGCGTGACCGTCTGAGCCACCAGACACGTCTTTCCGGCTTCCTTGTGGTCGACGCGCCCCTTCACGAGCACCACCTCGTCGACGGCCAGGGCGCCCTCGTGCTCGGCCAGAGCCTTCCCGAAGACGAGGATCTCGACAGAGCCGTCGAGGTCGTCGAGCGTCGCGAACATCATGTGATCACCGCTGCGCGTGCGAATCCGCTTGGCCTCCGTGATGATGCCGCCGACGGTCACCCAGTCCTTGTCGCGACGGTCGACCAGCGCGGACACCGGACAGTCGGTGTGCTTGCGCATGACGTCGCGAAGAGGCTTGAGAGGGTGCGCCGACACGAACAGGCCGATCGCCTCCTTCTCGGCCGCGAGCATCTGCGGCTGGTCGAACTCCTCAGTCGGGATCGGGGGGTGCATTGGGCGCCCCAGGCCAACTGTGCCGCCACCCGGCGCGGCCTGAGCGCCGCCGCCGTCGTCCTGGAGGTCGAAGATCGAGCCCTGGCCGATGAGCGCGTCCTGCTGGATCTTCTGGCCCGCCGCCTGTGCCTGCTCGAGCACCGCCAGCATGCCCTTGCGGCTGGCGCCGGTCGAGCCGAGCGCGCCGCACTTGATCAACGCGTCGATCGCCTTCTTGTTGACGGTCCGGCCGTCGACGCGTTCGCAGAAGTCCCAGATCGACGTGAACGGGCCGCCCTCGGCGCGCGCTCTCTTGATCGCCTCGACGGCCTGATAGCCGACGCCCTTGACGGCGTCCAGGCCGAAGCGGATGTTGCCGATCGAGCCGCCGGAGCTCGGTGGGCCGACGGTGAACTCGTGGTCTGAGAGGTTGACGTCGGGCGGCAGGATCTCGATGCCCATCTCCTCGCAGCGTGCGACGAAGAACGGCACCTTGTCCTTCGTCGACATGACCGAGGAGATCAGCGCCGCCATGTACTCCGCGGGATAGTTGGCCTTCAGCCATCCCGTGCGGTAGCCGATCAGCCCGTAGCAGGCGGCGTGGCTGCGATTGAACGAGTAGTCGGCCGACTTCTCGTTCGTGTTCCACAGGAACTCGATCACCTCGGCGCTCGTCCCCGAGGCGCGGCAGCCCTCGACGAACTCCGGCTTCAGCGTCGCCATCGCGGCGCGGTTCTTCTTGCCGATCGCCTTGCGCAGGTCGTCCGCCTTGGCGCCGGAGAAGCCGGCGAGCGTCTTGGCGATCTGCATCGACTGCTCCTGGTAGAGGATCACGCCCTTCGAGGACTCCAGGATCGGGCGCAGCCGCTCGTCGTGGTAGGAGATGGCGGCTGGGTTGTGCTTGCCGCGCGCGTACGTCGGTATCTGATCCATCGCGCCGGGCCGGTAGAGCGCGTTGAGCGCGATCAGGTCCTCGAACTCCGTCGGCTTGACCTTCTTGAGCGCCTCGCGCATGCCCTCGGACTCGAACTGGAACACGCCCACCGAATCGCCGCGCGCCAGCATCTCGTAGGTCTTCTCGTCGTCCAGCGGGAGCTTGGCCATGTCCGGTCGCGCGCCCGTCGAGCGCTCGATGATGTCGAGGGCGTCCTCGATCACGTCGAGGTTGCGCAGTCCGAGGAAGTCCATCTTGAGGATGCCGATTTCCTCGATCGGCTTCATCGAGAACTGCGTGACGGTGCGGTAGATGCGCTCGCCGTTCTCGTCGGTGCCGGCGTCGGCGAGCTGGAGGGGAACGATGTCGGTCAGCGGCCTGTCGGCGATCACGACGGCCGCCGCGTGGATCGAGGAGTTGCGCACGATCCCCTCCAGACCCTGGGCGACGTCGACGATCTGCTTGGCCGTCGGATCTTCCTCGCACGCCTTGCGCAGCGGCTGGCCCGGCTTCATGCATTCCTCGAACGACGGCGAGCGGCCCATGATCGGGTCCGGGATCAGCTTCGCCAGGCGGTCGCCGGCGCCGTAGTCGTAGCCCAGCACGCGCGCCGCGTCGCGGGTGGCGGCACGCGGGAACATCTTGCCGAAGGTCACGATCTGGGCGACCGACTCGCGCCCGTACTTCTCGGTCACGTAGCGCATCACGCGCTCGCGGCCGCGGACGGAGAAGTCGATGTCGATGTCGGGCATCGACACCCGCTCGGGGTTCAGGAAACGCTCGAACAGGAGGTCGTACTGGAGCGGGTCGACGTCGGTGATGGCCAGGCAGTACGACACGATCGATCCGGCTGCCGACCCGCGGCCGGGCCCGACGGCGATGCCGTTCTCCTTGGCGAACTTGACGAAGTCCCAGACGATCAGGAAGTAGGCGTTGAAGCCCATCCGGTCAATGACGTCGAGCTCGGTCTCCATCCGCTCCAGCGCGTGCGCAGGCGGCGGGTCGCCGTAGCGCCGGCGCAGGCCCGCCTGGACCTGGTCGCGCAGGTACTCGCGCTCGCTGCGACCGTCCGGCGTCCGGAAGCTGGGGATCAGCTGCTTGCCGAGCTCGAGCTCGACCGAGCAGCGCTCGGCGATCTCCAGCGTGCTCGCGATCGCCTCGGGCCACTCGGCGAACGCCGCCGTCATCTCGCTGCTGTCGCGGAGGTAGAACTCGTTCGTGTCGAACGTCAGCTTGGGCGCCGCGATCGTGCTCTTCGTCTGCACGCACAGCAGCGCCGTGTGGTGGTCGTAGTCCTCGCGGCGGAGATAGTGGACGTCGCCCGTCCCGACCAGGCTGCCGCCGACCTCGCGCGCGATCCGGACGATGCCCTCGTTGCACTTGTCCTGTGGTGCCAGACCGTTCTTCTGGACCTCGAAGTAGACGTTCTCCGGGCCGAACACGCGCAGCAGGTCGTCGGCGTGCGCGCGAGCGTCCTCGGGGCGGTCCTGGAGCAGGCGTTGGCAAAAGCGCGACGCCAGGCAGCCGGTCAGCGCGATGACGCCCTCGGAGTGGCGCTCGACCTGGGCCATGTCGACGGTCGGCTTGCCGCGCTGCAGGCCCTCCAGGAAGCCGGCCGAGGAGAGCTTGACGAGGTTGCGGTAGCCACGGTCGTCGGCCGCCAGCAGCGTCAGGTGGTTGCGCTCCACGCGGTTCGAGGAGCCGGCCGTGTGGTCATCGACGAGGTAGATCTCGCAGCCGACGATCGGCTTGACGCCGTGCTTCCTGGCCGCCTGGTAGAGCTCGACCGCTCCGTTCATGACACCGTGGTCGGTCAGGCCCAGCGCGGGCTGGCCGAACTCGGCCGCGCGGGCGGCGAGGGCGTCTATCTTGCACGCCCCGTCGAGCAGCGAGTACTCGGAGTGGACGTGGAGATGGGCGCAGGACGGGGTGCTCACTGAGACTGGATGCTAAGCGTCTCGGCGGCGGAGTCTCAGCGGCCCCGCCGCTGTTTGCGTCTATTACGCCAGCGGCCGATCATGGACATGCTGTGCTTGTGCGACGAACGCTGCGGGGAGCTCGCCCGCCGGTCCTCGGGGCGGGCGATCGGCGCTGCCTCGGCCCGCGCGCGCAACCGCTCGACGGCCGCGGCGAGCGCCTCGGACATCTCGGCGCCGCGGGCCTCGATCGCCGCGCTCGAGCGCTCAACGCCCGGCTCGGGCCGTCGCATCGGCGCGCCCGTCGGCTCCGGGCGCGGCGTCTGGAGCGGGGGCTGCGCCTGGAGCAGCTGCGGCGTCTGGAGCGGGGGCGGCGCGACCTCGGCGGGCGGGGTCGCGGGCGCTTGGGCGCGCACGCCGGCGACCACGCGCCGGACGATGGCGCGGACATCGCCGAGCAGGATCTCCATCTGGCGGTGGCCCTGGCGCATGCCCTCGAGCAGGCGCTCGGAGCGCTCACGTGCCGCCCGCTCCTCCCGCAGCGCACGCGCCATCTCCGACACGCGCTCTTCGAGGGCGAGGAGCCGGTCCTCGAGCGCGCGTCCGGCGCGCCGCATGGCGGCGCCGTCGGCGCCGGCCGCCTGCTCGGCCTCGGCGAGCTGGCGCTGGATCGTCTGCAGGCGCTCGTCGAGATCGCGGACGGCGTCCTCGCTCGCGGCGAGACGATTCGCGATGACCTCGCTCTCGGCGCTCCCCTCGCGGAGGCGGTCCTCGGCCTCGACGCGCTGCTGCTGCTCGGCGTACTCCCGCTGCTTGACGCGCCTGAGCTCGTGCTCGCGCTCGAGCGCCGCACCGCGCTCCATCTCGAGCAGGTCGGCCAGCCGCCGCTGCTCTTCCTCGGCCTCGCGCAGGCGATGCTGAAGCGTCGCCACGTGGCGCTCGAGCGTCTGGACGGTCGCCTCGGCCGCCTCGGCTCGCCGCATCATCGCCGCCTCGCCGCTGTCGACCGTCCGCCGGGCGCGGCGTTCGGCGAGCAGGTCGCGCTCGCTCGGGCCGGGATCGAAGCTCGGCGTGTCGTGTCCGTCGGCGATCACGTTGACCTCAACCTAGGGCCAGCGCCGGACATCATCGCGACCGCGTGGCCGGCCTCGCTCAGGAGGCTAGGCGCCGAGCCACGACGGCCGCGCCCGCGAGGGCCGCGACGGCCGACAGCCCCGAGAGCGCGAGCACGCGCGAGGACGGCAGGCGCCTGCGCAGATACCACTTGGCGCCGTGCCACACCGTGAAGCCGAGAACCCTGTAGCCGGTGGCGCTCACGCGCTGGATGCTACTCGCATGGGCTACTCGTTATGCAGGCGCCAGGCCATGCGCGACTGCAGCGACCACAGCTCGATGAAGCCGGGCGAGGCGGACTGCGAGAACAGGCCGCCCGACTCCGAGAAGGACGCCAGGGCAGCGTCGTAGACCGCGTTGGGCGACGCGCGGGTGACGACCCGGACGTGGCCCTTGTACAGCTTCACGCCGATCGTGCCCGTGACGCGCTCGTTGACCCGGTCCATGTAGGCGTCGAGGTCCGTGCGCAGCGCCTCCCACCACAGCCCGGCGTAGACGAGGAAGGCCCATTGGCGGTCGAGCTGGGGCTTGAACTGGTTCTCGTGGATTGTGCAGACGAGCCGCTCCAGCTCCTGGTGGGCGGGCAGGATGATCGCGGCGGCCGGCGCCTCGTAGATGTCGCGGACCTTCAGGCCGACGATGCGGTCCTCGATGTGGTCGACGATGCCGACGCCGTGGCGGGCGCCGATGTAGGCGACCTGTTCGATCAGCTCAACCAGGCCGAGGCGCTCGCCGTCGAGGGACACGGGCAGGCCACCCTCGAAGCCCAGCTCGATCTGCTGCGGCTCGTCCGGCGCCTCCTCGGGCCTCGTCACGAGCTGGAAGACGTCGTCCTCGGGGGCGTGGCTGAGATCCTCGATCCAGCGGCCCTCCGACGAGCGTCCCCAGAGGTTGTCGTCGATCGAGTAGGGCGTCGCCTCGGTGCCGCCCTTGACCGGGATGCCGTGCTCGCGGGCGTAGGCGATCTCCTCCTCGCGGCCCATCTGCCAGGAACGGACGGGAGCGATGACCTTGAGCTCGGGCGCCAGCGTCGCGACCGTCGCGTCGATGCGGACCTGGTCGTTGCCCTTGCCCGTGCAGCCGTGGGCGATCGTGTCGCAGCCGGCGCGGCGGGCGTACTCGACGGCGAGCTTCGCGATCAGGGGCCTGCCGAGGGCGGTGAACAGCGGGTAGCCGCCACCGTAGAGGGCGTTCGCCCGGATCGCCGGCGCGAGGTAGTCGCGGGCGAATTCCTCCCTGGCGTCGACAATGTGGCAGTCGAGCGCCCCGAGCTGCATGGCCTTGCCGCGGATGACCTCGTAGTCCTCGCCGGGCTGTCCGAGGTTGACGGTCAGGCAGACGACCTCGGCGCCGTAGGAGTCCTGAATCCACTTGAGCATGACGCTCGTGTCAAGGCCGCCGGAGTAGAGCAGCAGCACGCGGTGGACAGCGGCCGGATCGGCCTCGTAGGAGGCGCTGCGCAGGGCGGGGATGGCGGTCTCGCGGCTCACGGGCTCGCATCGTATCCGCGCGCGCGTTCCATCAACGGGTAGCGCACCGGGCCGTCGAGGAAGCCGAGCCGGGCGTAGAGCCCGCGGGCGTCGGCCGTGTGCAGCAGCCAGTGGATGTTCGCCAGCTCGCCGCCGTCGACCGTCTCGCGCACGAGCTCCAGGCCGAGTCCACGCCCGCGGTGCTCGGCGAGGACGTAGACGTCGGCCAGGTAGGCGACCGTCGCGCCGTCGGACACCGCGCGGGCGAAGCCGACCTGCTCGCCGCCGAGATACAGGCCGACGACCCGCAGCGAGCCGTCGATCGTCCGCTGCACGAGCTCGCGGCTGCGCCCCCTCCCCCAGTAGGACTCGTTGCTGATGAACGCGTGCACGGCCGCAGCGTCGATCCGCCCTCTGTCGTCGTCGACCTCGTAGCCGCCGCGAAGCTCTCGCCGCACCGCTCAGCCCTCCAGCACGGCCGCGAGGCGGCTGAGGCCATCGGCCATCTCGGCCTCGCCGATGTTCAGCGGCGGCAGCAGCCGCAACGTCGCCGGCCCCGTCGCGTTGACGACGAGGCGCTGCTCCAACAGCGCGCGCCTGACGAGCGCCGGCGCCGGGACGTCGAGCTCGCAGGCGAGCATCAGCCCACGACCACGCACGGACACGACGTGCGGGAGGCGCGCCAGGCAGCCGACGAGGGCCTCGCCTCGGCGCGTGACGTTCTCGAGCAGCTCGGCGTCGTCGGTCAGCTCGAGCGCCGCGAGGGCCGCCGCCGCGATGACCGGGCCGCCGGCGAAGGTCGAGCCGTGGTCGCCGGGCTCGAGGACGTCGGCCAGGCGCTCCCCGGTCACCAACGCGCCGATCGGCAGGCCGCCGCCCAGCGCCTTGGCGCTCGTCAACGCGTCCGGCGTGACGCCGGTCTGCTCGTACGCCCACAGCGTGCCCGTGCGGCCCATGCCGGTCTGGATCTCATCGAAGACGAGGGCCGCGCCGTGCTCGTCGCACGCCGCCCGCGCCGCGAGCAGAAGCTCCTCGGAGAGGACGTGGACGCCGGTCTCGCCCTGGATCGGCTCGAGCACGACAGCCGCCGTGCTCCCGTCGACCGCGCCGGCAACCGCAGCGGGATCGGCCGCCACCGCTCGGAAGCCGGGCACGAGGGGCGCGAACGGCGCCTGCTTGGACTCCTGCGGCGTGGCCGACAGGGCGCCGTAGGTACGTCCGTGGAAGGCGCCCTCGACGACGACGACATCGCCTCGCGGCTTGGCCTTGCGGACGAGCTTGATCGCCGCCTCGTTGGCCTCGGCGCCGGAGTTGCAGAAGAACACCTTGCCGCCGAGGCTGCCTGCCGACAGCCGCTCGGCCAGGAGCATCGCCGGCTCGGTATAGAACAGGTTGCTCACGTGCATCAGGCGCCCGACCTGATCGCGTACCGCGGCGACCACCCGTGGGTGGCAGTGCCCGAGGCTCGTGACCGAGATGCCACAGAGGAAGTCCAGGTACTCGTTGCCATCTGCATCCCACAGCCACGCTCCCTGGCCGCGGACGAACTCGACGGGCAGGCGGGCGTAGGAGCCGATCACGCTCGAGCTCTCGAGCGCCTGGAGCTCGGCGAGGCTCACGGCTCAGCCCCCTGGACCGCCGACGCGGCTCGATCCGTGCTCACGGAGATGCCTCGATCTTCGTCCCGATGCCCGCATCGGTGAACAGCTCGAGCAGCAGCGAGTGGGCGATTCGCCCATCGAGGATGTGGGCTGCGCCGACGCCGTTGTCGATCGCATCGACGCAGGCTTCGAGCTTCGGCCGCATGCCCCCGCCGAGGCCGTCGAGAGCGTCGCGGACCTGGGCCGCGCTGGCCTGCCCGATGAGGCTGGCCGGGTCCTCTGGGTCGCTCAGCCAACCGGCGACGTCGGTGAGGAACACGACCTTGTGAGCGCCGAGCGCGCCGGCGACGGCACCGGCAGCCTCGTCGGCGTTGACGTTGTAGGAGTTGCCATCGCGGTCCGCGCCGACGGACGCGATGACCGGTATGTAGTCGCTGGCGATGTGCTCGATGACGCCGACCTCGACGCGGTCGATGCGCCCGACGAAGCCGATGTCCTCGCCGTCGGGAGCCGCCCGTCGCGACACGCGGAAGAGCGAGCCGTCGTCGCCGCACAGTCCGACGGCCGGCTGGCCATGACGGTTCAGGCGCAGGACGATCTCCTTGTTGACCTTGCCGACGAGCACCATCTTGGCGACCTCGACGGTCTCGGCGTCGGACACCCGCAGGCCTCCGACGAAGCGCACCGGCAGGCCGAGGCGCTCCATGTAGCCGGTGATCTCGGGGCCGCCGCCGTGGACGACGATCGGGTTCAGGCCGACGTACTTGAGCAGCACGACGTCGCGGGCGAACTCCTCGCGCAGCCCAGGGTCCTCCATCGCGGCACCGCCGTACTTGATGACGACCGTCCGGCCGTGGAACTGCCTGATGTAAGGCAGCGCCTCGAGCAGCGTCCCGACGTCATGCATGGGCGGTCCCCCCGTTCATGTTGTGTAATCGGCGTTGATGGTCACGTACTCGTGCGAGAGGTCGGAGAAGAAGACCTCGGTCTCGGCGCCGTCGCCCGGCAGGGCGATCTCGTACTCGACCTCATCGCCTTGCACGGCCGCGGTGAGGGCTGGGACGTCGTGCGGGATGGCCGTGCCGGCCGAGCAGACGAGCATGCCCTCGATCGTGATGTCGACGGCCAGCGGCGCCGTGCCCGGGAGGGCTGCGCCGATGGCTTGGACGATCCGTCCCCAGTTGGGGTCCCCGCCATGGAGGGCCGTCTTGACGAGCGGCGAGTTGGCGACCGACCTGGCGGCCGCCTCGGCGCCTTGCTGATCGCCGCCGCGGACGACCACACGGGCGATGCGCCGCGCGCCCTCGCCGTCGGCGACCATCATGACGGCCAGGGCGCGAAGGAGCGCGTCGAGGGCCTCGCCGAGGCGCAGCTCGTCCTCGCTCTCGGGCGCCACCGTGACGCCGCTGGCGCCCGAGCACATCAGGATGGCCGTGTCGTTGGTCGAGAGCTGGCCGTCGACCGATGCGCGGTCGAAGGACCGCTTGACGCAGACGCCGAGCAGCAGGTCGGCGGTCTCGGGTGAGAGAGCGGCATCGGTCTCGACGAAGCACAGCATCGTGGCGAAGCGCGGGCTGATCATGCCGGCGCCCTTGCATTGGGCGCTGAGGCGGACCGTACCGGACGGCAGCTCGACCTCAAGGTTGGCGCGCTTCTCGAACGCGTCGGTCGTCTGGATGGCCCGCTGGAAGGCGCCGTCGCCCTCGGGACTGAGGAGGCCGCGCGCCTCCAGGATGCCCTTGAGCATGGCGTCGACCGGGAGGTGGTGGCTGATGGCGCCGGTCGAGGCGAGGGCGACCTCGGCCGGCTCGACGCCGGCAGCGAGGGCGGCCGCGCCCTGCGTCTTGGCGGCGTCGTCGAGGCCGCGCTTGCCGGTCGCCGCGTTGGCGCAGCCGGCGTTGGCGAGGACGACCCGCAGCGCGTCGAGCCGGCAACGCTCGGCCGTTACGAGGACGGGCGCCGCTGGCGTGCCCGAGGCGGTGAAGCGGGCCGCGCTGACGGGCGTCTCGCCGTCGCAGACGAGCAGGCCGACGTCGGGGTTGCCGCTCGGCTTGATCCCCGCGGCGACCCCGGCGGCGCGGAAGCCCGCCGGCAGGCCGGCGCCTAGGCCGAGTTCGCGGACGTGGGTCGGTGCGGGCACCCAGCGCGACCGGAAGAAAGAGTCGTGACCGGCGGCGCTCATGTCAGACCGGCCGTCTCGTCGAGTCCGAACATCAGGTTCAGGTTCTGGATGGCCTGGGAGGAGGTGCCCTTCCAGAGGTTGTCGATGGCCGAGAAGACGAGCACCTTGCCGGTGTGCGAGTCGGCGGCGGCGAAGACGCGGCAGAAGTTCGTCTCGCGCACCTCGCGCACGCCGGGCGGCCCGTCGGCGACCTCGACGAACGGCTCCTGGGCGTAGGCGGCGTCGAAGAGCTCGGCCAGCTCCGCGCCGCCGACCGGCCGTGTGGTCGTGACGTAGCAGCTGGCCAGCTCGCCCTGGTCGAGCGGGACGAGGTGGGCCTGGAACTGGACGGCGAGCTCGGGGTGCTCGGGATCGAGCTCGTGCAGCTGCTCCTCGATCTCGGGCGTGTGGCGATGGCCGGCGACCTTGTAGGGGACGATGTTCTCGCCTGCCATCGACAGATGGGTCGTCTCGTCGAACGCGCGGCCGGCGCCGGAGATGCCCTGCTTGGCGTCGATGACGAGGTCGGCTATCAGCCCGGCGCGGGCGAGCGGCGCGAGTCCGAGCAGCGAGGCCGTCGGGTAGCAGCCCGGGTTGGCGACGATGTCTGCGCCGGCGATCCGCTCGCGGTGCAGCTCGGTGAGCCCGTAGACGGCGTCGGCCAGCAGCTCGGGGCGCGGGTGCTCGCCGTACCAGCGCTCGTACGTCGCACGCGACGCGAGCCGGAAGTCGGCGCTGAGGTCGACGACGCGCACGCCGGCATCCCGGAGGGCGGCGACGGTCGGCGCGGCGGCGGCGTGGGGATAGGCCACGACGGCCGCGTCGAGGTTCTCGAAGCCGCCCTCGTCGAGCTCCTCGATAGTCAGCGGCACGCGGTAGCGCGGGTAGAGGTCCTCGAGGCGCCGGCCGACCTCCGAGCGCCCGGTCACGCCTGCCAGCTCGAAGCCGGGGTGGCGCCAGAGCAGGTGGGCGGCGAGCGCACCGGCGAACCCGGTGGCCCCTGCGACGATCACCCGCGGCGCGCCGCCGGCGCCGGGCTGGATGGGCGGGCTACCCACGCAGCTCACCCCCCAGCTCACCCAGCGCCGTCACGATGCGAGCGCGCAGCGGCGCGATGTCCTCGTCGGTCAGTGTCCTGTCGAGCGCCCGGAAGGACAGCGCAAGGGCGAGCGACCTGCGGCCCAGGCCGACCTGCTCGCCGGTGTAGACGTCGAAGATCTCGGCCTCGTCGAGGCTCTCTCCGGCCTCGGCCCGCACGCGCCCGAGGACCTCGTCGGCGGCCACCGAGTCGGGCAGCGTCACGGCGATGTCCTGGCGCAGGGGCGGAAACTGCCCGAAGGCCCGAAACGAGGAGACCGGTGCCGCCAGGGCCGCGATCTTGCCGACGTCGACGGCGAAGGCCGCCGTCCGCTCGAGATCCCAGGCGGCCGCGACGAGCGGATGGACCTCGCCGATGAAGCCGAGGCTCTCGCCGCCGGCGAGGACGGCGGCGCTGCGGCCGGGGTGAAGGAACGACCAGCTGTCGGCCTGGACCGACCAGGCGAGGTCGAAGCGGTCGAGCAGCGCGCCGAGCAGGGCCTTGGCCGTGAAGAAGTCGGCGGCGCCCTGCTCTGCGCCCCAGGACCGCGGCGTCGGCGAGCCGCAGAGCAGGACGCCGAGGCCGTGGTGCTCGGTCGCGCCCGTCTCGCCGTCGTCCGAGGCGCGGTAGACGGTGCCCGACTCGAAGATGGCCACGTCGGGGCCGTTGCGCGAGACGTTGTGGCGAGCGGCGTCGAGCAGCGAGCCGAGCAGCGTCGGGCGCATGATCGACTGGCTCTCCGACAACGGGTTCTCGATCGTCACGACGCGGCGAATCGGATCGTCGACTCCCAGCCGCAGACGATCGAGCAGGCACGGCTCGGCGAAGCTCCAGCCGACGATCTCGTGCAGGCCCCTGCCCACCATCGCGTCCTCGGCCAGCCGCCGGACCCGTTGGGCGTGGCTCAGCCTGCCGGCCGCGCCGCGCCGCGCCGGCAGCGTGGCGGGCAGGCGCTCAAGGCCGTCGATGCGGGCGACCTCCTCGATGGCGTCTATCTCGCGGGTGACGTCCTCGCGGCGCAACGCCGGCACGGTCACCGCCAGTCCGTCGGCGCTGGGCTCGGTCGCGAAGTCGAGCGACTCGAGGATCTGGGCCTGGCGCTCGACGGACACGTCGATGCCGAGGATGGCGCGGACGCGTCGGGTGCGCAGGCCGATGACCTTGGCGGGAGGGGGCTGTGGGCCCACGTCGATCGTGCCCGGAGCGAGCGTGGCGCCGCAGATCGCGACCATCAGACGGCTGGCCACGATCTGGGCATGCATGCACTGCTCGGGCTGAAGACCCTTCTCGAAGCGTCCGGAGGCCTCGCTGCGCAGGCCGAGCGCCGAGGAGGAGCGGTGGATGTTCGGCCCGTTCCAACTCGCGACCTCGAGCAGCACGCGGCGCGTGTCGGCCTGAACCTCCGAGCGCGCGCCGCCCATCAGCCCGGCGATCGACGTCGGCCCGTCGGCGTCGTCGATCACGACCATGTCGGCGTCGAGCGTTCGCGTGTGCCCGTCGAGCGTCTGCACCTGCTCGCCGTCGCGCGCCCGACGGACGGTCAGCCGGCCACCGGCCACACGGTCGAGGTCGAACGCGTGCAGGGGCTGACCGGTCAGCAGCATGACGTAGTTCGTGATGTCGACGACGTTGTTGATCGTCCGCTGCCCGGCCGCCACCAGCCGCGCCTTCAGCCACGGCGGCGACTGCCCGATCGTTACGTCGTCGAACACGCGAGCGGTGAAGCGCGGACACAGATCGGGGCACTCAACGCTGACCTCGGCGCCGCTGAGCAGCCCCTCCGATCCCGGGTCCTCGCTCCACGGCAACTCCGACAGCGGGGCGCCGGTGGCCGCGTGCAGCTCGCGGGCGACGCCGAAGACCCCCAGGCAGTCGGGGCGGTTCGGCGTGATCTCGAGCTCGACGACGTCCATCGAGATCGGCAGCAGGTCGGCCAGCGGCGTGCCCGGCGCGAACTCGGCGTCGAGCGTGTCGAGCACGATGATCCCCTCGCCACCCGAGCCGAGGTCGAGCTCGCTCTCGGACAGGATCATGCCGTCCGAGACGACGCCCCGGAGCTTGGCCCGCTTCAGCTTCGTCCCGTCCGGCATGACCGCGCCGGGCCGTGCTACTGCGACGAGTTGCCCGGCGGCCACGTTGGGCGCGCCGCAGACGATGCTCACGGGGCCGCTCTCGTCGCCGACCTCGACGCTGCAGACCTTCAACCTGTCGGCATCGGGGTGCTGCTCGGCCGAGAGCACACGGCCGACGACGAACCCCTCGGTCGAAGGAACGCCGTGGTGGTGGATCGCCTCGACCTTGGTGCCGGTCATCGTCAGGCGCTCCTCCACCCCGTGGACGTCGAGCGGAGGGTCGCAGTACTCACGCAGCCATGGCAGCGGAACCCTCATCCGAACTGCCCGAGGAAGCGGAGATCATTCTCGTAGTAGAGGCGCAGGTCGGGCACGCCGTGCTTGAGCATGGCGATCCGCTCGATGCCCATGCCCCAGGCGAAGCCCTGGACCTTCTCGGCGTCATATCCCGGCGCGTTGCGCTCGGTCGTGGGCACGTGCGCGTAGACGTTCGGGTCGACCTCGCCGGCGCCGAGCACCTCGAGCCAGCCCTCGCCCTTGCACAGGTGACAGCGGGCGCCGTCGGCGAGGAAGCCCTTGCCCGAGCAGTTGAAGCACGACACGTCGACCTCGACGCTCGGCTCGGTGAAGGGGAAGTAGTGCGGGCGCAGGCGGACGTCGCGCTGCTCGCCGAAGACGGCGCGGGCGAACTCCAGCAGCGTGCCCTTGAGGTCGGCCAGGGTGATGTCCTCGTCGACGGCCAGGCCCTCGATCTGGTGGAACTGGGGTGTGTGCGTCGCGTCGGAGTCGGGCCTGTAGACGCGCCCGGGGACGACGACGTAGAGCGGCGGCGGGTGGTCTTCCATGGCGCGGATCTGCATCGGCGAGGTATGCGTCCGCAGGACGGCCCGCTCCGACACGTAGAAGGTGTCGGTCCGTGCCCGCGCCGGGTGCGTCGGACTGTGGTTGAGGGCGTCGAAGTTGTGGTGGACCGTCTCGATCTCGGGGCCTTCCACGACCGTGAAGCCGAGCCCGAGGAAGATGTCTTCGAGCTCGCGTCTGGTCGCCGTCAGGATGTGCAGGCGCCCGATCGGCTGCGGTGGCGTGCCGGGGAGGGTCACGTCGACGCGGTCGGACTCGAGGCGGCTGTCGAGCTCGCCCGCCGCCAGCTCTGCGCCGCGCGCGGAGATCAGCGCCTCGAGAGCCTGACGCGCCTGGTTCGCCTCGCGACCGACCGCCGCGCGCTCCTCGGGCGCCAGCGTCGCCACCTCGCGCAGCAGCCGCGGGAGCTCGGCCTTGCGGCCGAGGTGACGCACACGCAGCTCCTCCAGCGCGTCGCTGCCGCCGGCGGCCGCGATCTCGGCTTCGGCGTCCGCGCGCAGCTGCTGGATGCGTTCGATCATTCCGCCGGCACCCTAGATGGTTGGCGGGTCATCTCGTACAGCGCCACCGTCGCCGCCATGGCCGCGTTCAGCGACTCCGACGCGATCGGTATGTGGGCGACGCGGTCGCACTCCTGAACGACGTCGTCGGGCAGGCCGTCGCGCTCGGCTCCGACGAGCAGCGTCACCGCCCGCCCGACGGCACCCTCGCCGCGCAGGGGCTCGCCCGCGCCGGCCACGAGCGCCACGCGCTCACCCGGCAGCTCGCCCACGGAGCCCACCCGCGCGAGCGCCACGGCGAAGATGGCGCCCATGCTCGCCCGCACGGCCTTTGGCCCATGAGGGTCGGCGCAGCCGGGCCCGAGGGCCACGCAGGACGCGCCGAAGGCGTGGGCCGAGCGCAGGACCGCGCCGACGTTGCCAGGGTCGCCGACGCCGTGCAGGTACACGCAAAGTGGTCCCACGGCCGGCACCCAGCGCTGCTCGTAGACGCCGATCACGCGGGTGCCCGAGCCGAGCGAGGACGCGCCCGCGAGGGCTGCCCGCTCGACGTCGTGAAAACCGGCCTCGCCGAGGCCGCTGCCGGCCAGGCGATAGCCCTCCACGGCCTCGCGGCCCGCCGTGCTCGCCGCCGCGACGAGATCCTCGCCCTCGGCCAGGAAGCGTCCATGGCGAGCGCGCTCGCGCCTGGTGTGCAGGCGGCGCAGCGCCTTCAGGCGCGGGTTCTGGGCGGATGCGATGGCGGTCATGTCGTGTCCTGGTCGGTCTGTCTTGCTTGTCAGTCGTCTGTCGTGCTGTCGTGCTGTCGGTCGGGCAAACAAAAAGGGCGCCGTCCTTTTCAGGAGCGACGCCCGGGAGGCTGTCAGTCGGTGCCGGTCCGCCGGCCGAGCCGGGGGGTCAGGCTGCCGACGCCTCGCGGGCGACCTCGGCGAAACGTCGGAACGTGTCGGCGTCGCGGACTGCGATGTCGGCGAGGACCTTGCGGTCGAGCTCGATGCCGGCCAGCTTCAGGCCATGCATGAGCTGGGAGTAGCTCATGCCGTTGATGCGGGCGGCTGCGTTGATGCGGGTGATCCACAGACGACGGAAGTCGCGCTTGCGGTTGCGCCGGTCGCGGTACGCGTAGGCGTCGGCCTTGAGCAGGGCCTCCTTGGCGCGCTTGTAGTTCGAGTGCGCCTCGCCGCGAAATCCCTTCGTCAGCTCGAGCGTCGCCCGGCGCTTCTTGCGGGCGTGGACGGACCGCTTGACGCGCGTCACTTGCCCACCCCGAGCATCCGCTTGATGCGGGGAGCGTCGTCCTCGTGGACGATCGCCGGCCTACCGAGGGCACGCTTCTTTTTCGGCGACTTCTTCTCGAGGATGTGGCTCGTGAACGGGTGGCGTCCGCGGACCTTGCCTGAGGCCGTGACTTTGAAGCGCTTCTTCGCGCCGGAGTGGGTCTTCATCTTGGGCATGGGCTCTCTGGCGTCGATTATGGCACGGGCGTGCCGGCGGCAGCGGCGTCGCTTGCCTGCGGCGGCGACTGCGCCGGGGCCGCGGCTGCATCCGGCTCGGGCTGCTCGGCGCTCGAGCCCGTCGCGTCGGCGCCGTCGGCAGCGGCGTCGCCGTCGG
>OUNO011323122.1_pt1 | contig 34103 bp, 28 predicted proteins | sample 1779811 | NCBI WGS metagenome assembly OUNO01 (sample SAMEA3914804, study PRJEB12502) | metagenome | biome: forest; material: soil | place: Canada | collected 2010-06-25 | depth 0.3 m
CGCAGATCGCCGAGGTCTCGGCCGGGGCCGGCTCAAGCGTCACCCGGTCTCGCACCATCTCGACACCGACATAGAGGCCCATACCGTGAACCGCGCCGATGATCTTGTGCCGGTCCGCGAGCTCGAGCAGCCGCTGACGCAGGTGCGCACCAACGACCCGCGCGTTTTCCTGCAGGTCCTCGTCGCGCAGCACGTCGAGGACTGTCAATCCGGCGATGCTGCTCACGGGACTGCCGCCTGCGGAGGAGAAGAAGTAGCCCTGGCTTCGATAGCCCGCTGCGATCTCCTTTGTGGTGATGACGGCGCCGAGCGGATGCCCATTGCCCATGGCCTTGGCTACCGTGACGATGTCCGGCACGACGCCCTGTTGCTCGAAGCCCCAGAAGTGCTCGCCGAGTCGGCCATATCCGACCTGCACCTCGTCGGCGATACACAGTCCATCGGCCTCTCGAACGGCGCGATAGATCGCGTCGAGGTATCCATCGGGCAGCGCCATTCCGCCCGCGTTGCCGTAGTACGGCTCGCACAGGAACGCGGCCGGCGGCCTACCTGACGCGACCATCTCACGGACGTATGTCACAGCGTCCTCGGCGTAACGGTGAGCCTCGGCGCCGCGGTATTCACCGCGGTAGGAGTTGGGAGCTGCGACGGAGTGGGACCACGAGGGGCGGGTCTCGAGCGCGTTGGGGTTGTCAGCGACTGAGGTCGAGATCGAATCGGTTGCATCGGTCCAGCCGTGATAGGCCTCGCGCACCGCGAGGACGTCACGACGACCCGTGTTGGCCCAGGCGAGCCGCAACGCGAGATCGTCAGCTTCCGACCCGCTGTTGACCAGGAACACTGTGTCGAGCGGCTCGGGAAGCAGCGCGGCCAGTCGCTCGGAGAACTCCACGACTGAGCGGTAGTGGAACCGCGAGTTGGTGTTGAGCAGGCGCCACTGGCGCTCGATCGCATCAGCCAGCCGAGGATGCCCATGACCCAGGATCGAGACGTTGTTGAGCATGTCGAGATAGGACCGACCATCGACGTCGAACAGGTGTTGCTTCCACCCACGCTCAATCTGCGGTGGCTCGCTGAAGTAGTGCTCCTGAACCGGGGCGAACGCCGAGTCGCGTCGCGAGAGCAAGGCATGAGCGTCGACGCCCGGCTGGTCGCCGTTGAAGGTGGGATCGATCAGGGCCGTCGGATCGGGAGTGACGTGCGCCCATGCGTCGGCCATCCCTGCCGGGACGAAGAACGGCGGCCGGCCCGCGAGTTGGCTGACCTGTACCCGCAGCGAGACTGGGCTGCCTGCACCGTCGATCACGCCGATCGCGTCGCCTTCGACCAGGTTCGCACCGTGCATCACGTCGAGCAGCAAACCGGACAGCCACAGGTTTTGGCCATCCGCACGGAGTGCGACAGCGTCGTCGCGCACCTCGACGGTCCCCGCCCACGGCGCGCGGATCTCCACTGTGTCTGTCACGAAGAGCTCGACGCCGAGTCCAACCGTGGCAGGCACGTCGAACGAGTTGAGTCGCGTGCGTGTCAGCCTGGCCTGGAGGAACGGGACGTAGGCGAGGTCGACGTCTCCGGCCAGGGCGATCGCCGCGAGCCGCGACTCCGCACCCTCGTCGAGAAACATGCCGTCGTCCAACAATGGACTCGTCGCCGAGATGTCGAGCGGCACAGGGGTGCGGCCCAGCACGAGCAGCTCACCCGTGGCAACCGGTCGGGGCGACGGGGTGCGGACCGAGGCATGGACAAGCTCGGTCATGACGTCGAGCGGGATCGCTGTCGCCGCGGCGAAGATCCGCCACTCCCAGTCGAGGTTCTTGGAGGCGTACTGGTTGGCGCTGTCGATGCTCGCCTGGTGCTGCCCGCTCACCATCAGTGACGCGGCCCGCAGGACGACGAGCGGCCAGAGGGCGCTCAGCTCGTCGTCGGAGATGGGACGGACCTGGTCGAAAGCGCGGATCGCGGGAATTACGACGTCCGGGTTGCCCTCGGCGTACGGCAACAGAGACGAACAGGTCACGGCGAGCTCGGCGATGGCCCAACTCTCGGTCAGGTCGCCGAAGTCGATGACGCCGACCGGACGTCGACGTCCGTCGTCGTCGATGACCGCGATGACGTTGTCGTCGGTGAGGTCACCGTGGATGGCCTGCACCGGAAGCCGGTCCACGAAGGGAGCCAGCGCATCGGTCGCCTCACGCACAGCGGCGAGCGCAGCGGCTCCTCCGCCCGGGATGGACACGAACTTAGCGAGCCGGGTCACGACCGCATGGGAGTTGCGGAGGTCCCACTGGAGTTCGCGCGGGGGCAATGGGCCGTCGAAGCTGGAGAGCGCCCTCGACGTACGTCCCGCGAGGTCACCGAGTGAGGTCACGATCGCCGGAGCGAGGTACTGGCTGACGCTCAGGACGTCGCCTTCGACATAGGTCACGAGTCTCGCCACGGTCGAACGATCGCCGAGCAGGACGGGCTGGATCGTCGCGTCGTCGATCCCAGGCACGGGTGACGGCACCAGAATGTCCGGTTCGCACCTCGCGACATGGGCTGCGGCAGCGTCTTGAGCGTCGAGGTCCGCTGCCGTAAACGCTGGGTTGGAGACCTTGAGTACGAACGCGCCGGACGGTGAATCGATCCGGAAGTTGGCGTCCTGCTGGCTTCCGAGCTCGCTTGCAACCCCGTCGATGCCGAAGCGCTCCCGCAGGATCGCCTCGGCCTGAGCAACAGAGACATCCGGAGTCGGCAGCGCCTCCTGCTCGAAAAAATCGAAGGTGTGCAACATCAAAATTCTTCCTCTGGCTGGACAAATAGAAAGTCGGTTGCCGAGATGGCGGTCATGCGCGCTCCTCAGCGATGGAGTTGCCGCCGTCGACGACGATGCACTGACCGGTCACGTAGGACGCGGATGGCGTACATAGATACGCGATCAGACCCGCCACCTCATCGGCCGTCCCGCTGCGTCCGAGCGGCGTGCGCAGCCCCTGGGAGTGCTCGTCGGTTGTCTGGGCGTCTGTCGCAATCCAGCCCGGCGCCACGGCGTTCACCGTGACCCCCGAGTTCGCCGCATCCAAGGCCAAGCCTCTGACCAGACCAACGACACCGGCTTTGGCAGCGCCGTAGGCGACCTCGCCACGCATACCCATCGTCGGTCCGGTCACGCTGGCGACCATCACGAGTCGACCAGCCCCGGTCAAAGCCAGGGCTGGCAATGCGACCTTGGCGAATAGAAAGGCCGAGTCAAGGTTGCGCGCCAAGCTCGCGCGCCAGGTTTCCAAGGACATGTCCTCGACGCGGCCGGCTTCGGCCACCGGGCTCGAGATCGAAGTCATGCCAGCGCAGTTGACGGCAATGTCGATACGACCGAATTGCGAAACTGCAGTCTCGACGAGTTCGGCAGAGGTCTCCGGCTTCGTCAGATCTCCGATGACCGGAATGGTGCCATCGGGGAGCTCCCTCGCCCGATCGCGGACCCGTTCGCTGCTGGCGGAGACGACCAACGAAGCCCCCATTGCGCCCAGCATCGCGGCAACAGCAAAACCGATGCCGCCTCGCCCACCGACACCGGTCACGACGGCGATCTTTCCGCCGATATCAAGCTGGGGCACTACTACTGGGTTACTCATGATTGGTCACCAATGTAGCAGTCGGGCTTGCGCGACGGCAATCAGCGCCGACTGTCCAACCGTTCCTTCAGGGGTCAACTCGATGCGCGAGCACCCTAGGGGCAGCGCCCGATCAATTGCGCCTACGAAAACCCGAGCTGCTCCCGGAGCGTCGTGAGGGTATGCGACGACTCGACTGTCCGCTCAACGTTCGAGGCGGCGACTCCCTGAGCGAGGGCGTCAGCGATGACGATAGAAGTGAGGGGCTCGGCCGTCATACCCGTCGGCGTATTCGGGGAGTGCAGAGCCACCGTGACATCGTCAGCGAGTTGCTCCATCAACTCGTCGGTCACCAGGATGGTCGCGGCCCCCACCGCTCGGCTTCGATCCAGAAGGACCTCGACCTCCTTCAGTAGACGAGCCGGCGCGAAGACCACAACGGCATCCCCACGTTCGATGGCCAACAGATCATCAGCGAACCGGAAACCCCCTGACTGAATACAGCGCGAACGCCGACCCATCCGCCCGAGCTTGAGAGCAAGATGCTCCGCCGCAATGAACGAAGCCCCAAATCCGTACACGGTGATGTGACCGGCTCCGAGTAGGAGCTGGACTGCGTACTGGTAGTCGTCGATGGCGAAGGTCCGCTTCAAGAGCTCAACCCTGTCGATCGACTCGGCCGCGACCCTCTCCCAGACGTTACTCAGGTCTCCCCCAGTAGATTCAATCCTTTGGCGCGCACGGAGCTCCGGCCGAGTGTTGGTCGTAAACGGAGCCGCGACTCTGCCTTTGAGATCAGCGAGGCCTGAGTAGCCGAGCGCCTGCAAGGTACGTATCACCGTCGCATTGCTGGTCTTGGTCTCATTGCCCAGCTCTATGGCGGACATGAACAAGAGTTGCTCCGCCGAGCTTTCCGACAATGACCGGCAAACCGCTCGGGCCGCCGGTGAAAATCCATCCCAATGCTTCCTGATGCGCGCGCGAAGGTCACTGATCGCCTCGTTCCGCGTGTCGTCGGCGACACCGACGCCTGAGAGAAGATCGTCCATTTCATCCATGTAACGGAGGATACAAGGTCCAGGGTCGAAAGAGCTTCACCATTCGTCGGATCTTCGCGGACAGTTCCGATCGTGGAGCATGCACCCGTTGATTACATATTTGAGTGTTTCGTAGTATGTGATACATTACGCGACGACGTCTCCAATGAATCTGCTCGCTCTTCCAAGACGCGAGACCTGGGAGATACAACCGCCACCACTCACCGTGTCCGGAGACCCTCATGAGTCAACCAGTAGACCACCAGCCCGAGATCCACCATGCACACCGTGACGTCACCGGTGGCTGGGTGCGCCCAGCCACGTTTGGAGCGATGGACGGGCTCGTCTCGAATTTCGCGCTCATCTCGGGAGTCATCGGCGGGGGAACCGACGGACATGCCGTTATCTTGACCGGCATCGCCGGACTCCTGGCGGGTGCCTGTTCGATGGCGGTCGGCGAATACACCTCGGTCGCATCGCAAACCGAACTCACACAAGCGGAGATTGAGGTTGAGCGAAGGGAACTTGCGACCAACCCTGAAGAGGAACTCGCTGAACTAACCGATGTATACGAGGCCAAGGGGCTGCGGCCCGAGTTGGCCGCAGAGGTCGCCCGAGAACTCACCCGCGACAGCGAAACCGCATGGCGCGTTCACGTGCGTGAAGAGCTGGGCATTGATCCGGATGACCTGCCTTCGCCGTTGGTCGCCGCTGTGTCCTCGTTCGTCGCGTTCTCTTTCGGAGCCATCGTGCCCATGCTCCCGCTTATCTTCGGATGGTCGAGCCTCGTGGCCGTCGCGTCCATCAGCGCCGTGGGCCTGTTCGCCAGCGGGGCAATCATTGCGCGCCTGACGGCGCGCCCTTCCTGGTTCGGAGGTGGTCGGCAGCTGTTGCTCGGTGTACTGGCCGCAGCCGTTACGTACAGCATCGGGACGGTTGTCGGCACGGGCTTGTCGTGACCGGCAATGAGTCTCCCACCGGTCTAAGGACCATCGCGCTCCTGAAGCAGGTCCCTGGTCTTGACCACGACGGCACCCTCGACAGCGACGGACGATTGTTGCGGGCCGGTGCGCCATCCGACATCAATCCTTGGTGCAGACGTGCGCTTGCTCACGCGATCCGTCTCGCGAGCAATGGCGGTGAGTGCACCGCTGTCACGATGGGACCTCCGTCTGCCCGAGCAGCGCTCCAGGAAGCCCAGGCGTGCGGTGCCGACAGGCTCGTACATCTCTGCGATCCGATCCTTGCCGCATCTGACTGCCTGCAGACTGCGCGCGGACTGGCAGACGTTGTCAAGCACCTTTCGCTCGGGTCGAGTCCCCCGCCAGACCTGATCTTGGTTGGGCGAAGCACAATCGACGGCAACACTGCCGTCATCGGCGCGATGCTGGCCGAATATCTCGACCTGCCGTTCATCGGCTCGGCGATCACGCTGGAGGTCGAAGACGGCGAGCACGGCAGACAGGCCCGGGCGCTCCTACAGAATGAAGCGGCAACGGAGACAGTCGTCGTTCAGCTCCCGGCGGTGGTTGCAGTCGCCGAAAGATCGTGCGACCCCGCCAAGAGTCCACCGTCCGAATGGCCCGACGGGAGTGACATCCAAACCCTGGACTCGTCTGTACTTAGTTCGTCGGGTTGGGGCGTCTCGGCCAGTCCAACTCGCGTATGCGGCGTCCGGCGGGCTCCCCTCAGCATTCGGCCGGCGCATCTCCTACTCGATGCCAACGAGTACGTTTCGCGGCTCGGCGCGCTGTTTGACACTCTGGTGGACCAACAACGTGAGCCGCGGGACACAGTCGCCGGCCCGCCCGAGACGACTATGTCTGAGATCGCGGTCAGTCCGTCGATACGCGCGCAAGGTCCACGAACAGTCATCGTCTCCAGTGGGCAAGACCCTGCGGCCATGGACGCGCTCGTCCTCGAGGGTCGATGGCTCGCCGATCGCGTGGGTGGTCACGTGGTTGTCGTCGCACCCCATCTGGCCCGAGACGAGCAGCCCGGCGAGTGGAGCGGTATCGACGGCCGTGTGATTCTCGACCACATCGAGCCGGCGCTCGCGTCGGCCACCATCGATCGATGGTTGAAGTACTCGAACTCGCCTTGGGCCATTCTCGGCACTCCCATGTCTTGGGACAGGGAAGTGTTGAGTCGACTAGCCGTGAGGACCGGGAGCGGTCTGCTGTCCGATCTCACCGGGCTCTCCATCTCTGACAAGACGACGCCGTTCGGCCAACCAAGACTGATTGGGCTCAAGAATTCTGGCCCGGGCGTCATCGCAGAGGTGGCCGCACGCGGCTCCATCCAGGTGGCGACACTCCGGACCGGGTCCTTCACGCGCGAGTACGTCGTCCCGAGCCTTGTAGTTCCTTGGACGATCGAGCTTTCTGGCCGAAGTACTGCCCGTGTTGTACGTTCCGGAAAGGCCGTCGAGAACGACTACGAAGCCCTCGAACGGGCACGCATCGTGATCGGGGTAGGCCAGGGAGTACATCCGGTGGACTATCCCCTCCTCGAAGAGTTCCGGCAGCTTTTGGGCGCGGAGTTTGCAGCGACCCGGAAGGTGACCGACCGAGGATGGATGCCTCACGCCCGACAAGTGGGAGTCACAGCTCGCGACATATCACCCGATCTGTACATCGCTATCGGCATCTCCGGGAACCCGAACCACATGATGGGCGTCGGCGGCGCCGGCCTCATAATCGCCATCAACAGCGACCCTGAGGCGCCCATTTTGACCGCGTGCGACCTGGGCATCGTCGCCGACTGGCGAGACGTCGTCGAGAACCTCTCGGATCGCTCAATTTCGGCCCCGCGCAAGCGGCTCAGCGCACAAATCTGAGATATCCAAACGGCCCGAACTCGAGCCCTAGGCCCGAGACACCATCGCAATTTCGCGCCGCTGAGGACGCCTTTGCGTTGAAATCGCACCGACAGATCGGAGGTAACCATTGACAAGACTCTGTAACAGTGATTACTGTCACAGACAACTCGTAGCGTTCGAAACATCGCTCGAGCGTCCACCCTCGAACCCCTAGGCGTGGGCAAGTCCCCCCTCGTGAGGAGCAATTCATGAAACTCGTCAAAGTGGCTCGTGCCCGGGCGACCTGGGTAGTCTGTCTTATGGGAATGTCGCTTTCGCTCGCAGCGTGCGGCTCAGGATCAGACAACGCGTCGAAGGGCCAGGCGGTCCACGCGAACCATGGAGCCGCAGTTCAGGGTGTCAACCCCGCGCTCAACCTCGACCAGTGCGGCAAAGACGTTCGCACGATCAAACACGAGGTCGGAACGACCAAGATCACCGGAACACCCAAGAGGGTTGTCGTCCTGGAGCTCTCGTACGTCGATGCCGCCGTCAACTCGGGTATCAACCCCATCGGCATCGCCGACGACGATGACCCGAGCCGCATCCTCCCGGCGTTGCGCGACAAGGTTGGCAAGTACACCTCCGTCGGACTCCGGGCAACCCCGAACCTCCAAGTCATCCTTGGCCTCAAGCCGGACCTGATCATCGCGGACAGCGAGCGTCAGAAGGGCATCTACAAGCAACTCTCGAAGATCGCACCGACCGTTGAGTTCCCGAGCCTCAACGCGAACTACCAGCAAACGCTCGACAGCGGCATGCTGGCAGCCGTCGCCCTCAACCGATGTGACGCCATGAAGAAGCGCCTTACCGAGCACGCCGCCTTCATGAAGAAGGTCAAGGCCGCGGTGCCTGCCGATGAGAAGCGCAAGGCCATGTTCGCCATCGGAACCGACAAGATCTTCACCGCCTTCTCGAAGGCGTATTTCACCGACGACGTTCTCGCCGCCGTAGGTATCCCCTCCGCGCTGGACGGGAAGGACGGTATCGCGACCATCGAGATGAACCTCGAGACCGTGGCTTCGACCAACCCAGCGATCATGTTCATTGCTCGCCCCGCCGGAGTCAAGTCAATCGACCAGGGTTGGGCCTCCAACCCGCTGTGGAAGGCCATCCCCGCCGTCAAGGACAAGCAGGTCTACACCGTCGACCAGAACGCTTGGTCACGTTCTCGCGGTATCGACGCAGCCGAGCTGATCGCCACCCAAGCTGTTAAGGACCTGTACGGAGCGACGGTCACCCCGTGAGCACCAGCAGAACCGCGGCAGTGCCCATCCGAAGCGTCGGCCAGCCGGAGACCCAACCGGACCAGGTCGTGCGGACCAATCGAGTGCGCGCGGGGGGAGTGGCGCTGATACTCGCTCTGATCGTGGTGGCCGGAGTCATGTGGAGCCTCACGCTCGGCAGTCAGCACATTCCCATCACCAAGGTGCCGCACGCCCTCTTCAACGACTCGACAACCAACGATCTGATCATCCGTACGATCCGCATGCCCCGTGTCGCTCTCGCCTTGCTGGTGGGCGCGGGGCTGGCGGTCGGCGGGGCGGTCATGCAGGCGATCGCCGGCAACCCGCTTGCTGCACCGGAGATCATGGGCATCAATGCCGGAGCCGTCTTGGTTGTCGTGCTCGGCATCACGGTCCTACCCTCCCTCAACGGAGCGCCGACCATGTTGCTGGCCTTCGCAGGGGCAGCGGTCGCAGGTGTGTCGGTGCTCATGCTCGCCGGCTCGGGGCGTGGTCGAACCAGTCCGGTCCGACTGGCCTTGGCAGGAGTTACGGCAACGAGCCTGCTGATCTCCGTCACCCAGGTCCTGATCATCTTTCACGACAACTCGTCGGACAGCGTCCTGTTCTGGCTGGTGGGAGGCATCAACTTCGCCAGCTGGGCAGACGTACGGGACGTCGCCCCGTGGATCGTCATTGGGCTCGTCGGCGCTTTCGGCCTGGCCCGGTCGCTCAACCTCATCTCGCTCGGAGACGACATGGCTCGCGGATTGGGTCACAAGGTCGAGCGCACCAGGCTGATCGGAGGCGGTCTCGTGATCGTGCTCTCAGGCGCATCCGTGGCGGTGGCGGGACCGATTGCGTTCGTGGGCCTGATCATCCCCCACATCTTCCGCCGAGTCGTGGGATCCAACTACGCCGTGCTGCTCCCCATCAGTGCGATCGGTGGCATGGCGTTGCTGCTTTACGCCGACATCGCAACCCGATACGTACGCCCTCCGTATGAGGAGCCCGCTGGCGTCATCACGGCGTTGATCGGAGCCCCGATCTTCATCTATCTCGCACGTCGACAGAAGGCAATACGATGACCAGCTCAGCGATCATCTCAACACGGATCAGGCGGACCAGCCTGGCCAAACGCAACCCTGTGCCCCTGATGTGGTCTCTTGTCATCATTGCTGTGCTTCTCAGTTTGTTCAGTCTCAGCGTGGGCGCGACAAGGATCCCTTTGTCGGATGTCTTGTCGGCAATCACGGGAAGGTCTGACGCGAACAGCATCAACAGGCAGATTGTCCTCGACTTCCAACTGCCTCGGGTCCTCCTGTGCTGGCTGGTCGGCATCGCACTCGCCATCTCCGGCGGGGTTATGCAGGGCGTCATCCGCAACCCATTGGCCGCGCCGGACATCATCGGGGTAACCAAGGGCGCCGGCTTCGCAGGCATGCTGCTACTTGTTGCCATTCCGTCGGCACCAGCTGCGGGAATCGTCCCAGCGGCGTTTCTCGGCGGAATCGTGGCGGCCGGAATGGTGTACGCCTTCTCCTACCGCCGAGGAGCGACTCCCGCCCGGATCGCGCTTGTTGGCATCGCCGTGAGCGCAGGCTTCGAGGCAGGAATCCGTTTCCTCCTGGTCAAGGATCCACTCAACGTGAGCGCATCGCTGATCTGGCTCACCGGCAGCCTGTTCGGGCGCACGATGACAGCCGTGTGGGAGATCCTTCCCTGGGTCGTGATCCTCGTGCCGCTCATCCTCTTGGGAAGCCGCAGACTCGACACACTCGGACTCGGCGACGACCTGGCGGCCGGCCTCGGCGAACCGGTCGAACGCACACGACTCCTTATGCTCATGGCCGCTGTTGCCCTGGCTGCCGCGGCCGTCTCGGTCGCGGGAACCATCGGCTTCGTCGGCCTGATCGCCCCGCACATGGCGCGGCGCCTGTTCGGCACGCGGCATTTGATCGCGCTACCGGCGGCAGCGCTGATCGGTGTCCTACTGATGCTCGTAGCCGACATGCTCGGCCGCGCGTTGGCACCACCGTTGGAAATCCCGGCGGGACTAATAACAGCCGTCGTCGGCGGCCCCTATTTCCTCTACCTACTCGTCAAGACTGGAAAGTGAGAGAACGTCACATGCGACTGCAAGCGAACGGTGTCGATCTTGCGTACGACCAGAAGATCATCGCCAAAAACCTGACCCTCACGATTCCCGACGGCAAAGTGAGCGTCCTCATTGGGCCGAATGGATCCGGCAAGAGCACAGCACTTCGCGCTCTGTCCCGGCTCCTGCTTCCCCGCGCCGGCTCAGTGATCCTTGACGGGAAGTCAATCCACGATTCATCAACCAAGGAAGTTGCTCGTTCGCTCGCAATCTTGCCGCAGGTTCTACTCACGCCAGAATCCATCTCGGTCGAGGACCTCGTGTGGTTCGGCCGTCATCCGCACCGCTCCTCGCTGCGTATGCAAAGCACTGCCGATCGGGAGGCTGTCGAGTGGGCCATGAGCGTCACCAAGGTCGACGAGCTCCGCGACGAGCACGTGGACCAGTTGTCAGGAGGCCAGCGCCAACGAGTCTGGATCGCACTATGCCTAGCTCAGGGAACCGACCTCATCCTTCTCGACGAACCCACCACCTTTTTGGACGTCGCCTACCAGCTTGAGGTCCTGGATCTCCTGTCCGACCTGAACAGGGATGAGGGTAAGACAGTGGCCATGGTCCTTCACGACTTCAACATGGCGGCTGAGTATGCAGACCACATCTTCGTCATGAGCTCCGGCAAACTCGTCACCGAGGGCACTCCCGAGGAGGTTTTCACCGCCGCGACGATTCAAGAGGTATTCGGTGTCGAAGCCAAAGTAGTCCCACACCCCGCGAGTGGGAAGCCCATGTGTATTCCGCTCAGAGGACGCCTGCGCACACCGGTGGCGGTCCCCGCCTCGGCGAGCTGACGTCGTGGTCGCGAAACCCCACCCCTCGACCGTCGACCTGATCCTCCACAGCGGCTTGGTGTGGACAGCCAATCCCGCACAGCCGCGGGCGACCGCGTTAGCAGTCGCGGGCGGCCGTGTTCTGTCCGTGGGCGAAACCGACGACATTCTGCGTTTGGCGACACCCGGTACCCGCACGATCGATCTCGGGGGCAGGATGGTGTGTCCAGGATTCACCGACGCGCACACGCACATCGAGAATGCGGCGGATTGGCAGTTCCAGGTTGCCTTGACCGATGTCAATGATCAGACGCTGTTCAACGAGCGAGTCGCCGAGACGGCCGCGCGGACTCCCCCCGGACTCTGGATCACCGGTGGAGACCTGGGAGATTTCTCCTCGACACTGGACGTTCCTCCGGACCTCCTCGAACCGAAGCTTTCCCTGGTCGATGCTCTAACTCCGGAGAACCCATTGGTGATTCGCCGCGCCGATCACGAATATTTCGCGAACTCCAGGGCCTTGGAGATCGCGCAGATCACCCGTTCCACACCAGACATGCGCGGTGGACGATTCGGGCGCGACGATTCGGGCGAACTGACAGGCATGCTGTACGGACGAGCAGGAGAGTTTGTTCAACGGCTCGTCAGCCCGGCCTCCCTTGAGCAGAAGCTCATCGGCACACGGAAGGTCATGGCTCGGCTCAATTCCTTGGGAATCACCGCCATCCACGACATCGCACGGTGGCCGGCTCTGACCGAGGCGACCATCTCGCCGAGCTTTGTCGAACGGAGCTTTTCCAACGCGCAGATCTTCCAGACGCTCAAAGATCAGCGTGAGTTGACCGTTCGGATCTACGCATTCATGCCGTTGGACAATTTCGAGGGGCTTGCCGAGCACCGAATCGGTCCCGGATCCGGAGATGACTGGTTGCGATACGGCGCGCTCAAGATCTTCATGGACAGCGGAGTCATGCTGCCACCGTTCGATCCCGAAGAGGCTGCCGGGAGCGGACTGACCGACGGATGGTCATACCGGTTCGTCGGCGAGGAGCGACTCGCCGAACGCATCGTGGCCGGCGACGCCGCTGGGTTCGATATCGGCGTCCATGTGCTGGGAGACCGGGCGGTCAAGATTGCCTTGGACTGCTTCGAACGGGCCGCAGAAATCAATGGGCCGCGAGATCGCCGTCATCGACTTATCCACGCGTGGCACATGGCAGAAGACGACTTCGACCGAGCGGGCAAACTCGGCGTCGTAGCAGATGTCACGTCGGATCACCTGCTTCACTACTCTCACAACCTTGATGATTCGTTGGGGCATGTACGTGCTGCCAATGCTTTCGCCTGGCGCAAGTTCATCGACCACGGGCTGACAGTCAATCTTGTGTCCGACCTACCTGGCGCCTTCAACAAATCGCACGTTGCCGAGGTCGATCCTCTCCTGAACATGTACGTCGCCATGACGCGGTCGTCTGCCAACGGAGAGACGCGCTTCCATCCAGAGCAAGCGATCACCATTGAAGATGCGCTTCGCGCCTACACCTCGAATCCAGCCCACAGCTCGCGCGAAGAGGCGACCAAGGGCAGTCTCGCCGAGGGCAAACTTGCCGATCTCCTAGTGCTCAGTCACAACATCCTCGAAGGGGGCCCGGAATCGCTTCTGGATGCTCACGTGGACATGACATACGTCGGCGGTCGCTTGGTGTTTGAGAGGGATGGAGAGTCCGACTAACTGTCGTGATCCGCTGCATAAACCTGAGCGGCGAAATCCTCCAAGGCCTTCGAGCACCCCTGCAACGCCTCGTCAACGGCTGGGGATCCATCGGCGCCTAGCGCGTCTCGGGACTTGACCTTCGCGAACCAGCCTACGAGCTTGTTGAAGTCTTCCTCGTTCTCCTCGAGCTCGCCATACGTGAAATGCTTTTCAACGACCTCCTTGGCAATGCCGGCGTGGAAGTCGACGCATTTGTCGAGGATCTCGTCGTATTCGTCGTTGCGAGCCGCGTTCATGGTTCCGATCAGATCCAACTCACCTGCCAACGCGGTCGACGTCATGAGGTACGCCTTCCCTTTCATCTTCTGGGTGATCTCGTTGCGCAGCGCGCGGAATGCCCTCTCCCGGTCATCAGAATGCGGGATGGCCGCCACCGAGTTCTGGAGGTAAACCGCCCCCAGGTTGCGCAGGCGTCGCCATACGGCCGCACGGTGTCGGGTCGGCTCACTGGGTACTCGGTACACAAGCATCAACCAGGTCACGTTCTTGCTGGCGCGGTTCGCATCATCCGATGCGGCGGAATGCTCGCTCTTGTCTACGGTTGTCACGACTAGTATTGTCCCTTCCGTTATGTTCCAATCATAACACCTGTGACATTTTTCCTACCCCGTTCAGCGGCAAAGAACCCGTCACCAGTCTCGACTGAGCACTTCATCGAGCGTAGAGACGAAGATCTCGACATCGGCCGGTGTGAACGGCAGGGGAGGCTTGATCTTGAGGTTGTTGTTGTCCAAGCCCGTCGGGTAGACGATGACTCCTTCATCCTTCATGAACTCGCTGACAAGCAGCGCCTCCTCGGTGGCGGGTTGCTTTGTCTGCCTGTCGCGCACGAGTTCGACACCGAGGTACATCCCGTGCCCACGAACATCGCCGATCAGCTCGTGCCGGAGGGCCAGCTCGTCGAGCGCGGCCTTGAAATGCCGTCCCGTCTCCGCGGCGTGCTGCTGCAGGCCTTGGTCGACGATCTCGTCGAGCACTGCAGTACCGATCGCACAAGACACAGGATTGCCGCCAAAGGTGTTGAAATACCTCATGCCCGAGTCGAATGCGTCAGCAATCTCTCTGGTTGTCACGACCGCGGCCATCGGATGGCCATTGCCGATCGGTTTGCCTACCGTGACGATGTCGGGCACGACTCCTTGACTCTCGAACGCCCAGAACACGTCGCCGAATCGTCCGAAGCCCACTTGGACCTCGTCCGCGATGCACAGCCCGCCCCCAGCTCGCATGGCCGCGTAGGCCTCGGTGAGGTATCCGTCGGGATAAAAGATGCTGCCGGCCGCGCCCATCGCCGACTCCGCGATGAAGGCCGCCGGCGGCTTGCCCAGCGACGTCAATCGGTCGACCTGCCGCCGGACGTCCGCGGCATAGGCGCTGCCTGCCGCCGGATCGCCATAGGGGTGAAGTCCCCGATAGCCGTTCGGCTGTACGACCTCGTGGGTCGTGGGATCGGGGCCCGTCCCTCCCGGCCCCTTGTAGCGATTGGGACTCAGGCCGGTCATGACCGCGGTGCTCCCGTGATAGGCGCCATCGACCACCAGGACGTCGCGCCGTCCAGTGACCTGACGAGCTATCCGGATGGCGAGGTCGTTCGCCTCGCTGCCACTGCACGTGAGAAAGGCGACCTCGAGCCCGTCGGGAAGCAGGCTCGTGAGCCGCTCGGCGTACTGAGCGATGCCTGGGTAGACGAATCTGCTGTTGGTGTTGAGGCGGCCCATCTGGGCCGCTGCCGCCGCAACGACCCTGGGGTTGGCATGACCAACGTGGGACACGTTGTTGATCGCATCGAGGTAGGAGCGCCCCAGGTCGTCGTACAACCATGCGCCTTGGCCACCGACGAGATTCATTGCCCGCTGGTAGTAGGAGCGCTGTGACCGTGCGAAATGGACGTCACGCGTCGCAACGACTCGCTCCGCGTCCCATCTGCCGCTCGGTTCCGGCCGACGCGCCGCGGGCAGCCCGACGAACTCGGCAGGATCAGGTGACACCGACTCCCATGCGTCCGCCTCGGACGGACGGACCAGCACCTGCGTGGCCTGCGACGCGGTCTCCAAGGATCGATGGACCGAGACATGAATTGTCGAATGACCGACACCTGAGAGCTCGGGCACTGCACGGCCGATCAGCTCGCCGGCGGCGATCGACTGGCCCGGGGCATACGGCGTCGCTACACCCGTCCACCGCGACCACAGTGGGTTCCCCTCCGGCCGGTCGTGCCGCAGCAGAACCACGGTCGGAGTCCCGGAGCTCGTGGTCGAGGATGCAAACCCGGACTCGATGACAGCGTCGAACGGAGCGTGGACCGCGAACGGTTGAGTCGCTTCGATCGCGACGCCCAGCCTGAGCGTCGCCGATTGGCCGGTCACCGTCGATCGGCGCACCCCGGCGCGTTGATCGGGCTCGAGGTGCCGACCGAACCAGGCCTGGCCTCCCTCTGCCGAGGCGTCAAGAGGTGAGGGATCAAGGTCAGGGACCACGCACCGGGCACCGTCTGCGGGCAACGCCTCGCGAGCCACGGGCAGACCTGCCGCCCCACGGAGCACCGCCTCCGCCAGTTCGGGAGGCGTCGCTGCAAGGCGAGAGACGGTCGGCCAGGTGTGCCGCATCCGCTCGAACCCGTAGACCGTGCCATCCTCCACATTGCGTCGCGTCCAGGTCACGACGTTGACGCACAGCCTGGCCGCTGCCAGGGGGAAGAGCACTGCGATCTCCGCTTCCGTGATCTCCAGTTCCGTCGCATAGCCACGCACTACGGCGGCCGCAGCCGTCAGTGGATCCACCTCGCGCAGCATGGCATACGCGACGGCGACCGTCAGTTCGCTGATGCGCGCCGTATGGAGCGCGTCGGCGAAGTCGAGGACAGCATGGATGTGGTGACGCCCATCCGGGTCCTGGCGAGCCAAGATGTTGAAGTCATTGAAGTCGTGGTGGACGACCGAGAAGGGCAATGAAGCTCCGTGGAGGGCCATCGCCCGGTCGAACCACGAGATGATCCGCCCGACCTCGTCGAGCTTGACCGGGTCGCTCACGCTGGCGATGCCGTCGGCCACCAGTTCGGGGGCGCGGAGCGGGTCCCAGTCGTGGCTCGTCGAGTGGGGCGGCATCGGTGCGCCGTCAAAAGCACGGACCATCCGTGCGGCCGTGACGCCAAGCTCCTCGAGCAGGGACGACGAGTGGGCGCTGAGCTCTGACAACGTCTTGCCGTCCAGCCACGATTGCACAGTCACGGCGCGGGTCGAGCCGTCGTGATCGATCTCGGCGACCGTGTCGCCATCGAGCGTGGCGCGCACCGTCGGCACCTGCACATCGCCGAGCACATCAGGTCGACCGGCGAGGTTGATCAGCTCGTGCTGCCAACGGATATGCGACAAGTCTGCTCCGGGAGGCGACACCTTGACCACGACGGACGATCCGTCCTCCAACGAGACGGCTGAATTCTGATCCAGCTCGCCACCCAAGGCTGTGACCGACAGGCCCCGGAGGCCGTAACGCCCTCGAAGGACCTCGATGATGGTCTCCGAACTCCACTCGAACCGTGCTTGACCTGTGCTCACTACGCTCATCTTGATCCTTAGTATTGGTGACCAATGTAGCAATGTTATCACGCACCAATCCTCGAGGTTCCGCGATAGGGTTTGAGCACAGGTTCGTCGCACGAGAGGATCACAGCCATGGCACTCACAGGGGAGTTTCCCGTTCTCAGTCGCGGGAACACCGCCGAGGAGGTGGCCTCCGTCCTGAGGGAGATGATCATGGCCGGGACACTGCAGCCGGGTGAGCAGCTCCGCGAGGAGGGACTTTCCGAACAGTTCGACGTGTCACGCCGCACGATCAGGGATGCACTCGGCGTTCTTGCCCACGAACGAATTGTGCGCCACTACCGCCACAAGGGATCGCGAGTGGTCCACTTCAGCGAAGCCGATATTCGAGATCTCTACAGAGTTAGAAAGACACTCGAAGGATCTGCCGCCCAGTCTGTGAAGCAGATCACCGAAGACCAGTTGTCCTCCGTCTCGACGGCATTCGAGAGACTCAGCGAGGCCTCCCGATCAGGTCGCTCCGCTGACATCGTCAGACGCGACCTGGAGTTCCATCAGTCCATCGTCGGGCTTATCAGCAGCCCACGTGTCAACGAGTTCTTTTCAGACATCGCAGTCGAAATGCGCTACGCCCTCTCGATCCTGGAGACGACGTACGAGGAATCCAAGAATCGCCCGAAGCAAGCGCTCGAGGAACATCGGGCGATATATGCGGCCTTCATCGACCGTGACGTTCGAACCGCCAGGCGGCTCGTGGTGGAGCATGCTGATGCCAGCGAACAACTCCTGGTCGAAGCGCTCTCAAGCGCCGACCCCGCAGACGTCTGAAGCGCCGGACGGCGCCACCCCCAAAAGGCATCAATGCACCCTCACGGAACCCCCGAATCCGAATTGACGAGAGATCTCAGCCGACTGCTCGATGACTAATTTCCCTGTTCTCGCCGCTCACGGATGAGATCAGCAAAGAATTTACGGACCGGTGGGAGAACGAGTGAACCTCGGTGCGCAACACCGGGCACGAGCTCGAATCGTACGTCGATCCCGTGCGAGACAAAATTGCGTTCGAGCGTGCGCAATCGCTCGATTCGTGTCTCACCGGTCTTTTCGGCTCCATCCATCCAGTTGGAATCACCCGGGTTGTTGATCTCCCAGGTGTCGACGTCCTGGTCGCCGACCACCATCAGGACTGGAACATTGCGCAGGGCCTCGAGGTCGATAGGTCGGCCGAAGCATTCCTCGAAATCCTCAGTTCCAAGCCACCAAGCCAGACTGTCGTCGAGTTGTGTGATTCGACCGGGTGCACCGATCGAAATGCCTGCAAGTCGGTCGGCGTGGAGGTAAAAGAAGCGGTGAGCGAACTGACCACCACCCGAGAAGCCGTGCAGGTAGAACTGTTCGGAATCGACCGAGTAGCGCCCAGCAACCTCGTCGACCATCGAGAGGAGTACTTCGTCGTAGCGAATCCCCCGATAGTCGATGAACTTGAAATTGTGGAGGTCGTCGGGATCGATAATCCCTGCCGGGAATAGTGGAGCGAGGACAACGACACGGTGCTCATCGGCGAATGGCTGAAGGTGATCTCGATAGAGCAGGAAATTGCGCTCCGTCCCGTGCTGGATAACGACCAGAGGCGCCTTCTCGGGTCCCAGGTCCTGGGGCACGTAGAGACAGTAGCTGAACCTCTGGTCGTACTGAGAAGCGAAGACCGGGGTTTTACCGGTGCTGAAATGTGACGAACCCGGTGCTTGTGGATCCTCGCGACCTGGGGACGGTGCAGACATGCTGCTCCTGATCATTGGTAGAGATTGAACGGGATGAGCTCGTAGGGGTTCTCGCATGGGGAACCGGGGGCGAGGTAGTACTCGCCGGTCGTGAGGTCGACACAGCTGGACAGGGTGGTCGACCACTGGTCAATCTCTGGGAGCCTGTCGTCCGGGTGTGCACACAGCGAGTCAGGGTGACCGAGGTGGTCAGACATCGCTGAATGTATGGCTGTCCTGACGTCAATGGACTTTTCAGCCAGTGCTGCACCTAGCAGCCCCTTACGCGCTTGCGGCACGCGGATCAGAGAGTCGGGTGACATCAGCCGGTTGTGTCCGGCCAGCTTGGGCGGGTCGAAAGCCTGATAGTGGTTGCCGTGGACAAGCAGACCGTCGTTCGGGTACTCCCAGCCGTGCCCGTTCGGCGTGGTCTCGATATCGATCGAGAAACCATCGCGATGTGTAAGGAGGGCATTGCTTGGGATATGGGCTTTGGTCCACGTCAGAGTCTTCAGCGCGTCGGCAATGTTTGGAGCGTCGAGGACCGCGCGGCGGATGACGGTCTGAGGCATGCCGATCGAGTCGTCAAACCGGCCGCCGAGACCATTGGCGTTGAAGGCCAGGCCGTCGGAGTTGGCTCCGTGTCGGCCGATCTGACCAGCTTCAAGTTGCATGATGAGGGTCGGCTTGGGCGGCTGTACGACGCGCAGGACGACGACCGTGTCCCGGATGGCATGACGCCAGTCCCAGTTCTGTCCGGCATATACGTGGCCGTCGCCGGCGGCATCCCCAGACAATGAGAACGACGTGCATCCATCGATCTCCTGGTGAGCATCGCCGGAGCTCTCGACCTGGGTAAACCAGTTGTCATACATGATTTCGCCGCGGCAGTTGAGCGCGACGATCTCAGCCAGCTTGACCCCGGCCCCCTCGGCGATCCCAGCCATTTCTTCGAGCAGTTCGGGGAAGTCGCGCTCGATGAGCTTCTGCCAGGGCTGGCTGTGCTCAAGGGCCTCTTCCCAACCCAAACCGGCTTGACGCGCGAAGCCTTCGCGGTAATAGGCGATCGCACGGGAGATGAGATCGGCGGCCTCGGTCCCATACTGCGTGCCTCGATCGAGCGCCGATGCGCTCGAGACCTCAATGACCCTGGGACCCGACATAGGCAATTTCTCCTCAGCTCTGGCGGCCCTTGATTCGAAAGACCGATGTGATGTTGGTCTTGCTTTTCGCAATGAAACGGATGATACACTCATTGCAATCTTCGTAACAGACACTACATCATTTTCGTGGGAGGACGCCCACTTCGGGCCGTATCACACGTAAGGAGCCTCAAAAGCGGGGTTACAACCACGGCAGAACGGAAGTCAGTATGTCGCCAATCGTCCCGACAGAATCAGCGATCGACAGCTTCAGCACAAGGGGCCTGATCGACCTGTCTGGCACTACGTACGGGCTGCATCGCCTTGCCGGGTTGCCGGGCATCGAGTCATTGCCGCTTTCGCGCAGGATCATTCTTGAGAACCTCCTGAGGCACGAGGACGGCGTCACTGTCACTGCCGATCAAATCGCACCGCTCCTGGACCAGGACGGCGAACGCAGCGAGGTCGCATTCCTCCCGTCTCGGGTCTTCCTGCATGACACCAACGGAGTGCCGGTCCTGACCGATCTCGCCGCACTGCGTGACGCCGTGGAGGACCACGGTGGCGACGCTGCCACCGTGCGGCCGGTCGTACCCGGCGAGTTGACCGTCGACCACTCCGTTTCGACTGACTTCTCTGCCAGGCCCGATGCGCGAGAGCTCAACATCGAGATCGACTACACCCGTAACGCCGAGCGTTATCGATTCCTGAAGTGGGGTTCGAGTCTCGACGGCTTAACAGTGATCCCGCCCGGGGGCGGCATCATGCACCAGATCAACGTCGAACGGCTCGCCCGTGTCGTCGAGCGACGCGACGGCTGGGCCTTTCCCGACACCTGTCTTGGCACGGACTCACACACCACGATGGTCAATGGGCTCGGGGTGCTCGGCTGGGGCATTGGGGGCGTTGAAGCGGAGTCGGCACTGCTGGGTCTGCCTGTGTCGATCATGATCCCCCGCGTGGTCGGAGTCGAGTTGGTTGGCGAGTTGCGTGCCGGTGTTACAGCGACCGACCTGGTGCTGACCATCACTGAGCGACTACGAGCCCATGGGGTCGTCGGCAAGATCGTCGAGTTCGTGGGCACCGGCCTGGTCCGGCTGAGCGTCGAGACCAGGACCACGATCGCCAACATGGCACCTGAGTACGGCGCGACAAGCGGACTGTTTCCCATCGACGCTGCGACTCTGGCCTATCTCCGGCTGACCGGACGATCGGCCGATCACGTCGCAGCAGTGGAGACCTACTGCAAGGAGCAATTGCTGTGGCACGAACCATCTGCCCGCGTCACATACGACGAGCACCTCGTCGTGGATCTGGACGCGGTGGAGCCGTCGATGGCCGGTCCGCGCCGTCCGCAGGATCGGGTCGGCCTGGCCGATGTGAGCGCAAGTTTCCATGCCGCGATTGCCGGATCGGATGCCGCAACCGGTCGGATCCCGCACGGGTCGGTCGCGATCGCGTCGATCACCTCCTGCACCAACACGTCCAACCCTGACGTGATGGTCGCCGCGGGTCTCTTGGCCAGGAACGCCCGGCGACGTGGCCTGACACCCCGCTCTTGGGTCAAGACCAGCATGGCCCCGGGCTCGAAGGCCGTCACCTCATACCTCGAGCGCGCCGGCCTCGACGTCGATCTGGACGCACTCGGGTTCCAGACCGTCGGATACGGATGTATGACGTGTATCGGAAACTCCGGCGATCTACTGCCCGTGATGGCTGATGCGGCGCGCGATGGAGCCATTGTGGCGTCAGTACTGTCCGGCAACCGCAACTTCGACGGACGCATCAACAACGACGTGAGCCTCAACTACCTCGCATCGCCGCCCCTCGTCGTGGCCTATGCCCTTGCCGGCACGGTCGACCTCGACCTGACGAACGAGCCGCTTGGCACCGACGGCGAAGGAGTGCCTGTCCACTTGGCAGAGATCTGGCCTTCCGATGAGGAGATCAGACATACCGTCCTCGAGTCTCTCGAGCCACAGATGTTTGACGCAGCCTACGAGCATCTCCTCGACGGCGACGAGAGGTGGAAGTCGCTCGACGGCAAGAGCGGAACGTTGTTTGAATGGCAGCCGGACTCAACTTACATCCGACGACCGCCCTTCCTCGAAGGGCTGGGACCGGAGGTTCCGGAGGCGACTGACCTCATCGGCGCCCGTGTCATCGCGCATTTCGCCGACTCCGTGACGACAGACCACATCAGTCCGGCTGGGCGGATCCCCTCGGGTAGCGTCGCCGGCAGCTACCTGGCTTCCCTGGGCGTCAAGCCGCAAGACCTCAATACGTACGCCTCTCGCCGAGGCAACTTTGAGGTCATGCGCCGCGGGGGCTTCTCCAATCCGCGCCTACGCAACCTCCTGCTACCCGAGGGTCCGGGTGGTCACACTCTGGACGAGCACGGCAATGCGGTCCCGATGTTCGACGCAGCCGAGTCCTACGCCCGCTCGAAGACGCCCCTCGTCATCGTCGCAGGGAAGGAGTACGGCTCTGGATCATCTCGCGACTGGGCCGCCAAGGTCACGGCTCTACTCGGAGTCAGAGCCGTGATCGCGCAGTCGTTCGAGCGGATCCACCGCTCCAACCTCGTGCAGATGGGCGTTCTGCCACTCGAACTCGTGGATGGCCAGGATTTGATCGGCCTCCGTGATATCGAGAAGGTCGACATCATCGGGGTGCGCAGGGCGCTTGTACCCGGGTCACGTGTGGTGGTCCGCCTTCGGACGAGCGATCGGGAGCTTGAGCTGGAGGCGCTGGCTCGCATCGACACCTCGCGCGAAGCCGACTACTTCCGCCACGGCGGGTTACTCCCCTACGTCTTTCGAAGCCTGATCGCCTCATGAGCGCCACGGTAGAGACCGTGCTGCGCGGCTACTCCCTGGACTCGGACGAGGGTGACCTCGGCTTCGCCGCCGTCAACCTCGTCACGACCACGGATGCCGCCGGGGCGCCTCGACGGATCCTGTTCGACACAGGGCACGTCGGTCGACGCGGTGCACTGCTGCGAGCACTGCTCGACCTCGGGCTCACAACCAACGACATCGATGTCGTCGTGCTGTCGCATGCGCATTGGGACCACATGCAGAACGCCGACCTCTTCCCCTACGCTGCCGTTCTCGTCCATGCCCACGAGGTGACATACGCCGACTCCCCCGGCTGCGACGACCTCGTCACCCCGTCCTGGACGGGGGCGCTGCTGCGGAACCTTGGGGTCCAGACGGTGAGGGACCGCGAGCCGATCGGCGTCGGCGTGAGAACGCTGCATCTGGCAGGCCACACTGCCGGTTCAATAGGACTTACCGTGGAGACGCGCGACGGCCTCCACATCCTGACCGGGGATGCTGTGGCAAGCGCTGCGTCCCTGCGCCGACGGCGTTGTTCTGTGGTGCACCACGACGAGGACCGGGCCACAGCGTCGGTCGAGCTCGTCGCCGCGGTTGCAGATGTCGTCTGGCCTGGGCATGACCGGCCCTTTGCCGTTGTCGATGGCCGACCCGATGAATATCTCGACACAAGGGTTCCCCTCGAATTCCACTTGGGCGCGCGAACTCCATCCGCCCAAGACATCGCGCTCGGGCCGGTTCGTGAGGAGACCGCCCATGCCTGACAGCACTTCGACGGCTGACCTGTACGACGAGCACGGTGAGAGCCTCTCATCGTGTGACACTCAGTTCCGCCAGTTCGGGGGCAGGACCCGTTTCCGGGGCACGATCGTCACGATCCGGTGCCACGAGGACAACGTGATTCTTAGGGCGCTTCTGACCGAGCTCGGACACGGGAGAGTCGCGATCATCGACGCGGACGGCTCGACACACTGCGCGATGCTGGGCGACAACATGGCTCGGACAGCCCTTGCCAACGGATGGGAAGGGCTGATCATCCACGGCGCCGTGCGCGACGCGAGCGCGTTGCACTCGCTCGACATCGGCATCAAGGCTCTCGGGACAAACCCCCGGCGAAGCCACAAGCATGGCGCGGGTCACCTCGATGTTGCGGTTTCGTTCGGAGGCGCCGTCTTCACGCCGGGAGCCCAAGTGGTCAGTGACGAAGACGGAATCGTGATCTTGCCGTGAGGCGCCGCGAAATGAGTGGTGACACGGCGGATCTAACTATGTTATTGTCTGAATGTAACAACTGTTAGTTTTATTTCTGCGCTTCAGATAGATTCGTAGACCAACACACATTGGAGTATTGACATGGGCTCGAGCGCCATTTGGAGTCTCGGCGCCGCGACATTCTTCGCGGCAATTGTTGAAATGGTCGAAGCGCTGACGATCGTCATGGCAATGGGCATGACACGCAGCTGGCGCTCGACCCTGTGGGGCGTCGCCACCGCGCTTGTCGCGCTGGCAATCTTCACCTCGTTCGCGGGCTATGCCCTGGCAACCTGGCTGCCCGAAGCGGGCCTCCAGTTCGGAATCGGCACCTTGCTGCTGATCTTCGGTCTTCAGTGGCTCCGCAAGGCGATCCTGAGATCATCCGGACGCAAGGAGTTGCACGATGAGGCGGTCATCTTCAAGAAGCGTGAAGCCGACGCCCGCGCAGCCGGCGAGACGACTCGCTTCGGTCTGGACTGGTTCTCGTTCGTCGTCACCTTCAAGGGCGTCTTCCTGGAAGGCTGCGAGGTCGTCTTCATCGTCATCACCTTCGGCCTCAATGCACACAACGTGCCCGTCGCCGCAGCCTCGGCAAGCGCAGCCGTTCTTGTCGTCCTGATCCTGGCGATCGTCATTCGTACGCCGCTGACGAAGATCCCCGAGAACACCCTCAAGTACGGCGTCGGCCTGCTGCTCGCCACCTTCGGAACGTTCTGGGCCATCGAGGGTCTCGGCATCTTCGCCGATGGCCGCGAGAGCCTGGCATGGCCCGGATCCGATCTGGTCCTGCTCTTTTTGCTCGCCGGTTGGATCCTCCTGACGCGTGGTCTCGTTGCTGCCCTGCGCGTGCCCGACGACCAGCGCGTCACGCTCTGGTACCCCGAGCTCGGCGAGCGTCCCACCAACGGCCTGGCGTCGCAGACCGCACCCGCAACGTCCAACGACTCGGCCGGCCAGTCCGCCCGATAGTCGATCCTCGATCACAAGGAGATACACATCATGAAGATCCTCAAGGGCTTCTATCACTTCTGGTACGACTTCATCATCGGTGACGACTGGAAGATCGCTGTCGCGGTCGCCCTCGTCCTCATCGTCGGAATCCTCGTCGTCCTCAACGGCAGCTACAACGAGCACGTCCTCACTCCATTGCTCGCCCTCGGAGTGGCAGGTGCGTTCACCACCGCTCTGTTGATCGACGTACGACCGCAGAACAAGTAGTCCACCTCGAACCCGGTGCGGGTCGGCTGCCACATGGCGCCGGCCCGCACCGTTTCCATGTGCCGGGCACGCTGCAGTCGTCCCGGTCAGTAGGTGTCAGTAGCTGTCGGTGTCCACGTCGTAGACGCGAGCGGCGAAGTCCTGGAGCGCAGCGTTGCAACCCTCGAGCGCCTCCGCCACGTCAGCCGCCTTGCCCGCGCCCAGGGCGTCGCGCGCCTTGACCTTGTCGAACCAGCGGCGCAGCTTGTTGAGGTCTTCCTCATTCTCTTCAAGTTCACCGTAGGTGAAGTGCTCTTCCGCAACTTCTTTGTCGAGACCAGCGTGGAAGTCCCGGCACTTGTCGAGGATCTCTTCGTACTCGTCATCACGCGCGGCGTTGATCGTCACGATCAGATCAGCCTCGCCGGCAAGCGTCTTGGAACTCAGAAGGAATGCCTTCCCATCCATATTCTCGACTATGTCATTGCGTAGCGCCCGTAGCGCCCGCTCGCGCTCCGCACTGCGCGGAACGGCAGCTACCGAGTTCTGAAGATAGACGGCCCCCATATTGCGCAGCCGTCTCCATACTCCCGCCCGGAGCCGCGATGGCTCCGTCGGCACTCGGTAGATCAACACCAGCCACGTCAGCCGGGACGAGACGCCGATTCCGGGCTCCTTCTCGTCAGTCACCTTCTTGGCAACCGCGTTCGCCCTTTCGGCCACACTCAATCCTTCGCACAGAAACCGTCGAGTCTCATCCTCGTTTATCGGTGTTCACTCTACGGTGTTGGGCTCGCGCACTTGGTCTTGCTCAAGCCACCATTGCGATACCAGCGCTCCGATTCGCTCCAGGTACACACCGGCATGGGCCTTTGAGTCGGCGAGTGAGCCGGCAAGGTCGCACACACTCCAGGCTCGCTCAATCCCCAACTCCGCAAGCTCCCGGGCATCGAGAACAACCTCGCCAGCCACCGCAATCACAGGAATTCCCAGGTGACGGGCCCTTCGCACGACGACCGCGGCAACCTTCCCCAACAGTGTCTGACGATCCAGTCTTCCTTCGCCAACCACGACAACTGCGGCTGAATCGAGGAGTTGATCGAAACCAATGAGGTCCAATATCAGGTCGGCGCCCGGCGCTGCCGACGCCCGCGGCAGAATCAAGGCCCCGAATGCCAGGCCTCCCGATGCCCCTGCACCCGGGCATGCGGCCAGACTCTGAACGCGATGTTTGCCAACTCCCGAACGTCCGAGCACCTCCGCCCAGTGTTCAAGCCCTTGATCAAGGAGCTCAACCTGGCGGCTGGCCGCACCCTTCTGCGGCCCGAACATCCTGGCTGAACCGTCGGGTCCGAACAATGGGCTTTGGACATCGCACGCAACTGTGACCTCGATGTCAGCGAGTCGGGAGTCCAAATGATCAAGATCGATTGTGTCGATGAGCGCCAGTCCCGCGCCCCCAGGAGGCACGGGGTCGCCTGCGGCGTCGAGGATCCTTGCCCCCAACGCATGCAGCATCCCCGCCCCTCCATCTGAAGTGCAGCTACCACCCATCGTCAGAACAATGTTTGTGTGTCCGTGATCCAAAGCATTGAGAATCAACTGTCCGACCCCGTAGGTCCCGGCGCGCATGACCGCTTCTGGATCTGCGTCCTGAAGGAGCTCGGCCCCGGCGGCCTGGGCGATTTCGACAAATGCCGCTCCGCGAACGACAGCCCAACGTGCCATGGTCGGTTCGTCGAGCGGCCCGCGCACACTGATCTCGTGGGATTCGTCCCCATCGATGCCCAGCGCCTCCAACGTTCCCTCTCCTCCGTCAGCAACCGGTCTCTCAACGACTTCAAGGTCAATTCCCGACGTTCGGATACCTGAAGCAAGGTGGTGAGCCACCTCAGCGGCCGAGAGATTGTCCTTGAACGAGTCGGTAGCGATCAAGACCGTCGACCTCGATGCTGCAGGCTCGTTCATAGGTCCAGACGCATCTTGAAGCCTTCGTGAGTGGGTTCGAATCCAAGACGTCGGTAGAACTGGTGAGCACTCGCCCTCCCCTTGCTAGTCGCAAGTTGGATCACGACACACCCCCGCGAACGAGCGCGTTCGACGGCCCAGGTGATGAGCTCGCTGCCGACGCCGGCTCCTCTGCAAGATTCGTCAATCCGTACCGCCTGGATTTGCGCCCGCAATCCGGCCCGCCAATTCAGACATCTGATGAACGTGAGTTGAAGGGTTCCGATGACCGCTCCGGTCGCCCCCGAAACCAGGACAACAAGTTCGTCGCTCGGGTTGGCTGAAATCTCTTCGAACGCCGCCCAATAGTCGACTTCGATGCTGGATTGTGTTGCCGAGCGAGATGATTCGACAGCATCGTCTGAGAGCAAGCCCAGAATCGCCGGCAGATCGTCACGTTCGGCGACTCGAGTGACACGACCGCCGTGGTCTGTGGCAAGGACTCCGTGCATGCACCTGGCTCCATTCGGGGTTGTCGCGACAACCTCCAAGCACTTCGACTCGGAGTCGCGAATCAATACGTCTTGAGACTAACAGTTGTTAGATATCAATGCTATCGTCTAGTTACTATTCGAGATGACGGCCGATTCGCACAGTGCGCACGGATACGGCTCTCGAGGATGGGACACACATGAGAAAAGCACGTCAGCTCAGGGCATTGATAAATGCCGACGACTCTCCGGTTCTCGTGGTCGGCGCTCACGACGGGCTAGGAGCCGCGATCGCTCAGAAGGCCGGCTACCAGGCCGTGTGGGCGTCCGGACTCGAGATCTCTGCGTCCCAAGCGCTGCCAGATGCAGGCTTGCTCGGCATGTCCGATTTCCTCCACGCCGCCCGAATCATCAACGCGGCCTGCGACCTCCCAGTCATCGCCGACTGCGACACCGGCTTCGGAAACGAGCTCAATGTTGCACACATGATCCACCAATACGAAGCAGCCGGAATCGCTGCAGTGTGCATCGAAGACAAGGTCTATCCGAAGATGAACAGCTTCTCCGGAAGACGGCAAATACTCGTACCGATTGACGAGTTCACGCACAAGATTCGTACGGCCAAGGAAGCACAGAGCTCGCCGGATCTCATCGTCATCGCTCGCACCGAGGCGCTCATCTCGGGAGCCGGGATGGATGCGGCATTGGAACGAGCTCACGCCTACGCCGATGCCGGCGCGGATGCAATCCTCATTCACTCCAAGACCAGCGACGCCGACGAGATCGAGAGGTTCGCGGAGCTTTGGAAGAGGCGCCTGCCGCTCGTTGCCGTTCCCACGACCTATCACGAATGGTCTGTCCGTGACGCGGCACGCGCAGGAGTTTCGATCATCATCCATGCGAATCAGGGACTGCGGGCCAGCGTCACTGCTATGTCCACGGCATTCACCGTCATGCTCAACGAAGGCAGATCGACATCACTCGAGAACGAAATTGCTACGGTCAAAGAGGTTTTCGACCTTCAGCAGCTCGATAGTTGGATGGCTCTCGAACGATGATCGATTGCTGCTCTTTTGTCGAGGCGCTGGAAGGACGTGGCTGGGCGCACGGCTCGGGTGTTCCGTGCAGCACGTTCTCCGGCCCGATTGCTCACCTGAGCGCCGGCGGGCGCTACGAAGCGTCGGCAAACGAGGGCCTGGCACTCTCGTCGGCTGTTGGCGCCTCGATTGCCGGCCGGCGGCAAGCCGTGTTCTTACAGAACAGTGGCCTGGGAAACCTGATCAACCCACTGACCTCACTGGCCATTCCGTATTCATTGCCGGTGATGGCATTCATGAGCCTTAGAGGCTGGCCCGATCCGTCGTCGGACGAACCACAGCACGCGCAAATGGGTCTGAGTTCAGCCAAGATCCTGGATGCCGTCGGAATTTGGAACGCAACCCTCGACGGAACAATGGACCAGTTTTCCCGGCTCTTCGATGAGGCGATCCACGAGATTGAAAACCGCCGGAGCGCCTTTCTGCTCGTGCCTCTGAAATCGATCAGCGACCACGCGCAGACACACGCACAACCCCGATCACCCGGACTCCCCGACAGTGCAGCTGTGGCCACGTCTGTCTCAAGTTGGGCCGATCCAGAGACGGCGATCTTCGCCACTACCGGTTACCTGTCGCGTCATCTATACGGCGAAGGCGATCGAGATCGAAACTTCTACATGCAAGGCTCGATGGGCCACGTGTCGGCAATCGCACTTGGCTACAGCCGCTCACGGCCGAACGAGAAGGTCGTCGTGCTCGACGGAGACGGCGCTGCACTGATGCATTTGGGACAACTATCGACCATTGGAGCGTCTGAAGCCTCAAATCTGATCCACGTCATTGTCGACAACGGGCGCTACGCATCCACTGGAGGCCAGGCAACGTCGTCGGCTCGCACAGACTTTGCGGCGGTCGCTGGAGCATGTGGCTACCGCACTACTCAAACGGTCATGACCACGGACGAACTCTCAGACGCCCTCGCAGGCACCGAAGAGTCAACCGGACCCCACTGCATTTTGATCGTCGCCAGGTCATACGACGGCCCACCGCCGCCACGACCCAGTTCCTCGCTCTCCCTCGCCGAAGTTGGTGCCAGATTCACGACGAAGGGCTCGTCCCGATGAAGGCGCTTCGAGGTCTTCTCTCCAGAGCTTGCGAGACCGGAAATTCGCCTTTGACCATCGAAGGAATCGGGACCAGTTCAAACATTGCCCAAGTGGCGGACGAGCGACCGGAGGACATTCTCGTAGTGGCGAGTCCCCGAACGGTGCAGGCAATACCCGGACTCGCCGAGCTTCTGGGAGCAGGCAGCGGCTGGCACCACAAGGTCAGGCCCAACCCGACAAGCGGTGATGCTCTGAGCCTCTCCAAAGCTGTGGAACAGGCCAGGCCACGCGTCATCGTTGCCGTCGGTGGCGGGTCGACCATCGACCTGGCAAAGGCAGGTCGCCTGATCAGCCCGCACGAGGACACGGTTGAAGCCGCGCTCGAAGGCAGGCCGGGATTCGTGCGAACCTGTCCTCCGCGACTCATCGCGATGCCCACCACGGCGGGTACCGGCAGCGAAATGACCCCATTCGCCACGATCTATCACCACGGCCAGAAGAGGTCACTGGATCTTGCAGCTTGCCGGCCGGACATAGCAGTTCTCGATGGCGAGCTCTGCATGTCCTGCCCTGAAGACGTAGCCCAGGCCGCCTTCCTCGACGCCTTGTGCCACGCGATCGAGTCGTGCTGGAGCCGCGCGGCCTCAGCAGAAAGCATTCACTTCGCCGAGGGCGCCATACGCGCGCTCACTGGTTCGCGGGCCAGGCGTGGAGTTTCAACGAGTATCGACGTCCCCCAAGCCCATGAGCGACTGCTCGGCGCAGCAGTTGCCGGCGTCGCGATCGGTCTGACGCGAACCACTGCCGCGCACGCATTTTCGTACCGACTCACGAGTCATCATGGGATACCTCATGGCTTCGCTTGCGCGTTCAGTCTCGAATGGCTGGTCGACTACAACTGGCGCTTGCGAGATCGTGGCGATCAAGTTGTCGAGGATAGATTGCGTTGGTTGGGCTGCGAACCTTCACCGAGACCCGGATCGGCTGTCGCGATCGCCATGGAGGTCCTGGTCGACTCCCTGAACCGTGGCCTCGTTCGGCCCCCGAGTTTCACAGAGCACGAGTTGGGTGCGTACATCGCTGAAGGCTCTTCCATTCGAGCTCGCACCGACAACAATCCGATCCCGATTGAGCAGTCTGAACTCGCGGCATCGATCCAGGAGAGCCGACTCTTGCAAGGTTCGTTGAACACAGGCGCATATCCGGCTCTCACCTAAGCGCAGTCTCTCGGCATCTCTCAAACTGAAGGAATCAAAGAATGATGATCACAAGTCTGACTGCCGAGGCCGCCCAAGCAGCGGAAAGCGGTAAATGGGACAACCCCGAACTCTCCACCCTGCTTGGTTCTCTGATGGACAGCCAGGGATGGGAGGAGCACGGCGCATGCCTGGTGGACAACGTCCCGATTCAAGATGCCGCCACCACCGTCGAAGCGTGTTCAAGGGCGCTCGGCAACTTGCTTCCTCAGGACGGCGCCGGACAGATCGTACGAGAGGTCCGATACCGCGGGATTGGCCTCGGGGAGGGCGCCACGGGCAGATACTCCGACAGTCGCGTTGGCGGCAATCTGCACACTGACGGGCCTCATCGTCAAAGCGATCCGCCGTTGATATTCACGTTGCTTTGCGTGCGTCAGTCTGCCGACGGAGGCGCTTTGGTCCTCATCGACATCGAACGCGTTGTTCAGGAACTCGATGCTGATTCATTCGAGGTTCTTCAGTCAGACTTCCTGTTTGATCAGCGCGAGGACAATTCGCGTCCATTCGCCCGACCGGTTCTTCTTCAGTCCGACTCAGGGAGGTGGCAATTGTTCTATCTGCGCGAATACATCGAACTCGGGCACAGACATACGGGGTCTGAGGCCTTGACCGGCGCTCAGATGTCTGCGCTCAATGCCCTCGACAGAGTGATTGACAGAATGGTCGAGGAGCCCACTGGGCATTCCGAAATCAAGCTTGAACCGGGCCAGATGATCATCGTCGACAATCGCCGGATGCTGCACGGACGCACCGCATTCGGAGACAGTGAAGAGGATCGGGACCGGCTCATGCTTCGCACGTGGATCGGGCCTCCGGCCGAGGTCCGGTAGAAGGCAAGACGTCCCGGCGCTACGCCTGACGTACCGACCAATACGTGCGGGTGTTGACGAATTCGAGCATGCCAAGCTCTGACAGTTCACGGCCGTACCCGCTCCGCTTCGTCCCGCCGAACGGCACCCGAGCGTCCGACGCAACCATGCCGTTTATGAAAGCCGCGCCGGTGCTAACCCGCCGCGCGAAGGCAGCCGCGCGGATCGTATTCCTGCTCCACACGCTCAGGCCGAGTCCGAATTGGGTCGCGTTCGCCAGCCGTACGGCATCGTCCTCGTCAGAGGCGATTGCAATGGCGGCGAGGGGTCCGAAGGTCTCCTCGTCAAACGCGGCCATGCCTGGCTGTGTGCCGGCAAGCACTGTCGGTGCGTAGAAGTAGCCCGGTCCCGGCAAGGCGGCACCTCCAGCAAGAACCCGTGCGCCGGCGGCGACAGACTCATTGACCTGACGGTCAATACTGTCGCGTAGATCGGACCTGGCGATCGGGCCGACCTGCGTACCTCGCACGGTCGGGTCGCCCACAACGAGCGCATCGACCCCGGCTACGAAGGCAGCCGTGAACTCGTCTGCTACGGAGGCATCGACGATGAACCGCTTGGCGCAGACACAGCTCTGTCCGGCGTTGTTGAATCGCGCCTTGACTGCAGTCGCAGCAGCAGCCTGCACATCTGCGTCAGACAGCACGACGAACGCGTCCGAGCCGCCGAGTTCGAGCACAGATGGCTTGACCGCTCGGCCGGCAGCTGCGCCGACTGCGGAGCCCGCACGATTACTGCCCGTCAGGGTGACCGCCGCTATGCGGTCGTCTGCGATGAGCCGCTCGGTCACCTCAGGCACGCGCGCATCCTCCACGACGATCGCCGTGAAGACGCCGGCCGGGATACCGGCCTGCTCAAAGATTTCCTGAATCAGGAGTGCGCTTCCTGTCACATTCGGGGAGTGTTTGAGGAACACGCCATTTCCCGCCGTAATCGCCGGGATCGCGAACCGCATAGCCTGCCACAACGGAAAGTTCCATGGCATGACGGCCAGCACAAGTCCGAGGGGCTCGCGCGCGATCCAGGCGTCGACGCCTTCAATCTCGACTGCCGTGTCGCCCAGGAATTCCTCGGCGTGCGTCGCGTAGAAGACAGCCGTCACTGCCGCCTTGTCGACCTCTGCCGCTGCTTCAGAAAGTGGCTTGCCCATCTCTGCCGTAATGAGGGCAGCGATCTCTCCCGCGCGCTCCCAAAGGACCGCTGCCAGTCTCTGGACTGCGGCAATCCTGACGTCTAACGGCCGCAGACCCCAACTCAAAGTCGCAGCGTCTGCGGCCGACAGCAAGGCCTCCAATGCAGCGTCGCCGTGGGAGTCGTAGGTGGCCAGCGGGATTCCTGTCGCCGGGTTGATTGTGGTGATGCTCATGGTGCTCGTCTCTCGAGGGGATGGTCGTGCTGACTGGCTGTCAGGAGTTGCTTTGGCCGCCCTTGTCGCTTTCCGAGAGATGTTCGAAAGTCTCGCCGCTCTCGGTCATCGTGCGGGTGACATAGCGTCCGCCGTAGACCCAGTAGATTCGCATCAGGTCGTCACCTCGGTTGAAGAAGCGGTGAGGAATTCCCGCCGGCACCCACGTCGCCTGCCCAGGCTCAAGGTCGAAGAGCTCATCACCTATCTGGGCTGTGGCGAGTCCTTCGAGGACGAAGACCGATTCTTCGACGTTGTGGCTGTGCAGCGGCAGGCCCTTACCGACCTGGAACTGAGTCTGACCCGTCGTTACGAGGTTCTGCTCGCTGTTCCACTTGCCGACGTACGGGATTGTCAGGACGCCATTGCCGCGGTCGAATGCGATGATCTTCGCCGGGTCCAGGATGAGGCTAGGTGCAGGTGGATACAGGGCCATTGTGGATTCCTTCGGGGCACTCGTTGGGTCAGGCGGGGCTGGGGAGTTGGCTGATCGCCGCGACGACGGCCGCGGTGAACTCGGTGGTCGTGCGGGTGCCGCCGACATCACGCGTGCGGCTCTTAGGATCGTCGAGGATCTTGTCGACGGTTGCGTGAATTGCCTGCGCGGCGGCGATGGACCTAGGGTCCTGGTTGCGTCGACCGATCCAGTCCAGGAGCATTGCGGCCGACAGAATCAACGACACTGGGTTGGCAATGTTCTGACCTGCGATGTCGGGCGCCGAGCCGTGTTGTGCCTGCGCAACGCAGACCTCGTCGCCTGCATTGATCGCTCCGCCGAGACCCAAGCTGCCCGACAGTTCAGATGCCTCGTCGGAGAGGATGTCGCCGAACATGTTGGTCGT
>OUNO010001286.1_pt1 | contig 34073 bp, 27 predicted proteins | sample 1779811 | NCBI WGS metagenome assembly OUNO01 (sample SAMEA3914804, study PRJEB12502) | metagenome | biome: forest; material: soil | place: Canada | collected 2010-06-25 | depth 0.3 m
CCGCGCTGCGCGAGGCCGCCGAGCTCGAGTCCCAGGGTGGCTCGTTCCACCCGGAGCTGCTCCGCTTGCGTGACGAGCTCGACGCGGAATTGCTGATCCAGCGCTTCGAAGACGTCGAGCCCGAGCACGCAGCCGAGCTCGAAGCTCGGCTCGGTCCGCTCTTGAACGCGCTGGTAGTGAGCGACCCGAAGTTGGTCGCTGAGCAGCTCGCAGGTCGGCCGCGCGAGCTGGAGAGCATTTGGTTGGTCGCGGCGGATGCCGAATTCATCGAACGATTCGCGGATCCGCAGCAAAGCGACGTGGTCGTCGTGCATGGGCTCGGCTCGCGCGTGACACGCCTGCCGGCGCGCCCCGTCCTGGGGCGGCGCGCGCGGCTGGAGCGCGCGAGCAGCACGCGCCGCGAGGCCGAACAGCTCGCCAGCCGCTTGGATGGCGCTGAACGCCGCTGCCGCCGGCTGGAAGCCTCGCTGCGCGAGGTGCGCCCACTGCTGCACGACCCGGAGCTGCTCGGGGGCGAACGGCTCGTACCGTTGCGCGAAGCGTGCCACGCGCGCCTGGCGGACCTACGCAGCGAGCAACGTCGCCTCGAGCTCGAGGCGAGCCAGGCGAGCACGCGACTCGGCGAGCTCGAGCCGCGCGTCGGCGGCCTGCGCGCGCTCTTGGTCGACGCTTTCTTACTCGACGGCCGCGACCACGCCGAAGCCTCCGCCGAGCTGTCCGCGAGCATCGCCGAAGGCGACGCCGCACGCCGCGAGCTGCTGCGCGTGGAGCAGGCGCGAAAGACCTTGCAGGCAACCCAGCACGCGCTGCGCTTCACGCCGGGTGACGCCGCAACCATCGACGCGCTCAAGGGCGAGCGAGCGGCGCTCGACGCCGAGCGCGATCGTTGGTTCTCTTGCGCCGAGGCCCTGAACGAGCTGCGCCCGCTGGGCGCTTACCTCGCCTCCAACGCCGAGCAGCGCGCCCAAGAAACCGTCGCGCTCGTGCCCGCACTGGAAGAGCAGGCGGAGGCCGCGAGCCTCGCGCTGTCCAGCGCCGAAAAAACGCTGGAAGAAGCCGAAGCCGCCCGCGAAGCCGCCACCCTCGCCTGGCAACAGTTGGAGGGCGAGCGTGCGGCGCTGGTCGCCCAATGCGCCCGTTTGGACGCCGAGCTGGCACGCGTGGGCGTCAGCGATTTCACGGCCTTCGATCTGCGCTCCCACGATCAACGCTTGGCCGAGCTGAATGCAGAGGCCGAGCGCTGCGATCGCGAAGAGCGCGAAATCAGCATGAATTTGGGCCTGATGGCCGAGCGGCGCCGCGAGCTGGCGAAGGGGGCAGACGGCGCGTTTCGCGAGATCCAAGCCGCCGAGCAGCGCGCGCGCCCCAGCGTGGACGCCTGGCAGGCCTTGCGCTCGAGCCTCACCCTCGGCGCTCTTGCCCTGCCCGCGCTGTCCACCGCAGCGCTGCTCGACGCCCCTGCGCCGCGCCCGAGCAGCGAGCTCTGGGCCGACGCGCGCAGCAAGTGCGAGCTCTTGCTCGATCGCTTGTCCTCTGCTCACGGCGGCGCCGAGCTGGTCGCGCCTCTGCGCACGTTGCTCGGCGACGATACGCGCAGCGCGCGCGGCACTGCCTACCATCAGACCTGGCTCAAGGTGCGCGAATGGCTGAGTAGTCGCGTGCCCGCGCAAGTCGCGGACGTTCAGGATCCGCTCGAAGCCTTGGAGCGACTGCGCGACCACTTGTTCGGCTTGGAGCGCCGTTTGGCCCGTCAGGAAGGCGATCTGCGCGGCGCGTCCGAGGACATCGCGCGCAGCATCGAGGTGCAACTGCGCCGCGCGGCCAGCCAAGTGCGGCGTTTGAACCAGAGCCTGGACGCGATTCACTTCGGCAGCATTCGCAGCATTCGCGTGCGCTCCGAGCGGGTCGAGCGCATGGCGCAAGTGCTGCGCGCCCTGCGCGAAGGCGACGCGCAAGAGCTGCTCTTCCAGCCCACGTTGCCGATCGAGGACGCGCTGAACGAAGTCTTCCGGCGTTACGCCGGCGGCCGCTCGGGCGGCCAGCGTATCCTCGACTACCGCGAGTACATCGAGCTCTCCGTCGAGATCTTTCGCCAAAGCGGCGAAGCCTGGGAGCTGGCGAACCCGACACGCTTGTCGACCGGCGAGGCCATCGGCGTGGGGGCAGCCCTGATGATGGTCGTGCTCGGCGAGTGGGAACGCGATGCCAACTTGCTGCGCGGCAAGCGCGAGCACGGCTCACTGCGCTTCCTGTTCTTGGACGAAGCGAACCGCCTCTCGCCCGACAACCTGGGCGTGTTGTTCGACCTGTGCCAAACCCTCGAGCTGCAGCTGTTGATCGCCGCGCCCGAGGTGGCTCGCGCCGACGGCAACACCACCTACCGCCTGGTCCGAACCGTCAGCGAAAGTGGCCGTGAAGAGGTGCTGGTGAGCGGGCGGCGCGCGGCGATGCCCGCGACGGACCCGACGCGCAACGTCGGCGCGGGCTCGGCCGTGCCGGAAGCCGAAGCGCAGGCCGCATTTCGTTTCGATTCCTGAGTCACGCGCCCCCGGCATCGTGATATTTCAGGTGATCGATGCGCGCGCTCGATCCAGACGGCCGGCCCCGGGAAGCCCCAGCGGCGGGCTACGTGCCTGCGCTCGATGGCTTGCGTGCTTGGGCAGTGCTGGCAGTGATCGCCTTTCACGCCGAATTGCCGCACAGCCGCGGCGGGTTCCTGGGCGTCGAGGTCTTCTTCGTCGTGAGCGGCTACCTGATCACGGCGTTGCTCTTGCAGGAGCAAGCAGCGTCGGGTCACGTCTTGCTGCCGCGCTTCTGGTTGCGCCGCGCGCGCCGGCTCTTGCCCGCGCTGCTGACGCTGCTGCTCGTGACGCTCGCTCTGGCGCTGGTTTTCGCCCCCGATAGCGTGGGGCAAACGCGCGCTGACGCGCTGGCGGCAGCCCTTTACGTGAGCAACTGGTGGCAAGTCGTGCATCACCGCTCCTATTTCATGGTTGTGGATCGACCGCCGCTCTTGCTCCACTTGTGGTCGCTCTCGGTGGAGGAGCAATTCTATTTGGTTTGGCCGCTCGCGGTCGCTCTGATCGGTCGCCGCGCGCAACGCTGGGTCCTGCCCCTCGCGCTCGCGGGCAGCGCCGCATCGGCGCTGTGGATGGCGCGCCTGTTCGACCCCAGCCTGGACCCGACGCGCGTGTACGTCGGCAGCGATACGCGCCTCTCGGGCCTCTTGCTCGGCGCGGCGCTCGCCACACTCGTGCCGCTGGCAGCGCCGCTCGGAGCCCCGGCCGGCCGCGCGCGGCGGCGGCTCTCCGAAGCGCTGGGCTGGCTCGGCCTGGGCGGGCTGATTGCGCTATTTTTGCGCCTCAATGGCAGCGATCCCTTCGTCTATCGCGGCGGGCTGTTGTTGGTCGATCTGGCGAGCTGCGCGCTGATCTGCGGGCTCGTGACGCCCACGCTGATCGCGCGGGGCGCAGGCTTGGGTCCCTGGGCCTGGCTCGGCCGGCGCTCGTACGGCCTGTACTTGTGGCACTGGCCCATCTTTGCCGTCACGCGCCCCGAGCTCGACCTGCCGCTCGACGGCTTCCAGCTACTCTCGGTGCGTCTCGTGCTCACGTTCGCAATCTCCGAGCTGTGCTTCCGTTTCGTCGAAACCCCGATCCGAAGCGGCGCGCTCGCCCGCTTGCGCACTCGCCCACTCGCGCTCGCCCTGTCCGCGCTGGCCGCAGCGCTGGTTGCCGCGACACTGGTCGGCTTGTCTGGCATGCGGCTCGCAGTCGCCGGCGATGCGGCCACCACGCCTCCAAACGCGATATTGCGCGCCAGTCCGCGCGCTGCGGCAGAGCGTGCTGCCACGCCCGAGTCCGCGCTCACTGCGCAAACACCGGTTGCGCTCGGGGTGCCCCTCGATCCGGCGTGGCCCAAGACTCTCACCCTGTTGAGTGATTCCGTGGGGCTGGGCTTGAGCCGCGCGCTGCCAGCGGCCCTGCCCGATTGGAAAGTCGAAATTTTGGGTCGACCCGCCTTGATGGTGAAGCAGGTCGTGCCCGAGTTCCTCAACGCGCGCAGCGTCGGCTCGGTGGTGGTGATCGCGCTGGGCTACAATTCCCTGTTCGAGAAGGATCGCCAGAATTTCCCGCGCTGGAGTGGGCTCTGGGATCGCGGCGCGGAAAAGCTCGTCGCCGATCTGCGCGCTTGCGGCGCAAAGAAGTTGGTCTGGATCACGCTGCGCGAGCCGTCCCCCGAGCTCGTCGATGACACGGGCCGTGACCAATACGAACGCTACGCTTGGTTCTTCCCGTACGTGAACGAGCGAATGCGAGCCCTCGCCGCGCGCCACCCAGAGCTCACGCTCGCCGACTGGCAGGCAGTCTCGAACGTGCCCGGTATCACCAAGGATTTGATCCACCTGAGCCCTGCCGGGGTGTCCTTGATGACGGAAACGGTGCGGCGCGCGGTGCTTGGCCCCACGCTGCCCGATCGTGCTACGCCATGAGCATGCAGCGCATCGCCGTCGTGGGCGCAGGAATAGCGGGGCTCACCGTCGCGCTGCGCCGCGCCACTGCCGGGGACCGAGTGGTCGTCTTCGAGGCGAGCGGCATGGTCGGCGGTCAGCTGAACAGCGAGCTACGCGACGGCTTCGTGGTCGAGCACGGCGCCGAAGGCTTCGTCGCGCGCAGTGAGGCCGTGCCGGCGCTCGCGGTCGAGGCCGGCATCGCGGACCACGTGGTCGATCAGCTCGAGCAGCGTTCGTTTCGCTTCGACGGCGGCTCGCTGATCGAGCTCGCGCCGGGCGAGGCCGGCCGCTTGCTCGGCTTTCAGGTACCCACGGACGAGCTCGGGCGCGGCATCCGCTCGTTCTGGCACGGCATGGCCGAGCTGCCCGCCCGCTTGGCACGAACGTTGGGCACCCAGGTCGAGCTGCGCTTGAACAGCCCAGTAAAGAGCGTGGCACCGCTCGCCCAGGGCGTGAGCCTGCTCGGCGCGGACGGCAAAGCCCACGAGTTCGAGGCAGCGATCATCGCAACCACGGCGCGCAGCGCCGCAACGCTCCTGGGCGACGCGTTCGGTCCGACGGCGCGGGCGCTGCAAGAGTCGCCCACCACTTCGAGCCTGACGGTGAGCCTCGCGTTCCGGCGCGAGCACATCCAGCATCCGCTCGACGGCACCGGCTTCATCGTCCCCGAGCCGGATCAGCTGGGTGGCGTGCGTGCGGTCACCTTCAGCTCGAGCAAGCTGCCCAATCGCGCGCCCGCCGACCACGCGCTCTTGCGGCTCTTCTTTCGACCGAGCGATCACGATTTGCGCGCCCTGTCCGACGGAGCTTGGTCCGAGCGCGCCGAGCGCGCCCTGGCACGTGCCCTGCCCGTGTCCGGCGCCGCCGAGCGCGCGTTCGTCTCACGCTGGGCGAACGCCCTGCCAGTCTTCGACGCAGCGCACCGCACCCGCATCCGCGCTTTGGAGAGCGCACTCGTGGGTCGGCCGATCTGGCTGGCGGGCTCCGCGTTTCATGGCTCCGGCATCGACGCCGCGATCCGCTCCGGCGAGAACGCCTCGCAAGCCATCTCTGCCCGCGGCTAGTACTATCCTTAGACCCCCATGGCGACAGCTGCCGTCGAGCTAGCGAGTGAACCGAGCCTGTCGGGCGTCGGCTCGCTGCTGCGCTATTCCAAGCGCCCCCTGAAGCGCTTCGAGGACGCGCGCAGCTTTTCCGCCCGCGCCACCGCCTTCGAGCTGTTCGGCAGGTACCACTTGGTGATCTTCGATCCGGAGCTGATCGAGACGGTACTGATCACCGACCACGCGGCGTTCGCGAAAGACGCCTTCGTGCGCGACTTGGGCGCGGTGCTCGGCAATGGGCTCTTGAACAGCGACGGACAGCATTGGCGGCGGCAACGCAAGCTCGCCGCGCCGTCGCTGCAACGCAGCGAGATCGCCGCCTACGCCGAGCAGATGGTGGACTGCAGCCAGCGCTTCCTGCGCGATCTCCCGGAAGGCAAAGCCTTCGACATTCACGCCGCGTTCATGCACCTCACGCTCGACATCCTGGTGCGCACGCTATTCGGCACCGAGATCTCTCGCGCCCGCGAAGTGGAGGACGCGCTCGACGGCGTGATGCAAGAATACACCCCGCTGCGCATCGCCCTGCGCATCGGCCTCCCGAGCTGGGTCACCATCCGCAGTCGACAGCGCATCGCGCGTCTGCGAGCGGCGCTCGACTCGGTGCTGCTCGAGCTGATCGCCGAACGCAAGGAACGCCAGGGCCCGGGAACAGATTTACTCTCACGCTTGCTGCGTGCTGGCGATGCCGACGGCGGTCTCGACGAGGCCCAGCTCCGCGACGAAACGATGACGATGTTTCTGGCGGGTCACGAGACGACCGCGCTGGCATTGACCTACGCGCTACGCCTGCTGGCCTTGCACCCGCGTGCCGCCGAACGCGCGCGCCGCGAAGTCCGGCACGTGCTGAGCGGCCGCTCGCCGACACTGGACGATTTGCCGGCGCTATCGTTTACCCGCGCCGTACTGGACGAAGCCTTGCGCATGTTTCCGCCGGCCTGGGCGATGGCACGAGAGGCCATTGACGACACGCAGGTCGGAGAGTTCGCCTGCGCGGCCAAGTCCGAGGTGATTTTGGTGCCTTGGGTGATGCACCGTGACCAGCGTTTTTTCGAGCGGCCGGAGCTATTCCTGCCGGAACGTTGGCTGGCGAAGCCGGAGTTACCTCGCTGTGTCTACATGCCCTTCGGCGCGGGCCCACGGGTGTGTATCGGCAATCACTTCGCAATCACCGAAGCCATGCTGGTGCTCGCCTCCTGCCTCGCTTACGGCGACTTTCAGCTGGCGCAGGGTCCGCTGCTCAAGCTTTCTCCAGCGATCACGCTGCGGCCGAGCGGACCTGTAAACATGCGCCTTCAACGCGGCTGAATTCCAGTCGCGGCCCGCTTTATCGACTGCCCCTTCCAATGCTATTGCGGTGCGCATGTTGCACCACCGAACCATTCTCAGCTTGGGGCTATTGGCTATCACCGCTGGCTGTGCGGGCTCCGCGCCGCCCGCCGAGCCTGCCCCGCCCCCTCCCCCCTCCTCGCTCGCTCCCGCTCCCATCGAGGTGAGCAAAACGCCCGCAGAGGCCAAGCCTGCGGAGCCACCGAAGGTCGAAAAGCCACCGGCGCCGACACCGGTGTTCCACATCACCGAAGGCATCAACACGCCCGAGAGCGTGCTGTACGACGAGGCCAACGACCGCTACTTGGTCTCGAACATCAACGGCAAGCCCGATGAGGCCGACAACAACGGCTACATCAGCGAGATTTCGCCGGAAGGCAAAGTCGTCAAAGATAAGTTCATCGCCGGCGGCGTGGGCAAGACCAAGCTCGATGCCCCGAAGGGCACTGGCATCAGCGCCGGCGTGCTGTACGTCGCCGACATCAGTGTCGTGCGCCTATTCGATCTGAAGACCGGCGCCCCGAAGGGCGAAGTCAAAATCCCGGGTGCGACGTTCCTCAACGACATTGCGATCGCCAAGGACGGGCGGGTGTTCGTCTCCGACTCCGGCATCAAGTCGGGCGCGGCCGGCTTCGAGCCCACCGGCACCGACGCGGTGTACGTGATCGACAAGGGCAAGCTCAAGACGATCGCCAAGACCAAAGACCTGGGCGGTCCGAACGGTTTATTGGTCGTCGAGAAGGGCGTCCTGGTCGTCACGTTCAATAGCGACGAGCTCTATCGTCTCGACGAAAAGGGCACCAAACAAGACGTGACGAAGGTGCCGGAAGGCGGTCTCGACGGCATCGCGCAAGCCGGCGATTCGCTGCTCGTCTCGAGCTGGAAGGGCTCGGCCGTGTACAAGGGCTCCCTGGGCGGCAAGTTCGAGCCGGTGCTGACCGAGCTCAAGGGCCCGGCAGACATCGGCTTCGACAGCAAGCGCAAGCGCGTGCTCGTGCCGCGCTTCCTGGAGAGCGCCGTCGAGGCATACGACCTGAAGTAACGCACTCTAGCGACATTTCGCCCGCTCGCCCGTTCGAGCGGGCGGGTGTTTCGGCTCGAGTACACCACGCACCAGGGGTGTGTCGATCTGGAGCAGAGTCGGAGTGTCTTGAATAATATTGATATTGAGCGCTCACGCGCTGTCATCGATATCGAATTGGCGTCGCACGGCAGCGCGTTTCTCTGATTTGCCTGCCGAAAACAGGCCGAAATGTGTCCCAGTGTGACGGTCGGGAACCGCCGTTCAGATCAAAAAATTGACCAGACCGCGTCAGGCAATAGGGGCACTAAGTCACCAAGCGCCTTGCCTCCGCATCCCCGGTCTCGGCAAGTGCCTCGCTTTCTCGAGTCCGCTCCGGCGCTAAAGGCGCGACAAAGGCGCGCTAAGGGCGCGACCAACGCGCCTGATTGAGGCCTTTCCAAGCTGATGGTGCAGCGCGCCATGCCCGTCGTGTGCGGAAAACCTGGCCGGCGCAGGATTTGAAGTGGGCACATCGAATCATGGAACCAGGCGAACAGGCGTCGTGGTACTTTCGTGATTGGGCTCTGAGGCTGCTTTTTTCTGGGCACGCGATCGACTCGCGTGATGGGGACAATATGACGGCACGAATCCTTGTTGTAGAAGATGACGACGAGACACGCGAAGCGGTTGCAGGCGCGCTTCGAGACATGGGCTACGACGCTTCGGTCTGTCCCGACGCGCGCAGTGCACGCACGCACGCAGACGTCGACATCGTGGTGACGGACATCCGAATGCCGGGCGAAAGCGGGCTCGAGCTGTGCGCGGAGATCGCGGGCAATCGTCCTGACCTGCCCGTGATCCTGATGACGGCGTTCGGTGACACGCGCGCCGTCTCGCTGGGCTTGCGAGCGGGCGCTTCGGACTTCCTCGCCAAACCGTTCTCACTGTCGGACTTGGGAGCGGCTGTCGGGCGAGCGCTCGAGCGACGCCAACGTTCGGCGCGTGTCAATCGCCTCGCCGACACGATGACCAACACCGAGCTGCCCATTCCGGGCGTGGTCGGTTCGAGCGACGTGATGCGCGTGATCGCCGATCGCGTGCGGCAGCTCGCCAATCATCGTGCGCCGGTGCTCATCACGGGCGAGACGGGTTCCGGCAAAGAGGTGTTCGCGCGCGCGATTCACGCGCTGAGCGAGCGCCGGCACAGGCCGTTCGTGGCCCTGAACTGTGCGGCTCTGCCGGCTGAAATCATCGAGAGTGAGCTGTTCGGGCATGCCTCGGGTGCGTTCACGGGCGCGGCGCGCAACCACCCCGGAGTGTTTCGGGACGCCGAAGGCGGCACGCTCTTCTTGGACGAAATCGGGGCGATGCCGCTCGCGTTGCAAGCCCGCTTGCTACGCGCAATCGAGCAACACACGGTGCGCCCCGTGGGTACCGCCTGCGAGATCGCCACCAACGTGCGCATCGTGGCCGCAAGCAACGCGCGCTTGCGAGATTTGGCCGACTCAGGTCACTTCCGCAGCGATCTATTGTTCCGCTTGAGCGCGTTCGAGCTCGACCTGCCCGCGCTTCGCGATCGCGGCACCGACGTGCTCGAGCTAGCCGAGCATTTCTTGAGCGCGCTGCCCAACTCGGGTGCACCGCGCACGCTGGGCGACAGCGCCAAGCAGGCGCTGGTCGGCTACTCCTGGCCGGGGAACGTGCGCGAGCTCGAGAACGCGATCCGCGCGGCCGTCGCACTGTCGCCTGGCAAGACACTGCAGGCTACGGATCTGCCGCCACGCATCCGAGAATCGCAAAGAGCACGCAGTGGCGACTCCGCCCGAGTCGACCTCGACGCGCTGGAGCGCACCCACATCGAGCGCGTATTACGCGAGACCGGGGGCAATCGCTCGGAGGCGGCCCGCCAGCTCGGTATCGATCGCGTGACCTTGTACCGAAAGATGAAACGCTACCAAGTCGCCGGCTGACCGGCGCGACGCGGGCTCGCTCTGTCGGGTGGGCCCGCGGTTCTCTCGCTGAGCGCGGCGGGCGCGAGACAAAGCGACGCGAGCGTTACTTGGACGAAGCTTCGCCCGCTTGCAGGTGTGGACGACTGCGCGGGGGCACGTCGATCGATAGCCGATCGAGCTTGCGATGCAGGGTGCGGCGATCGATGCCCAGGAGCCGCGCGGCGCGCGCTCGATTGCCATCGACCGAGCGCAGCACGGCCTCGATGTGCTGCCGCTCGACCGCGGACCACCGCGGGTCGTCGGCGCGCGTCTCGCCCGAATGGCTGCGACGCGCTTGAATCGCTTCCGGCAGATCGCTCTCGCTCAAGTGATCGAACGCGGCGACGGTCACCGCGTAGTCGATGGCATTCTTCAGCTCGCGCACGTTACCGGGCCAACGGTAGGCGAGCAACGCGCGAGCCGCCGCAGTGGAGAGCGAACGCACTATCTTGCTCAAACGCTGCGACGCGTCTTGCAAGAACAGCTCGGCGAGCAGCAACGCATCGTGCTCACGCTCGCGAAGCGGAGGTACCGCCACCTCGACCACCGCCAACCGGTAGTACAGGTCTTCCCGAAACGCACCGCGCTTCACCAAATCTTGGAGCGGGACGGTCGTCGAAGCGAGCAGTCGAAAGTCGGTGGGCACCTCTTGAGTCGCCCCGATCGGACGCACACTGCGTTGCTGCAACACGCGCAGCAGCTTGGCTTGCAGATCGAGCGATAGCGAGCCCACGTCGTCCAAGAACAACGTGCCCTCGTGGGCTGCGCGGACCAAGCCCGAGTAAGCCGTGAGCGCGCCGCTGAACGCGCCCTTCACGTGTCCGAAGAGCTCGCTCTCTGCGAGTGACGCCGGGATGGTGGAACACCCGACGACCACGAACGGACCGGATTTTCCCGAGCCGTTGCGATGCAGCAGGTTTGCGACCAGCTCCTTGCCGGTGCCCGTTTCGCCCGAGATCAGCACCGTGACGTCCGAATCGGCGAGTTGCGCCACGCGCTCACGCAGCTCACCTGTTTTGGGGCTGTTGCCGACGAGCTCCGAAGTGTGACCGGGGTTGCGCGTCGAATTCGTCAGGCTGCTCACGATGGCGCGCTCGGAGACCAAGCGCCGCGCGATGGCGGCGATCTCTCCAGCAGGCGCGGACGATTCCACGTAGTCCGCAGCGCCGGCGCGCATGGCCAGAATCGCCGACTCGAGACCGGCGTCTCCCATTACGACGACCGGAACACCAGGGTGTGATTCTTCGAATTCCCGGCGCAACTCTGCAACGTCGCGAGCGAGCCGCTTGGGATCGATGAACACCAGATCCACTTCGTGTGCTTGTTCCAGCTGAGAAGCGCTGACCGTGCTGATCCCCAGCCCATCGAGCTCGTTGGACAGGCTCTCCCCCGTGTCCGGCAGGAACAAAATCGATGACCTCATAGATACTCCACTGCCCTCTGGCAATTTCGACTCAGTCCCACACTTAACAACGTACGCGCTCGCTAGCCTGAGTCGCAAGCAATTCCGCACACTGGCATTCGCCGTGTTCACTCGAGCGCAATCGCATCACGACTGAGGCGAACTGCAACAGGCGCCTACATCCAATCGAGCTTCGCCGCGCTCGGCGCCGCCGAAAATCGAGCCCAATCACGCGGGGCAAATCGGCCACTTGCGTCGCGAGCCGACGAGCGAATCGAGTTAAGCTCGCACCTGCCCCCCGGCAAACAGGCACCCCTTGCAGTATTCGGCGTCGCTCACTCTGGTCTTGCAAATATCGCTCGAATCGGGTGCCTGGCTCGGCGTCAGCGCACCGACTCTCGATCTGACGGCCATCTCGAATCTCGCCATGGGGGTCGCATGCGTGAGCGTCGCGGTGAGCCTGGCGTACCTCGCACGGCAGTTTCCGGACGCACGCAGCGTCGCCTACGTGCCATTCGGCAGCTTCCTCGCGGTCACGGGGGCCCTGCACGTGCTGCACGTGCTGAATGTCTTCTACGTTTCTTGGCTCGACCGTTGGCTGCATGCCTTGACGGCCGCCTGCGCGCTCGGCACCGTGACGTTGCTTCGCAACTTGATCGTGCGCGCGGGTCGCTTGGCGCAACGTGAGCGCGAGGCCCAGCACCGCGAGGGTGAGCTCACCTCGGTTCTGGAGGAGCTTTCGACGGCCTACGCGCGGCTGCAGGACAGCGCCGAGCTCAAGGCCCAGGTCTTCACCAACCTGAGTCACGAGCTGCGCACGCCACTGACGTTGATCCTGGGACCCACGCAATCGCTGCGCGAATCCAGCGGTCTGAGCGAAGAGCAACGCGAATCTTTGGCGGTGGTCGAACGCAATGCAAACCTGCTCCTCGGTCACGTGAACGACCTCTTGGAGCTGTCGCGGGCCGATGCCGTAGGCTCGAGCCACGACCTCAAAGCGACCGACGTGCACGGCGTACTGAAGACACTGGCGGCCAGCTTCCGCCCCCTCGCTGGCGATCTCGGCATCGAGTACGAGGTCCTGTTGGAGCGCCCGCTGGGCTGGCGCCTGCTCGACGCACCGAAGCTCGAGCGGGTGGCCATGAATCTGCTGGCCAATGCCTTCAAGTTCACCCCGCGCGGCGGACGCGTGCAGCTGAACGCTTGCATTGGCGAGGGCAACGCGCGTAGCGATCATGGCGCTCAGCTGTTGCTCACGGTCGACGACAGCGGGCCTGGCATCCGACCCGAAGATCGCGCGCTCGTGTTCGATCGGTTTCGCCAGCTCGATGCCAAGCCGAATCGCTCGTTCAGCGGCACCGGGCTGGGCCTCGCGATCGTGCGCGAGTTCGTGGCCGCTGCGCTGGGCACGGTTCGCATCGAGGACTCACCACTGGGCGGCGCGCGCTTCGTGGTTCAGTTGCCGGCCGAGGTCTGCGAACCGCTGCTCGATGGCGAGCCCGACAGCTTCCCCCAATCCGTGAGCAGCGCCGAGATGCTCGCGCTCCGGCCGAGCTCGACGCATTTGCGCGAGCTCGACACGCTCGCCGAGCTGCCGCTCGTACTGGTCGTGGAAGACAACGCGGACATGAACCGCTTCGTCTGCTCCAGCCTGTCGACCGAGTTCCGCGTCGCGTCGGCCTTCGACGGGCAGCAAGCGCTGACGCGCCTGGAGGCCCTCACTCCGGATTTGATCATCAGCGACTTCATGATGCCGCGCATGAGCGGCGACGAGCTCGTGCGCGCACTTCGGGCCAATCCTGTCTGGTTCGACATCCCGGTCCTGGTCTTGACGGCGCGCGCCGATACCGAGCTGCGCGTGCGCGTGCTCTCCGATGGCGTTCAGGACTGGCTGACCAAGCCGTTCACGGTGCGCGAGCTGCTCGCGCGAGCACGCAACCTGACCAGCGCGCGCCGAGCCCGCACCATCCTGCGCAACGAGCTGGCCACGCGTGAATTCGACGTCGGCGCGCTCGCCGATCAGCTCGCAGAACGCAAACGGCAGCTCGAATCCTTGCTCGAGTCGCTCAGTCAAGCCTTGGAGCAAGCCGAGCTCGCCAGCCGCTTCAAGACCAGCCTGCTGCGCTTGGTTTCTCATGAGCTCCGGACGCCCCTCGGAGCCTTGCAGCTCCAGCTCGAACGGCTCTCGGGCGAGCACCGCGGTCCGTTGAACGAGGCCCAGCAACAGCTGATCGTGCGCATGCGTCGCTCGCTCGCGCGCCTCACCGACACCATCCAATCGCTGCTGGAATACGCTCGCATCGAGAGCGGGCGCTTGGAGCTGGCGGTGGAAACGTTCGACGCTCGAGAGCTGTCGCGCAGTGTGGTCGATGACTTTGCGGGCCAAGCCGAAAGCAAAGGCTTGAAGCTGCACCTGGTCGCAGCCGAGGGGCCGATGAGCTTCGACAGCGACGCACGCCTGTTTCGCCTCGTGCTCGTGAATCTGGTCGCCAACGCCTTGAAGTTCACCGCCACGGGAGAGGTGAGCGTGAGTGTCGAGCTGCGCGGTGATCGCTGTGAGCTGAAGGTGTCCGACACCGGCCCGGGCATCGAGCCGAGCTTGCGCATGGCGGTCTTCGAACCGTTCATTCAGGGCGAATCGACCGACCATCGGCACGCCTCGCAAGGCGCGGGGCTCGGGCTCTCGCTGGTACGCGAGATGCTGCTCGCGCTGGGCGGGAGCATCGAGCTCGAATCGGAGATAGGCAAGGGCAGTATCTTCCGGATTTCGGTGCCCCGAGCGCCGTTGCCGGCGGAGGGGCTACCCGCCACGGAACGGTCACGAAACATCGCCTAACGCGCTGGGCCGAAGCAACGTCATCGAGTGGCATGCAAGAACCATCGCATTGCTCGCGGCGTCACTGGCGGAACCTGCACCCGTTGTGCTTTTACCCGGCTCGCATTTTCCGTAGACTGCAGGCCGCCCCGCAAAAGAGAGACGGGAGGCGCGACATGACGCGCCTTCGTGGAGAGACGATGCGACACTCAACTACATTCGAACTCCTTTCAACGCGCCAGAACGGCGTCCCTGGAGCCAAGCCGTGAATACACCTCGCTTATTGCTGGTCGACGACGAAGAGCTGTACGTGCGCAGCTTGAGCCGCGAGCTGTCTCGGTTGGGTTGGCAAGTGCAGACCGCCGACAACTCCGAGAACGCGCTGCGCGCACTGCGCCAGAGCGAGTTCGACGCCATGGTGCTCGATTTGCAGATGCCTGGGCCGAACGGGGTACACGTGCTCTCCGAGTTGGATAACGTCCTGGCGAAGCCCGTCACCGTATTGCTCTCGGGTTATTTGAACGTCGCGACGACGGTTCGCGCGGTGCAAGAGGGCGCGAGCGACGTGCTCGAGAAGCCGGTTTCCGCGCGGGACCTCGACGCGCGCCTGCGCGAGTTGTTGCAAGCGCGAGCGGCGAGCTCCGCGCCCTCCTCGAGCGCGATTGGCAGCGGTGAGCTGCGCAAGATCCTGGGCGAGACGGCTGGAATGCGTGCGGCTCGCGAGCAGATGCAAACGGCCGCGCGCTATCCCGAGCTCCGCCTGACCATCCTCGGTGAAAGCGGGACCGGCAAAGAGCAGGTCGCAGAGGCCATTCACGCTCTCGGCGCCGGTACCGGTCGCTATTTGCCGGTCAACCTGGCCGCGGTGCCCGACCATCTGATCGAGATCGAGCTCTTCGGCAGCGAGGCGCAAAATGGTGAAGAGGGCCGACCCGGCGTGTTCGAGCTCGTCGGCGCAGGCACGCTGTTCTTCACCGAGCTCGGCGAGCTACCGCCGCATCTCCACGCGAAGCTCCTGCAAGCGTTCGAGAGTCGGACCTTCCGTCGCCTCGGCAGCAGCGTCGAGCTTCCATTGCAGGCCCGCATCATCGCGGCCACGCGCCGCCGCGCGCTGAGCCCCGAGTATGCCGATCTGTACAACTCGCTCGGCGCGTTCACGATTCAGCTGCCCGCATTGCGCGATCGCGCTTCGGACATCGAGCTGATCGCGAGCCACGTCTTGGCCGACGTCGCGGCGCGCTCGGGCAAAGTGCCCCTCACCTTGTCGGAGGGCGCGCTCGAGGAGCTGCTCGGTCATCAGTGGCCGGGCAACGTGCGCGAGCTCGAGATCGTGCTCAGCGAGGCCGCGCGCCACGCCGCGGGCCCGACGCTCGCCGCAGAAGAGGTGCGCGAAGCGATTCGCGATCACGGCATGCCCTCCGAGTTCGACTCGGTCGGCGACAACGCGAGCGGGACCTTCCCGACCTCGGGCCCCGTGTCCGAACCGTTGCGCACGCTCGAGCGCCGCATGATCACCGACGCTTGGAAGACGTCCGGGCGCAACTTGAGCGCGGCCGCGCGTAGCCTCGGTCTGCCGCGCACCACACTGCGCGATCGCTTGAAGAAGTACGGCCTGCGCTGAGGTCGTCCGTTGCCGGCCCGCGCAGGCGCGCGGGTCGTCGGCTCTCGTCAGAGGCGATGCCGGCCGACACTGAGGCGCGCCAAGTGCATCGCAAGCCGACGATACAGCTCGCTGGCGAGCCGCGGGTCGGTGCAGATCTCCGCGAAGTCGTCGGCGCGCACGCGCAATAGGCGCGCGGTCTGCTCGCACACGGGCGGCTCCCCTTGGCCGAGCACGCCCACCAGCGACTCGGCATACAAGAGCGCGCCCGCTCCGACGCGGCGCTCGTCCGCGTAGCGCACGATGCCGTCGAGCACGATGTAAGACACGAGATCGTTGGCCACTGCGCGCGGCACGCTGTCGCCCTCCGGGACTTCGATTTCGACTGCCGCCGAGAGCGCCGTGAGCGCAAAGGACAAGGGCAGGTCGACGAGCAAGGGGCTCTGCCGCGCGCGCTCCAAATCGGCTGCATTCAAGCCGCGATCGTGATCGTGGCGTTTGACGAAGCGATCAGCGACCTCGATCACGATTGCGGTCGCGTTGTCGCGTCCGAGGCGTGCGGCGCGCGCGATCAAGGCTTGCACGGCGTGCTCGGCGGTGCCCTCGCGCAGTAGCTCGGAGAGCTCGGCCTCGCCCTCGAGCTGTCCGTACACGCCGTCGCTGCAGATGAGCAAGCGATCACCGCGGCTCACGTCGACGAACAGCAGGTCGACCGCCACCACGTCGTTGATGCCGAGCGCATTGGTGATGCCGGAGCCCTGCGTCGCGGCCATCAAGCGCCCGAAACCGTCGATCTTGGCGCTGCTCTGGGCCGTGTGATCTTGCGTCAATTGCAAGACAGCGCGTTGCCGCGCGAGGTACACGCGGCCGTCACCGGCGTGGGCGATGAACGCGTGATCGCGCGCGAACCACACCACGTCGAGGGTCGTGCCCATGCCGCGGTGCTCGGCGTTCTGCTCGGCGTCCGCGCGAATGAATGCGTTGGCGCGCTCGACGGCGCGCTTCAGCTCGGCGAGCACGCGCCGGCGCGCGTTGAGATCGGCGCGCGCGACGTAGGCCTCGAGCGCGCGTTGCGCGGCGCGGCCGGACAGCGCCTCTCGCACCTGGTCGACCGCAAGCTTGGCCGCGACCTCGCCCGCCAAGTGCCCGCCCATGCCGTCTGCCACTGCGAACACCCCGATCTGCGGCGCGAGCAGCGCGGCGTCCTCGTACTGCTCACGGGTCGCGCCCAGGTCGCTAGCCAGCGCGTATTCGGCCCGAAAGTCGAACCGGGGCAGGATCGCGGGCATGATGGGAGCATAGCAGGCCGAGCGCGCGACCTTCAGCCGGCATTTCGTGCTAGACGCGCCCGGGTGCGAGTCCTTGGCATCGAAAGCTCGAGTCGGCGCGGCTCGGTCGCGCTCCTCGAAGATGGGCGGCTGATCATGAGCTTGGAGCACGAACAGCCCAATTCCCACGCCGAGCGCCTGCTACCCCTCATCGAACAGTTGTTGGCCGAAGCCGGCTGGCCGAAGGCGAGTCTGGACCGCCTGGGTGTCGGCGTCGGACCGGGATCGTTCACGGGCCTCCGGGCGGGCATCGCACTCGGTGAAGGCCTGAGCGTGGGCCTCGATCGACCGCTGCTCGGCATCGGCTCGCTGCTGGCAATGGCCGAAGGCGCTCTGGCCGAACAGGAAGGCCCCTGCTGCGCGCTACTCGACGCGCGCCGCAGCGAGCTGTTTGCCGCGGTTTACGCGTCCGGCCAGCGCGAGGTGCAAGCCCCCGTCGCCTTGCCGATCGAGGATTTGAGCGGCTTTTTACGAGCTTCGGGCGCACGCTGCGTGGTCGGTGAGGTCGCTCGGAGCCTGCCGGGGCTGAGCGCGATCGTGAGCGGGCCCACGCTCGATCTGCCGCATGCGCGCTGGGTCGCGGCTTTGGCCGCTGTGCTGGAGGAGGCGAACTTCCCGCCCGAGCCGCACTACGTGCGCGGCATCGGGGCGACCCTGCCGACTTTGCCGCACTCGCCGGTCGATCCCGCGTCCCGCCCCGATAGCGCGTGACGCTGCGCGCTCGGCTCGGCTAGTGTCGGGCTTCGATGCTGCCCACTCCCGACGCCGGCCAAGAGGCAGAACAGCGTCTGTTGTCCCGCTACGGTCGGCGTTTCGCGGCCGGAAGCGTGCTGTTCCGTGACGGCGACGCCGCAACGGAGGCCTTCCTCCTGCAAGAAGGCCGCGTGCGCCTGATCAAACACGCCGGAGCCATGGAGCGCAGCTTACGCGTCGTGCGTCCGGGCGATTTGTTCGGTGAGGGCGCGTTGGTCAAGGGCGCGCTGCGCACCTCGACTGCGCTGGCCCTCGACGACACCGTGGCCCTCGCGTTCGACCAGGCCACGTTCGACCAAGTGCTGGCCACCAGTCCGGAGGTCGCAGCTCGGGTGCTCTCGCAGTTGATTCGCCGTCTGCGCGACGCCGAGGATCAGATCGAGATCCTGATGCTGCGGGATGCGCAGGCGAAAGTCGTGGTCGCGCTGATGAAGCTCGGCCAACAACAATTGGCGCAAGACGGGCGGCCGAACGGCCAGGTCGCGCTGTTGCTCTCACCGCTCGAGCTCTCCGCGCACGCGGGCTTGGACGTCGATACGGTGAAGCGCATCGTCGCCCAGCTGCGCGATCGCGGCTACGTGCGCATCCACGACGAGCGCGTGGAGCTGCCGGATTTGGACAACTTGCGCGAGCTGTACGGTCTCTTGGGCGTGAAAGATCAATTGCGTGGCCCCGCCCGCGAACGAGGCCAGAGCTGATGGCGCGCTGGTTCGCGCTCGCATCGTTCAGCGTCATCGTCGGCTGTTCCTCGAGCAGCGGCACCGGCCCGGGGGCCCATGACCCCGCGCGCATGAGCGAGAGCGAATACGATATTGCGCGAGATCTTTGGCTGCGCAGAAACCAGCCGCGCGAAGCGTTGGCTCATGCGCTGAAGGCGGTCGACCTCGACGACAGCAACAGCGACGCGGCGCATCTGGTGGCGCTGCTTTACTTGGACTTTTGCTCGCGCGGTCCAGCCGAGTGCCGGCTGAGCGATGCCGAGAAACACGCCCGACTCGCGCTTTCGGACCGTCCGGACTTTCGCGAGGCCAAGAACACCCTCGCCGTGGTGTTGATCAACGAGAAGCGTTACGCCGACGCCGTCGCCGTCCTCAAGCCGTTGAGCGAGGACATCCTGTACCAGACCCCTGAAAATGCCTGGGGAAACCTGGGTTGGGCCTACCTCGAACAAGGCTCGTTCGATCTCGCCATCGACGCACTGAAGCGCAGTGTCGCCGCGCAGCCACTATTCTGCGTCGGTAGCTACCGCCTGGGCGTGGCCTTCGAACACAAGCAGGAGCTGACCAGCGCGCTGGACTCCTTTACGCGCGCACTGGAAACAGATGCTCCAGGGTGTAACTCGCTACAAGATGCCTTCGCGGCGCGTGCGAGAGTCCGAATCAAGCTCGGAGATTCCGATGCAGCTAGGGCGGATCTCGATCGCTGCGTCACGCTCTCTGGAAAGACCGACGCCGGGAAAGAATGCAGCTCCATGCTGCAAAAGTTCAAGTAATCTCGGGGCCCCTCATGCCCACGGTCGGAACTTTCCTACGCCAACTTCGTGAAGCGAAGTCCCTGAGTGTAGAGGAGATTTCGCGAACCACCCGCATGCCCGCATCGAGTGTGGAACGCATCGAAGCCGATCGCTTCGACGAGCTGCCGGGTGAAGTGTTCGTGCGTGGCTTTTTGAAGTCGTATGCGCGCGCTCTCGGTGTCCCGCCCGAAGAAGTGCTCGCGCGTTACACCGCGAGCCGTCGCGTGGCGTGGGTGACGCCGCTGCCCGTGTCGAGTACCGCCAAGCCAGCGCGCACGCGCCGCTTCGGGGTCGCGATTGCATTCGTGCTGCTCCTGATCTTGTTCACGCTCGCGCTCAGCATCGTGCTCAAGCCGCGCGGTGACGACATGCCGCAAGAGCTGTCGCAGCGCGGCGTCGCCACGCAGACGCGGGTCTGAGCGAGCTCGTGTTCGCCCGCCGCACGTCGAGCCCGCCTCGCGTCGCGCAAGCACTCCTCCTGCGCCGCGTCGAATACGGCGAGAGCGATCTGGTGATCACGTTGCTCACCGACACGATCGGTCGTGTCTCGGCGTTGGCGCGCGGCGCACGCAAGAGCGTGAAGCGCTTCGGCGGCGTGCTCGAGCCGATGCACACCTTGCGCGTCGTGTACGACGATCGCTCGGGCGCCGAGCTCGTGACGCTGCGCGAAGCGAGGCTCGAGCGCGCCCGGCCGTTCTTGGTAACGAGCCTCGAGCGCATGCAGGCCGCTGGCCAAGCGCTCAATTGGGTGCGAAAAGCCGCTCCGCCGCGCACCCCCGAGCCCGAAGTATGGGCCGCCATGGAGAGCCTGCTCGATCACTTGAGCAACCCCGATGACGCGCTCTCACCGCGCGCACGGCTCGCCGCCAGCGGCCTCCGCCTACTGGCCGCCTTCGGCTGGGGCATCGACTTCGAACGCTGCGTGAGCTGCGGCAAGGAGCCGGGTGAAGCTCAAGCCGGAGCAGTGGACGCGGCGCGCGGCGGACTCATCTGTCGCGACTGCGGCGGAGCGCGCAAGCGCTTGACGGGCACCGAGCGCGTCGCGCTGGCGCGAGCCGCACAGGGCGCTGAGCTCGCTGACGAGCACGCAGCACTGGCGCTGGAGCTAGTCGAGCAAGCGTTGAAGACCCACGGCGGGATCGAGTAGCGCCCCTCGCGCGAAGCGTCGCCTGCCGCGCAGCGAAGCGCCGCGTCTCTCCCCCTGCCCGTGCCCGTGCCCGTGCCGTGCCCGAACCAACTTCTCTCGTTTCCTGCCTTCTGGGTCGCCTCCGAGCAGCCCACCTGCGCCAGTGCGCCACGTCACACGGCACCGGTTGGAGATCGCTGAGGGGCACGGGCACGGGGAGACGCGACACGGCAGCGGCAAACCGAGCTTTGAGCCGCTCCTCACTGCCCTCGCCCGCTAACCAACCCAAAAATACCCAAGAAACTCGCAAAATGCGTCAGTTTGAAGTACTGGCTCTGCAGTGAACGGGCAAAGCGAGCAGCGGAAGATCACGGGCAGAGCCGGGATTGTGGCGCTCGGCACCCTGCTCAGCCGCATCTTGGGCTTGGGGCGCGACCAAGCAATCGCGGCGCTCTTCCCGCGCCAGGTCACCGACGCATTCTTCGTCGCGTTCTTGATCCCCAATGTGCTGCGGCAACTGCTGGCGGAGGGCGCCGTGCAAAATGCGGTCTTGCCGGTGCTGGCGAAGATCCGTGAGCGCGATGGCGACGAGGCGGCGCGGCGTTTCTTTCGGGCGGCGCGGGGGCTGTCGCTGTCGATTCTGTTCTTGGTCAGTGTGCTCGGTGTCGTGCTCGCGCCTCAGCTCGTGACGCTGTTCGCCGACGGCTACAAAGGATACCCGGGCCAGTTCGAGCGCACGGTCACGCTCACGCGCTGGGTGTTTCCGTACATCTTCTTCATGGGTACGGCGGCGTTGGGCGTCGCAGCGCTCAACACCTATCAGCGCTTCGTCGCGACGTCGTTCGCGCCCGCGTTGCTCAACGTGTCGTTCATCGCGCTCGGCCTCGGGCTGCCGAGCTACCTCGGTGCCCACGGTTACGATCCGGCGTTGGCGCTCGCGGTGGCGGTGCTCGGTGGCGGTTTGCTGCAGATGGTCGCGCAATGGCCGAGCCTCAAGAAAATCGGCTTCTTCGAGGCGCCCACGCTGGAGCTCGGCCACCCGGGGGTGCGCGAAGCACTGCGCCGCATGGGTCCTGCGCTGATCGGCATGGGCGTGTATTACGTCGATGTCGTGCTCGCGCGCCGCTTCCTGTCCGAGCTCGGCCCGGGGTCGCAGAGCTACTTCGGCTGGGCGCTGCGCTTGTGTGATTTCCCACAGGGTATTTTCATCATGGCCCTGCAGACGGCCGCGCTGCCCAGCTTGTCGCGCTTGGCTGCGCGCGGTGACCAAGAGGAGCTCGGACGCACGTTCGCGTTCGGCATGCGGCTCACTCTGTTCGTGGCCGTGACGGCGACCGCGCTGCTCGTGGGTCTGGCCGAGCCGATCGTCGTCTTGCTCTTTCAACGCGGCGAGTTCGACGCCGAATCGGTGCGCGGCACGTCCAAGGCGCTGATGGCGCAAGGGCTCGGCATCTGGCTCGTCGCAGCCGTGCGGCAGCTCGTGAGCGTGTACTACGCGCTCGGCGACACGCGCACGCCGGTCGCCGTCGCGGCCGCGGATCTGTGCGTGTTCGTGGTGCTCGCGCTGCTCCTGCGCGGTCACTATGGGCACGTCGGGGTCGGCTTGGCCGTGACCGGCTCGTCAGCGGTGCAGATGCTGCTCTTGTGGCGTTTGCTGCGGGGCAAGCTGACCACTCTGCACACGCGTGAGATCCTCGGCTCGGCCGCGCGCACGCTGCTGGCCGCCCTGGCCGGCGTGGCGGCGGGCGCGACCTTGGCCCACGTGCTGACCCCCAACGGGCCGGCAGGGGCAATCGCCCGAGCGCTGCCCGGCTTATTGGGATCGCTCGCGTTCCTGGCGGTATTCGTGGTCGTAGCGCTCGTGGTCAGGAGCCCCGAGCTGATGTCCGTGGTCGATGCGCTGCGCCGACGCCGTGCACGTGACTGAGTTTTCAGCTACTAGCTTGCCCCGTTCGCCATGGCCTCGACCAAAAAACCCCCGGGGGCAGCCCCCCAGCTCGACGCCGCGCGCGTGGTGAGCGCCGAATTCGCAGCAGCCGCCAAGGCACAGTCGGAGCTACCTCCACCGCTGCAGTTGGAGATTGCGTTCGCTGGCCGCTCGAACGTGGGCAAGAGCAGCCTGCTCAACAAGCTGATGAATCGGCGCAACTTGGCGCGTACCAGCTCCACGCCGGGCTGCACTCGGCAAATCAATTTTTTCAGCGTGCGCACCGCGCAGGGCATGAACCTGAGCTTGGTCGATTTGCCGGGCTACGGCTTCGCGCGCCGCTCGAAGGACGAACGCAAGCTGTGGGCCGAGCTGATCGACGGCTACCTGCTCGGGCGCCCGACGCTGCGCGCCGTTGCACTGCTGGTCGATGTGCGGCGCGGTTTGGAAGAAGACGATCTCGGACTGCTGGAGATGCTCGAGACGGGCAGTGCGCGCGGCCGCAGCTCGCTTCGGCCGCTGATCGTGGCGACCAAGCTCGATAAGCTCCGCGCGGGCGAGCGCGCGGCAGCACTGGCCAAGATCAAAGCGCCAGGAGCCACCGTATTCGGCTTCTCCACCGAGCTGCCCGAGACCGTCAGCGCGCTCTGGGCTTCCCTGGAGCGGCGCTTGGGCGTGGCAGACGCGCTGGGCGAAGCGAGCGCCGATCCAATCGTCAGCGTCTGAACGCCTTTAGGGCGACAGATTCTGCGCGTCTTTGCCTTCGAGCTCGCGCTTGCAGTCACCGTAAAGAACGAAGCGACCCTTGCCATGCGCTGCGTCGAAGCGCCAGGCAGGACCGGCGGCGGCACGAAAATATTCGACATGAGCGACGCGCGCTTTCGGCACTCCGCGCTCGATCGCATGCGCCCACACCTCTGCCGGACCGCAATGCGGCTCGGGCAATGGATCGAGCGGGTGCGGCGAGCACAGCGCGTCGGCGACGTCGGGCTCGGCGACGATGCCGTCTGCGCGAACGTCGACGTTCTGTCGGCCGCAGAACGGGCGGCGCGCCAACGTGCCCGGCTCGCGCGCGGGCTCGGGACCCTCGCCCGCCGCCGACTGAAACGAGTAGCGCACTCGACCATTCGGGTTGCTGACGTCGACCGTGCCGTCACTCTTCACGGAGTCGGCGGAGATGCCGCGCAGGAGCGCGCGCGGCGTGAGCGCGCGCGCGCGCGATAGCGACTTGGTCACGTCGACCGCGCTCGGAAAGCCGACGACGCCCTCCTTCGAAGACGGCGCAGGCGGCTGACTGAAGATAGGTGCGGCGCGGCGCTTGGCCCAGATCGAGATCATCAAGCACAGCACGAACGTGAGCCCGACGATGATCAGTCCTTTGAGGCGATCGATGCGGCGCAAATCGGGGGAATGGGAAGGAAAGAGACTCATCGGGCCGGTCTTTGGAGAGCGAGCAAGGCTTGGTAGGCCCTGCCGGAAAGCCGCTTCCTATATCATCATTCCCCGGGCCACTCAGGACTTTGGCTGGCCTGGCCACGCGCCCGGCCGCGCTTTTGCGAAAGAACGAGGAAGAGCGCCAAAGAACGAGGCAGAACGAGGCCGAGCGCGGGAAACAGCCGAAGGGTGTTGCAGGATTCGAAGCGGCGCGCTAAGTAGACCGCCGAATTTCGGGCGCATAACTCAGCGGTAGAGTGCGTCCTTCACACGGACGAAGTCGTAGGTTCAATCCCTACTGCGCCCACCCGAAATCTCGCTCCGCGGCAGTGGCACGGAGCGTTGCTCGAACCCGCCGAACCGTTCCTGCCCGCTGGCTTTTCGAGAGCCGCGTCTGCGCGTAACGTCGCGCACGTGGCACTCGTGGGCATCGCCAAGCGGAGCGCGTACTGGCTCGCCTGCGCCAGCCTGACGGCGATCTGCATACTCGGTTGCGCCGCGGGCACCCCGCCGCCCTCGGCGCCCAGCCGCGATCACTGGCTGTCGGGATACGTCTTCGGGATCTGGGGCAAGGCCGAGCTCGACGTGCGCGACGACTGCCCCGCGACGGGCGCCCAAAGTGTGCGTGTTGGGCCCACCTGGTCGACGCTGATCGTGACCGTGGTCACGCTCGGGATGTACACGCCACGCGAAGTGCACGTGCAATGTCGGGTGCGACCGTGAGCATTCGGCTGCTGGCGCTGACCGCCGTGCTCGGGTGCCTGGGCTGCGCCGCGACCACCGTGCGCTCGGGTCGGCCGCCCCTCGATCTGGCGCCGGGTTACGACGAGCGCTGGCACTCGGCCTTCCTGTGGGGCGTCGTGCCGGCGGGCGGGGCCTACGACATGGCCCGGATCTGCCCCGACGGCTGGTCGCAAGTGACGGTCGCCCGCGACCCGTTTACGCTGTTCGCTGGAGTAATCACGTTGTTCCTCTACTCCCCTTCCCGAATCACGATCGTGTGTGCGGTGCCCGGTGGCCCGCACCTGCCCCCGCCCGAGGGCTATGCGCCGAACGCGCCGACGATGCCCAGCGCACCGGGGGATTTCTAGAGCCATGCGTTACCTGGTGACGGTCGGCAGCGAAACGCTGGAGCTCGAGGTCGAGCGCGGCGCAGACGGCAACTACCGCGTCTCCGGCGCGGGCGGCCCCGACCTGAGCGTCGCGCTAGAGGCCTATACTTCCGGCTCGCTCGACCTGCGAGTCGATGGCCGCAACCTGACGGTACAGCCCGAGGGTGAGGTTCGCCTGGGTCTGACCCGCTACAGCGCGCGAGCCGAGAGCGTCTTGGAACGCGCGGCAGCGCGCGCCGGCGCAAGCGACGGAGGCGAGTCGAATCGGCTCGTGGCCTCCATGCCCGGACGCATCGTGCGCGTGCTGTGCGAGCCGGGCAGCGTGGTCGTGAGCGGCACTCCCCTGATCGTGATCGAGGCCATGAAAATGCAGAACGAGCTGTGCGCGAAACGCGACGCGGTCGTGCGCGCGGTGCGCGTCAGCGTCGATCAGACGGTCGAGCGTGGCGCGCTCTTGATCGAGCTCGAGTGACGCGCGTCACTCGGGCTTGACGAATACTTCGTGCAGGCTGCGTCGGAAGGCTTTGAACTTCGCGATCATGGGCTCGGCGACGCTCGAATCGTCGAGTAGATCCTTGGTTTCACCGGGGTCAGCCTTCAAATCGTAGAGGCTGAGCGGGCGCCCGCCGCTGGCCACGAGCTTCTGGTCGTCGTCGATCAGCGCTTGGCGATCGGCGTTGTTCGGCCCGGCCGCCATATCGATGAACACGGGCCGCGCAACAGGCTCGCTGCCCGGCGCGGCGAAGAAGTCCGGAACGAGCGAAGTGCCGGACAGAAAATCCGCGGCGCTCGCCGTCGGCGCGGGCACACCGCACAGATCCAAAATCGTGGGCGCGAGATCGATGGCGCTGCGCCGAGTCTGTACGTGGCGCGCGCTGACGCCGGGCACGCGCACGATCAGCGGCACGCGCACCAGCTCTTCCCATAGCTCGAAGCCGTGGCGGATCATGCCGTGCTCGGCGAACGCTTCGCCGTGATCGCTGGTCACGATCACCACGGTGCGATCGTTGAACAGCGACTTTTCGAGCGCATCGAGCACGCGGCCCACGTGATGATCCACGAACGCCACCTCCCCGTCGTAGCGCTGGCGGCTGCTCGGTCCGAAGTCGAAGCCTTCGTGGGCGACGTACTCGGAGTGCGGATCCACGTAGTGCATCCACAAGAAGAACGGCTGTTGCAAGAGCTCGGGGCGAGCGAGCTCCGCGATCGCGGCATCGCTGACTTTGTCGGCGTTCGTAGTGCTGTCGCCGTCGACGGTGACCAGCGCGGGCGCCGCGCTCTTGTCGATCACGTCGAAGCCGCGCTCGAGGCCAGTATTCATGAAGAAATACCAGTAACCTTGCACGCTCACCGTGTGCACGCCGGCCTGCTGCAGGCGCTGCGCCACGAACGTATCCTTGGCCGTGAAGCGATTGAAGTGGCTCCAATCGCGGTGCGTTTCGCTGCTGTATTTGCCGATCAAAAACGGGCCGACGCTCTTGGCGGTGTACGAAGCGAGCGAGTACGCTTGGTCGTAGACCACGCTGTCTTGCGCGAGCTTGTCCAAGTTGGGAGTGACGGGACGTGCGCTGCCCGACGAGCCCATGTCGTGGCGCAACGTGTCGATGCTGATCAGGATCACGTTCAAGTGCTCGGGCAATGCCTTGCGTGCGCCCGCCCCGGCCTCGCTGGGCGCCGCGGCGACCGGCGCCGCGCTCAGCGGCTCGTCGCTCCCCGAACAGTCTTCGTCGATGCCGTTGCCGGGCACGTCGCTCGCGCCGGGGTTGCGGCGCGGGTCGTGGTCGTCACAGTCGCCTCCGCCGAAATTCTTGGCAAAGCCGTCGTGATCGGCGTCGCTGCGCTTGCGCAGCGTCGTGAGCAGGATCTTGCCCAACGGCGCCTCGCGTTCGATCGACAAGGCGACGGCTCGCTGATTCAAGCCGCTGCTGGCGGCCCTCCGCGTCAATCCGAGCGGCAGCAGCGCGAGCAGCAAGACGCCGAACGCGACCGCACGGCGCCTTGGGTAGGGCGCGAAATACGCCGCCAAGCTCAGCAGCACGAGCAGACCGGGCGCACGGAGATCGAGCTCGGGCCGCTTGAATACGCCGAATACCGCGAGCACGCCGCCCGCGCCGCTGGGCGTCCCGCTGGCAATGGCGAAGGCGAGGACGAGCAGCGCGGCCGCGACGCCTGCCGCCGCCGCCCAGGCCGGATCCAAGCGCGCGATGCGACGCACGCCCGCGAGCCCCTCGCTCGCGCTGGCCAAGAGCTGAGTGCCGACCCAGAACGAGGCCAGCGCAGAGAGCGCAATCCCCGCCCCTGCCGCACGTGCCGACGCTTCCGAGCCGAGCAGATGCGTGGCCAGGTTCGCCGTCACGACCAGCCAGAGCACGAGTGCCAGCGGCACGCTCAACCACAGCGCCGAGAGCCGCGCACGCACGCTGGGCTCGGCCTCGCGAATCGCGCCGAACGAAAGCCGGGGGGCGGCCCCGCCATGAAAGAACAACCGCACGCCGCTGAACCCTGCGCCAACCAAGCACGCGACGGGCGCGAGCAGCCCGAGATCGGCCAGGAAGCGCGCACCGAACTGCGCGCCGTGGCTGGCATACGAGCAGTCGAGTGCGGCGACCACACACAGACCGAGCGTCGCGCCGAGCAACGCGCCCGAGGCGGCCTTCAGTACACGATCGAACGGACTTGCGAACGGAGTTTGCGCGGCAGTTGTGTTAACGGGCTGACCCATCTCGACGCTTCGACGATTTCCCTGGCGCTTGTGCCATGGGGTGCGCCCGGTCGTATACCGCGAGCAGCTGGTCGAGCGACACGTGCGTGTAACGCTGCGTGGTCGAAAGGCTGGAATGCCCCAGCATTTCCTGAATAGCGCGCAGATCCGCGCCTCCCTCGAGCATGTGCGTGGCGCACGAATGACGCAGCGCGTGCGGGTGCAGGTCCGAGCGCCCGGCCCCGAGCGCCCCGTAGCGCTGAACCAGGGCTTGGAGCCAGCGCACCGAGAGCCGCTTGCCGAGCTGCCCGAGTAACAACGCCTGCGCATCGAATGCGCCCGTGCGTGGGTGTGCGAGCTCGCTGCGACGCGGCAAGTACGCCTCCAGCGCCTCGAGCGACTTCGAGCCGAGCGGCACGATGCGCTCTTTCTTGCCCTTGCCCAGCACGCGCAGCTCGGCTTCGGCAATCGCGATCTGGTTCAGGTCGAGCGACGCCAGCTCGCTGACGCGCAAGCCGGAGCCGTACAGGAGCTCGAGGCACAGCGCATCACGCAAGTGGGCGACGTCTCGGCCCGTGGTCTGCGCGAGCGGCGCAGCCATCACCTCGGCGGCCGCTTCAGGCGCCAGGAAGCGTGGCAGCTTGCGGCGCAGCTTGGGGCTAGCCAAGGTCGCGCTCGGGTTGGTGCGTAGCTCGCCGGTCCGCGACAAGTAGTCGCATAGCGCGCGCACGCTCGATATTTTTCGAGCAATCGTGGGCGGGGCAACGGTTTTGGCGACCTCGCCCAACCAGGCACGGAGCGTGAATTTGTCGAGCGACGCCAGCCGCGCGCCCAGCTTTTGCCGAGCGCGAATGAACGCGAGCAACGACTGCAAGTCGCGCCCATACGCCGAAACCGTGTGCGCTGAGGCGCGCAGTTCGCTGGCCAGGAACTCGCAGAAACGGCTGATCGCGCGACCGAGCTCGTCGTCTGCGGGGGGCGATTCGGGTTCGGCGAGCATGAGCTTCGGCCCCGCGGGCCTGGCCCTAGCCTACGCCTTGTACGCCGCCACGGTCCAACAAGCGGCGCCGATCGCGAACAGCACCAGGCCCCAGCGCGCGCGCCCGAACGACACCTTGCCCGCGCGGTCGACGCCCTGCACCGCGAACAGGGCCAGCCCCGCTAGAGCGAGTAAGAAGCCGCCACCGAGCACGGCGATCCAGCCGGGCGCGGGCGCGTCGTCTGCGCGCAGCCGGCTCAGGGCCTGGCTCTGGCTCCGTGCGCGCTGGCTGTCGTCCTTGTCGCGGGCCAGCGCCTCGAGGCGGGCCAGATTCTGGTTGGCTACTTGGAGCTCGTCGTCCCGCGGCACGAGCACATGGCGCGATTCGAGGGCCGCGCTGCGCACGGCCTGCCAGGCCAGGAAGGCGATCGTCGACTGACCGGCCGCCTCGGCACCTTTGGCGATGGCCTCGAGGCGCTCATAGGCACGCCCAACGTGCGGAGCGCCCGGCGCGTAGAGCGTCGCGCTGCGCCGAGCATGATCCAAGGCCGGTGCGAGCTCGCCCTTGTCGAAAGCCGCGTCGCTGGCCGTCAGCTCCGACTCCCCTTCCATGACGACGCGGGCGCTGAAGGCGGCGCCCACCAGCACGACCATGAAGACCCCCCAGACCAAACGCTGGATCCAGCTGCCGAAACCGCTCATAGAAAGTCGCGCCGGCGGAAGAGCCAGCTCGCGCACGCCAAGAGCAACACCGACCAAGCGAGCGAGTGCAGCAGCGCAAGGCCCAAGTAGCTGGCGAGCGACGGCCCCGAAGCTTCACCCGTGAGCAAGGGGCGAGGTGGTACGTACAGCATCAAGTTCGGCACGATCTTCGAAAGCGCCTTGCCGAAGCCCGAAAGCGCTGGACCGAACGTGCGAACCGGCATGCGCGCCAGAGTATCGGCACTGCGACCGACCGCGAAGACTCCGAAGGTGAACACCGCCGTCAAGAACGGCGAAGAAAACGCCGAAAAAACCGTGGCAATCGCAGTCACCAGCGCGACCTCGGCCACCGTCAACAAGGCCGAGCCGAGCACGACCCGCCGATCGTCGGGCGCGCCGCTCGCAAAGTAGATGCCTGCGAGCAAGATCAGCAAGGCCCACGGGATCGGCAAGTACGTGCGCCAACGCGGCAGGCGAAACGCGAGCAGCGTGGCGAGCGCGGTCACGCCCAGCGCGAGCCCGAGGGGCGCGCTCGCCGAGCGGCCTGCTTCGATCCCGAGCGCCAGTAACAACGCCCCTGCATCGGCGGCCACGAACACGGCCAAGGTCAGGACCGTGCCCAAGTACTTGCCGACCAAGTATTCGGAACGTCGAATCGGCCGGGCCAGAATCGGGAAGATCGTCTTCAGCTCGAGCTCGCGATACAGCGAGGTGGCCCCGAGCACGACGGCCACGATGATGCCGTAAATCGAAATCGAGGCCGCGCCCAGGTCGCTCACCACGCGCAAGCTCGAGCTCAAGGCGAAGGCGCCCACCACGAGCGAATAACCCGCCGTGGCCAGCGCCAGACCGAACAAGCCATGGAGCACCCGAGCACGCACCGCTTCGCGGTAGGTGTTGAGTGCGATGACGCCGACACGGGCAAGCATGAGCTGCCCGCAGTTTGAGCAAACTTGCCGGATCTTGGCTAGCTCAAAACCCGAACGTCGGCGTCGGCGCGAGCGTCTGCGTCCAGGTCGGCGCATCCAGCAAGGCCACCGCGCGCGGCTCCACGAACTCGCGGATCCGGCCCGGAGTGCTGAGCACGCTGCGCTCGACGGCGTTGCTGAACAGAAGGCTGGTCAGCCCCGAGCCCAGATCGAGGGCGGCAGCCACGGTGACCAAGCTCTTGCCTTCGCCGAACGGCTCGACCCGAAAATAGCCGAACACGTCGCTGATGTCGTGTGGGCGGCTGGCGTCGAGCCAGAAGCGCAGCTCCGCTCGCCCCGGCGTGCGTTCGATGCGAACGGTGTAGGTCGTCCCGCCGCCGTGCACCAGCTCGACGCGCGCCAAGCCACCGTGCACGTCGATCAGACGAGCGCTCGTGGTGTTGGGCAACGCTTGCGGCAGCGTCTCGACGCTGCTCAGCGCGGACATCACGGCCTCGGCGGGCGCGTGCACCAAGGAGTAGGACAAACCGCCTCGGTAACTGCCGCTCTCAGTGTCGAAGTGCATCGGGCGGGACACGACTTCGCCCGCCAGCAATGCCTCACGCTCGGCTCGGGCGAAGGACGTGGAGCTCGACGCCGCGGACGCATGCCCACAGACGATCGTGGCGAAACCTACGGCAATCAGCCAATACGAGGCGTGCATGCGGCTCTCCTGAGGACTAGATAGGGCGAGGAACTCGACGGTTATCGTCGCTGGGCCCGAAGGCAGGTCCAGACTTCAGTGTCTCAGTCGTTCTCTAACCAGCTCTGACTAGCAAAACTCAAGCCGAAGGAGCCGCAGGCTAGCCTGTTTCGCCAGGCGCCGGTCAACAACTGAATTTCCTCAGTGATTCCCAGGAGTCGAGCGCGCCAAGGCTCGGCGCCGAGCGACCTTTAAATAGAGTCCGGTGTGACATATACGTCCAGCGACCAGGCCCCCGCGTCACCCGCGTACCCGTCGACTTGCACGTAGTAGTCGCCGCTATCCAAATCGAGATCGAGGAAGCTGCGCGAGGCCTGATAGCCCGCAGCGCACGCGAATGGCAGCTCGCTCCCCGGGCAGCTGTCGCCACCGCGCACGCTGAGCAGCGTCGAGTAGGTGCTGCCCGCCATGTCGAGGATGACATGGCTCTTCGTCTCGAGCTTCAGGTGCAGCATCTGATCCGGCGCGCCACCCTTGGCCTGGTTGCCAATGTCGCAGCCTGCCGAGTAGTCGGCGTGTGCATTGGCCGTATTGCCCTTGAAGCGACCACCGCCCGCGGGGATCTCGAACGGCGCCGAGCAGTCGTCCGCGAGCGCGACCAGCGTCGCAGGCACGGCCTTGCGCGTGTACGCGGTGAGGGTCACCGGGTTCGCGGACGCGCTCTCCGCGATCACGCGGTACGTCCCGGGGGCGACGCTGAAGGCGTGTGCGCGCACTGGGCTCGTCGAGTCGCTGTTGCACGCGAGCCGCGTTGCGGTCGCGCAGCTCGGCTGCGCCAGGCTGACCGCGGCGGTGTCGCCCATCGAGATGCGCTCGACGAGCAGCACGTCCGAGGTTTGCGTCAGAGTGAGGCTGTGGCTCGAGTCGGGCGCGCCCGCCAGACAGCCCACGTCGACCGCATCGGCGTGATCGGTCAGCGAGAGGTCCACGGTCGCGCCGGGGGTCAGCGCCGGTACCGCCCCGCAGCCTTCGTCGTCTGGTGGATCCGTCGCGGGCGACTCCTCGAGCCGCAGATCGACGCTCGTCGGGCCCGACCCGGCCACGCTCACGTAGTATTTTCCCGGCGCCAAGGCGCGCGCGAACAGCGCTGCGCTGGGCGTGCCGATGCGGCACGTGAGCTCGTCTTTCGCGCTGCTGCAGCCCGGACCGCGCAGTGAAAGCTGAGGCACGCCGTAAGCGTCGAGCGGGCTCGCGAACACGCGCACGTCGCGCGCCTCGTCGAGCGTGAAGGTGTACACGAGCTCGCCGCTTTGGCTCTCACACGCGCTGCTCAGATCTTGCGCAACACCGACCAGGTGGACCGTCTCGGGTTGCCCGGCGGAGAGCGGCGCGGCGGTGCCGCAGGTTTCGTTCCTCGGCGGCGTCGTCGCCTCGGAGTACGTCACGGAAAGCGCAATCTCGGCTTGCGTGCTGCCGGCCACGTACAGCGGATAAACACCGGGCGCGAGGGCGTACAGGTGCAACCGAGACAACGCTCCGCCCGAGCTCGGCACGCTCGGCGCACACTCTGCGCCGGAGACTTCAGCGCACTTTGCCGAAGTCGCGAGCGAGACGGTCGCGGAGTCGCCTTGGGCCACCACGTCGATGTCTTGCAGCGGCCCGGCGGGCACCTTCAGCGCGAGCACGACGTCACCCAGGTTCTGGTTCGTGGTCGCGCACTTCGTGGGGTAGTCGAGCGTCGTCGCAGTCAAGGACAGCGACGTGAGACCGCTCTCGGTGATCAGCAACGCGCTGGCACAGGTGTCGTACTGAGGAGAGACGCAATCCTGCTCGTCGACCGTGCCGTCGCAGTCGTCGTCCTTCTGATTGCCGCACACCTCCTGGGTCGTGCTCGAGACCGTGGGATCGCTGTCGTCGCAATCCCCGCCCCCCGCGCAGTTCCACACCGGGTCGCCGTCGCCGTCGGCGTCGCGTGGGTCGTGCTGACACGATTGCGTCTTTTCCAGGCAGGTATCGATCGTGCAGGAGTCCGAATCGCTACACGAGACGGGCGGGCCGGCGCGACAGCCGAGCTTCGGGTCGCACACTTCCTCACCATTGCAGTACACGTCGTCCGCACACTGCGTCGAATCGGGCGAATGGCGGCAGCGTTGCAACGCCGGGTCGCAGTGGTCCTCGGTGCACGGCAGCTGGTCGTCACACTGGTCGTCATCCGAGCACGGGCCGCCGAGCGTCGGATCCCCCGCATCTTGGCCCACATTCAGCCCGCCATCACCGTCGGCTGCGCCCGCGGCTCCGGCCTCGGATCCTCCGTCCATTCGGAACGGACTGTGCACGGTGCCGCTCCCACACGCCGGCACCCCGATCCCAATCAGTAGCAGCGCCGGTAGCCACAGCAGCAGCAGCGGCGAGAACGAGAAGAGGAACAGCGGCGTACTGACCTGCCACACGGCCGCTCGGCGGTGCCGCCCATTGCGTCGAGATGCGTTTCGCACGAGGCTCCTCGCCGAACGATAGTACGCGGTAGCCGCCGAGTCCCGCTTCGTTCTATGATTGAGGTACGGTGTCGAAAGATCGCCTGACGCGCCACGAGCTGAGCTGGCTACTCGCCCAAGAGGCGCGCGGTGCCGCGCACGCCTTGCGCGAGGGGGTTAGCCAGCTGAAGCAGCCCCCGGCCCCCAAACCGGGCCTGGAAGTGAAGATCGTTACCGGCTCGACACCGCCCGTCGCCACCAGCTCGAGCCCCCCCGTCGAGACCAACCTCGACGCGCTGGAAGACGCGATCAACATGCTCAGCACGCTCAACTCCGGTAGCCGGGGCAAGAAGCGGCGCGGGCGTATCGATCTAGCAGCGCTGCTCTATGAGGTCGCGCCCAACGCGCGCATCGCCATCGAGCCCGGCGCTGGCACCGAGGTGAACGGTGAAGAGTCGGACATGCGGCGCATGTTCCACATGCTGGTCAACCAAGACAACGGTCAAGGTGGCCCGTCGGAGGTAGAGATCCGCCGCCAGGGCGAGTGGGTGAAGATCGCCGTGCAGCTCGGCCCCGATACCGCCGCCGCAGACGACATCGAGCGTCGCTGGCTGAGCCGCATGGCGACGCGCTACGGCGGGCGCGTCGAGCTCGAGC
>OUNO011323115.1_pt1 | contig 33921 bp, 40 predicted proteins | sample 1779811 | NCBI WGS metagenome assembly OUNO01 (sample SAMEA3914804, study PRJEB12502) | metagenome | biome: forest; material: soil | place: Canada | collected 2010-06-25 | depth 0.3 m
GGGTTCATCGGCCACAGCGCCACGGCCAGCCCGGTCAGGGCGGCCGAGCCAGCCGGCCACAGCAGCCAGCCCGAGCCGGTCGCCACCTCCACGGCCAGGAATATCGCGCCCAGCGCCATCCAGCTCCAGAATGCATGCGCCAGGATGAAATCGGGCAGAACGTCCATGTGTCTATCTCGCGTAGGGAGGATCCGGCGGCGAAGGCGCCCTGGGGGCGGGGGCCGCGGGCCCGCCATCCCGCCGCCCCGCCGCATTGACCAGTTCGGTGATGCCGGCGATCGAGCCGGCAATGCCGGCGAAATCCGCCGGCACGATGATGGTGCGTTGCTGCGGCGAGTCGGCCAGCTTGCCGAACGCTTCGACGTATTTCTGGGCCACGAAGTAGTTGAGCGCGTTGACGCTGCCCGTCTCGATGGCGTCGGAGACGCTCTTGGTCGCCGCCGCCTCGGCCGCCGCCAGGCGCTCGCGCGCCTCGGCGTCGCGGAAAGCGGCCTCCTTGCGTCCCTCGGCCTGGAGGATCGCCGACTGCTTGGCCCCTTCGGCGCGGGTGACCGCGGCCTGTTTCTCGCCCTCGGCTTCGGTGATGACCGCGCGCTTTTCCCGCTCGGCCTTCATCTGCCGGGTCATGGCGTTGGTGATGTCCGGCGGCGGCTGCAGGTCCTTGATCTCGATCCGAGCCACCTTGACGCCCCAGGGGCTGGTCGCCTCGTCGATCACGGTGAGCAGGCGGGTGTTGATCATGTCGCGCTTGGACAGGACCTCGTCGAGCTCCATGGAGCCGACCACGGTGCGCAGGTTGGTCATGGTGAGCTGGCCGATGGCGAAGTTGAGGTTGGCCACGCGATAGGCGGCGGCGGAAGCGTCCATGACCTGGATGAAGACGATGGCGTCCACCTTGACCATGACGTTGTCGCGAGTGATCACCTCCTGGCTAGGCACGTCCAGCACCTGTTCCATCATGCTTACCTTGCGACCCACCGACTCCATGAACGGGGTGAGGATGGTGATGCCGGGCTTGAGGGTGCGGGTGTATTTGCCGAAGCGCTCAGCGGTGTATTCGAAGCCCTGCGGCACGATCTTGATGGCCGAGAGCGCCAGGAAGATCGCCAGGATCAGGACAGCGACCGAAAACACCGAAAACACCATCGTCACGCCCCTTTTCAAATGGCTTCCCGGGCGAGCGTACTCCGCCGCGCGTGGCCGCGCCATGGCGGCGGGCTTGACCCCGGCGATCGATCGCTCCATCGCCAAGGCCATGCAGCCGTTCACCCATCTCATCGCCAAGGCCGCGCCGCTCGATATCGCCAATCTCGACACCGACCAGATCATTCCCAAGCAGTTCCTCAAGACCGTGGGCCGCGAGGGACTGGGCAAGGGCCTGTTCTATGATCTTCGCTTCGACGCCGACGGCCGCGAGAAGCCGGACTTCGTACTCAACGATCGCCGCTACGCCGGGGCCGGCGTGCTGGTGGCTGGAGACAATTTCGGCTGCGGCTCCAGTCGGGAGCACGCCGCCTGGGCGTTGCTGGACTTCGGCATCCGCTGCGTGATCGCGCCCAGCTTCGCCGACATTTTCTACAACAACTGCTTCCAGAACGGCGTGTTGCCGATCGCCCTGCCGGAAGGCGCCATGCGCGCTCTGATGGACGAGGCCAGGGGCGGCAACCATCTGTTCGAGATCGATCTGGCCAGCCAGACGGTGACTGCGCCGTCCGGCGAGCGCTTTACCTTCGACATCGAGCCTGGCCGCAAGGCCAAGCTTCTGGGAGGCGTGGACGCCATCGGTGAGACCCTGGCGGATGCTCAGGCGATCGACCGCTTCGAGCACCGCCAGGCCCTCACCCAACCGTGGATGAGCCGGACGTGAGTCTGATCGTCGCCGGGACCTTCCAGGTACCCGCGGAGAACCTGGAGGCATTCGAGGGGCCGATGGCGGAGATGTTGGCGGCTTCACGGGCGGAGGCGGGGTGCGTCGAGTACAGCTACGCCGTGGACGTGGCCCAGCCAGGGTTGGTGCGCGTGTTCGAGGTCTGGCGGGCCCGCGTGGACCTGGAGGCGCATTTCAAGTCGGCTCACCTGGCGCGGTGGCGCAAGGCCTGGGCGCGGTTCGGGGTTTCCGACCGCCGCTTAACCACTTACGAGATCGCCCATTCAGAGCCGATCTGACGGCTGGCCAGACTTAAGGGATCTTTGTGCCCAGAACGCTTTTGCTCCTGCCCGGCGACGGCATCGGCCCCGAGGTGACGGCGCAGGCGCGCCGCGTCGCCCATCGCCTGTGGCCCGAGTTGGTCATCGAGGAACGCCTGTTCGGCGGCGCGGCCTATGACATCGAGGGTGCCCCGCTCAGCCCGGCGACCCTGCAGCTGGCCAAGGCCTGCGACGCGGTGCTCATGGGCGCGGTCGGCGGGCCGAAGTGGTCCGGGGCCCCAAGAGCGTTGCGTCCCGAGGCTGGGCTGCTGGCCCTGCGCGCTGGCATGGGCGTCTACGCCAACCTGCGCCCCGCCCTCTGTTTCGCCCCCCTGGCCGGGGCCTCGACCCTGAAGCCGGAGGTGGTTCGCGGGCTCGACATCATGATCGTAAGGGAACTCACCGGCGGGGTCTATTTCGGCCAGCCGCGCGGCATCGAGACCCTGGCCAATGGCGAGCGGCGCGGCGTCGACACCCAGGTCTACACCACCCATGAGATCGAGCGGGTCTCGCGCGTGGCCTTCGCCCTGGCCCGCGGGCGTCGCGGCAAGGTGACCTCGTGCGAGAAGTCCAACGTCATGGAGAGTGGCCTGCTCTGGCGCGAAGTGGTGGGCGAACTCCACGCCCGCGAATTCGCCGATGTGGCCCTGGAGCACATGCTGGCCGACAACGCCGCCATGCAGCTGGTCAAGAACCCGCGCCAGTTCGACGTCATCCTGACCGACAATCTGTTCGGTGACCTGCTGTCGGACGAAGCCGCCCAGCTCACCGGCTCTCTGGGCATGCTGCCCTCGGCCGCGATTGGAGAACCGGGGAAACCCGGCCTCTACGAGCCGATCCACGGCTCAGCGCCGGACATCGCCGGCCAGGGCCTGGCCAATCCCCTGGCCGCGATCCTCTCCCTGCAAATGGCTCTGCGTTGGTCCCTGGGCCGGGTTGACCTGGCCGACCGTGTGGGGACCGCGGTGGAGCGGGCGCTGGCAGGAGGCGCACGCACACCCGATCTGGGCGGAAGCCTGTCCACCACGGAGATGGGCGAGGCGGTCCTAGCCGCCCTCTAGCTCGTCAGCAGAGTCTGCGGCCGGTGAGATGCTCGAGGATGCGGGCCGGGGACGTCTCAGGCGCGGCCATGGCCGACACCGGCAGATAAAAGGTCTGTTCGAGCGCGTAGCTGCCGCGCACCGCGGCGTGGACGACACTGTCGGTGAACACGATCCAGGTGGCCCCAGGCGGGAACTCGACCACCCGTCGCGGGGCCTCGCGCTGATAGGTGGGATCGAGCTTGGCCGCGTCATGGAGCGCCAGCATCAGGCTGTCGTAGGCCGTGCGCTGGTGCTTGGTCACGCCGAGCTGCTTGAGGGCCCAGGTCTCGATTGGCGTGGGGATGCGGGCGGCGCCCAACCAACGCCGGGCATAGGCTTCGAAGGGCTCGCCCACCCGCCAGGCGCGCGATTCGCCGTCCGGATTGACGTTGGAGAATACTCTGAGAATGCGCCGCCCGCCGGTGGGATGGGAGGCAAAGGCGTCCACATGCAGTCGACGGTCGTCCCGGCGCGGACTGGCCGGCTCATCGTCCACCGACTGCGGTCTGAAGCTGGTGCGGCCCATCTCCAGCGCGTCGGCGTAGCCCGGTGCACGCTCGACGATCAGGTTCCAGGCCCAGGCCGAATAGCGCAGCATCAAGGCGCGAAGGCGCGCAGCGTCGAGCTCGCCGGCTGAGGTTCCCCGCACGGTCCCGCCTGGGGCCAGGCTGATGTTCTTGGCCTTGCCGTCGCCCAGGTGCGGAGCCAGCAGATCCGCCTCTTCCGGCGAGACCCGAAAGCCGGCGTCCTTGACGACAACGAGACCCTCAGTCTCCAGGCGTCGGGCAAAGGCGGCCCCCCGCACGCCGGCATCCACTGTCATGTCTGATCCGATATGAATTGTAGCGGCGAGGATACAGGGATGGGCGAGCCTGGGGCAATGCGATGGGGAATCGTGAACCGGAAATAATACCCCGCGAACGCGACTTCGCATTATCAACGCGCTTCAGGACCCGCCGGTGAGGAAGCGCACGCCTTGAGCACCCACGACCACCTGGTCCACGAAGCGTTCGGGCCGGCGCTGAGCGCGCGCGAAAGCGGGGCCACCATCGCCGTCGGCGTGAACTCCTTGCTGATTCTGGGCGTGTTCCCAGTGCTTTTCGGCGCCCTCGTGGACGAGCATCGCCTGAGCAACGCCGGCATCGGGCAGTTGGCGACGCTCGAACTGCTGGCCATGGGCCTGGCGACAGCGGCGGCCGGGGCCTTCCTCAAGCCGCACCGCCTGCGGTCGATCGGCGTGGCCACCTCCGTGGCTTTGGCGCTCGCCAACCTCATGACGGCGCAGGCGAGTGGCGCGGCCCTGTTTCCCCTGCGGGCGGCGGCCGGCGCCCTGGAGGGGGTGCTGTTGTGGATCACCGTCAGCATGATCGCCCGCACGGTCACGCCGGAGCGCTGGGCGGGCGTGTTCTTCGCCACCCAGACCCTCGGCCAACTGGTTCTGGCCATCGTTCTGGCGCTATGGGTCATGCCGCGGTTTGGGGCCACGGGCGGCTACACGGCGGTGGCGGTCGCCAGCATGATGGGCGTGGTTCCGGCGCTGATGACCCCGCACCGGTTTGCGCCTCTGCCGGTTTCACCAGGCGAAGGCGGCGCGCCGCCCTTGCGCGGCTGGCTGGCCCTCATCGTCACCGTGATTTACGTCGCTTCCAGCGGGGCGGTGAGCGTCTATCTGCAGCCTCTCGCCCACGAGGCCGGCCTGACCGCCGGCGTGGCTCGTTCCGCCAACTGGATCTCGCTCGGGGCTCAGGTCACCGGGGCGACGTTGGCCACCCTTTTGGCCGGCCGGGTGCGCTATTTCACCGTCTTCGTCGTGGTCACGGCAGCCACACTGTGGGTGTGGTGGGTGTTCGGACATGCCGCCCCTGGCTGGCTGTTCATCGGGGCCAACGCCTTCGCCGGCCTGACCAGCATCTTCCTGGCCCCGTTCCTGGTGCCGTTCACGATCGAGGCCGATCCCAGCCGGCGCGCGGCGCTGCAAAGCGGCGCGGCCCAGCTCCTGGGCGGCGCCCTTGGACCGTCGATGGCATCGTTCGTGGTCAGCGACCTGGACGTGCGCGGCGTGCTGTGGCTGGGCGCTGGCCTGCTGCTGTCGGGGCTCGCCGGTGTGTCGATACTGCGCTTCACCCGCCTTGCGCCAGCGGGCGTCGGAGCGTAAGCGAGCCCTCCCGCAGTTTCGGAGATTTCTAAGATGGGTTACCGGGTCGCCGTCGTGGGCGCCACGGGGGCCGTTGGTCGCGAAATGCTGAACATCCTCGAGGAAGTCGATTTCCCCGTGGACCGCATGCACGCCATCGCCTCGCGCAATTCCATCGGCGTCGATGTCGGCTGGAAGGCCGGTGTGATCAAGTGCGAGGACATCGCCAACTTCGACTTCTCCAGGGTCGATGTGGTGCTGATGTCGGTGACCAGCGCTTTTTCGCGCGAGTGGGCGCCCAGGATCGGCGCCGCCGGCCCGATCGTCATCGACAATTCGTCGGCCTGGCGCATGGACCCGGACGTACCGCTGATCGTGCCGGAGGTGAATCCCGAAGCGGTCGAGCTGGCCCGGGGCAAGAACATCATCGCCAATCCCAACTGCTCGACCGCCCAACTGGTCGTCGCGCTCAAGCCGCTCCACGACGCCGCCCGCATCAAGCGCGTGGTGGTGGCGACCTATCAGTCGGTATCCGGGGCCGGCAAAGAGGGCATGGACGAGCTCTGGAACCAGACCAAGGGCGTATTCGTGCTGGGTCCATCGGAGCCGAGCGTGTTCCCCAAGCAGATCGCCTTCAACGTCATTCCATTCATCGGCTCGGCGCGCGACGACGGCTACACCGACGAAGAAGCCAAGATGTGGGAAGAGACCCACAAGATCCTCGATCCAGACATCGCCCTCACCGTCACCTGCGTGCGCGTGCCGGTGATGGTCGGCCATTCGGAAGCGGTGACCATCGAGTTTCACGAGGCCCTCGGCGAGGACGAGGCCCGGGACATCCTGCGCGAAGCTCCAGGCTTGATGGTGATCGACAAGCGCGACGGCCAGGGGTTCATGACTCCCAAGGAGGCCCAGGGTGAATTTTCGGTCTATGTCTCGCGCATCCGGCGAGATCCGACCGTGGAGCACGGCCTGGTCCTGTGGGTGGTGGCCGACAATCTGCGCAAGGGCGCGGCGCTGAACGCGGTCCAGATCGCCCAGCTTCTCGATGAGCGCCACCTGATCGGGCTGAAGGCCCTGGCGTGAATCCAGCGACGTCCGGCGGCCCCGCCCGCCAGGCGCTGATCGCCGGAATCCTCTGCTACTTGATCTGGGGCGCAATCCCGATCCTGTTCATCACCATGGGCAGGGCCGGCGCCACCCCATGGGAGATCCTGGCGCATCGGGCCCTGTGGTCGGCGCCTTGGGCAGGCTTGCTCGTACTCCTGGCTGCTCAGGGGCCGCAGGTGCGCAAAGTGTTCGCCAGCCCCCGCCGGGTCGCTCTGCTGGCCCTCTCGGCAGCGATGATCTCGTCCGGCTGGGCGGTCTATGTGTGGAGCGTCAACAACGGACGCAACCTCGAGGCCAGCCTCGGCTACTACGTCACCCCACTGCTGAACATGGCCGCCGGCGCTGCTTTCTTCCGCGAACGGATCGATCGGTTCGGCGCCGCCGCCATCGCCCTGGCGGCGGTTGGCGTCGCTCTGCAGACCGCGGCGCTCGGCCACCTGCCGGTGATCGCGCTCTATCTGGCGGCGACGTTCTGGGGCTATGGCCTCATCCGCCGCCAAATCGACGTGGACGCCCAGACGGGCCTCTTCGTGGAATGTCTGCTGATGGTCGTCCCGGGGCTGGCCTATGTCCTGTGGCTGCACCACGCCGGCGGCGGCGTGTTCGGGCGGACGCCCGGCCACACTCTGCTGATGCTGACCACCGGACCAGCGACCGTGGCGCCGCTGGCCCTGTTTGCCTGGACGGCGCGCCGACTTCCCTTCGCCACCATCGGCTTCCTGCAGTTCATCTCACCGACCATCGGCTTCATGGTCGGGCTGGCGATGGGCGAGCGCCTGAACCACCTGGGCGTGTTCTCGTTCGTGTTCATCTGGGCTGGCGCGGCGGTCTATGTGGCGGGGGCGTGGCGGGCTTCGATGCGCCTTCAGGTCCCGGCCTAGGCTGCTCGTTCGCTCACAGGCAGGCGTAGGCGGTTTCGATCAACCGCCGGGCGCGCGGGTCGGCGATCAGTTCGGCCGACTGACGGTTCATGACATAGGCGCCGGAGATGGCGCGCTCGGGATCGGCGAAGGCGCAGCTGCCGCCCCAGCCGGAGTGGCCGATGGTCTGGGTTCCAGGCCCGTAGATCTTCAGCCGCTGGTTGCGCAGGAAACCCGCCCCCCAGGAGAGGTCATAGGGGAGCACCAGGTCGCCACCGGCGATCTGCTCCCGCGTCGCGGCGCTTACGCTGAACGGCGACAGCCATTGGCGGCCGTCCAGGCGCCCGTTGCAAGCGAGGATGGCCATCAGCCGGGCCAGCGCCGGCGCGGTGGCGTGGCCGGTGACCGACGGGATCTCCGCCCGCCGCCATTCAGCCAGGGTCACATGGCCCGGAGAGGCCCACTTGGTCAGGAAGGCCAGCCGCTTGACCTCGCTCAAGGGGCCGAGTGCTGGCATGGCCGGCGGCCGCTGGACGTCGGCGCACCGGCCCTGTTCGGCGTCCGGCACCCCGATCCACACATCGAGGCCGAGCGGGCCGGCCAGGTCTTCCCTGAGGGCGGTTGCGAGGCTCCGCCCATCAGCGCGGCGGAAGATCTCGCCGGCCAGATAGCCGAAGGTGACCGGGTGATAGCCGCTGGCGCTGCCGGGCGGCCACAGCGGGGCCATGGCGGCGAGCTTGCCGCAGATGAGGTCCCAATCGAACCACGCCGCCGCGTCCATGGGCTCGGCGAACCCGGCCAGTCCGGCCTGGTGCGACAGCGCCTGGCCCACGCTCACCGCCCCTTTGCCGGCCGCGGCGAACTCCGGCCAGAGGTCGGCCACCGGCTGTTCGTAATCGAGCCCACCGGCGTCCGCCAGGCGGGCGATCACCAGGCTGGCCATGGCTTTGGTGGTGGAGAACACCGCGGTCAGGGTGTCGTCGGCGAACGGCCGGGCTCTTGCCCGGTCGGCGAAGCCGCCGATCAGGTCGATCACGATCTCACCCTCGATGGCCAGGGCGAAGCGGGCGCCGAGCTCGAGATCCTCGGCGAAATTGGCCTCGAAAGCGGCGCGCACGGGCTCGAACCCCTCGGGACACAACCCGCCGATATCGCTCCCCCGCATCTAAAGCGGGGTCACGTGGACATCGATGGGGCGCTCTCCCACCTTGGCGGCCACTTCGCCGACGGCGGTGTTGAGCGCCTCGCGCGGCGCCAATCCGCCCAGCACAGCGCCGACGAAGTGGGCGGTGAGGAGATCGCCAGTTCCCTTGGGCGCGGTGGGCTGGCGGGGGTGGGAGGCCAGCCAAGCCTCGCCGGCGCCGGCGTAGAGCACGGCGATCTGCCCGAGGACATCCACCGATGACACCAGCACCGGCTTGGCAAGCGATCGCGCCGCCGCCAGGGCGCTGGGGGCGTCGGTGACGGGTCGGCCGGTCAGGCGGGCGAGCTCCCAGGCATTGGGGGCGATGAGCTTGGCGCGGGGGACAAGGTCGCGGGTGATCGCTGCGGCCACTGTTTCGCTGACATAGGGGCCGGTCTCGCTATCGCCCATAATCGGATCGACGACGATCCAGGCCTTGGGCATGGCGTCGATCAGGCGGGCGGCGGCCAGAACCTGCCGGGGTCCGGCGAAATAGCCGGTGATGACCGCGTCGACGCGGCCCAGGGCCCCCGAGGCCACGACGCCGCCGATCAGGCTTGCGAACCTCTCCGCCGACACGGCTCCGCCCCCCGGGGCGCCCAGGCCCGGGTGCCGGCCGTAGAGGACGGTGGGGACATGGATCGTCTCGACGCCCATGCGCGCAAGCACCTGCGCCTGCGCCCCGCCGCCAACCGGACTGGCGGCGACGTGGCTGGAGAGGATGAGGACTAAGGCTCGAGTCATTCCGATTCGGACTCTTAGCGCGTTAGGCCAGGACGAGTTCGAAATAGAGGCTGTCCACCCACTCATCGCCGACCTTGGCCGTCGCCTTGGCCTCGCCTGTCTGGACAAACCCCAGCCGGGTCAGAAGGCCGATTGAGGCGGCGTTGCGCGGATCGACGTCGGCGGCGATGTGCGTCCGCCCGCCCGAGCGGGCCCGGGCGATCACTGCTTCCAGCGCCTCGCGCGCCAAGCCCTTGCCCCACAGGTCCGGGGCCAGGATGAAGCCGATCTCCTTATTGTCCCACAGGCCGGCCTTACCGATCACCCGACCCTCGAAGATGACCACCTGGTCGTCGCCGAGGCCCGACCGGGTCGCCTGCATAGTGGCGCGCACGAAGGCGGCCGTAACGTCGATCGAGGCGTGCGGCGACGTCGACCAGTACCGCATCGCCCGCGGGTCAGCGAAGATCGGGAACAGGGCCTCGGCGTCGGCGGCCTGGAATGGCCTGAGGGCGATGCGTGGCGAGCTCATCTCCGCGCGCGCCCGCGTTCGGCTCAATAGCGCATCCGCGCGCGCCCGCGTTCGGCTCAATAGCGATAGTGGTCCGGCTTGAACGGTCCGGCCGGCGGCACGCCGAGATACTCGGCCTGAGCCGGGCTGAGCTCGGTCAGCTTGACGCCGAGTTTGCCCAGGTGAAGCATGGCCACCTTCTCGTCCAGGCGCTTGGGCAGGGTGTAGACCTTGGCCTCGTAGGCCTTGGCGTTGGTCCACAGTTCGATCTGGGCCAGGGTCTGGTTGGTGAAGCTGGCGCTCATCACGAAGCTCGGATGGCCGGTGGCGTTGCCGAGGTTCACCAGACGCCCTTCCGACAGCACGATGATCTTCTTGCCATCGGGAAACTCCACGTGGTGCACCTGCGGCTTGATCTCATCCCACTTGTAGTTGCGCAGGCCGGAAATCTGGATCTCGGAATCGAAGTGGCCGATGTTGCAGACGATGGCGTTGTGCTTCATGCCGCGCATGTGCTCGACGGTGATGACGTCCTTGTTGCCGGTGGCGGTGACATAGATGTCGGCCTGGGCCAGGGAGTCTTCGATGGTGCGCACCTCGTAGCCTTCCATGGCTGCCTGCAGGGCGCAGATCGGGTCGATCTCGGTGACGATGACCCGCGCGCCGCCCTGGCGCAACGAGGCCGCCGAGCCCTTGCCGACATCGCCGTAGCCGCACACCACGGCGACTTTGCCGGCCAGCATGACGTCGGTGGCCCTTCGGATCGCATCCACCAGGCTTTCGCGGCAGCCGTACAGGTTGTCGAACTTGGACTTGGTGACGCTGTCGTTGACGTTGATGGCCGGGAACGGGAGTTCGCCACGCTCAGCCATCTGATAGAGCCGGTGCACGCCGGTGGTCGTCTCTTCCGACACGCCCTTCACCGCCGCGCGAATGGCGGAATAGAAGCCCGGCTTTTCGGCCAGGTAGCGCTTCATGACCGCATACAGAGCCTCCTCCTCCTCGTTGTGAGGATGATTGAGGATCGCGGGATCAAGCTCGGCCTTGGGGCCCAGAACGGTGAGCAAGGTGGCGTCGCCGCCGTCGTCGAGGATGAGGTTCGGATAGCCTTCAGGCCCCCACTCGAAGATCTTGTGGGCGTACTCCCAATACTCGATCAGGTTTTCGCCCTTGACCGCGAACACCGGCGTGCCGGTGACGGCGATGGCGGCGGCGGCGTGGTCCTGGGTGGAGAAGATGTTGCACGACGCCCAGCGCACCTTGGCGCCCAGGGCCTGAAGGGTCTCGATCAGCACCGCGGTCTGGATGGTCATATGCAGGGAGCCGGCGATCTTGGCCCCCTTCAGGGGCTGGGCGGGGCCATATTCGGTCCGAACCGCCATCAGACCCGGCATCTCAGTCTCGGCGATATCGATTTCCTTACGGCCCCACGGGGCGAGCGAGACGTCCTTGACGATGTAATCGGCCACTTCGGGCTCCTTGAGAGGGTGGTGATGGCCGGCTCTATAGGACCGACGCGGCGAGGCCGCAACCGTGATATAAGGATTTCTTTATATCCGTGAGCGAGGCGCTGTCGTCGTCAGCGATCGACACGGACCCGATCGGCCGCGGCGATCACCAAATCCACCGAAGACACGGTAGCCAATCACCCGCCGCCGACCCCTGCTACCTGCGAATCGCACCCTGCGCGCTGCGAGGGTCAGCCTGCGCCGGATAGGCGTGCGCCACGAATACAACCGCCACGAATAGGCCGACGGAGATCAGAAGGACCAGGAGGGTCGAGGTTGAAACTTGGCGCATCAGCGTCCGACTCCCCAAGAAGCGTCCGCCACAGCCGGCGGAACGAGGGGAAGTGAACATAGGACCGTGGCTGCGCGACAGGACCGCGGTCCGATGGTTTGCCAATGAATCGCCGATGTGTAGAGGTTTACCGCTCTTCCTCGAACCGGCCTTCCACCAGGCCGGCCAGGGCCTGAACCGCCTCCTTGGCCTGACGGCCCTGGGCGGTGATCTCGATGGAGGATCCTGGACCGGCGGCCAGCATCATCAGACCCATGATCGACTGGGCATCGACCGTCTGGTCGTCCTTGGTCACGCGCACCTGAGCATCGAAGGCGCCGGCCAGCTTGACGAAGCGTGCGGAGGCCCGTGCGTGCAGCCCCCGTTCGTTGACGATTTCAACGGTGGCCGAAGCCGTCACTTCTCGCCGGCCAGGACGTAGGAGGCGACCGAAATGTACTTGCGGCCGGCCTCCTGCGCGTGCGCCACGCACACAGGCAGCGTCTCGCGCGTGCGCATGCTGGCCAGCTTGATCAGCATCGGCAGGTTGAGCCCGGCGATCACCTCGGCCTTGGTCTGCTCCATGACCGAAATGGCCAGATTGGAGGGCGTGCCGCCAAACATGTCGGTCAGCAGGATCACCCCTGAGCCATCGTCCACCTCGCCGCACGCCTTGAGAATGTCACGCCGGCGCCGCTCCATGTCGTCGTCGGGACCGATACAGATGGCCTTCACGGCTGGCTGAGGACCGACCACATGTTCCATGGCGTGGAGGAATTCTTGCGCCAGGCCGCCGTGGGTCACGATCACGAGCCCGATCATTCACGATGTCTCAACGGCGGATCCTTCAACCCCCCAGCGCCCGCCGTGTGGCGCGAAGCGGCTTGATACCGCTGTTGCGCTCGCGCTCCAAGGTGTTCGAGCGCGGCAGTGAGCTTGGCCGGCGCGGCGGCTTCCAACGGCCATATCGTGAGGGTGGGCAGGCGAACCCCGAGGATGGCGGTCGTGGCATCGTCCGGAATGCGCTCGACCGCGTCGGGACTGGGCGCGCAACTGGCCGCAAGAACGATGCGCGCGAACGGCAGGGGATCATGGCGGACGACCCCGACGCCGCGCACCTCGATCAGTCCGGCCAGGGTGTCGGGCGCGCGGCCATAGAGCCTGCCTCCGGACAGGAACGCCACCACCCGATCGTCGGCCACGAGGCGGAAACCCTGCTGAGCGGCGCGCAGGGCCAGATCGCTTTTGCCGGCGCCGGAGGGGCCGTCGATGAGGACGCCCAGCCACAGCCCGTCCACCCGCCTGGCGATGAGCCCCGCGTGCAGGATCATGCCAGCGGAAGGGCGACCGAGAACCGCGCCCCCACGATCTTGCCGCGCTCCAGCCGGTTTTCCGCCCATATCCGCCCCCCGTGCGCATCGACGATCTGACGGGCGATGGCGAGGCCGAGGCCGGAGTTGCCGCCGAAAGCCGCGCCCTTGGGCCGGGAGGTGTAGAACCTCTGGAAGACGGTCTCCAGATTCTCGACCGGCACACCCGGACCGTTATCATCGACGAAGGCGATTACCTCGCCCTTGGCCCGGCGCAGCCCGACGCGGACCTCGCCTCGCGGAGGGCTGAAGGAACGCGCGTTGTCGACCAGATTGCGGATGACCTGGCTGAGCGGCTCTTCACGGCCCTGGACGCGAATGGCCTCGGTTCCGGCGGCCGGCGCAAACCGCACGCGCACGTCGTCGCCCTTGCGGGTGGTCTCATAGAGGCTGCAGATGTGGGCCAGCAGCCTGTCCAGCTCCAGGGGCGAGGGCCCCCCGCGGGACAGCTCGGCATCGAGACGCGAGGCGTTGGAAATGTCGGTGATCAGCCGGTCCATCCGCCCCACGTCCTGGTCCAGGATGCGGAGCAGCCGTATCCGGGTATCGGCGTTCTTGACCAGCTCCAGGGTCTCCACGGCCGAGCGGATCGAGGTCATGGGATTGCGCAGTTCGTGCGCGACGTCGGCGGCGAAACGCTCGATGGCCTGCAGGCGGTCCGACAAGGTCCGGGTCATGTCTTCCAGGGACCGGGTGAGATCGCCGACCTCGTCCTGCCGCTTGGCGAGATCGGGCAGGGCGATGGCCCGGGTGTGCTGGAGACGCACGCGGTCGGCCGCGCGGGCCAGACGCAACACCGGCTCGGCGATCAGCTGGGTGAGCAAAAGCGAGGAGATCAGCGTCACGCTCACGGCGATCGCAATGAACGGCAGCAGGGCGCGGCGCTGGGCGGCGACGATCTGCTCGACGTCGCTGGCCTGCAGGGTGAGCACCCCCAGAACAGCGCGCACATGGCGAATCGGAATCGACACCGACACCACCCTCTTCCCGTCCTCGCCGGTGCGGACATTGCGCACCACCTGGCCTTGGAGCGCTTGCTTCACCTCCTCGGACAGCGCCTCGCGAGCCTTGTTCACCCGCGCCTGGCGTTGCGCGGCGCCGGCCTCTGACGGACGCTGGCCGGGGCGCAGGGCCGGCGGCAGGGGGCTTGCATCCACCCGGTCGGCGACCACGAACGAGTCGGCCAAGATGTGCCCGCCGGCGTCGAACAGCCGCGCCCGCTGCGAACTGGGGATCGAGAGCACATTGACCACGTTGCCGGCGGTGTCGGACACCAGCGCCGGGTCGGGCTCGCCGAGCGTGGCGTACTGGTCGATCACCTTGGCGATCACTTCGCCCTCGAGCTCAAGGCTCTCCAGGCGGGCCTGCACCAGGCCTTGGCGGAACTCGTTGAGCACCAGGGCCCCGCCGACCAGGATCGCCAGGCCGAGCAGGTTGAGGGCAATGATAAGCCTGCCGAGGCGGGACCCGAAGGGCCAGATGCCGCGGGCGGGGGCGAGCGGCGCTCTGCGCCCGGGCGGGGCCCCGGGCGCCGGCTCAGGATTCGCGATAGCGGTATCCGACACCGTAGAGGGTTTCGATCGAATCGAATTCTGGGTCCACATCGCGGAACTTCTTGCGCATGCGCTTGATGTGGCTGTCGATGGTGCGGTCATCGACATAGACCTGATCCTCATAGGCCGCGTCCATCAGATTGTCGCGGCTCTTCACGAATCCCGGGCGCTGGGCCAGGGACTGGAGGAGCAGGAATTCGGTGACCGTCAGGCGGACCGGCTTGCCGTCCCACAGACAGTCGTGACGGGCGGGGTCGAGGGTCAGGCGACCACGCTTGATGGCCCGCGAGGCCGCCGCTTGACCGACGGCGCCATTGATATCGGCCTCGTCCGGCGCCGCGCGTCGGAGCACCGCTTTCACGCGCTCGATAAGCAGCCGCTGGCTGAACGGCTTGTGGATGTAGTCGTCGGCGCCGAGATTGAAGCCCAGGATCTCGTCGATCTCCTCGTCCTTGGAGGTGAGGATGATGACCGGCAGGTTCGAGGTCTGGCGAAGGCGTCTCAACACCTCCATGCCATCCATGCGGGGCATCTTGACGTCCAGGATGGCGACGTCGGGCGGATCGCTCTCCAGGGCTGCGAGACCGGCCGCGCCGTCATAGTAGGCGGTTACTGCGTGGCCGTGATTCTCCAGCGCCAGGGACACCGAGACGACAATGTTCTCGTCGTCGTCGATGAGGGTGATTTTCGCCATGGATAATTCAGACCTTAGCTTGTCGCGACCCGCCCGATTTTAAGGATTGTTGACGTCGCCCTACATCAACCTCCGCCGAAGGGCAAAGGCTGCAGCCTTGTTCAGGCGGGGTTAAGCGCCGTCGAAAGCCGCGTCCATGACCTTGGCCAGTCGCACGTCGAGCTCGGTCACGCCACCGGCGTCGTGGGTGGCCAAGGTCACGTCGACCCGATTGTAGACATTGAACCATTCCGGATGATGGTCGAGGCCCTCCGCGGCCAGCGCCACCCGCGTCATCCAGCCGAAGGCGGCGCTGAACGAGGCGAACCGAAATCCGCGGGTGATGGCGTCGCGGTCGGCGACCGCCGACCAGTTCGGAAGCTCTCGCAGCGCCTCGGCCGCGCCGATCTTGGACGGCCGGCTCATGCGGTGGCCCTGGCGGCGGTTCCGAACGTCATGCCGGTGGCGCGCTCCAGATCGCTCAGAGCCTGGGCCTCGCTCACCACCTTGATCGCGGTCATGCCCACCTTGGCCGCGCCTTTGCAGTTGATCCCGAGGTCGTCGAGATAGATGCAATCGGCGCCGCGCACCTGCAAGGCGTCGCACATCATGACGTAGATCGCCGGATCGGGCTTGCGCACCCCGACCTTCGAGCTCTCGATCACCACGTCGAACAGGGCCATGACCTCGCTCGTGCGCGACGCCGCTTTGGGTCCCGCCGCCATGCCCGGCCCGTGACCCTGGGCCATGTTGTTGGTGATGCAGCCGACCTTGAACCGGCGCTTGCACGCCTCGAGGGCCTGGACCATGCGCGGCCGCAGCGCCCCCGACAGCAGGGGCAGCACCTCGGCCCCGTTCACCGGATGTCCAAGGGCGGTCGATTCCTCCAGGAACAGGCGATCGAACCCGGCCGCGTCAGTCTGGGCGCTCTCGAACTGGGCCCAGGCGTTGGCGAGCGGATTGGTGGCGTTGACCGCGCGGATGAAGTCGCGGGGCAAACCGCGCCGCGCCTCAAAGGCGTTGAAGGCCTCGAACGGCGATCCGGTGAAGACGCCCCCGAAATCCCAGATCACCGCCTCTAAGGCCAAGCCGGAGCTTCCCCGAGGGTTCTGGCGCGCGTCAAGGCAGGTCCTTGCGCGGCAGGGCGGCGATTTGTTCGGGCGTCAGCTTAACGAGCGAACGTACGATCAGCGGCTGGTAGAAGCCGTGGCTGTCGGACACCGCCAGTTGAAGGTCCAGCGGCGTGCAGATCGACGAGCTCCCCTCCACCCTGGACACCAGGTGATATTCTCCGGGCCAGGTCAACTGGGCGGATCCGGCGCTCAGATCGGCGCGATAGATGTCGCGCAGATTGACCCGGAGGTAGATCGTATCAGGCCCGTCGGCCTTCCAGCCCTGCCACTGGTTGATGAAGAAACAGGGATGGCGCCCGTTGTCCGGGGCGGCGGCGGCCGGAAGGGCGCCGAGGCCGAGTGCGGATAGCGCGAGCGCGCCGAAAGCAATTTTGGAACGTATGGACATCGGAATCCTCACGACTTGTCCCTCGCGACGAGGAGATGGGCGCGCCGCGCGCGGTTGTCAAACGTGAGTACCCTCACCCGAGCGAGAGGTTCATTCCTACAGGACCACTTCGATCAGCCGCGGGCCCGCGTGGCGCATGGCCGCCTCGAATTGAGCCTCGAAGGCTTCGATGGTTTCGGCGCGGCTGGCCTCGACGCCCAGGCCGCGGCTCAGAGCGACGAAATCGAGACTGGGGTCGCGCAGGTCGAGCATGGCCAGGGCCTTGGGTCCGGCGTTGAGGGCCCCCACCCGGGCCAGCTCCACGTTCAGAATGGCGTAGGAGCGGTTAGCCAGGATCACCGTGGTCACGTCCAGCTTCTCACGCGCCTGGGTCCACAGCGCCTGCAGGGTGTACATCGCCCCGCCATCGCCCTGCAGGCAGACCACCTTGCGGTCAGGGGCCGCCACCGCCGCGCCGGTCCCCACCGGGATACCCTGGCCGATGGAGCCGCCGGTAAGGGCCAGATGGTCATGCGGGGCGGCTGTGGCCGTCGCCAGCATGGTTCCGCCCGATCCGGTGGCGCCTTCATCGGACAGGATGGCCCCCTCGGGCAGATGGCGCGCGATCGCCTGGCCGACCGTGAATTGGTTGAGCGCCCCGGACGGCGCATCAGGTCGGCTGAACGCGGCGACGAGCTTGGGCGCGGCGGCGGCGCCGACCGCCTCGGCCAGATCAAGCAGGGCCTGGATCCCATCCTCGTACGGGTGGGTCAGGTAGTGGACGCGCGCGCCCTCCGGCAAACCCCAGCTCGGCTTGCCCGGATAGGCGAAGAACGACACCGGCGGCCGGGCGCCGACCAGGACCAGATCCTCGACCTCGCTCATGAACTCGACGATTTGTTCGGCGAAATAGGGAATGCGTTGCGCCGACACCCGCCCGGCGCCGCGGGCCGTGCGGGGCGCGAAGGTGTCGACAATCAGCCGCGCGCCAGTGGCCTCGGCCACGCGTCCGGCGGCGGCCAGTCCGGACTCGCCCAGCGCCGCCCCACGGACCAGGATCGAGCACCTCTTACCGGCTCGGACCGCCCGGGCCGCCCGCTCGACCGCGTCGGCGCCCGCCCGGCGCGGGACAGGAACGGGAAAGGCCGGGGCCGGACCCTCGGCCGGGTTCCAGGCCGTGTCCGCCGGCAGGATCAGGGTGGCGATCTGGCCGGGCGGCTCCAGAGCGGCGGCCACCGCCCGCGCGCCGTCGCTGGCCACGGTGAGAGCGCTGGTCGAGGCGTGGACCCAGGCTGAGACCGGCCTGGCGAAGCCGGCCACGTCCGAGGCCAGGGGGGCGTCGTACTGAGCATGATAGGTGGCGTGATCGCCGACGATATTGACGATCGGGGTCGAAGCGCGCCGGGCGTTGTGCAGATTGGCCAGGCCGTTGGCCAGGCCCGGGCCGAGATGCAGCAGGGTGACGGCTGGCTTGCCGGCCATGCGACCGTAGCCATCGGCCATGCCTGTCACCGCCCCTTCGAACAGGCCAAGGATGGCGCGCATCTGCGGCGCCCGGTCGAGGGCGGCGACGAAATGCATCTCAGAGGTTCCGGGGTTGGCGAAGCACACCTCCACCCCGGCGCCGCAAAGCGTGCGGACCAGGCTCTCGGCCCCGTTCATGGCTGGATCGGTCATGGCCGGATCGGTCATGGGTGGCCGCGCTCGAAAGCGGCGTCGATGATCAGGTCCACGTTGTCTCCTACAAGAAGTGCAAATCGGGCGATCCTGAAGTCGCTGCGCCGGATTCGCCCGCGAGCCTCGAACCCGGCAGCGTAGGTCTGATTCTGTAGATTGAAGCCGCCCGCGTCGAACTTGACCTTGAAAGTCACCGACCGCGTTACGCCATGCAAGGTCAGATCGCCGGTGACATTGGCGGTGTCGGCGCCGGTCCGGGCGACGGCGGTGGAGCGGAACATCATGGCCGGATAGCGCGCGGCGTCGAACCAACCGGGACCCTCGAGCAAGGTGTCGAGATGTCGGCTCGACGTGGTCAGTCCCGAAATGGGCGCCGAGACCTCGAGCCGGCTCGCGCCGACTTCCGGCTCACTGAGGACCAGCGACCCTGAGGCGCCGATGAATTGGCCCCTGTAGGTGGTGAGGCCAAAGCGCGACACGGCGAACAGCACACGCGTATGCCTCGGTTCGACCTTGTAGACGCCGGGAGGCGCCGACGCCTGGCTGACCGCGGGGATCGTGAAAGTGACCAGCGCGGCGGCGAGAGCGACCAGCTTGATCATCTCGGCTCGGTCGATACTCGCGGGCTGGTCACCGGGATCGAGGCGCCGCTGATCGCGGACGCGGCGTCGGACATCAGAAACACGATGACCCTGGCGATGTCTTCCGGCGCCACCCAGGTGGTGAGATCGGCCTTGGGCAAGTCCCGCCGGTTGGCCGGAGTGTCGATGATACTGGGCAGGAGGGCGTTCACTCGCACGCCGGCGGGGGCCAGCTCTTCGGCCAGGCTCTCGGTCAACCTGGCCACGCCCGACTTCGAGGCCGCATAGGCGCCCATGCCCGCGCCGGCGCGCGTCGCCGCGTTGGCGCCGATGTTGACGATGCTGGCGCCCTTGCCCAGATGCTCCAGGACCGCGCGCGAGGCGCTGACCGCGGTGATGAGATTGACCTTGAACATCTGCTCCCAGTCGTCGGCCGAACCATCGGCCAGGGTCCGCCAGACAAATCCGCCGGCGATGTTGACCAGGCCGTCGATCCGGCCACACTTGACGGCGATTTCGGACATCGCCTGGCGGCTGGCCGCCTCGTCGGTCAGGTCCAACCCGCCGAAGACCAGGTCACCTCCAGTCCCGGCGCCGGCGTGATCGATGCGCGCGACCCGGGCGCCCGCCCGCTCGAGGGCGCTCGACACCGCCGAACCCAGCGCGCCCAGCGCGCCGGTGACCACGATCACCCGACCCTCGAGTTCGGCCATGGCTTGCTCCCTCGCCGAGCTTGCTCCCTCGCCGCCCGATGACTTACCGTCGTCAGAGCGCCGACGCCAAGACGTGATTGGAGCCAGACATTCCACAGGATCACATTCTCTTTCGGGTGGAAGGTCCAATCGCGCGGCTGACGCTGAACGATCCGGACCGCGCCAATGTGCTGTCCGGCGCCATGATGGCGGCGTTGGCGGCGGACATCGCCCGGGCCGGGGACGACGAGAACGTGCGGGTCATCGTGCTGGGCGCGGCCGGCAAGGTGTTCTGCGCCGGCCACGATCTGGGCGAGCTGCGCGCGTCCGACGAGGAGGCCGATCACGACGCCCTGTTCGAGCGCTGCTCTAGCCTGATGATGGCCATCGGCGCCTGCCGCGCGCCGGTCATCGCCCGGGTGCAGGGCGCGGCCGTCGCGGCCGGGTGTCAGCTGGTGGCCAGCTGCGACCTGGCCTATGCCGCCGACACTGCCCGGTTCGCTGTCTCGGGAGTCAATCTCGGCCTGTTCTGCTCCACGCCGGGGGTGGCCGTGGGGCGGGCCATGGGGCGCAAGGCGGCGGCGGAGATGCTGTTCACCGGCCGCTTCATCGACGCGGCCAACGCCGTCGCCCTGGGACTGATCAACCAGGCCGTTCCCGCGGCGGACCTGGACCGGGTGGTCGATGAGGCCGCCCAGCTGATCGCCGACAAACCGCCGGAAGCCATCACCCTCGGCAAGGCCACCTTCCGCAGCCAGATGGAGACCCCCCTGGCCGACGCCTACGCCATCGCCAGCCGGGCCATGACCCGGAACCTGGCCTTTCCCAGCGCGCGCGCCGGCATCGACCGGTTCCTCAAGCGCCGGTGACGCTCTCGCCTACTTCAGGACGGCGTCGAGCGTGATCTCGGTGTTGAACAGCTTCGACACCGGACAGTTCTTCTCAGCCCCCGCGGCGAGTTCATCGAAGGTGGTCTTGTCGAGGCCGGGCACATCCGCGCGCACGCTGAGCGCCGAGCGGGTGATGCGGAATCCCGCACCCTCCGCCTCGAGGGAGACCGCGGCCTCGGTGAGCAGCTCAGTGGGAGTGTAGCCTGCCTGTTGCAGGGCGAAGGCCAGGGCCATGGTGAAACAGCCGGCGTGAGCGGCCGCGAGCAACTCCTCGGGATTGGTCCCCCGTTCGCTCTCGAACCGCGTCTTGTAGGAATAGGGCGTCTGCGAAAGCACGCCGGAATCGGTGGTGAGATCGCCGGCGCCATCGCGGCCGGTTCCACGCCATGCGGCGTCGGCCTTGCGGATCATCTGCAGCTCCTCTTCGGCCTCATTGTTCGCTCAGCGCAACGCTGCGTTCCTTTGGCGGCGCTTCACCGCCGTCAATTCCAGCACATCTAGGCGGGACCACAATTCAAGATCACGGGTGCGTTCATGGTTCCCTCCCACATCGAGATCAGCCGAGGAGCGCTGGCGCTCATCGACCAGTTCGCGCGGGCCACGACCGGCTTCGAGGTTGTCGCCCTGATCGCCATGACGCTCACCCAAACCAGGGCCGCGCTTACGCATACAAGGATCGCTCCGTGCGCCTCTCGGTCCTGATAAGCACCCTGGTGGTCTCGGGATTCCTGGCCTGGATGATGTCCGTCGGCCACACGGACCGCCGCATCTATGGCGAAGACACTGCGCGCATCGTCGCCGCCCATCAGACGCAATCCCGGTCCTAACCCGCCGGCGCCCACGCCGGCTCCCAGTCGGAGGAGCGCGGATCGAGCGCCTCGGCCGCGAAGTCGATGAACGCGCGCACGCCGGGCAGCAACCCGCGTCGCGAGGTGAACACCAGGTGGAGAAAGCCCTCCGGGCCAATCCAGTCTGGAAGAATCCGCTTGAGCCGGCCCTCGGCCAAAGCCAGTCGCATCGACAGCTCCGGGAGGAACGCGACCCCGACGCCATCGATCGCCGCCTGGCGCAGGATGGTGAAGTCGCTGGCCGCCAGGCGAGGCTCGTGGACCACCACCTGCTGGTTGTTGTGCGCATCGATCAGGGTCCAGCGGTCGATACCCGGCCGCTCGGTCTGGCTGAGCGTGGGTAGCGACGCGAGATCCGCAGGGACCACCGGCTGGGCGTTAGCGGCCAGAAACGCCGGGCTGGCCACAAGGACAGATCCGGTGCGTCCGATGATCTTGAGCTGGAGGTCGGCGTCGGTATCGAACTTTTCGCGCACGCGGATGGCCACGTCGATGCCCTCCTCGATCAGATCGATGCGCCGGTTGCTAACGATCACCTGGATCCGCAGACGCGGGTGACGGGCGAGGAACTTCGGCAGGGCGGTGGCGATCAGCCGATCGCCACCTGGCGGACAGCTGACCCGCACCAGGCCCTGGGGCTCGGCCTTCAGCCGCATGGCCACCTCTTCGATGGCTTCCGCCTCGGCGAGGGCAGCGCGCGCGTGGCGATAGACGTCGTGGCCTATGTCAGTCACGCTGAAGCGGCGGGTCGAACGCTCGAGCAGCCTCACGCCCAGCTGCGCTTCAAGCGCGCTCACCCGGCGGCTGATGCGGGACTTCGGAATCGCCAGGGCGCGCGCGGCCGCGGAGAACCCACCGTGGGTGACCACCGCAGCGAAGAAGTTGAGGTCATTGAGGTCGCGCATCATCGTTCACCATGTGCAACGATTAGTCCTGATAAAGCCCTCTAATCGCAACGGCGTTCTAAGAATAGGTGGTGGGCATCGTCAATTCGCAGCACACAGGCGCAATCATGAAACTCCTTCACATCGATTCCAGCATCACCGGCGAAGGCTCGGCCTCGCGTCAGTTGTCATCGGCGATCGTCGCCGAATTCACGGGCGGGGGCCCCGGCCTCGACGTCGTCAGGCGCGATCTCGACGCCGATCCGATTGCCCATCTGGACAGCGGTTCGCTGGCCGAGGCCCTGGCGGGCGGCGCGATCGTCGATGAGTTCCTTGACGCCGACGTCGTTGTCATCGGCGCGCCGATGTACAATTTCGCCGTTCCTAGTCAGCTCAAGGCGTGGTTCGACCGGATCGTCATCGCCGGCAAGACCTTCCGCTACACCGAGTCCGGACCGGTCGGCCTCGCCGGCGGCAAGCGGGTGATCATCGCCTCATCGCGCGGCGGCCTCTACGCTCCCGGCACGCCCCAGCAGGCCAATGACTTCCAGGAAACCTATCTGCGCGCGATCCTGGGCTTCATCGGCGTCGAAGACGTCGAGTTCGTGCGCGCCGAAGGCCTGGCGTTCGGGCCTGACCAGCGCGAGGCCGCAGTGCGCAACGCCCTGGCCGCGGTCCGTCCGGCGGTGGCCGGAAGGGAGCCGGCCCTGGCCGCCTAGAGCAAGATGGTTTGAGACTTAAATCGGTTCAGCCACCAGGCTCTAGCCGCCGCCTCGCAACCGGCCAAATTCGTCCTCGATGATGCGGTAGCACTCGCACGCCGCGTCCTCGAGGCCCTGGCGGTCCACCACGGTGACGAGGCCGCGGGTATAGTGGACCAGGCCCGCGTCCTGGAGCGCGGAGGCGGCGGTCGAGACGCTGGGCCGGGCGACGCCCAGCATCATCGACAGATATTCCTGGGTCAGGACAAATGAGTCGCCGCTCACCCGATCATGCGTCGTCAGCAGCCAGCGCGCACAGCGTGTCTTGATGTCGTGGAGTTGGTTGCAGGCTGCGTTCTGGCTGATCTGGGTAATCACCGCCAGTATGTAGCGCTGCATCATCCGTCTTAGCGACGGGCTCGCGTCCAGCGCCTGCCGGAAGGCCGCGGCGCCGATGCTCGAGCCGTGGCCCGAGACCTGGACCATGGCTTCGTTGGTCATGCTCTCGCTTCCGAGTACGATGGCGACGCCGGTCATGCCCTCGCGCCCCACCGTCGCCACTTCGACGGATTTCCCGTCCGCCCCGGCGGTCACGATCGAGATGACGCCCTCATGGGGGAACCAGACGTGGCTGGCTGCGCGTCCGGAGGCGAAAATCGGCGCCGCTTGCACCAGGTCACCGGTCGCCAGATGCGGAGCCAACAGATCGAAATCATCGGCGGACAGGGCCGCCAGCAACCGGTTCGCGCGGTGCTTTTCGTCTTGCCGAACCAAACACCCTCTCTCTCCCGCGCCTGCATCAGATCGAGGGGGGGAGTGGGTGACGCGCGAGGTCAGAGACTTCCAGCCGCCACGGCCCAGGGCCGTTTCGTGGCGATGCCACGATGTGCGCTTTTTTTGGCCGGCTGTCTGCCAGTATGTGGTGACGGCGCTGTCGGGGCGGCCTGCCAGCCTTCGAAGCGAAAAAGCCGCTCACACCGAGCGGCTATGTCAAGCGCCTGACTGACTGGCGCGAAAAACCGGCAATAACGTTTAGCGTCACCGCGGGTTTTTCTGCGGCGAAAGCTTGGGCCAATTTGTCGAGACGACACCCATGGCAAGCTTTCAAGTCTATGTGCGCGACGACCGCTGTCCGGCGCCAAGACTGCGTCTGACGTTAGTGACGGACGAAGTCCGTCTGATGGGGATAGCCAAATGCGTCCTTGCCGAGTCTGACCACTACACCAGCGTCGAGGTGTTCGATCAGGACGGGCCTCGCTTCAGTCTGGGTTCGGGCGGCCCTCCAGCGTTGGCTTAGTTCCGCGCCCGATCAGGATTGCGGTGGCAGAAGCCGGTGCGAGCGGGGCCCTGTCGCGGCCAGGGCCGTATGCGCCGCGCCCATGGCCGCAAAGGGATCATCGCGGGTCACCCCGCCGCTCAAGCCATGAACGCCGGCCAGGCGGCCTTGGGGTCGGTGTGGGTAAGCTGGCCGTAAAGGTCCGCGAAAGTCCGGCAGGCGCCCGCGGCGCCAGAGCCTGGGCGACTGCGCCTAGGGTGATGTTCTGACTTAACAGCCGTGAGATGAAAGCCATGCCGCGACCCGTGCTGCCGGCGACGCCGTCGGTCGGGTCGACCCGGTTTCACGAAGTCGGGCGCGCCATGGTTGAACCCGTATGGGGCGGTGGCGAAGTCCGAAAGGGCGTTTTTGCTGACGCTGGCGGGGCGCCGGCGAGACAGCGCTTCGCCTGTGCTCCCGCCGCGCAGGTTGCCGCCCATGTTGCATTCGCTCAGCTCGGCCTCGAACAGGGCCCCGACCCGCGCCGACTTACCGAACGAGGCGCACTTTATTGCCCACGACGTAGTCGCAGCCCAGGTGGTCGGCGTCGCCAGTTCCATCCCTCTTGCCGTCGAGGGCAAAGACGATCGCATTGACGCTCCCGCCGGTTGCGCCAAACAGATGTTCCTTGGCCTGCACGATGCGGTCAGCGTCGGCCAACAGATCCTTGGCATTTTTGGCGCCCCGCGGGTCTAGCGAGGCGTCGACATAGACGGTGACCCGTCCGCTGGCGCTGGCGCCGACAAGGCTCGCCTAGCCCTGAAAGCTCCGCCACTGAATTGACTTGGCGCGTTTGCCCGCCACCTCCTCCTCCTCTCCGCCGCCCCCGCCCAATCTCTGTCGACCTAAGCCTGATCGATGGCGGGATGGCGGCACGCCAGTGCGAAGGAGTCGGCCACTGCGCTTTTTTTGCCCGGTTTGCGCTCGATCAAAGCGCATGGCGAAAGCATGCGGTAGGCTGACGAATTGAGATCGACCAGACAGGCCGCCCACCATGCCCTACCGGATCATTCTGCTGACCAGAAACGGTGCGCCACTGGAGGAGCGTCAGCTCCACTTCGAACACGACGACGCGGCGATCGATCACCTGGGCGACCTTGCGCACCCTCACGAGATGGACCTGTGGCACGGCGACCGGCACGTCGCCCGGTGCCCGTTCGAGAGCGTCTTCAGATAGGCTCCGACGCGCCGTCCCGCCGACCGCTTACGCACCCCGTCGTCGCCGGCCGTCAGCGCCGGCGACCTATTGGGCACGACCCCTGGGGTGGCCATGCGCGAGCATGGTCACGCTCTACACTCGATGAAGTCCAGACCTGCTTCGAGCAACGCGCGACAGTAGGGTCGGGAACGGCGCCCCAATGCGATTTCCCGGCCCCAAACGGGGAAGAGAGGGCTTGCGCTAACCCTGCATCTAGCGCGGCTCCGATGATTGGGCGTCAAGCAGTCCGCGCACCGTATCCAGCAGAGCGGATGTCATCAGCGGCTTTTCCACGATCGGCACGTCGGCGGCGGCCGCCTGGGCGATGACGATCGGCTCGGGCGTCGTGATCAGCACCGCCGGCAGAGTCACGCCGCGGCGGCGGAGCCGGCGCAGCAGCTGGAGTCCGTTCAACCCCGGCAGCTTGTAGTCGAGGACCAGGCAGCCTCGATCTGGAATGCCGGGAGCGGAAAGAAGGCTTTCGGCGTTGGCGTAGGCGCGCACATCGAAGCCCTCCACTTCGAAGGCGAATTTGAGCGCGCTCAAGACAGCCGTATCGTCATCGACGAGGATTAGTATCCCCGGGGTTTGCTCGCTCATGGGGCTCCTACCGGGGCGGCGTTGACCGGTCACAATAGCGTCGAACCGCACGGTGTCATTGATCGAGCGCAACTTCTCGGGAAACTTTCAGTGAGCCAGAGCGGCGAGGATGGTTATGCGCACGAGCTGGGAGAGGTTCGCCGCGCCCATCTTCTGCATGACGTTCGCCCGATAGATCTCGACGGTGCGCGGACTGATCCCGAGATCCCTGGCCATCACTTTGTTGGCTTTGCCGTTGACCAACGCATCCAACACCTGGCGCTCGCGCATGGAGAGCGTCCCGAGACGCCGAGAGGTCTCGGCCCGTTCGCCGTCGTCACTGTGGCCTGCGTGCGCGTGGGATGCCTCCGCCCGCTCAAACGCGGCCTCGATCGACGCGATTATGACCTGGTCGTCAAATGGCTTTTCGATGAAGTCATCGACGCCCGCCTTCATCGCCTCGACGGCCAACGGCACGTCGGCGTGTCCGGTCATGACGATGATCGGCAGTCTTGAGCCGAGAGATTTCAGCCTGAGGGCCAACTCAAGTCCGTTGAGCCCAGGCATGCGCACGTCCGTGAGTACGCAACCCTGCGCGCCGGCGAAGCCGTCCAGGAACCGCTGGCCGGAGTCATAGGCTCTGACCTGGTACCCGGCCGCTTCCAGGAGGAAGGCGAGCGAATCGCGGACGCCGTCGTCATCGTCGATCACGTGAACCAGGCGCGCGGGGGCCATCAGGCGGCCTCCTCGCGGACCGCCCTGGGCAGGGTGAAGTGGACGACGGTCCCTGTTGGGGCGTTGGGTTCGGCCCAAATGCGTCCGCCATGAGCCTCGACGATGGTGCGGCAGATGGACAGGCCCACGCCCATGCCGTTCATGCCCTTGGTGGTGACAAACGGCTGGAAGAGTCGGCTGGAAATTTGCGGGCTTATCCCCGGGCCGGTGTCGGCCACGGAAACCATGGCCATGCCATTTTCCCCTATGCTGGTGGCCAGGTTCAACTCGCGAACCTCGCAGCCCTCCATGGCCTCGATGGCGTTGCGCACGAGGTTGAGCACCACCTGCTGAACCTGGACCTTGTCGACCAGCACTACGTCCGCAGCGCCGCTCCAACGCGTCCGGGAGACGATCCCGCGTTCGCGCGCCCCGACCAGACCGAGCGCACTTGCCTCCTCCATGAGATCTCGCAGGCTCTCCACGGCCCGGTCGCTGTCGCCGCGGGCGACGAAATCGCGGAGGCGTCGAATGATGTCGCCGGCGCGCAACGATTGTTCGGCCGCCCTAACCATGGGCTCAAGCGCGCGGCTGTGTAGATTCTCCACCAGCAGCAGCCGCTGTCCGCCCTTCAGATAATTCGAGATTGCCGAAAGCGGTTGGTTCAGTTCGTGCGCAAGAGCCGTGGCCATTTCCCCCATGGCCGAGAGCCGCGAGATGTGGACCAGTTCCGACTGCAGCGTTCGCAGTCGCAATTCGACCGACTGCCGTTCGGTCAGATCCCGGACAAACCCGGTGAAGAATCGACGACCGCCTGAAACGGTCTCGCTGATAAACAGCTCCACCGGCAGGGCCGACCCGTCCCGGCGTCGGGCCATGACGATGCGGGGAGACCCAATGACATGTCGTTCACCGGTCTGCGCATACTGCTCCAGGTGGGAGTCGTGCTCTTCGGCCGCCGGCGACATCATCAGGAGACTGACATTATAGCCGCTGACCTCTTCCTTCGTGCGCTGGAACAGTCTCTCGGCGGCCGGACTGAACGTCTGAATCCGCCCCTTTTCGTCGATCACGATCATGGCGTCGGGGGCGGCGTCCAGGATCGACTGAAGGTGAGCCTGCCGCTGGAGCACATGGCGCGTCATGTCCACGGCCGTTGTCTGGGCTTTGCGCAACCGCCCTCCGCCGTAGGAGATCGCCACGCCCAGCAGGACGAACAAGGCGGCGTCGACCTCGTTGCCGATGATGACCAAGCCGTAGCGTCTGAGAAGGACTTCCCCGGTAATGGCGGAGAGAACTGTCGTGGCGAGGCCGGGCGCGAGTCCGCCGGTCGCGGCCGCCACCAGAAGCGCGGGGACGAAGAACAGGAACACCACGCGATCGCCAAGCAGCGGATCGAGCGCTAAACGGGCGCCGGCGCCCAGAGCGACCATCAACGCGGCGACGAGGTATGGAGCTACACGGGCGCCTCGAAGCGGTTGCGGGCCCGCCCCAGCGTCCATAGCCTCCCACAGCCGATCCATGGGAGCGGCTGGTATCTGGGCCGTTCGGTCACCTCAATATGACCAAAGCGCGCACCCGAGGCCGATCCGACGGCGCATAAGGGGTTCACTGCAGCTGCTTCGGCAGTCGCGCGCGACCGGCTGTCAGGATCGACCCGGCTGCTAGCCGGGCTCTTGGCGCCTAGTCCTGGACTGGAAAACAGGAGGACGCGGAAAGAGGCACCGCGATGTTCGTTAGCACGATGTTGATCTGGTACGCGCCGACGCCCGAGACCTTGTTGCCGCAGGACGAGACGAGCCCAGAGAAGGTCGGCGAAATCTTCGGTCCGAGGTAGGGGTGCTGCTTTATGGCGTCCGCCGCGGTGTCGCAGATGGCGGACTGAACCGACATGCAACGCGCCGCCGCGTCCACGCTGAAGTTCAGGGCGGCCTCCGCCCACAGCGCAATGCACATATTCATCAGGAGGAAGAGCAGGCCGGCGAAGATCGGAAACACCAGCGCAAATTCGACCGCGCTTGCCCCGACCTGGTCGCGCCAAAGCGCCTTTGCCCGGTTCATCATTGCCCAAGCCTCATCCACACGCTCTGGGTGACGGTGGCGCCGAGCAGGCCAACGACCGTCACCCCGGCAAAGATCGGCGTGTAGGTGTAACTGACGTTGATCTGGACATAGTCCCCGGGCTCGGCGGACGGATCAGAAGCGCCGGCCACGGCGGCGCAGGTGTCGGGGGACGGCTTGGCGGGCGGCGAGCCCACCGTGCCCGGCCCGGTTCCGACGAGTTGAAGGCCGCCGGAGGTGGTGGTGCAGTAGTAGGCCTCCGCGGGCGAGCTGGCGGATAGGGTCACCTTCGAGCCCAGCATCGTCTTGGTGATCGCGCTACTCACCGCGGTCTGAAGGTTCGGGCAAGCGGTCGTGTTTGTCGCCGGCAACTCGCTCGGCGTATTCTCGTTGCAGGTCGCCCAGGCCGCTTCCGCGCCCATCTGGGCGGCGTTTTGCACCTGCATGCGGTTGTAGGCGTAGACGCTGACGTCGACGATGTTCAGCATGGCCACAACCAGCATGGGTGTGATGAGGGCCAGCTCGACCGCCGCCGCGCCTTCTGACCGCGTAGACCAAGCCGCCAAAATCTCGAACAGACTTCGCCGACTCATTGCACCAACGCGAGCTTGACGCCGCCGGCGCCGATCGCGACGACCCCGGCGTCCGCACAATTGTAACCGACCGTTCCGCCGCCGGTGAAGGTCACGGTCCAGGCGACAATCTCGGTGCACGGCGCGCTGGCCGTGCCACCTGTGTAGGTGAGCAGCTGCGTTGGGAAATACAGCGCGCCCTCCAGCGTATTGGCCCCTCCGGTCAGACTGTCCTTGTCCTTGTTCGACGCGGGATCGTTGAAGTCCTGATAGAACAGCATGCCGGACCAGGCTCCGCTTGTCGGGGCGCTCAGATTGGTCGTGCCGCCGGTAAGCGTGGCGATCGCATAGCTGTCGCTGCCTGTGCACGGCTGAACGGCGCAGGTCAGAATGATGGTCACGTCCGAACCGACTAAGCTGCCTCCGGAGACCGAGAACTTACCACCCTGAATGATGTATACACCGGACGCCAGGGTTACCGTCCCGCTCGATATGTTTAAAGAGCTGCAGTAGACACCGGGCTGCAGTGTCCTAGTGGTGTTGATGTTGAGGCCCTTGTTCGCCGAAGGACAGCTTTGATTGACCAGCGTACTGACATTGTTGGCCGCGTACAGGCCAAGAAACGGATCGGCCATCGAACTCTGCTGGGTCTGAACGGACGTCGGGCTGGTCAGGATTATGGATCCCCCGGTCATGGTGTAGCCGCCGACGACATAGGCGGCCTGAGCCGTGAACGACCCTCCCGTCATGATGAAAGCAGCTCCATCCGCGGAGTTATCCCACAGGCTGCACTTGTTGAGGACCGTGGCCCCGCCGGTGACATCCGCCGTCGCCGATTGGGTGCTGGTCGGATCGAGCGCCAGGACGCAGACGTTCTGAGCGCCGAGGACGGGCGAGGCGACCGCAGTCGCCGACACCTTCAAAGCCGAGTCTCCATTGAGAGTGGCGTTGCCCTTGTAGCCGATGGCCGAGGCGAAATAGAGAGGAATTGTCTTTGAGACTGTCACCTGGAAGCATTGCGTCACAGAAACAGGACAGCTGGGGTTTTGAGCATTGGTGACCGTGGTGGAGGTCACCGTGACGTTGTTGGATCCGTCGACGAAACCATACTTGGAGGCCACGGCGAGCGCCTCTCGCTGGTAGCCGTACATAGCTGGGGCGCCGCTGTCCTGGCCGACGTCGCCGCCCGTCGCGGCGGCGAGCGCCGCAGAATCGGCGGCGTTCTGCAGCGAACGGTTGACCAGGAATCCATCGGCGAGGTCGCCGGCCAGGCTGAGCGCCCCGGCGATCGGCAGCATCAGGAGGGCGGTCAACACCGCTACGTTGCCGCGCCTGCTGCCGAAATAGACGAATAGGGACAGTCGGCGCCAGAGACCCACTGGGCGCTTCATCAATTTGTTGGACATTGATTTCGCTGGCTTTCTTCCGACACCGTGGATCACCCGCGATTTAGCCGCGGTGAATTGCCCGGAATGTCAGTGCGCCAAGTTCAGGCAGAAGATAGCCACGCATGCCACAGTGCAGAAATGAAATGCGGCCATCGTCGGGAAGCGAGCACGAAGATTTTGCTTGGGTGTCCGCCTGACGAATTCTGTAACCAAATCTTCTTTCGACATAAGTCCGAAGGTTGTAGTCATGGCGATCAGTCCCTCTTGTGCGAAGGACACCATACCTGGGCTCTGGGCTAAGTAAATTTGGGCCTGATCCCTAAGGAAAATCCCCTAGCTTAGCTAGGGCGGCCGCTCAATGACCGGTGAAAGCGGCATTGTGAGGTGCTGGTCTGCCCGGGCTTCGGTCCGCCTCTCCGTTTGTGGTGCGGAGCGGCGCCTAACGTCGCCTTCCGGAGACCTCCATCCGGAAGTAGCGGCGGCGTTGGAACAGGCCGCGACGGTTCTCGTCGATCGTCGCCCGCACGTCGATGGCTCCAAGGCCGGCGCGGCTGAGGAGCTTGTGCACCCTCTTGGGCGTGAGCCACCCTGGCAAGGGATCGCCGTCGGCCGCGATGAACAGCCGGCCACCGCGCCTCAGAAGCCTCACCAGCTTGGCCAGCGTGGCCTGGGGTCGGGTGAAGTAAGGCAGGCGCTCGCCCATGAACAGGATGTCGAAGGATCCCTCGGGGTAAGGCAGCTCGATGGCCTCGACGTCACCGGCAAGCGCGTCTGTGAGAACTTCGCGCGCCCTGGCGGCTGCGTCGGCGCCCGACTCGACGCCGACCCACTTCGCACACCTGCCGTCGCGCAGGGCGACCGCGCCGGTAGCGCCACTGCCACAGTTGAGCTCAAGCACCGCCGCGGTGTGGCCGCCGCCCAGAAGATCGATCCGATCGCGCCGGACGGCGGCGAAGAAGGATGGAGACTTCCGTTCAAGAATACTGGCCAGGTCAGGGGGGACGCTGTCACTCATTGGCGCCCGGCTCTAAGAGGCGACACCGGCCAACAGGGCCATGCGGACCAGCTCGGACAGACTCGCGGCCTGCATCTTGGTCACCATGGTCGCGCGATAGACCTCGACCGTGCGGATGCTGAGGTTGAGGTTCTCGGCGATCAGCTTGTGCGGCCAGCCGGCGACAAGCCCATCCAGCACCTGCCGTTCGCGGGGCGACAGGGACGCAATGCGCCGTTGGATCTCCCGCCGATGGCTCTCTTCGGAGCAGCTCTTGTCCAAGTCGGCAAGGGCGGCCCGGATCGCGTCCAGCAGGACGACATCGTCGAAGGGCTTCTCGATCAAAGCGCGCACGCCGGCTTTCATCGCCTCCACCGCCAGTGGAACCAGGCCGTGGTCGATCAAGACGATCACCGGCAAGCTGACGCCTTGCGCCTTGAGCCGGCGGATGAGGTCCAGCCCATCCATCTGCCGCTCGCCTATGTCGGTGACGACCACGCCTTTGGCCTCGGACGCGACCGCCAGGAACGCGCTGGCGTTGGCATAGGTCTGGGCCGGGATGTCCGAGGTGGAGAGCAGGAGCGCCAGCGATGTCAGAGTTTCGTCGTTGTCGTCGATGACGTGCGCCATCAGCTCAGACATCTGTGAGCGCTTTCCTTCAGCTGGAGCGCCCCCGAAAATGTTCGTTCCGGAGAAGTTACAACTGAAGTTACCTCAGCGCACAGATCCCGTGACGGGTTTGCGGTCAACATTGTAGTAATCACTACGAAATTGAAACGAACGTGGCACAAGGCAGCGTCAAAGTGCATTTGCACTTTATCATCGATGATTATTATTGACACTTCAGACGCCGAACCTCATTTATGCTCTCCCCTTTCGGCCTACCATATGCGCCCATGTTCCATACTTGAAATGCATTCTTGGCACCCACACATGCGACTTGTGAATTTGAGCGCATTCGATCTCAATCTCCTGAACGTGTTCGACGCGCTGATGCGAGAGCGCAGCGTCACCCGGGCGGGAGCCAGCATCGGGCTGAGCCAGCCGGCCGTGAGCCATGCGCTGAGCCGGTTGCGCCATCTGCTCAGCGACGACCTGTTCGTGCGAACACCCACCGGCATGGCGCCGACGCCGCGGGCCGAGATGCTCGCTGCACCCCTTGCCAATGCCCTGAGCGAATTGCGCCTTGCCCTCGAGCCGGTGGTCTTCGATCCGGCCACGTCGGACCGGCGCTTCTGTCTGGCGCTCAACAACTACGCCGCTGTCCTGATCGGACCGCCGCTGGCTGACGCCGTGTTACGCGCCGCTCCGGCGGTGCGCCTCGAGTTGAGACCGCGGGGGACCTTGGATCTGGTCGAGCAGCTCGACCGCGGTGATCTGGATCTGGCCGTCGGCACAATCGAAAGCCCGGCCGAGCGCTTCGTGACCGCGCCGCTGCTCGAGGACGAGATCGTCATGGTCATGCAAAAGGGCCATCCAGCAGGCCGGGGCGAACTCTCGCCGGCTCAATTTGCAGCGCTCGGCCAGCTCGAGATTACGTCGAGCCTCGACGATACCGGCTTCATTGATCGATGGCTCGCCGACCAGGGGCTGTCGCGCCACATTGCCATGAGGGCGCCGTTCATCTCGGCTCCGCAGATCCTGGTCCGCTCACACCTGATCGGGAATATGAGCCGCCGGATTGCGCAGCATCTTGCGCGCCATTACCCGCTGGAGGTCCGCGAGCCGCCCTATCCCTCGCCCCTCGTCCGCCTGACTGCGCTGTGGCAACGGCGGCTCGACGGCCACCCGGCCCACCAGTGGCTCCGTCGGGTTGTTCGGGCGGTGGCCGAGGACCTCAGCTAGGCCCGTCCGCCATCGGCGCTCTGTACGAACGCCGCGGCTGCATGAAAACGAGTGGCCGAGACAAAAAGTCTCGACCACCCGCTATCAGTCTGACAGTGCGGTAAGAGCCCTAAAAGCCCATGTCGCCCATGCCGCCGCCGGGCATCGGCGGGGCGCCGTTGCTGTTCTTGGGCGCTTCGGCGATGGCCGCTTCGGTGGTGATCATCAGGCCGGCCACCGAGGCGGCGCCCTGAAGGGCGGTGCGCACGACCTTGGTCGGGTCGATGATGCCGGCGGTGATCATGTCGACATATTTTTCGGTCTGGGCGTCGAAGCCG
>OUNO011323064.1_pt1 | contig 33885 bp, 29 predicted proteins | sample 1779811 | NCBI WGS metagenome assembly OUNO01 (sample SAMEA3914804, study PRJEB12502) | metagenome | biome: forest; material: soil | place: Canada | collected 2010-06-25 | depth 0.3 m
AGCAGCGCGCGGCCCTCGACCTCAGCGGCCAAAACGGGCGCCACTACCGCACCGAACCGGTGGTCAAGATCGCCAGTTGCAAGAAGAAGGGTGCAGCGGCGAAGCGCAAGCACTCTCGGCGACGTTAGGGCGGGTGCGCCGGAGAGGCGCGCGGGGGGTGATGGCGGGCGGTGCTTGCAGGGAGAAGTGGGCTTTTGGTGCGAAGCCATGGCGAGTGAGAAAATTGCTGCCGGGATTAGCTTGAAGCAACCTCTACCACGGGGAGCGCGCGCGAATAGCGCGCGCGCGGAAGTGAGGTGGGCGGGACGTGCAGGAAGAACTGAGGAAAGTCTCAGAGGATCGCTTGGCGAACCTGGGCATCTTTGAGAGCTCGGCGGCAGGTGAATAAGGATCTATGTCCTTACAGACACCGTCGGCACTCGGGGAGAAGGAGCAGTCAAAGTGCGATGTCTACAGATTCTCGGAGGGGTCCTAATAGCTGCATGGGTAGCGAACGGACTGGCAGTTGCAAGTGCTCAGGGATCCCAGTTCTCCGCCACATCCTTCCCCGCCGCAATCACAGCCGAACAAGAGGCCGGGCAGACCAACCAGTTCGAAGTCGGCGGCAGCTCGGTGAAATGCAGTACGGCGACTTTCTCCGCCACACTCGCCAAAGCAAGATCCACCCTGACAATCACCCCCGACTACACAGGCTGCACCACCAGCTTCGGAACGGAAGCGTCTGTCGACAACAACGGCTGCGACTTCGTCCTGCATGCCGGCTCAGCCCAAGACGAATCCGACGATGTCTTCACGGGCGCGGCCGACCTTGTCTGCCCCGCGGGCCAAGAACTCAAGCTCACACTGGGCCTCTGCACGATCGACATCCCCGCCCAGGAAGAGCTTGAAGGGGTCACTTACACAAACAAGACAGAAGCAAGCCCCCACAACGTCACAGTCGACCTGGCCTTGACCGCGGTCGAGCTCAAAGTCACAAACGTCTTCCTCTGCCCGCTCTCTGTTTCGACGACTACAGGGAGCTACCAAAGCAAGATCCTGGTCAAAGGCTATGAAGACCTCGCCGGGGGCAAAGAGGGGAGCGGGGTCGGGGTGACACTGAAGACATTCGCTCCATAATGAAGACACTGTCGTCATTATGCGGCGCACGGTTTCGCACACGTGGAAAACCCCCGGACGTTATTTGCAGGGGGATTCTCAGGAGATTCGGGGGAGTAACTCGGTACAGCGGCAAGGATCGTCCTGCAACGCAAATCTGCATTGACGAGACCGATGACTTGAAATAGCCTGAGTGAACAATGTCTTCTTGGCAAAAAAGCATCCAGGGAATGGTTGTCGTTGCGCTGGTGTGCAGCGCGGGAGTTGGCGCCGGTTGCGGTGGTGATAGCTCCACCACCGCATCTCTGACCAAAGCGGAATTTGTCAAGGAAGGGAATGCAATTTGCAAAGCTGGCGTCGCCGAAAAAAATGCTGAAATCGAAGCGGGGTTGAGAGCGCAGGCAAAAGAAGACGGCGGCAAACCGATGGATCAGGCGGCTCAAGAGAAGTTCGTCACTGAGGTCGCGGTCCCGCCGGTGCGAGCGATGGTCGAAGAACTTGATGAGCTTGGGCTTCCGTCTCAGGGAGCAAAAAGCGCCGAAGCCATCATCGAAGAGATGGAGCGGGCGCTGAAAACTCTAGAAGAAGATCCAGCTCTCGCTCTGGGCACGGAAGATCCCTTCACGGCGGCCAACGCCAAGGCCACGAAGTACGGCTTGAAGGAATGCGCGCAGCTTTAGGCCCTCTTGTTCGCTGAGCCCCGCTTCTCTCCAGCCAATTACTGCTAGTCCGACCTGTGTAATCAACTAGTCCTGGTTGCGCGGGGTCTCTCAATCTGGTACAAAAGATTAGTTCATTTGGTACGGGCAAGTTCTTTGCCCGATGGGAGGAGAGGGCACCAGAACGCGACAGCCGCGTGGGTATTGCGTGGCATCTCACGATGACCACGCTTGGGCAGGCTCCGCAACCTTCGCCGCATGTCTCCGGTTGGTCTCTCTCATTGCTAGTGAGCAATAGACACAACAGACCAGATACGAAAGGACCCAGTCATATGAGGAAGCTATTCGTAGTCGCCGCGATGGCGGCGCTGATGGCGGTGGCGCCGGCATCGCAGGCGCTTGGCGCATCGCACCATCCGAAAGGGGAATTCGCTGCGTTTACCGAGTGCCCCCTGAGTCGCGCCACGCTGGAAGCCTGCATCTACTCGAAATCGAGCGGCGGCTCCTTCCAGGTGGGCAAAAAAACTGTTCCGCTGGTAAACCCGGTCACCCTTCAGGGCGGCCTCGAAAACAATGCAAAAGGTGAACAGGTCTTCTTTGGCGCTGAGAACGGCGAAACCCTGACGAAAGCCGCTCAGCCGGTGCCCGGTGGCCTGCTCGGCGTCGAAGCGCCTGCCTGGTGGCCGAAATTCCTCCGCGATCTGTTCAACGAAACGATCAACAATGGTTTCACTGGCGTGACGGCCACGGTCGAACTCGCGGGTTCCGCGAGCAACGTCAAAGTGAACACGAGCAACCTGATCTTCGAAACGGGGACGGCTCTCTCCCTGCCGGTAAAGATCAAGCTGAGCAACCCCTTCGTCGGGAGCAGTTGCTACATCGGCTCGGACAGCAAACCGGTCGTGATCGACTTCACCACCGGCACTACGGCGCCGCCGCTGCCCAACAAACCGATCAAAGGCAGCGCTGGGGCACTGACGATCAACAAAGCCTTCACGTTGATCACTCTCAGTGGCGGTCATCTCGTGAACAATTCGTTTGCTGCCCCTGAAGCCAATGGCTGCGGCGGACTGTTCTCGTTCCTGATCGACCCGTTTGTCAACTCGATCGTCGGCCTGCCCTCCGCGGCGGGTACCAACACCGCGATTCTGGAAGGCGTACTCCAGACTGGCCAGGCTCCGGCCGTGCGGGCGAGTGAATAGCACCGGTTCAGTAGTTCAGTAGTTCAGTAGGAGGCATCACCGGACGCCCGCCGCTTACTCGCGGCGGGCGTCCTTCTCTTTGGATGTAGCGGCAGTGATTAGACTCCACCCCGATGAGCGCTGGGGGCAGTACTGCATCTGTTGCTCGGCATCGCCGTCGACGCGTCCTGGGAGTGGCTGTGTCCGCAGCGCTGGTTCTGGTCGCGGCGATCCTGCTCGTCGCGGGGGGGGATGACGGGAGCGGTCCTGTGGTCTCCAACACCGGCCCGCATTTCTCCAGCGCAACCGAGCTGGCCGACCTCGAGGGGTCGCTCGGCCACGCCGTCTATTGGGCCGGTGAGCGTCCGCCGGCCCAGATCGAGTCGAAACAAGAAGCCGACGGCAGCATCTACCTCCGCTACCTGCCGCCTGGCACCGCTGCCGGGGACGCCCGGGTCACCTTCCTCACCGTTGGCACCTACCCGGTCGCCGATGCCCAGGCCGCCGTCCAGCGTGCCGCGGCGCAGGCGGGAGTGGACGTCGAAGCGGTCGCCTCCGGGGGCATTGTCTTCCCCAACCCCGCCTCCGAAGGCAGCGTCTACCTCGCCTATCCCGATTCCGACCTGGAGATCGAGGTCTATGACCCATCGCCCGGGCGGGCGATGGAGTTGATCCGCTCGGGGGCGATCCGGCCGGTGGGGGAGGGCTAAGGGTGTTCTTCTCCTGGGTCGTCTTCCCGATCGTGCTCGTGGCGCTCTGCCTCGGCTGCGGACTGCTGCTCGAGGCCTGCGTCGGGCGGCGGCTGCCGGGGCTGCTGCTTGCCCCCGCGGGCTTCGTCGTCCTCGTCGTCCTCACGGCGATCCTCACCTCGCGGGGGGAGACCGCGTCCCTCGCGACCCCGGCGGTCGTTCTTGCCGCCATTGCCGGCGCCGCGCTTGCTTTCCCTTGGAAGGGTTGGAAGTTGGACGGCTGGGCCCTCGCGGCCGCACTCGGTGCCTTCGCCGTCTATGCCGCACCGGTCGTGCTCTCCGGCCACCCCACCTTCACCGGTTACATCAAGCTCGACGACACCGCCACCTGGATGGCCTTCGTCGACCGCGTCATCGACCACGGGCGCGATCTCTCGGGGCTGGAACCGTCCAGCTACCAGACGACCCTGGCAGTCAACATCCCCGCCGGCTACCCGGTGGGCGCATTTCTGCCGCTCGGAGTTGGGACCAAGCTGACCGGCACCGACGTCGCCTGGCTCGTCCAGCCCTATATGGCGACGATGGCGGGCCTGCTGGCCCTCAGCACCTACTGGCTGGCCCAGTCTCTGGTCGAGTCCCGCCTGCTGCGGGCGCTGGTCGCCTTCGGCACCGCCCAGTCGGCCCTGCTCTTCGCCTACAGCCTCTGGGGCGGGATCAAGGAGGTGGCTGTGGCGCTCGCGATCGCTGTCCTCGCCGCCGTCACCCCCGCAGTGGTCCGGGCTGGTGCGCGGTGGCGTGACACGCTGCCGGCAGCGCTTGCCGTCACCGCCCTGCTGACGATGGTCGGCTTTGGCGCCGTCGTCTGGGTGGCGCCGATCCTCGGACTCGCCGCAATCGCCCTCTGGCGCGCCCGCAGCCTGCGCACTGTCCTCGAACTCGCCTGGCCGCTCATCGTGGTGGCGGTGGTGCTCGCAATCCCGGCGCTCTTCGCCGCCGGCGCTTTCTCGCCGACCCAGGGCGGCCTCACCAACGCCAACGAACTCGGCAACCTTGTCGGGCCGCTCAGCATCTTCCAGTTCGTCGGCGTCTGGCCGAGCGGCGACTTCCGCCTCGACCCGGAAAACATGAGCCTGACCGCGTACCTGATCGGTCTCGCGGTCATCACCGCGATCGCCGGTGTGGCCCTCGCCTGGCGTCGGCACGCCTGGGAGCCGCTGCTCTATGCGGCCGGTGCCGGACTCGGGAGCCTCGCGGTCTTCCTCTACTCCTCGCCCTGGGTCGGCGCCAAGGCGCTCGCTTCGGGCAGCCCCGCCGTCCTGCTCCTCGCCCTCGGTGGCGCCGCGGTCTTCGCGGCGCGCGTCGAGCGGGTTCTGGGGACGACGCTGCTGGCGCTGATCCTCGGCGGCGTGCTCTGGTCCAACGCGCTCGGCTACCACGACGTCAGCCTCGCCCCCTACAACCAGCTGCGCGAACTCGAGAGCATCGGCGAGGAGTTCGCCGGCGAAGGCCCGACGCTGATGACCGAATACCAGCCCTACGGCGTCCGCCACTTCCTCCGCGCTACCGACGCCGAAGGCGCCTCCGAGCTCCGCTACCGGCCGGTCCCGCTGGTCGAAGGCGGTGAACTGGAAAAGGGCGAATGGGGGGACACCGACCAGATCACCCTGCCGGCGCTGCTCACCTACCGGACCCTGGTCCTGCGCCGCAACCCCGGCCAGAGCCGCCCGCCCTCCGTCTACGAACGGGTCCGCCACGGCGACTACTACGACGTCTGGCAGCGCCCGCTGGTGACGAGCGACGCAGTCGTCGAGCACCTGCCGCTCGGCGACTTCGAAGAACCCGGCGGCGTCCCGGATTGCACCGAAGTCCAGCGCCTGGCGGGTCTCGCCGGTCCCGGCGGCGATCTCGCCGCCCCGCTGCGCCTGCCCAACGTCAGCGCCTCGCTCTCTGACTCGACCCATCCCGAAGACTGGATCCCGACCGAAGCCGGCAGCCCCGACCTCATCCCCCACGGCGCCGGCGCCGCCCGCCTGGAAGTCGAAGTCCCCCACGACGGCCGCTACGGCTTCTACCTGCAGGGCAGCGTCCGCAACCGTCTCGCCTTGGTCCTCGACGGCGTCGAGATCGGCTCGGTCGAGCAGCAGCTCAACGAGAGCCGCCAGTTCCTCTTCTTCGGTACCGCCCTGCTCGGCGCCGGCACCCACGATGTCGAACTGGTCCTCGACGGACAATCCCTCGCCCCCGGCAGCGGCGGCCCACCAGAACCGATCGGCCCACTTGTCCTCGCCCCGGTCGCCAACGAAAACCCATCGGTGCGGACCGTGCCCGTCTCACAGGCGCAGTCCCTCTGCGGCAAGAATCTCGACTGGGTCGAGGCCCTGCGCTAGAGACGCTCAGTCAGACGCGTGCCGGCGGCCGGTACAGCTCCGCCGAGGGGATCCCGATCACGTCGCCCTGGAAGCGCTTCGTCGTCCCGTAGACGACCCAGGTCGTGTCGATTTCCCCGATCTCGAGATCGAGCCGCAGCTCATCCGGGTGTTTGGCGAGGTGCTCGAGATGGGTCAGACCCGCCTCGTAGCGTCCCGCCAGCAGCTCTTCGGCGACGATCGGCTTCGACTGCACGTCGATGATCTCCTCCCAGTCGCCCCGGTCGATGTACCCCGAAGTTGCGGGAACGAGGCCGAGAGTCCTGGGCCGCTCGACCTCGCGGCGGCATAGCACCGCCAGAGCCTTCGTCGGGTAGATGAACGTGTCGACGACGAACACCTCGGCCCAGTATCGCTCGGTGACCTCATGCACCTTCGGGTGCGCGCTGCACTGAATCAGGAACGCGTTATCTCTTCCACGGATCCGCTCCAGTCCGTCAAAGAAGTCGCCGATCAGCTCGATCTCGAAATCCTCGACTCCCTGGAAGCCCATGTACTCGATCGCGGCCCGCTCATGGCAGGTTCCCGTCGGCCCGAGGGTCACCAGCGTGACCGTCTCCCGATTTCCTTCTTTAGGCTCCATCCCGTTGCGCAAGACTAATCGATTAAACGAGGAAGTCAATCGCCCTCGACAGATACTCAGACTATTTTGATCTCCGGACCGCAGGTGCTATAAACAAATCGCGTTGACTGTTGCCTCCAAGGGAAGGGAGAAACCCGGGTGCGAGCTGGAACCCATGCGCTGAATCTGCTCTCAGTCCCACTAAACGTCCACGTCCTCAAAGCGCTCGAGGAGGAACCAAGGCCCCTGATCGACCTCCGCCGCGCCGTCGGCTCACCGCCGCAAACCACGATGCGAAGCCATCTTCGCGCCCTCACCGGTGCCGGGATCCTCGAGCGTCGGCGGCAAACTGAGTTCCCGGGCTCGGTCGACTACGAGCTCGCCCGTCCGGGCCGTGACCTGCTCGTCGTCGCCGAGATTCTCCAGACCTGGCTGGCCGACGCGCCGCAGGGGCCGTTGACCCTCGGCAGCGTTGCCGCCAAGAGCTCGATCAAGGCGATGATCGAAGGCTGGTCCTCGGCGATCATCCGCGCCCTCGCCGCGCGGCCGCTCTCGCTGACCGACCTGAACCGGTTGATCTCCGGCCTCAACTATCCGTCACTGGAACGCCGGCTGGCGGCGATGCGCCTCGCCGGCCAGATCGAAGCCCAGCCCGGCAAGACTCGGGCGACGCCCTACGCGGTCAGCCCCTGGCTGCGCCATGCGATCGCGCCGCTCGCCGCCGCGGCCCGCTGGGAGCGCCAGTACCTGCCCGAGGACACGACCCCGATCGCCCGCATCGACATCGAGTCGGCCTTCCTCCTCGCGGTCCCGCTAGTCAGCCTCCCCGCCGAGTCCAGCGGCGTCTGCCGCTTTGCCGTCGAAGTCCGCAGTGCTGGCCGTGAGCCGGCGCTGGCCGGCGTGCTCGTCGGCATCGAAGCGGGTCGCGTCATCTCCTGCGTCTCAAAGTTGGAGGGGCGGGCTGACTCCTGGATCGCCGGCTCGATCTCGGCCTGGATCAGGGCGGTCATCAATCACGAGATCGACGGCCTCGAGGTCGGCGGCGAGCACGACCTTGGCTGGCGCCTGCTCGAGGGCCTGCACGCGGCCCTCTTCCGGGTCAAACAAAGAACCTGAGCGCCTCGATCCCGCTCCAGTTCCCTTTCCTTGACAAGAACTTTTACGTTGGAGTATTTTAACTTGACGTTCGAGTACTTAATGCAGCTGGCGTGGAACCCAGATGCATCAGGAGGCGGGGATCAGGGCTAGGAGAGTCTCGAGAACTCTGACCCCAGCCTGCGTCAATCAAACAGGGAGGGTTCGATGTTCTCAAAGCTCCACAACCGTCTCGGCACCGCCGGCCTGGTGATCGCCGTGGTGGCGCTCGTGGCCGCGCTCGCCGGAACGGCATTCGCCGCGACGAAGCTCAACAGCACGCAGAAGAAGGAAGTCAAGGCAATCGCCAAGACGTACGCTGGTAAGGACGGTAAGAACGGTGCCGCGGGGGCCCAGGGACCGAAAGGCGACACCGGGGCAGCAGGCTCCGCAGGGGCAGCTGGCGCAGCCGGTGATGTTGGGGCCAAAGGCGCAACCGGCGCCGCTGGAGCAACGGGGGCGACTGGTGCCGCCGGGGTGACGGGGGCGACTGGACCGACCGGAACTGGAGCAACCGGCGCGACCGGCGCGACCGGGAACATCGGCGCGACGCTGAGCGTCAATGCCACCGAGACCGGGTCGTTCTACGGCTCGACCGCTGGCGCCGGCTTCACCTACATCCCGATCTCGTTCGCGATCCCGCTGGCTACGGCGGTACCCGACACCAAAGCTCTGGTGATTGCGAAAGGCGGAACGCCGCCGTCGCAGTGCGACAACGGGGCCGGTCCTGCTCCGAGCCCGGCGAACCCAGAGGCCGACTCAGGCTACCTCTGCATCTTCGTCGCCGGGGAAGAATCGGTGGTTCCCAGCACGATGGCCGTGTTCAAGACCGATGTCGAATCCCCGACCGGAGGCTCCTCCACGACCGGGGCCCGGCTCACCCTCGCCACCTCGGCGGCGGGCTCAGCCGTCGGGACCTTCGCCGTCACCGGCTGAAGCACGACGCAGTACCCCGCGAGGGGCTCCGGCCCGGGTGGCTCAGGCCGCCCGGGCCGGACTGCGTTTAAGGGGTCTGTCTCCCTCATTTGGAGTTGCGCCGAATCAGTCCGTGCACCGATCAATACCTCGCGCGAATCAGCACGCGCGCTATTCAGTCGCACGCTCTATGCAGCGAAAACGACTGCTCTTAGTTAGGCGCTGGGCACCAAATGCCGTGATTGTCACGACATTTCTTGTTCATTCTCAGCCAAGCGGCTATGGCTGTCCCCTCCCGACAGACGGGAGAGCCGGGTGCCGGTGGGGGCTCGGCAGGGAATCCAAACAGGAAGGAATCAAAGACAATGATTCGCAATTTCAAGGCACTGGGGCTTGCCCTCATCGCCGTTTTCGCGCTCAGCGCGGTGGCGGCTTCGGCAGCGTCGGCCTCGGGAGAACTGTTCCACTCCTCGGCCAAACCGACCTCCATCGTCGCTAAATCCGAGAGCAACCAGGTGTTCGTAGCAACCGCCACGATCACCTGTACGGGTGGCGAATTCACCGGTACAGCGAGTGAATCAACACAGAGCTCTCTGACAGTTCACCCGGTCTACACCGGCTGTGAATCGTCGCTCGGCGGTAACCCGAGCACGGTTACAACGGAAGGTTGCAACTACATCTTCCAGTCCGAAGTTCCCGCTGGCGGCCACGCGAAAATCGAAATCGAGTGTGAAGCCGGAAAGTTCATTACCATCGACAACTCGCTCTGCACGATCAAGATCGGTTCGCAGACGGTTGGTCAGGGCGTCACCTACACCAGCATCAACAGCAAAAAAGAAGTTACAGTCAACGCGACAGCGACCAAAATCAAAATCGCTGAAAAGACCGGTTCGCTGTGCTTCCTCGTCGGCGCGGAAGGTACCTACGCCGGCACCTCCATCGTCAAAGGATTCGAAGACAAATCCGGTGGCGCGCAGGTCAGCGTCTGGTGGGAATAGCTCAGTCGCCCGAAAGGGCTGATGAGTAATCCAGAGGCGCAGGAGGGCCGGGAGCAATCCCGGCCCTCCTCTTTTGATTGAAGTACACGCGGGTTCCCATTGACAAATACACGCCGGTTCCTATATCGTCACGCAGGCAGCACACGGTCAAGGGGGACCGTCTTGGGTAAGTGCCGAACAGGGAGCGGTTGAGTGACTTCAGGGGGTAGTTCTCGGAGGAGAGGCACGGCCGCTGTGGTTGCGGCAGTTATCACTCTTGTCACCTTTGCGATGGTCCCTATGGCCTCGGCAGCCGAAACGAGCTTCTGCCCCCCGGGGTCCGGGGTTGGGCAGTGCGACACTCCGATGGCGGTAGCCGCTAACGACGAAACCGGGCGCGTCTACGTATCGGACACCCAAAACAACAGGGTTGATGTCTTTGCCGTCGACGGGACCTTCCTCAAGGCCTTTGGCTGGGGGGTGGCGGATGGGACGTCGAACGCCCCGCAAGTCTGCACTGCAACCTGTTTCAAAGGGCTATCTGGTACGGGCTCTGGTCAGTTCAGCAAACCCAGCTATATCGCGGTCGACAATACCGGTGGAGCCAACCAGGGCGATGTCTACGTGGTCGATTCTGCCAACTTCCGCATCCAGAAGTTTGATCCGGAAGGGACTTTCCTTCTGACTTTTGGCGGTGGGGTTAACAAAACCAACAGTGGGAGCGTCTGCACGGCGGCTTCGGGCAATACCTGTGGCGCGGGAACCAACGGGAGTGGCGAAGGCGAATTCTCTTCAAAAGTTGGCTCGAGCATCTTCGTTGGAGTTGGCCCCGCCGGAGCCGTCTACGTTCTGGATGGCCTGCGGCCGGTAGAAACGTTCCAACATCGTCTGCAGCGATTCATGCCTTCAGGCTCGCCTATTCCTTCGCAGTTGATTCTGTTCGAAGGACCAAGACCAGATGGCCTAGCAGTAGATTCCACCGGCGCGTTCTGGGTGCCCTCCGGCGGAGGCTCAAGCGCAGTGATCCGCAAGTACGACGCGAGCGGGACGCTGCTCTTCTCGAAATCTGGAATTCACGAAACGAATGCGCTAACGACCGCCGCATCCAACCATCTCTTCGCAGTCGATAATCAGAGCAGGGCGAACGGAGGTAGCTTCCGGATTGTCGCTGAGTACGACGCCAGCGGAACTTTGCTGCACCGCTTTCGCTATACCTCCGCGGGCACCACGGGCAACCAGACGATTACTGGGCTGGCCAGTCATGTGACTGGGACGGGCGACCTCTTGGCGGCGCAGGAAGGTAATGGCGTCAAGTACTTCTCGATTCCTCCTCTCGGCCCGATTGCTGTGGCATTGAGTATTGAAGCCGCCTCGGTCGGCAATACCAAGGCGATGTTGAAGGCAGAACTCAATCCTGAGGGTAAAGCGACCAGCTACCACTTTGAGTATGTCGATGACGTCAGCTTTCAAAGCGAAGGTGGCTTTGCGAGCGCGAACACCAAGAGCACGCCGAGCGCGTCCACTGGGGCCGCTGACTTTGAACTTCACCTCGCCCAAGCGGTGGTTGGCTGTCAAGACCCGATCGCCGAAATCGGCACCGGCAAATGCCTAACTCCTAACACGACGTATCACTACCGGGTCGTGGCAACCAACGCCGACAACCCGACCGGTACCGGGGAAGCTGCCACGGCTTCGACCTTCAAAACCAGACCGCCGCTGGAAATTCTCGCCACCTTCGCGACCAACGTCGCCAGCGAATCGGCCCGCCTCAATGCGGTTGCCAACCCTCTGGGAATTCCCACCACTGGCTATTTCGAGTACCTCGATGACGCCACTTTCCAGCAAACCGACTCGTTCATCGGCGCGACCAAAGTCCCGATAGGAGGCGACCTGGAATTCGGTTCTGGAGAAGGAGGTGTCACCCGCTCGTTCACGCTCGCGGAACTGGCTCCGGCGACCACCTATCACTATCGGCTCGTCGCCACCGACCCACTTATCGATCCGGTCGAAGGCCCGGGGCGCACCTTCACGACCTTCAGCTCAGCCCAGGCGAGTGAAAGCTGCTCGGTCAACGAAGTGTTCCGCTCGGGCCCCTCGGCGACGTTGCCTGACTGCCGTGCCTACGAGATGGTTTCGCCGCTCGCCAAAGAAAATGGTGATGTGGTCCCGCTGGTCGCCTCGGCTGGCGTTCCCGCCGCGCTCGACCTCAGCTCGAGCAGCGGCGGAAAGCTCCTCTACGGAACCTACCGCGCCTTTGGCGACGCCGTCTCGGGGGCCTACACCTCCCAGTACGTCGCTGCACGTGGGCCCGAAGGCTGGGTCAGCCACGCGATCACGCCGCCGCGGCAGAGGCTGAACCTGGAAGGCCTGAACATGCTCGACACCGAAGTCAAATCCGTCACCCCCGATCTCTGCCAGGCCTTCCTTCGGACCGTGGCGGAACCGGTTCTCGCGCCCGGCGCGGTTCCCGCCTATCCGAACCTCTACCACCGCGCCGACGGCGAATGCGGCACTGAGGCGTATGAAGCGCTGACGACGGTCAAACCTCCGGATGCCGACAAGCAGGACTACTCCCAAGCGCAGGAACTGCAGGGCACGTCCGCTGACGGCTCGACGGCGATCTTCGTCGTCAACGACAACTTGACCACGGGGCTCATCCCGGGCACCCCGGCTCCGGTCGCCCAGCCGCAGGAATGCCTCGATACCGGCAAAGGCTGCAAGCTGCGCCTCTACCGCAAGAGCGCTGCGGGTCTCAGCTACCTATGTGTCTTGCCTGGGGAGGCTCTCTACGAAGGGGCCTGTTCGGCCGGGGCGGGTCTCAAGGGCTCCTCAGGCGGCGAAGATCGCCAGGCGAACCTCGAAGGCGCGATCTCTGACGACGGCTCGCGGGTGTTCTGGACGGCCGCCGAATCGGGCGCCGGCAAGATCTACGTCCGGATCGGCGACACCGAAACGATCGCGGTTTCTAAGACCGCCGAAGAAGAATCGGGCACCAGCAAATCTCAATTCTGGGCGGCGAGCCAGGACGGCTCCAAGGCGATCTTCACGACCGGCGAAGACCTCTACGAGTTCGACGTCGACGCCAAAACTACGACCCCGCTCGCCGAAGGCGTATCGGGAGTGCTCGGCGCTTCGACCGATTCCTCCTACGTTTACTTCGCCTCCAAAGACGACCTCAGCGGCCCCAACGCCGAAGGTCATTCGCCCGAAGTCGGCGAGGCCAACCTCTACCTCGCTCATGCCGGGGTAACGCGTTTCATCTTGACTTTGGTCGGGCAGGAGGGTCAGGCGAGTGAGCACGGGAAGCCTTCGCCGATCAGCGTCGCCCCCTTCAGTCGCCTGGCCCGTGTGACGCCGAGCGGGCTCGATGCCACCTTCATGAGTGCGGCAAGGCCTCCCAGCGGATACGACAACACCGACGCGGTGAGCGGCGAAGTCGACGCCGAGGTCTTCCTCTACGACGCCGGCGCCCAGAAACTGCACTGCGTCTCCTGTAATCCGACCGGCGCCCGCCCAGTGGGCACGTTGATGAAGAACCCTGCGGGGACGATCTGGGTCGCGGCGCAGATCCCGGCCTGGCAAAACGCCCTGCATGCCGCCCGTCCGATCTCCGACGATGGCTCACGCCTCTACTTCCAGACCACCGACGCGCTGGCTCTCGGAGACACGAACGGCGTCGGCGACGTCTACCAATGGGAGCGGCCCGGGAGCGGCGGCTGTGAAGAAAGCGATCCGAGCTTCGCGCCCGCCCCGGGGGGCTGCATCGAGCTGATCTCTTCGGGTCAGAGCGCCAGGGCTTCGGAATTCATCGACTCGAGCCCCTCCGGGGACGACGTCTTCTTCGCCACCCTTGCCAGCCTGGTCGAGCAGGACTACGGCCTTGTCGACATCTATGACGCCCGCGTGGGCGGCGGCCTTCCCGCTCCGCCGTTGCCCCCGGTTCAATGCGAAGGCGAAACCTGCCAGAACCCGGCTCCGGCGCCAGAAGACCCTGTTCCCTCCAGCGCCCTCTACGTCGGCCCCGGCAACGCCGTCGAAGCACCGGTCAAGCCGGTCAAGTGCGGCAAGGGCAAGCACAAGGTCAAGAAGAACGGCAAGTCGCGCTGCGTCAAGAACAAGGGCAAGCAGAACAAGAGCAAGAAGGGAGGGCGAGCTCGATGAGGCGCCTCGGCTTTCCTCTGTTGGCCCTCGTCTTCGCCGCCCTGGTCATGGCGTCCACTGCCGGCGCCGCCCAGTTCGGCCTCAGCAGTTTCGAACTCGGCTTCGAATCCGAAGGGACGGCGGCTACCCAGGCCGGCTCCCATCCCGATTCGATGCAGATCAACTTCAAAGTCAACACCGAAGAAGTCGAAGGCAAACCGCTGCCGGTAGAAGGGATCAAGGATCTGAACATCTCCCAGGTGGTCGGCCTCGCCGGCGACCAGAGTGCGGTGACGCGCTGCCCGGCGCTGGCTTTCCTGACCCTGCGCCCCGGTAGCGACAACGTGCCGGAATGCGCCGACGGTTCGGCGGTCGGCCTCGCGACGGCCGAAATCGGTGCCAAAGGCGGTATTGCCGGCCTCACTGGCCCGGTCTACTTCCTCCAGCCCTCGCCCGGCAACGTCGCCAAGCTCGGCTTCTGGGTGGTCCGGGTGCCCGTGACCATCGACATCAGGGTCTCGGAATCGTTCCCCTACAACTTGGTCGCCGTCACCCCCAACGTCTCCCAGGCGCTGGAATTCTTCGGCGCCGAAGTAACCCTCTGGGGGGTTCCGGGCGAACCCGTTCACGACAAAGAACGCGGTGCCTGCTTCGAAGGCAAAACCAGCTGTCCCGCCGGCGCCGTCCCGCGCCCCCTTCTGACCCTGCCTCGCGCCTGCACCGGGCCACTCGAGACGAAATACGAACTCGACTCCTGGATCCACCCCGGCCAGTGGCTGAAAGACTCCATCTTCACCGCCCAGGGAATGACCGGCTGCGCCAAAGTCCTCTTTGGCCCCAGCGTCTCGGTCCAGCCGAGCTCTGAATCGGCGGAGTCGGCCTCCGGGCTCGATGTCGACATCGACGTCACCAACGAAGGCCTGAAGAATCCCAAAGGCATCGCTCAGGCTGACATCGAAAAGATCGTCACCCGGCTCCCGACGGGGATCACGGCGAACCCCTCGGCAGCCAATGGCCTCGGCGTCTGCACCAAAGCTCAATACGACCTCGAGAGCCTTGGAGTCAGCAGCTGTCCCGACGCGGCAAAGCTCGGCTCGGTGGAAGTCGAAACGCCGTTGCTGGAAGGTCACCCGGTGCACGGCGCGCTCTACCTGGCGAGCCAGGACGACAACCCCTTCGGCTCCCTGCTTGCCTTCTACCTGGTCGTCCGCGACCCTGAACTGGGGATCTTCATCAAGCAGGCCGGCGAAGTCGAAACCGACCCCAGCAGCGGCAGGCTGGTCTCCACCTTCGAAGAACTGCCCGCCTTCCCGCTCTCTCACGTCAACGTCCACCTGCGCTCTGGCCCACGAGCCCCGCTGATCACCCCGTCCACCTGCGGCACCTACGTCACCGAGATGGAACTGACCCCCTCCACGGGCGCCGTGCCGCGGAAAACCACCTCCAGCTTCAACATCACCTCCGGGGTTAACGGCGGGCCCTGTCCCGCCGGTGCCCCGTCCTTCGCCCCCGGCTTCGAAGCCGGCTCGACCAACAACGCCGCCTCGGCCTTCTCCCCCTTCACGATGCGCCTCACCCGTGCCGACGGCGAACAGGATTTGACCCGCTTCTCGGCCATCCTGCCCCCGGGCGTGGTCCCCAGGCTTGCCGGCGTCGCCAAATGCTCTGACGCCCAGATCGCCGCCGCCGAAAACAAGAGCAGGACCGGCCGCGAAGAGCTGGCGTCCCCCAGTTGCCCGGCCTCCTCCCAGGTCGGCCACGTCCTCGCCGGTGCGGGCGTCGGCACCGCGCTGACCTACGTCCCCGGCTCCCTCTACCTGGCCGGCCCCTACAAAGGGGACCCCCTGAGCGTCGTCGCGATCGTCCCGGCAGTGGCCGGGCCCTTCGATGTCGGCACGATCGTCACCCGCGTCGCCTTGAACCTCAACCCGGTCACGTACCGCGGTGAAGTCGACGGCTCCAAATCCGATCCGATCCCCCACATCCTCAAGGGGATCCCGGTCAAGGTCAGAGACATCCGCGTCTACGCCGACCGCCCGCAGTTCACCCTCAACTCGACCAGCTGCGATCCCACTGCGACCGCGGCTCAGATCTTCGGTTCGGGAGCCGACGTCTTCAACCCTGCCGACGATGTCCCGGTCGGCAAGGAATCCCGCTATCAGGCGGCCTCCTGCGCCTCGCTGGGCTTCAAGCCCAAGCTCTCCCTCAACCTCCAGGGCGGCATCAAGCGGGACAAGAACCCGGCGCTCAGCTCGACCATCACCTACCCCTATCCCTCCGGGCCCGGCTACGCCAACATCGGCAAGGCCGTCGTCACCCTGCCCCCATCGGAGTTCATCGACCCCGAACACATCAACAACCCCTGCACCCGGGTCCAGTTCAACGCCAACGAGTGCCCGTCGAGCTCGATCCTCGGCACCGCCAAAGCGATCAGCCCGCTGCTGGACGAACCACTTGAAGGCCGGGTCATCTTCCGCTCCAACGGCGGCGAACGAAAGCTGCCCGACGTCGTGGTGGACCTGCACGGCCTGGTCAACATCACCCTGGTCGGCGCCGTCGACACCGCGACCCCGAAGTCCAGTCCCCGCATCCGCACGACCTTCTCCTCGGTCCCAGACGCTCCGGTCACCTCCTTCACGTTGAACCTCTACGGCGGCAAACGCGGCCTGCTGGTCAACAACCGCAACCTCTGCAAGCACAAGCTCAAGGCCAAGGCCGCGCTGACCGGCCAGAACGGCCACGCCTACAACACCGAACCGGTGGTCAAGGTGGCGAGCTGCAAGGGTGGCAAAGCGGCGAAGAAGTCCGCGCTCCGGCGCTAGTAGGCCTACCGCCAACTTTCAGCGCTTGCGAGACGGAGCGCGCGCGAATTAGATACGCGTGCCGATCGAAGCGCGCGCTCAACAGTCGCACGCTGTTTGCAGGTAAATACAGCAGATGCGCAATCCCAGGTCGGGGCCGTGGCGAAGAATGATCAGCCGATCTCGTCTATTGCGATGTGCGGCGATATGGATAGCGCCTCGCATCGTAGGGGGACGACTTGGGACGGCTCCCGACAAATGGCGGAGTTCCTAAATGGCTCCGCGCAACCAGACAAGGGAGAAAGAGAATGAAAACCAGGCATTTCGGCAGGCTGTCCGGCGCCCTTTTGGCGGTGGCGGCCCTCATTGCGCTTGCGGCTCCGGCCGCCCAGGCGGCGACGCCGGCACCGGGCTATTCGCAGTTCGCGGGCTGTCCAAGCCCGGCGGAAAGCTCGACGGTTACGGGCTGCATCCGCTCGGTGGTTACCGGCGGGCACTTCCAGATGGGGAACAAAGACGTCCCGATCACCAATCCGATGACGCTCAGCGGGGGCATCGGGGTGGAACTCAAAGGCTTCGCCAATAACTCCAAAGGCGGGCTGACGCCGGTGAAACAGCTGGTCCCGGGCGGCGTAATCGGGCTGACCGGGCTGGATTGGCTGGTCAACTTCCTCAGCCTCGAGGGGCTGAAGCTCTACGCGGTGACCGAACTCGCCGGTACCCCCACGGTGGGCTTCACCGACCTCTCGCTGCCGATCAAGGTCCACTTGATCAACCCGGTGCTCGGCAGCAAATGCTACGTGGGCTCGAGCTCGAGCCCGATCGTCCTCAATATGACGACCGGGACGACCAGCCCGCCGGCGCCGAACAAACCAATCAGCGGCGTCTTCCCGGAAATCGGCGTCGACTCGGGGACCGGCATCGCAACACTGACGGGCGGCAAATACGTCGACAACTCGTTCGCCGCTCCGGGGGCAAACGGCTGCACGCTGACCCTGCTCGGGTTCATTCCGATCAGCATCAACGGGGTCGTCAACGCCGCGTCCGGGCTTCCCTCGGCCGCCGGTAGAAACGAGACGGTGCAGAACATCACCACCGAACTCGTCGACCGAACCCTCGTCTACCCGTAGGGGAGCGACATGCGCCAGCCTCTTTTCAAAATTCTCGCCATGTCACTTGGCATCGCCGGCCTTGCCGCAATCGCCGTAGGTTGTGGTGGCGGTGGCGATAGCACCACCACCGTGGTCCTCGCCAAGCCCCAGTTCATCAAGCAGGCGGATGCGATCTGCGAACGCGCGGACGCCGAACAGGAAGCTTCCCTTCAGGCCTACGCCAAAGAACATCCCGAATCCGTCGGGAATAAGGCCCTGGAAAGCAAACCCGTCCAAGAAGATCTGGTCTTGGTGGTTGGGTTGCCGCCGCTTCAGGTCGAGGCTGAAGAAATCGGCGCGCTGGGCGCCCCGCAAGATGATGCCGATCAGGTCAAGGCAATCGTCGCCGGAATGGAAAAGGCGGTTGCCGAAGCGGAAGAAGATCCGCTCAGCATGACCGCCGAATCTGGTGGGCCGTTCGCCCCGGTCAACAAGCTGGCCAAGGCCTACGGGCTCCAGGCCTGCGCCGACGCTTCTTAGCTCAGTCGGCAGGATCCAAATGCGCGGCGGGGAAACCCGCCGCGCATTTGCTTGAGCAGCGCCCGCGAACCCAGTTCTGGAGCGCCATCCCGGCTACATGCGGTCTTCATATAGGTACGTCGGTGCTCCGATATATTCGGCCGGCCTGGGATAGCTGGGAAGCTGTGGGCATCGCATCAACGACGGGACGGGGGCCGGAGGATGGAACTTACGTGGGCGGAGGTCGGAACGCACTGGACCGCCGCCGCGGAAGGTAGGTGACGGCCCTGGGCCTGCGCCGACCTCGCGCAACTCTGGCGTTCGCGGTTGCCGTGATCGTCGCCCTCGGCCTGCTCGGAATCGGCGTCGAGGGCAAGCTGCGGCCGACCTCGCTGGGCGTTCCGGGCACCGATTCGGCCCGTGGCGAGGCCCTGCTTCGGGATCACTTCGGTGACTCGGCCCCGTTCGCGATCCTGCTTCGCGGCCCCGCCGCCGCGATCGACCGCCAGGGCCCCGCGCTCGTTCGCCGCCTGCGCCAGGAGCCGGGGACGACGACGCTCTCGCCGTGGGACGACGGCAACCTGGAGCGGCTGCGCCCGTCGCCGCGCAAGGCGCTGATCCTCGCCGACTTCCACATCGACTCCGAGGCCGCCGTCGAGGACGGGGTGCCGGGGCTGGAACGGATCATGGCCGAGACCGTGAGGCCGCCGGTCACCGCGACGCAGACCGGCTTCGCCACCCTCTCGCGGGCGATCCAGGACGAATCGATCAACTCGACCCGGACCGCGGAGCTGATCGCGATCCCCGCCCTGCTGCTCGTTCTGCTGCTCGTCTTCCGCTCGCCGGTCGCCGCGGCGATCCCGCTGCTGTTCGGCGCCGCCGCGGTGATCTCGACCCGCGGCGTGCTTTCGCTGGCCGCCTCGAAGTTCTCGATCGACGGCTTCGCCCTGACCGTGGCGTCGATGATGGGCTTGGCGCTCGGGGTCGACTACGCGCTGCTGATGGTCTCGCGCTTCCGCGAGGAGCTCGACTCGGGGACGGAGCCGCTGACCGCCGCCCGTCGCACCCGCCACACCGCCGGTCGCACCACCGCCTTCGCCGGCGCGACCCTGGTCGTCGCGATGGCGGTGATCCTCTGGATCATGCCCGGCTCGCTGTTCCTCTCGCTGGCCGGGACCGCGACCCTCGTCACCGCGATCAGTGTCGTCATCGCCACCGTCGTCGCGCCGCCGCTGCTCTACCTGCTCGGCCCCAACGTCAACCGCTGGCAGATCGGCTCGCGCAGCAACGGGACGCGCCTGATGACGGTCGTCAATGCGGCGCTCGCCCGCCCGAAGTTGGCCGCCGGGGTGATCGGCGGGGTGCTGATCGCCCTCGCCCTGCCGGTGGTCGCGCTGAAGACCGGCCCCCCCAGCGCCTCGCAGCTGCCGACCTCCAACCAGGCCCGTCAGGACGCCGAGACGGTCGGCGCCGCGATCGGGCCCGGCTGGGACGCTCCCTTCGTCCTCGTCGCCAGCACCGAAGAGGGCCCCGTCACCGCCCGGGCGCCGATGGCGGCCCTGCGGCGAGCCCAACGCCGGATCGGCGCCGACCCGGCCGTGCAGGCGGTGATCGGCCCGGGCCAGATCGACCGCCAGGTGACGCCTTTGAGCGAAGGCGGCAACGAACTGCTGGCTGAAGAAGGGGAGGCCGACCCGGCCAAGCTGACCCGGCTCGGCGACAAACTCGAGAGCGCCGCCGGCGGCGTCGGAAAAATGCGCGACGGTTTCTCCGAGGCCGCCGCCGGGGCCGGCCTGCTGGCCAGCGGATCGGGCCGGGCCGGCGAAGGAGCCTCGGAAATCTCATCCGGGCTGGAACGGGCCGCCCAGGGCGCCAGCTCGGCGGTCGACGCGCTGGAAAAACTCGACGAAGGCTCGGGTCGCCTTGCCGCCGGACAGGAAAAAGCGGTGCTCGGCGCTCGCAGCGTCAAGGACGAACTGGGCGGGCTGCTGCCGGTCCTGCGCCGCGGCGGTCTGAATCAGGCCCGACGGCTGCGCAGCGACCTGCGCGACGCGGCCGCGACCAACCCTGGGCTGACCGGCGAGCTGCGTGAATCCGAACGGCTGGTGGAAACCCTGGTCCTGGCGCGCAATCAGGCAAAGCGCGCCCACGTGCTCTCCTCGCGCCTGTACTCCGGCCAGTCGCGCCTCGCCGACGGCAGCAACAAGCTCCACGACGGCGCCAACAAACTGGCCGAAGCCGCCAAGCCGCTGCCTACCGGCCTGGCGAAATTGACCGACGGAGCCACCCAGCTCGCCAACGGGCTGGAACGGCTGACGGGCGGCGCCGACTCGCTCTCGAGCCATCTCGCCAGCGGCGCCGAACGCTCCCAGCCCCTGCAGAGCGGCCTTTCTCGCGCCAGCATCAAGGTCTCCGGCTCGGCCGACGATCTCACCCACCAGATCGGCTCCCTGCGCCACTCCTCGCCGGAGATCTTCAACTCCGGCTCCTTCGTCCTCTCGGCCCTCGAAGGCGCCCCGGCGGAAGAACGCCAGCGCGCCGGCCAGGTCATCGACCTCAAACACGGCGGCCAGGCGGCGCAGATGCTGGTCATCCCCCGCTACACCTTCAACACGCCCGGGTCGGAAGCCCTCGACGCCCGCCTGCAGCTGGACGCCGAAGGCCTGGCCCGGAGCGCGAACCTGCAGACGGGGGTGACCGGTGGCCCGGCCCAGCTCGCCGACTACAACGACGCGATCTCGGCCCGGGTGCCGCTGGCGATCGCGGCGATCAGCATCGTCACCTTCCTCGTCCTCGTCCTGATCCTGCGGGCGCTGGCGCTGGCAGCGATCGCCGTCGCCCTCAACCTGCTGACGGTGGGCGTCGCCTTCGGCATCCTCACCCTTCTCTTCGACGTTCCCTCCGGCTGGCCGCTGGGCGGTCACACCTACGTCGACGCGATCGGGGCGGCGGGGATATTCGGGATCATCTTCGGCCTCTCGATCGACTACGCGGTCTTCCTGCTGACGCGGATGCGGGAGGCGCGCGAGACCGGGGCCAGCAACGAGGAAGCGATCGCCTTCGGCCTCGAGAAGACCGCGCGGGTCATCACCGGCGCCGCCGCGATCATGGTCGCGGTATTCATCGCTTTCGCAGGCGCGCCGATCGCGACCGTCAGCCAACTCGGCACCGGCCTCGTCGTCGCCGTCGTGCTCGACGCGACCGTTGTGCGGATTGTCCTGCTGCCGGCGCTGATGCTTCTGATCGGCGAGCGGGTCTGGTGGCTGCCGCGCCCGCTCGAGCGGGTTTTGCCGAAGATCGGTCTTCACGCGGCTTAGCCGTGTTCAACTAGCGACAGGGAAAACGGGAGGAGTGAGATGAGGGGTATGAGCAGAGTGAGAATCAAGACGATGGGGTGTGCACTGCTGGCGTTTTGCCTGCTGGCGTCGGCTGCCTTCGCCGCCGAACCGAACGAAGAACGCGACGAATACGTGGCCAGGGCCGAGCCGATCTGCAAGACCAACGTGCTCGCCAACAAACGGATCTTCAAAGGCGCGAAGGACGAGGTGAAGAAGGGCGAACTGAAGAAGGCTTCGAGGCACTTCACCCGCGCCGCGACGGCGTTCGCCAAGACGATCAAACAGCTGACCGCGATCCCGCAGCCGCCCGCCGACAGCGCCAGGCTGGCCAAGTGGATCGGATTGCTGAAGAAGGAGAACGTGCTGATCGAAAAGATCGGCCGCGCCCTCGCCGCCGAAAACAAGCACCTGGCCGAATCGATCTCGGTCCAGCTCAACAGCAACTCCAACAAGGCCAACAACTCGGTGCTCTCGTTCGGCTTCGACTACTGCCGGCTTGAACAGTCGCGATTCGGCTGACCTTGAAGCCTTGGAAGCTGCTGATCTTGGCCACCGGCCTCTGCCTGCTCGCGATCGCCGGGCAGGCGGGGGCCGTCTCGAAGGTGGATGACGGCGTGCTCATCACCTTCGACGGCCACATGAGCCCGAAGCGGCTGCCACGGCATACCGCCGCGCCGGTTGCGGTGACGGTAGGCGGAGACATCAAGAGCTCCTCCGGTAACAGCGAACAGGTGCCGCAGCTACGGAAGATCAAGGTCGAGATCAATCGCGGCGGCCGGCTCTTCGATCGCGGCCTTCCGGTCTGCAACGTGGCGGAAATACAGCCCTCTACCCAGGCGGCCGCACGTCGCATCTGCGGCGGAGCGATCGTCGGCAGCGGCCACGTGACCGTGCAGGTCCACCTCTCACCGCAGCCGCCGTTCATCGTGCGGGCGAAGCTGCTCGCCTTCAACGGTCCGCGCCGGAACGGGGTCAAGCGAATCTTCGCCCAGGCATATGCCCGCACTCCACCTGGCGCTTTCGTCCTCACCTTCACAGTCACCAAAGAGAAAGGCGGGGAATACGGCACGGTGCTGAGCACCACCCTGCCCCCCGAAACCACCAACTGGGCCTATCTGAAGCACTTCGACATGACGCTGCACCGCGTCTACGAATACCGCGGTCGCACCCGCTCTTACGTTTCGGCGGCCTGTCCCGCTCCGAGTGGGTTCTTCCGAGCTCCCTACTCGTTTGCGCGGGCCACGTACGGCTTCACCAACGGGCAAAAGCTGACGGTCGCCGAGTCCGGCGTCTGCCACGTCGCCCGCTAGTCAGCTACTCGTCTTTCTCGTCGAGCCATTCGAGTGCCTCTTGGGCGACGTCTGAGTCGCCTTCGAGGATCCTCGCCGCGACCTCGGACTGGTAAGAGCGGGTGCCGGCTATCCAGGCCCGGCCGAGCAGCCCCCAGGCGAGGATCGTCCGCGTTACCGAGAGGTTCAGGGCCTCCGCCGATCTTTCCATCAGCGACTGGAATTTGTCCTCGGTCGGCTTCATGTCGACCGGCCCGATCGGGGTCTTGCGCTGTGTCGCCCGGGTCAGCATCTGGGAGTGGCCGGCTCGCACTCCCGAGTACCAGGCCTCGGAGAGGTAGGTCTCCAGCTCGGCGATCTCGCCCCCGCGCAGCCCAAGGGACTCCCCGGCCTCCGCAAGCAGGGGTCTCAACTCGACCTCCTCAGCGGTGAGGAAGTGGGCGTTTATGTCAGAGCCATCGAAGGCTGACACCTGACCAGAGTAGCCAGAATAAAATACTCGAATGGTTTCCAGCGGTTGTGAGCGCTAGAGACCAGCGGGATGGCGCGCGACGAAGCGCCGCGGGTCCGCCCTCGCCATCTTCCAGCGCGGGCCGCTTTCACCGGGGACGTCGCCGCGCGTGTCGAAGCGCAATCCGGCGACGACCATGAAGACGTGCTCGGCATTCGCGTAGACGGTGATCCAGCGGCCTGGGCCGCCCTCCCCCCAGTAGGCGAGCTGGCCCGAGACCATGGTCGTCTCAAGTAGGCCAGCGCCGTGCAGCGCGTAGCCGACGGCTCCGGAGCAGTCGTACCCCTTGCTGAGGAAGCTGATGTGGCCGCCTCCCCAGACGTAGGGCGTGGCGTTGATCTGGTTGGCCGCGGCGATCACCCGCTTGACCGCCGCCGGGGCGCCGGGGGGTGCGACGGCGCGGCCGTCAACCAACTCGGCACCGCAGTCGCCGCTGGTTCGCGTCGCGCCTTCGGCGGTAGGCCGGCAGCCGGCGCCCCAGGGAACCTGCGCACCGGCGCTGGGCGCGCTTACAGCGACCATCGCCGCCGCGGCTGCCAGCACCAGTTGGATCTTCATCATCGGCCGGGACACGGTCGGGAAGCCTACGGCAAGAACCGCCTCACGACACAAGAAGGGCGGCCTTGCGGCCGCCCTTCCCAAGTCCTGCCTGTCCTAAGGAAACCGCTACTGACGCTTGACCTCAGCCCTTGCCGGTGCAGGTGCGGAGGATTTCCGTCGAGGCGTTCGTCAGTTCGTTCGTTTTGTAATTTTTGAACTTCGCATCCACGTGCGCCTGGAGCTTGCCGTCGGGGCATTTGGCGCTGAGGACGCTCACCTTCTTGCCTTTGTAGGTGAACTTTTTGCTGATCGTCAGGCTGAACGATTTGACCGAGCCGCTGCCGCCGGCGATCTTCGGGATCGACGCGATCGATTCGAGGCCGTAGCGGCCGTGGTGGACTTTCTTGATTTTGACCGTGGTCACGATCGCTCCGGTGACCGGTGCCTCGAAGTAGGCGTGGATGTAGAGGGTCGTGACTCCACCCGTTTCGCCGCCGTTGAAGACGAGCAGTTCACTCGGTACTTCAATCGGTTTCGATTCGGGGAATTCGACCTCGGCGACGACCTTGCCCTTTCCGACGATCGCATTCGGGCAGGCTTCTTTGGCGTGCTTGGAGTCCTGCGACTGCAGTTTCCCGGAGGTGCACTTCGGGTAGCCCTTGACGTTGATCGCGCCGTTTTTGTCGGTTTCGACGATCGCTTCGGTCAGCGCCGGGACATGCGTTCCGTCGGTCGAGGCGATTTTCCCGCTCGCCTTCAGGCTGATCGGCGCCAGGGTCTTCTTCGGCAGTGCGGTCGGGGTGAAGCCGCCGTCGAAGGTCAGTTTCAGATTCCCGACCTGGACCGTGCTCGGCTTGTTCGGCGTCACGGCCCCGCTGGCGATGGCCGCCGCGGTCAGCGCGATTAGGGCCCCGAGGACCATCGTCAACTTCAAGTGCTTGCGCATATCCCTATATCTCTCCTTTGCGGTCAGCCCTTCCGGGACCGATCCGTCGAAAGCTTGCGTGAATCCGTGAGACGTATCCCTCCGCGGCCAAACTACCACCCCGGCTAACTTCATAAACCCGGCAATTCATAAAAAAGAGCGCCTTAACAGGTACCCAACTCCGATCAGGAATCTCGCATCGAAAGCCGGACCCGCTCGCGCTCGCCGGCAGCCCCCTCGGTGCCGAGGAAAGGCAGCGTGATCCAGAACATCAGGTCGGGCAGGCGGCTGGGCAGGCGCGCCGCGGCGCCGTGGAGGATCTCGCTGTAGAGCAGCTCGTTTACCCCGCCGGCGAGCGAGAGGGCGGTGATGCCCGGTAGCTCGACCGTGGTCTCCGAGCGGCCGGACTCGATGAAGCCGGTGAACTGACGTAGCGCCGCGTCGCGGCGGGCCAGCGCTTTGGGCCCGGCGGCGAGGACCTCGACGATCGCGAAGCGCGCCTCGTCGGGATGCTCGGCGAGGTGCTCCAGCAGAGCCCCCAGCCCGGCCGCGATCCGCTCTGCCCAGGGGGCGCCGGGCTTTGACTCGAAGCCGTTCGCCGTGTCGCTCAGCAGGTTGCCGAGCAGGACGTCATAGGCGGCGAGAAAGCAGTCCTCCTTGCTGTCGAACAACTCGTAGAAGGTCTTGCGCGAGACGCCGGCGACGCCGATCACGTCGACCACCCGAGTCTCGGGGTAGCCGCGCTCGGAGACCACCTCGACCATCGCCTGGTGGATGCGGCTGCGCTGCGACTCGGTCACGGCCTCGCGCGGCAGGCTGTGCCGTCCGCGCGGCAGTCGCTCGGCTCGGTTGGCCGCGCGACTGGCTGCTCGTTTGGTGGGGGCCACGCCCAGACTGTAGTGCAGAGATGCCGCGTCCCAGCTCAGGACTGGGCCGTACCCAATGCTTGCGGGCGGCGTACAATCGGCCAGGGGGTCGATGGGAGGCAAGGGAACATTCGCTTTCGCGCTGGCGCTCTGCGTTCTGTCGCCGATCGCCATCGCCGGCTGCGGGGGCGACTCGCCCTCATCCGGCGCAGAGCAGCCGGGCCCGGGCGGATCAGCGACGACGGGATCCTCGGCGGACCCGAGCTCTCACCCCGGCGAACCGAGTGCCGACTTCCGCACGCCCGGTGGCGACAACAGCATCCAGACCTACGGTGGGGAAGCCGGCGCCGGTGAGCGCCGGGACGCATCCGCGGCGCTCGAGGCTTACATGACAGCCCGCGGCGACCAGGACTGGGAGGCGGCGTGCGTCGAGCTCAGCCCGGTCGCGATCGAACCGATGGAGCGGCTGCTTGGGCCCGGCTCCGGCTGTCCCGCGACCATGGCCGCGATCGCCAAGCGCCTCAGCCCCTCCACCTGGGCCGACACGATGACCGGACCGATCGCCGCGCTGCGCCGCGAAGGCGATCAAGGCTTCGCCCTCTACCACGGCAGTGGCGGCACCGACTACTTCATCCAGATGAGCGGCGAGGGCGGCGAATGGAAGGTTGCCGCGCTGGAACCGACCGCGTTCCCCTGAGTGGCGGCTAGGCGCCCATGCGGATCGTCTGGGCGCGATCCGGGCCGACGCCGACGAGGCGGATCGGGACGCCGACGAACTCGGAGATGTAGGTGAGGTAGTCGCGCGCCGCCTGCGGCAGGTCGTCCTCCTCGCGGCAATCGCCGATCTCCTCGTCGAAGCCGGGCAGCTCCTCATACTCGGGTGTGGCCGAGTGCAGGATCGACTGGTGGTAGGGGAAGCTGTCGAGGACGGCGCCCTCCTTGGAGCGGTAGCGGACGGCGACCCGCAGCGGGCCGATGCCGCTCAGCACGTCGAGCTTGGTGATCGCCAGCGAGTCCATCCGGTTGAGGCGCACCGCGTAGCGCAGCGCGATCAGGTCCATCCAGCCGCAGCGGCGGCGGCGGCCGGTCGTGGTGCCGAACTCGTGGCCGCGCTCGACCATCCGCTCGCCGACCTCGTCCTCCAGCTCGGTCGGGAAGGGCCCGGCGCCGACCCGGGTCGCGTAGGCCTTGGCGATGCCCCAGACCTCGGTGATGTCGGTCGGCCCGACCCCGGCGCCGACCGTCGCCGCGCCGGCGATCGGGTTGGAGGAGGTGACGAAGGGATAGGTGCCGTGGTCGAGGTCGAGCAGCGCCGCCTGGGCGCCCTCGAAGATCACCGTCTGACCGCTGTCGAGGGCGTCCCAGCAGAGCTTCGCGGTGTCGGCGATGTGGGGCTCGAGGCGGTGGCCGTAGTTGATGTGCTCCTCGACCATCGTGTGCAGGTCCAGGCGCGGGTCCGGGCCGCCGGCTGTCGAGCCCTCCGGCGCCGCTTTGGCCTCCTCGCCGGCTTCCTTGCGCTCCTTGCGCCGCTGCACCGAGAGCTCGCGCAGCGCCTGCTGCTTGGGCTCCAGCGCGGCGCGGATCTTGGTCCGCAGAATCTTCTCGTCGAGCAGGTCTTGGACCCGGATCCCGAGCCGCAGGGCCTTGTCGGCGTAGGCCGGGCCGATCCCGCGCCGGGTCGTGCCGATCGAGTTCTTCCCCAGTTTCGTCTCGCCCGCCTGGTCGAGCAGCACGTGGTAGGGCATGATCAGGTGCGCGTTGGCGGAGAGGCGCAGGTTGCCGACGCTGACCCCGGCCCGTTTCAGCCCGTCGATCTCGCCCAGCAGCACCCGCGGGTCGACGACGACGCCGTTGCCGATCACGCAGGCCTTCTCGGAGTGGAGGATGCCTGAGGGGATCAGGTGGAACTTGAACTCCTGGCCGTCGCGGACGATCGTGTGGCCGGCGTTGTTGCCGCCTTGGAAGCGGACGATCGTGGTTGCCCGCTCGGCGAGGAGATCGGTGATCTTCCCCTTGCCCTCATCGCCCCACTGGGCTCCGACTATGACTACACCTGGCATCAGCGGGGGATTGTGACGACCGCGACCGCCGAGCGCGCAGCGACCGCGCGGCTAGGCGGCCTTGTTGTACTTGCCGTAGCGGCGGTCGTCGCCGTAGATCTCGACCTCGTCGCAGATCTGGGTCAGCCGCGAGACCGTGCGGGCGCCGATCTGCTCCTCCAGCTCCATGTGCCCGAGGTTGGTCGTGATCAGCACCGAGCGCTGCGTCTCGTAGCGCTCGTTGACCAGGGCGTAGAGCTGCTCCAGAACCCAGTCGGAGCGTTTCTCGGCGCCGAGGTCGTCGATGTGGAGCAGGTCGACGGAGGTCAGGCGCTCGAAGAAGGAGAGATAGGAGTCGCCGCCCGGCTCGGAGTCATAGGTCCGCCGGATCCGCGCCAGCAGTTTCGGCAGCGAGTAGATCGCGACGGTCTTGCCGGCTTCCAGCGCCGCCTTGGAGATGAGCATCGCCAGCGTCGTCTTGCCGGTGCCGGTGTCGCCGAAGAGCCAGAGGCCACGGCCCTCCTGCAACCGCCCCTCGAGGTCGTCGACGAAGCCGCGCACCTCGGCCACCGCCGCCTTCGTCTGCAGGTCCCGTGCCATGTCGGAGACCGGTGGACGGTCGAAGGAGACGCCGCGGTAGCGCGGCGGGATCACCGAGGAGATGCCGCGGCTGCGGCCCCGGTTGAGCCGCTCGGCCCGGCACTCGCAGGCGCGGGCGACGTCTTCGGGCCCGAGGATCCAGCCGGAGCCGTCGCAGACCCCGAGCGGACAGGGGCCGGCGCTGCGGAACGGTTCGCTGCGGGCGATCGCCGGCATCAGAAGTCAGGCCCCGCGGCGGCTGCGTCGACGTACGGCCCCTCGTCGACCGGCTGCTCGATCGGCGCTTCCTGGCCGGAGTGGTCGGCGAATTTGGGGAAGCGATCGAGGAAGACCAGCTTCCTGGTCCCGATCGGGCCGTTCCTGTGCTTGGCGATGATCAGGTCGGCAAGGCCGTCGGGCTCCTCGTCGGGGTCGCGGTAGTAGTCCTCGCGGAAGAGGAAGGCGACGACATCGGCATCCTGCTCGATCTGGCCCGACTCACGCAGGTCCGAGAGCTGCGGCTTCGGCGGCGTCCGCTGCTCGGGCGCACGCGAGAGCTGGGAGATCGCCACCACCGGCACCTCGAGCTCGCGGGCGAGGATCTTCAGCCCACGGCTGATCTGGCCGACCTGCTCAACCCGGTTGGCGCGGTGGTCGTCGGAGCGCATCAGCTGCATGTAGTCGAGGATGATCAGGCCGAGCCCGCCGCGGTCCTGTTCCTGGGCGTGCAGGCGCCGCGCCTTGGCCCGCAGGTCGAGGATGCCGAGGTCGGAGGAGTCGTCGAACCAAAGCGGCGCTTCCTCGAGTTCGTTGCAGGCCCGCACCACCTTCGGCCAGTCGCGCGGGGAGACCTGGCCCTTGCGCAGCTTGTCGCCGGAGATCCGCGCCCGGCAGGCGATGAAGCGCTGGGCGAGCTCGACCTCCGACATCTCGAGCGAGAAGAAGGCGACCGGCATGTCTTTCTTCACGGCGACGTTTTCGGCGATGTTGGCGACCAGGGCGCTCTTGCCCATCGCCGGGCGGGCCGCGACGATGATCAGGTTGCCCGGTTGGAAGCCGCCGGTGATCGCGTCGATGTCGCGGAACCCGGACGGGGTGCCGGTCATCTCGATCTCGCCGGTCGAGAGCTTCTCCAGCCGGTCGATCTCGTCGTGGAGGATGTCGCCGAGGATGCGGAAGTCCGAGGCCTGCTCTTTGTGAGCTACTTCGAAAAGCAGCTTCTCGGCCCGCTCGGAGAGTTCGCGCGGCTCACCGTCGCGCTCGTTGACCCACCCCTGGATCTCCTGCCCGGCACCGAGCAGCCGCCGCAGCAGCGAGTTCTGCTGGACGATCTCCGCATAGTGCTTGGCGTTGCCGGCCGCCGGGACTTTTGCCGCCAGCTCGGAGACGTAGTGCTTCCCGCCCGCCTGGTCGATCATGTTGCGCTGCGTCAGCGCCTCGCTGACACTGAGCTCGTCGACCGGCTTGGAGTCGGCGTAGAGGTCATGGGCGCATTCGAAGATCGCCCGGTGGCGGTCGAGGTAGAAATCTGCCGCGTTCAGCTTCACCTCGTCGATCACCCGCGTCAGCGCCGGCTCAGCGACCAGCATCGCCCCCAGAACGGACTCCTCCGCCTCGATGTTCTGCGGCGGTACGTGGGTGGTTGGCGGTTGCGGCATCTGGGTCTAGTTAAGGCGTCCCATCGGCGGCACCGGGGGGGCCGTGCGAGGTTCTCAAGCAAACCAGAGCCGAGGCGCCGGCAAGGCACTCATCTGAGCATCTGCCGCGAAAAGAAATTTACGATCAGGTCACAGAGTTGCGGCGGTTCCGGAGGAGAGACGTTCGCCGGCCGGGGGGATCAGGCCCTCTTCCTCCTGGCGGCGCTCGCCGCGGCGGAGCATTCGCTGGGTGAGGATGGCGATGCTGAGGATCGCGGTGGCGCCGAGGCTGAGCTGGACGCTGAGCAGGCCCTCGCGGGTCCAGTAGACGTCGCGCAGGTCGAGCAGCAGGGCGGCCTCGTCGAAGGTCAGGCCGATGCCGACTCCCATCGGCAGCGCCAGGCGCTGCTCGAGCTCGTCGTCGTCGGTCAGCAGGGCGACGGTGCCGGAGGTGAAGGCGATCAGGATTCCCGGCACGAAGTGGTGGATGTGGCGGCCGCCGACGTGGACGTTGCGGAAGGGGCCGCGGCGGTCGCGGATCCCCCAGGTCGAGAGGCGGACCAGGGCGAAGGAGCCGAGGAAGCCGGCCAGCAGGTTGAAGAGGACGGTTTCGCTCCGCGGCGCCGCCGCGTAGCCGCGCACCGCGACCCCGACCGTGTCGGCCGCGGCCGCCGGCGCCGCCTCGATCAGTACCTCCGGGTTGCGCCCGTCCCGCTCCACCGACCGCCGCCGCAACGAACGCCCGAACTGATCGACAAGCACGGATCCGGCGCCGACCAGCGCTACGGCAGCCAATCCGACCGTAGCTCTCTCCGCCCGAGCCCACCCAAACCGAGTCCTTGCCTTGGCCCTACGCCCGATCCTGGTCGAAAGTGTCCGAGTCCCCGCCATCCACTGAGCCTACCCTCGCCTCGGCCGGTACCCATCCCGCCAAGCCGAACTACGCACCGGCCGGTTGGCCCGGGGGAAGGTGCCGAGAACGTACACCTCGCCCGCAGGCGCCTTCCCCCGGGCTAGCCAGCCCGATCGGGTGAGGCGCTACTTCTCCTCGGAGATGATCGTCTTGACCGCGGCAACGGTGCCGTCGGCAAGCTCGATCTCGACCATGAAGGTGCCCAGTTCGCGAAGCGGCTGGTCGAGGCGCACTTTGCGTTTGTCGATGCGAAGGTCGCGGGCGTCGCGCAGGGCGTCGGTGATCTCCTTGGCGCCGACCGAGCCGAACAGCTTGCCGTCCTCGCCGGCGCGCTGATGGATCGTGATCACGGTCTTGGAGAGCAGGCCGGCCGCCTGGGTTTCGCGTTCGACGCGGAGTTTCTCCGCCCGTTCGGCCTCCTGGCGGCGGCGCTGGGCCTCCTCGAGGGCACCCGCGGTCGCCGGCTGGGCGAGCTTGCGGGGGATCAGGTAGTTGCGCAGGTAGCCGGGGGAGACGTCGATCGCCTGGCCGCGTTCGCCGAGGGACTCGACGTCCTGGAGCAGGATGGCCTGGGTCATCAGCGCTCTCCGACGTAGGGAAGCAGGGCGATCTCGCGCGCCCGCTTCACCGCCACCGAGAGCTGACGCTGGTGGGCGCGGGAAAGTCCGGTGACCCGACGGCCGCGGGTCTTCCCCTTATCGGAGAGGAAGCGACGCAGCAGATTGAGGTCCTTGTAGTCAACGACCTCGGCGTTTACCCGAGTGTACTTGCGCGGGCGGGCGCGATCTGCGCCACGGCGTCCGCGCCGATTGTCGGATGAAGAAGTCTCTCTAGCTCGTGCCATTCGGCGCGGGATGCTACAGGGCGCCACCAGGCGCCGTCATGCGGTGTCCTCGGTCGGCCGGATAGCGCTGCTATTCCGGCCTCCCTGCGTCCTTGCCTGACGGCCCCTGGAGGCGTCCTGGCTTTAAAAGGGGATGTCGTCTTCGCTGCCGCCGCCTCCACCTGCGGGGGCGCTTTCGAAGTCGGAGTGGTCGGCTGGCACGTCACTCCGGGGAGGCGTGAAGCCGCCGCCGTTTCCGTTGCCGCCCCCACCACCGCCGCCCCCGGCGCCGTCGCGGGAGCCGAGGAACTGGACCGTGTTGGCGACGACCTGCACCGCCTGCCGTTTGCCGCTGCCGTCTTTGGCCTCCCACTCGCGCCAGTCGAGGCGCCCTTCGACGGCCACCGGGCGGCCCTTGGCGAGGTAGTTGGCGCAGTTCTCGCCCTGCGCGCCCCAGACGACGACGTCGAAGTAGTTGGCCTTGTCGACCCATTCCCCGCTCTGACCGTCTTTGCGGCGGCTGTTGACGGCGACGCGAAGCTCGCAGATCGCCGTTCCACCCCCGGTGTGCCGCAGCTCGGGATCCCGCGTCAGGTTCCCGGTGATGACCACCACATTCACGTTCGAAGCTGCCAAGGCACTCACTCCCTTTGAAGTTGCTTGCTGAACTCCAGTCTAAGAGCGGCGGCGGCGCGACTTCGCCCCCTTGCCGGGGGCATTCCCGCAAAGAGCGGGGCCGGAGGGCCGCTACTCGTCGGAGTCGTCGTGGGAGTCGCCGCGATCGTCGCGGGCTCCGTGGGCGCTGCGCTCGCGCGGCCCGGGGGCGACGGCGGTCGCAGGCGGGACGATCACAGGGGCACTGGGATCGACTTTGAAGATCCGGAAGCGGAGCACGCCGTCGGCGATCTTCAGGTTGTGGTCGAGCGAGTCGAGCAACTCGGTCGGGGCCTCGAAACGCATCCAGCGGTAGTCCGCCTCGGTGCGCTTGTTGATTTCGTAGGCCATCTTGCGCAGGCCCCAGCTGTTCTCGTGTTTGAGGCTGCCTGCCGCCTCGATCTGGCCGCGGGCGTCCTGCGCCAAGCCGTCCCGGGCGGGGGCGTCAAGTTGGGGGTCCAGCATCAGGACCAGCTCGTATTCGCGTGGGGCTGCCAAAACGGCGAGGGACTATAGCGGTGGAATTCGCGCGGGACGCTGCGGTCAGTGCGGCGCGAACTCCACCGATCCGTCATTCGGCGATTCGGGTGCCGCCGCCGCCGGGGTTTCAGCGGCGGCTGGGGGTGCCGGCGAGGGGGGAGGTACCGTCGTCTGAACCGGCGCCGCGGTCACGGGCTCGGGCGCCGGTTTCGGTGCCCGCGGCTGCGCCGGGCGCCGATGTGGAGTGGAGCCGATGACGGCGGTTCCCGCCGGCCCACCGCGGCGCTGCGCCGCAACCGCGACAGGCTCGCGCCGCAGCGGCCGACCCGTGGTTCCTTTTCCACGCTCCTCGTGCCTTTCGAACCGCGGAACGGGTTGCGGTCGCGGCAGGCCGACGTCGGCGGCCAGCGGTGGCGGCTGGGGGGCGCGCAGCAGCTCTGGCAGGGCCTGGAGCAGCGCCAGCGCCGCCACGGCGATCGCCGTGACTTTGCCCAGCGCTGCCCAGCGGATCCGAATCCCGGTCACCCCGGCCCAAGGGCCGGGCCGCGGGGGATTCGCCCCCTAGCTGGAGACCGAGTTGCGCAGCGCCTCGATGTCGCGCAGCTGGTCGTCGACCCAGTCGCCGGGGTTGCGCGAGTAGATGATCTCCTTCAGCCCGTCGGACCAGCGTTGGCGCTCCGCGGGCGGCATCGTCAGGGCCCGGTAGATCGCGTCGGCCTGCTCCTGGATGTCGAACGGGTTGACCGAGATGACGAAGTCCCAGAGCTCCTCGTGGGAGCCCGTGTTCTCGGAGAGCATCAGCACCCCCGCCCTGGTGTTGACGGCCGGCGCCTCCTTGGCGACCAGGTTCATGCCGTCGAAGATCGAGTTGACCATCAGCAGGTCGAAGTGCTTGTAGCGGGCGACCGCCTCGGGGAAGTTCTCGTAGATCTTCAGGTCGATCGGCATCCAGTCGGTGGTCCCGTGGCGGTGGTTGACGACCGCGACCAGGGCCTCGATCCGCTCCAGGTACTCGGCGTACTCGGGCACGTCCTGGCGCGAGGGCTGCAGGTGGGCGATGAAGGTCACCTCTTCGCGGAACTCCGGGTGCTGGGTGAGGAAG
>OUNO010003117.1_pt2 | contig 33862 bp, 38 predicted proteins | sample 1779811 | NCBI WGS metagenome assembly OUNO01 (sample SAMEA3914804, study PRJEB12502) | metagenome | biome: forest; material: soil | place: Canada | collected 2010-06-25 | depth 0.3 m
GGCGGTGCCCTGGTCGGCGGCCCGGGCCGCGACGACGCCTCCTTCGCCGAGACCCAGGCGCATCCCGGCCTGCTCTACGTCTCCTTCATCGCCCACGCGGCCTGGATCGACGCGATCCCCGGCTGCCGCAGGGTCCACCTCTCCTCGACCGACGAGGATATGGAGGGCTCCTTCGACAACGACGTCCTGATCGGCGACGCCGGCCCCAACAGCATGCTCGGCCAGCCCGGCGAAGACGAGTTCTTCGGCAACGGCGGCGACGACGTGATCGACGCCCGCGACGGCGTCCGCGACAAGTCGATCCAGTGCGGCCGCGGCCACCCGGCGATCAAGAGGGCGAAAGGCAAAGGGGTGACGCCGGCAACCGGCCAGCCCACCGGCCGCGCCCTGACCGACGCCTTCGACCCACCTCCGTTCAACTGCGCGATCGTCAAACACGGCACCCCCGTCCCCGGCCTCAACGGCTGACCCAGCCGCCGCGCGAGGGCTCAAGCCATGATCTGAGCCTCAGCCGGGGGGAGATTCGGGAGCGCGTCTGTCCTTTGTAGCCCTGTGGGCGACAAAGGACAGACGGAGGAAGGTCGTCACGCCCCGCTGCGGGCGCTGGGAACGCGACAGCACGGTGTTGTCTCGACGCGGCAGCTTGGGGCGCTTGGCTACACGAGGAGTTCGGCGGCGAAGGCCGAGAAGGCGGGGCGCTTGCGACGGATACACCGTGGCGTCTACGCCGTGGGACATGAGCAGCTGGCTTGGGAGGGGCGATGTATGGCCGCGGTGTTGGCCGCTCGTCCCGCTGTCGCCAGCCATCTCTCCGCAGGGTGGATTTGGGGTCTTCTGCGCACCCGGCCGGGCTCGATTCATGTGACGACGCCGACCTCACGGCGGGCGAAACGGCCCTTTGTCGTTCACACCGCGCCGCTCGCTGGACAGGACATGGCCCTACCGATGGCAATCCCAACGACCTCCCTCGCCCGCACGTACCTTGATCTGGCGGCGATGTTCTCCGATGTCCGCCTCGAACGCGCCTTGGAGCGGGGTGAAGAGCTAGGTCGCCTCGACCTCGGTGCCATCGACGACGTACTCGGCCGGGCCGGTGGACATCCGGGAGCGGGGCCACTGCGGCGGGCGCTGGAGATCTACCGGCCAGAGCTCGCCTTTACCCGCTCACGGTTGGAGCGGCGCTTCCTTGCTGAGGTACGGAAGGCGGGGCTACCGACGCCGGCGATGAACTTCAGCGTCGGGGGCTTTGAGCTGGACGCCTACTGGGAGGCGGAGCGGTTTGCGGTTGAACTCGACGTCTACGAGACCCACGGGACGCGCGCCGCCTTCGAGCGCGATCGGCTGCGCCAGGACGATCTGATGCTGATCGGCGTCGAGTTGATCCGGGTCACCGGCCCGCGTCTGAAGCGGGAACCAAAAGCCACGATCGAGCGTGTCTCCTCCCACCTGGAGCGGCGGCGGCGGGAACGGGCCGGACGCCAGTCCGCTTGAACTAGGCTTGCTCCGTGGCCCCCAAGACCGCAACGGGAGATGAGGCTGCGGCGATCGCCGCGGCGGTGGCGCGGTTCGAGGCAGAGGTTGGCGCCGCCCCCGGGGACGCCCCGGCGGCGGTGAGCCCCTGGCAGCGCGCGGCGCTGTTGGAAGGGGTGGGCGCTAAGGAGGCGGTCCAGGAGTCGAAAGGAAAGGGATCGACATGGCTGTCGTAAAAATCATCGAGTTGGTCGGGAGTTCCAAGACCTCGACCGACGACGCTGCGAAACAGGCACTGAACCAAGCGGAGGGCTCGCTGCGCAACATCCGAGCCGTCGACATCGTCTCGACCGGGATCCGCGGCGAGAACCTCGACGAGTACCGGGCCCACGTGCGGGTCGCCTTCCTGATCGAGGGGACGGAGATCGACTGATGACGGAGGCGGGGAACGAGGTCTCGCGCGACGAGGCCCAGAAATTGATCGAGGACGGCGCCCAGGTGATCGACGTGCGCACCGACCACGAGTGGGACGTGGGCCGGATCGCCGGCGCCACCCACCTGCCGCTGGACGAGTTGGCCCAGCGCGCCGGTGAGATCGACAAGGAGCGTCCGGTCCTCCTCTACTGCCGTGGCGGCAACCGCTCGACGATGGCCGCCACGGCTCTCGCCGAGGCCGGCTACGACGCCGCGAAGCTGAGCGAGGGGATCGTCGGCTGGGCCGAGGCGGGCCTGCCGATCGACCCGGACGACGGTTACGTGGCCGAGTCCGGAGAAGCCGCGGCCATCCTCCAGGCACGAAAAAAGGCTGCTCAGGACTAAATACCTGAATCCCTGTCGGGTTTTGCTATTTTTCACCGATGGACGTTGTCGTAGCGGAGAACAAGGAGCAGCGGGGCAAGGGCCGTCTCGGCACGCTCGAGAACCCGGAGGCGTACGAGAACGTGCCCGGCAACGTGATCCCGATCATCGAGCGCGAGTTCGACGACTTCGACAACGAAGCTGAGGAGTTCCTCGCCGAGCGGATGCCGGAAAACGAGTTCATCGGCTTCCGGCTCAAACAGGGCGTCTACGGCCAGCGCCAGCCCGACGTGCAGATGGTCCGGGTCAAGCTGCCCTTCGGCGGCGTCACCCCGGAGCAGATGGACGCCTTCGCCGACGTCGTCGAGAAGTACGCGCCGCTCGACAAAGGCCACATCACGACCCGCCAGAACATCCAGATCCACCACGTGCCGCTGCGCGACATGGAGGCGTTGATCCGCGAAATCTCCGCCGTCGGCCTCTCCTCCCGCGAGGGTTGCGGCAACACGGTCCGCAACGTCACCGGCGACCCCTGGGCCGGGGTGGCGCCGGACGAGATCTTCGATCCGACCGCCTACGCCGGCGCCTACGTCCGCTACTTCGTCCGTCACCCGACGACGCAGCTGATGCCGCGCAAGATCAAGACCGCCTTCAGCGGCTCCGACGAGGACCGCGCGATCACCGGCATCCACGACATCGCCTTCATCTCCCGCGAAAGGGACGGGGTCAAGGGCTTCGAGGTCCGGGTCGGCGGCGGCACCTCGATCATGGCTCGCGTCGCGCCGACCGTCTACGACTTCGTCGAGGCCGACAACGGCGACTACATCAAGGTCGCCGAGGCCGTCTTCCGCATCTTCGACCGCCAGGACTGGCTGCGGGTCAACCGCGCCCGGGCCCGAATCAAGGTCCTCGTCGACAAGATCGGCATCGAGGCCTTCCGCGAGCTGGTCGACGAGGAGCTCGAGGGCGACTGGGTCGAGGAGCGCGACTTCAACGTCGATCGCATGCGCTTCGACATCGATGAGGAGGCAACCGCCCCGCCGGTGCCGCCGCAGGCCGCCTCGCCGAACGGCGACCGGACCGAGTTCGAGCGCTTCCTCGCCGGCAACGTCGAGGCGCAGCGTCAGGAGGGCTTCTCGGCCGTCGAGGTGAAGATCACCCGCGGCGACCTGACCCCGGAGCAGTTCCGCGGCCTCGGCCAGATCATGCGCGAGTTCACCGGCGGCCACGCCCGCAGCACCGTGCAGCAGAACTTCGTCCTCCGTTGGGTCCGCGACGAGTCGCTCTACGACGTCTGGCAGCGGCTGACCGAGCTCGGCCTCGGCGAGGCCGGCGCCCGCGAGATCACCGACGTCGTCAGCTGCCCCGGCACCGACAGCTGCAAACTCGGCATCACCAGCTCGATGGGCCTGAACAAGGCGATCAAGGAGCGGGTCGACTCGATGCAGATCGAGGACGAGCTGACGAAACGGATCCACATCAAAATGAGCGGCTGCCCGAACGGCTGCAGCCAGCACCACATCTCCAACATCGGCTTCTATGGCGCCTCGCTGAAACTCGGCGATCGCCAGATGCCCGCCTACATCCCGCACATCGGCGGCAACTTCGAGAACGGCGAAGTGATCTTCGGCAAGCGGCTGAAATCACGGCTGCCGGCGAAACGCGCCCCGGAGGCTGTAGAGCGCTGGATCCGCCTGTATGAGGCGCAGCGCAACGACGGCGAGGAGTTCAACGCCTTCGCCGAGCGGACCGGCGCCGAGACCTTCGAAGCTGAGGTCAAGGACCTCACCCTGCCGGCCGAGTTCAGCCTCGAGACGATGCAGCAGTTCATCGACTGGAACCGCTCCAGCCCGTACAAGGTCGAGCGCGGCGAGGGGGAGTGCGCGATCTGATGAAGCCGCCGCCGATCACCCTTTCGGGCACCGTCCCCACAGTTACCGACCACGAGACGATCGCGGCCGAGCTCGAGGACCGCTCCGCGCAGGAGGCGCTGGAGTGGATGTTCGAGCACTTCGGCTCCGATCACTACATCGCCTGCTCGTTCCAGAAAACGAGCTCGGTCACGGCCCACATGGCGAGCGTGATCAACCCCGAGGCGCGCTTCTTCTACCTCGACACCGACGTCCTCTTCCCGGAGACCTACGAGACCCGCGACCGGCTCGCCGACGCGCTCGGGATCGAGTTCGACCGCTTCCACAACCTGACGCTCGCCGAGCAGGCCGCCGAGTACGGCGACGAGCTCTGGAAGAGCAACCCCGATGCCTGCTGTGGCCTGCGCAAGATCGAGCCGATGCGACGGGCGCTTTCTTCCGTAGACTGCTGGGTCGCCGGCGTTCGCCGCGGAGATTCCAGCACTCGTGCGAAGACGCCGAAGCTCGGTTGGGACAAGAAATTCAACCTCTGGAAGCTGAATCCGCTCGCGGACTGGTCCGAGGCGGACGTCTGGAACTACATCAGTGAGCACCACCTCCCATATAACCCCCTCCATGATCGCGGCTACCCCTCGATTGGCTGCACCCACTGCACGCAGCCAGTCGGCCCCGGTGGCTCGCCTCGCGACGGGCGCTGGGCCGGCGTCGCCAAGACCGAGTGCGGGATCAACTAGCGCGGCGGGCTCGATCCGCCGCCACGACGGCGACCACGCGGTTGCCGCCCAGGGCCGATAGCCAGCCGCGAATGAAGAGTCATCGGTGATGGAGGAGACGACTTCAGTGCGCCAGGCCGCCGTCGAGCTGTCCGATCTCGACACGCTCGAAGCCGAGTCGATCCACATCATCCGCGAAGTCGTCGCCGAGTTCGAGCACCCGGTGATGCTCTTCTCCGGCGGCAAGGACTCGGTCCTGATGCTGCACCTGGCCCGCAAGGCGTTCCGCCCGGCCCCGGTGCCGTTCCCGATCATGCACGTCGACACCGGGCACAACTTCCCCGAGGTGATCGAGTTCCGCGATCGCACCGTCGCCGAGCTCGGCCTACGGCTCGAGGTCGCCTCGGTCCAGGAGCGGATCGACTCGGGCCGGATCAAGGTCGAGCACCCGTTGGAAAGCCGCAACCGCCACCAGACCGTCGCCCTGCTCGAGGGCATCCAGGAAGGCAGCTTCGACGCCGTCTTCGGCGGCGGCCGCCGCGACGAGGACAAGGCCCGCGCCAAGGAGCGCGTGCTCTCCTTCCGCGACCGCTTCGGCCAGTGGGACCCGAAGAACCAGCGGCCCGAGCTCTGGCGCCTCTACAACGGCCGCCACCGCAAGGGCGAGCACATCCGCGTCTTCCCGATCTCCGACTGGACCGAGCTCGACGTCTGGCGCTACCTCGCCCGCGAGCAGGTCGACCTGCCGCAGATCTACTTCGCCCACGAGCGCGAGGTGGTCGAGGTCGAGGGCCTGCTGATGGCCGTCAATGAGTTCTTCCCGCTGCCGGAGGGGATGGAGACGAGCCGTGAGATGGTCCGCTACCGGACCGTCGGCGACGCGACCAGCACCGGCGCCGTCCACTCGACCGCGACCGACTACGAGGCGGTGATCGCCGAGACCGCGATCTCGCGAATCACCGAGCGCGGCGCGACCCGTGGCGACGACCGCTTCTCCGAAGCGGCGATGGAGGATCGCAAGAAGGAGGGCTACTTCTAATGAGCGGCCTGCTGCGGATCGCCACGGCCGGCTCGGTCGACGACGGCAAGTCGACCTTGATCGGGCGGCTCCTGCACGACACCAAATCGATCTTCGAAGACCAGATGGCCTCGATCGAGCGCACCTCCGAGAAGCGCGGCGACGAACACACCGACCTGGCGCTGCTGACCGACGGCCTGCGGGCCGAGCGCGAGCAGGGGATCACGATCGACGTCGCCCATCGCTACTTCGCGACGCCGCGGCGAAAGTTCGTCATCGCCGACACCCCCGGCCACATCCAGTACACGCGCAACATGGTCACCGGCGCCTCGACCGCGAACCTGGCGCTGCTGCTGGTCGATGCCCGCAAAGGCGTGCTCGAACAGACCCGCCGCCACGCCCTGCTGGCCTCGCTGCTGCGGGTCCCGCACCTGATCCTCTGCGTGAACAAAATGGACCTGGTCGACTACGACCGCGGCATCTACGACGAGATCCGAGCCGAGTTCGGCGCCTTCGCCGCCAAGCTCGAGGTGACCGATCTCGGCTTCGTCCCGATCTCCGCCCTCGCCGGCGACAACGTCGTCACCCGCTCGGAGAGCATGCCCTGGTTCGACGGGCAGCCGCTGCTGGGCCAGCTGGAGGACGTCCACATCGCCTCCGACCGCAACCTCGTCGACAACCGCTTCCCGGTCCAGACGGTGATCCGCCCGCAGTCGGCCGAACACGCCGACTACCGCGGCTACGCCGGCTCGATCGTCGGCGGCATCTTCAAGCAGGGCGACGAAGTGATGGTCCTGCCCTCGCGCAAAGTCTCGAAGATCGCCCAGATCGACACGCCCAACGGCGTCGTCGAGCAGGCCTTCCCGCCGATGGCGGTGACGATGCTGCTCGACGACGAGCTCGACATCTCGCGCGGCGACATGATCTGCCGCCCGACCAACCAGCCAACCGCCAACCGCCGCTTCGAGGCGATGGTCTGCTGGTTCGACGAGACCTCGACTCTGCGGACCGGCGCCCCGTACCAGCTGAAGCACACGACGCGCTGGATCAGCGCCGAAGTCGAGGCGCTGCGCTATGAGCTCAACGTCGACACCCTGCACCGCGACCTCGAGGCGGAGACGCTCGAGGTCAACGACATCGGCCGGGTCACGATCTACGCCAACTCGCCGCTCTTCTTCGACGAGTACCGGCTCAACCGCAATACCGGCAGCTTCATCCTCGTCGACCCGGCGACCAACCTCACGGTCGGCGCCGGGATGATCATCGGCGCCGCCGGCGAGTCCTCGATCGCCGCGCCGGAGTCGATCGTCGCCGAGAACATCACCTTCCACCCCAGCAAGCTGACCCGCGAGGAGCGCTGGGAGGCGCTGGAGACGAGCGGCGCGACGGTCTGGATGACCGGCCTCTCGGGCTCGGGCAAGTCGACGATCGCGACCGCGGTCGAGCACTCGCTGGTCTCCGACGGCCACTCTGCCTACATGCTCGACGGCGACAACCTGCGCCACGGCCTCAACGCCAACCTCGGCTTCAGCGAGGAGGACCGGGCCGAGAACGTGCGCCGCGTCGGCGAGGTGGCGCGGATCCTGGCCGAGTCCGGCTCGATCGCGATCGTCTCCCTGGTCAGCCCCTACAAGGCCGAGCGCGACAAGGTCCGCGTCGCCCACGAAGAGGCCGGCATCCCCTTCTACGAGGTCTTCGTCGACACGCCGCTGGAGGAGTGCGAACGGCGCGACCCGAAGGGCCTCTACGCCAAGGCCCGGGCCGGCGAAATCACCAACCTGACCGGCGTCGGCAGCCCCTACGAGGCGCCGATCGCCCCGGAGCTGAAGACCGACGCCGAGCTCGAGGTAGCGGTCCGCCAGGTCCTGCGCCTGCTCGGCTAGCGCCCGGCGGGCTCTACTGCGCTAGGCGTTCGAGGACCTCGCGGTCCTCTTCGAGGCGGCGCTTCAGCCGCTTCTGGAAGTCTTTGTCGGCGCGCCGCGCCGCGATGTGATTGTCGATCGCTTCGCGCACGGCCTCGGACACCGGCATGTCGTCGGCCCGCGCGATCGCGGCCAACTCAGCGGCTTTGTCCTCAGGGAGGCGGAGGCTCATTGCTTTGACTGCCATCGGTAGTACCCCCATCTCGATCTGGAACTGGAATTCATATCCTCAATGGTAGCTTACTTTTTACTATATAGGTGCATAACAGTAGAGATATTTTGATAGCTTGATACCACCATGTCAGACCGTCTCCAACTGGCGGACTTCCTCCTGATCGCCGAGGCCGTCCTGGATACCCCCGCCGAGCGCCTGGCTCGCACCGTTCTTGTTCCTGGTGCGGAGTCCGCCTTGGCCGCCCCCTTCGCCAATTTCGCCGGGATCGACTTCTACAACGAGCCGGTCGAACGCGCGGCGATCTGCTGCTCGCGGATCATCCGCAATCACCCACTGCCGGACGGGAACAAGCGGGTCGGCTACGAGTGCATGCGGGAGATGCTCGAACGCGGTGGCTTTCCCTGGCCACGGCCCAGCGAGGACGCGGCGGAGATCGCTGGCAAGGTGGAGGCGCTTGCCGCTCGGGAGGTCTCCGAGCAGGAGTTCGTCGAGTGGGCGAGAGCGCGAACCAGGCTCAGCGTGGGGACCTGACGATCACGGTGCGGCCGTCGGCGAGGCGGTAGACGGTGCCGATCGCCTTGCCGCGGCCGACCACCTTCTCGCCGGGCTTCAGCTTCACCGGCTTGACCTGCTGATCTTTCTTCGCGACCACCGGGTCGGCCGCCTGCGTTTTCGCCTTGCCGGTCAGGGCTGAGGTGAGGTCGAGGGAGGAGAGGGCGGCGAGGAGGAAGGCGACCGAGAGGACGATGCCGAGGTCGAAGAGGTTGACCAGGCCGTCGAGCGGGTCGCCGGCGCGATCCTCGCGGTTGCGGGCCTTGGCGCTGACTTTCACGGCGCCACCGCCAGGTGGCTCGGCAGCGTCGGGGAGCCGTTCGGGGACGGCGCGGTGAGGGTCACGGCGACGTACTCGACGTCGGAGTAGTCCTGGGCGTAGAGGCGGTCGCGGACGAGCGAGATCGCGAAGGCGATGGCGCCGATCAGGAGGCCGGCGACGGTGACGCTGAAGGCGACACGGAGGTTGTCGCTGAGCGCGGCGACGTCGCCGTCGGCGAGCCCGGCGAGGGCGGGCGAGAGCGGGATCAGGGTGCCCATCAGGCCCAGCGCCGGTCCCATGCGGACGAGGATCCGGGTGCGCTCGAGGCGACGCAGCGAGAGGTAGTCGTACTCGGCCAGGCGCTTGGCGACGCGGGCCTCGACGTCGGGGCGGCCGAGCTGTTCGACGATCCCGGCCAGGGCCGCTTCCATCCGCTGGTTCCAGGCGTAGGTGAGCAGCGACCCGAGGGCGGCCTCGGGCATCCCCGCGGCGAGCCGGGCGCGGCAGTCATCGACCGCCTGCTCCAGGCCCAGCAGGCTGCGGCGCCGGCGGCGGCGCAGCTCGACCAGCAGGGCGCCGGCTTCGACCAGGACCACGGCCAGCGCCACCAGGGCCGCGACCAGGACCGGGACGCGCAGCGCTTCGGAGACGTCGAAGAGGATTTGCTCGATCACGCCAGGCTTCCTTTCCGCAGCCGCAGCGCGGCGAGCCCGCCGGCCTCGGTCAGGGCGCCGAGGCCGAGCAGGCCGAAGGTCCCGAGCAGCCCCCAGGCCACCGCCGGCACGCCGCCTCCGTCACCACTGCCGCCCTCGAGGTGGCCGCTGCGAGCGGCGGCCTGCGCCGGGCTGGGCGCGGCGCTGGGGGCGTTCGGGTCGAGGAGCAGGCCGGAAACCAGCTCGCCTTCATCCGTGGTTCCTTTTGCACGGCTCTCGTGCTTTTGGAACCGCGGATGGGTGGAGGAGCTGCTTTCGGCCGGGGTCGAGCCCTGTGCGGCGGTTTCGCTGCCGCTGCCACCGGTTCCGGCGCCGTCGGACGGTCCTGAGGCGGCACCGTGGTCGGGCGCCGAGGCGTCGTGGTTGTGACCGCCGCCCTTGCGGTCGGGACCGGCCGGCGGCGCCCCGACCTGGATCGTCACCACCGCCGAGGAGCCGGCCTCGTTGCCACCGCTGGTGACGCCGAGGACGACGTCGTAGCTGCCGGGCTTGGCGAAGCTGTGGCTCGCGGTCGGGCTGGCGGAAGAGTGGCCGTCGTCGAAGTACCAGGAGTAGGTGAGGCTCTCGCCGGAGCCGGCGCGGTCGACGATCGCCTCGAAGTGGACCGGGCTGCCGGGCTTGGTCCGCCGCGTCGAGGCGGTCGCCCGGACCCGCAGCGGCGAGCCCTTGCGGAGCACGACCGAGAGGCCCTGCGGGGCGGTGAAGGAGTCGCTCGCGTTGAGGTCGTCGGCGCCGGCGCTGGGGCGGAGGAAGCCGGTCCCGCCCGCGGTCGCGTAGACGACCGGTGGGCCGTCGGTGCTGAGCGCCTGATCGCGGCTGAGCAGCACGGCGCCGCCCGCCGGGCGGCCGACTTCGAGGTAGGAGAAGCCGTAGGTGTCGGCGCCGGCCGCGGCGAGGATCGCGGCGAGCGAGAAGCCGGTGACCGTCTCCGTCGTCTCGCCCACGGCGGAGCGCAGCGCGTAGCCGCGGCCGACCACGTCCTTGCTCCCGGTCAGCGCTTCCAGCGCCAGCGTCTGCTGGCTGCCACCGGGGGAGACGACGGTCACCTGGGCGACGTCGGCGCGGGCCGCCGAGGCCCATGGCGAGGCCAGCGCAGCGACCGCAACCAGGGCGGCGATCAGCCCGCGGTGGTGAAGGAGACGGTGACGCAACCGAAGTCCGTGCCGGGGGCGTAGAAGCCGGCGAAGGTCGAGGTGGCGGTGCCGGCCGGAATCGCGCCGGGCACCCGTTCGTAGGTGTAGTCGTGGCCCGAGGTGCGGATCGCCGCGGCGCGGGAGAGGTCGAGGTTGATCAGGACCTGACGCGCCGCCGCTTTGCCGCTGTCGGTGATCGAGAAGACCGCCCGCGACTTGGCGCCGGCGATCTCGATTTCCGGTTCGGCCGCGGTGAGGTCGATGGTGTGGCCGCTGTAGAAGAAGCGGACGGCGCCGGCGAAGCGCAGCAGGGCGCTGTCGTCGGCCGGGTCGCCGGGGTTGGCGCCGCTATCGAGCCAGCCGGCGGCGAAGGGGAAGTGAAAGCCGTAGCTGAGCGCCGCCGAGGTGCCCGGCAGCTGCTGCGGCGGGTCGGCGCTGGCGCCGCCGGAGACGCTGGTGCCCTCGCCGGTGCCGATGTAGCGGATGAAGGATTCGCGCACGTGCCAGTCGATCGTCGCGCCGGCGACGTCGATCGCGCCGGCCGGTTTCGTCGCCGGGGGCAGCGGCTCTTCGGGCGCCGGCCCGGCGCTGCTGGGCAGCGGGCAGCCGGTCGCCGCCTCGGCGCCGGGTTTGCTCGGCGCCGGACCGGATGCGGCCAGCCCGGAGACGTTCGCCGCGAGCGTGCCAAAGAGCCGTGGGTGCAGGCTCTCGAGCCCGAGCCGCTTGGCGATCTCGGCGCCGGCGCCGGCGCTCAGCGCCAGGCGCAGGCCACCGAGCGAGACGCTGCCGGCAAGGGGGTCGACGGCGCGGCGCCCGCCGCGCAGGATCCGGAAGAGATCGATATTGCTGCCTCCGAGCTTCGCCTTGACTCGTGAGCTCTTGCCGAGCACGAGGCTGAGGCCCGTGAGGCGCAGTGAGCGCCCGTCCGCGGCCCGCAGGCGGAGGCCGCCGCGCTGGCTGAGCAGCGTCGTGCTCTCGCCGGCGAGGCCGGCGGCGACCGGGAGGACGACCCGTCGTGGGCCGCCACTCGCGGGCTTCAGCGGGGTGACCTTGACGCCCTGGGCGCGCAGCGACTTCGCCGCCGGGCCGTCGAGCTTCAGCGTCGTCGCGCCGCTGGCCCCGAGCGCCATGGCGGGGAGGACGACGGCGACGGCGGCAATTGCCGCCGTCGCCGCGAATCCACCCAGCCGGGTGACCGTGGCAGGTGTCACCCAAGCCCCACCGAGATCGAGACCGGGTCGAGGACCTGGCCAGCTTTGTAGCTGGGGGCGAACGGAACCGCGCCGGCCGCGGTCAGAGTCGCCGGAACATTGACCCAGGAGACGGTGTCGCCCACCTGGCTGGGGACGACCCCGGCGGCGTCGAGGGTCGCGATCGTGGTGTTCGGCGCCGCGACCGCCGGGACGTCGGTGCAGCCCATCCCATTGAACGAGTCGATGTCGTAGTTGAGGTCAGCGACGATCGAGGAGCTGGCGCCGAGGCTGAGCACGATGTTGCTGAACTTGATTTCGATGATGCAGTGGCCTGGCTTGGCGAATTTGACGCTCCCTTGGGTGTTCAAGGTCAGTAGGTCGCTGGCGCCGTAGAGGCCCCTCTGGAAGCTGCCGTCGCTGGCGGGGAAGCTGAAGTAGGAGCCGGGTTTGGCGACTTCGCCGCTGGTCGTGGCGCCACCCGCGGTCGTGATCGAGCCGATCGAGCCGGGCCCCAGTTCTTTGTAGATGTATTCGCGCCAGGAGGTGAGGAAGCCCCAGGCGAGATTGCCCGAAACCACCGGACGCGCCGCGGCGTGAGTCGGGGAGGCCTGCGCCGCGAGCCAGACCGTGCCGACGCCCTTGCGAACCAGGGCGCGGTCGAGGCCGAGCTTCTGCTTCAGCGCGGTGGCGGCCTCGGCGGTCAGGCGCAGGGAGCCTTCGCTGAGGGAGATCGAGCCGGCGGCGCTGTTGACGCTGGCGCCGGCGCCGAGCTTGAAGACGGGGACCTCGCTGCCGCCGAGCTTGCCGTCGAGGCTGCCGGTCGTGAGGTTGAAGTGGATGCCGGTTAGGGCGACGGTGCGTTTGCCGTGCTTGAAGCGGAGGTTGCCGGTGCTGGTCGCCGAAGGCTGGGCGCCCGGGTCGAGCTCGCCGATCGGCAGGACAAGCTTGTTGCCCTGGCTGCCGGCGCCGGCCGCGGCGAGCAGCTTCACGCCCTGGCCGCTGAGGGTGCGGCCCTTGCCGTGGGCGGCGGTGACGATCGTCGCCTCGCCCTTGCCGACAGCGGCGCCGGCGGGGGCGGCCAGAGCGGCGCACGCCGCGGCGGCCACGGCGAGCGTGCCGAGCACGGCGCGGGCCCGGCTCCTTCTCTTCTCGTTCCAACTCATCTTCGGGTCGTCTCCTTGCTCTTCCAGCTCCGGCACCTGAGGGAATTAGGGTGCCCTAATAAATCCACAGTAACGGAATCGGAATTAGGCCGCCCCAACGCCCGCGTCGAGCCAGGCGACGTGCAGGGCGGTGCGGCCGCCGTGCTCGCTGAGGTGGGCGTCGGCGCCCCAGACCTGGGCCAGCCGCTCGGCGCTCAGCACCTCGGCGGGCGCTCCGGTGGCGACGGTGCGCCCGCCGGAGACGACGACGACGGTGTCGGCGACCGCCAGCGCCAGGGCCAGGTCATGGACCACGAGCATCACCGTCAGGCCGTCGCCGACGAGGCCGCGCAGCAGCGCCGCGACCCCGATCGTGGCGCCGAGGTCGAGCTGTGAGGTCGGCTCGTCGGCGATCAGGACCGGCGCTTCCTGGGCCAGCCCGATCGCGATCTGGACCCGCTGCAGCTCGCCGCCGGAGAGCGTCGTCAGGCCCCGCTCGGCGAAGCGACCGACCTCGGCCCGCTCGATCGCGGCGCCGATCGCGGCGCGGTCGGCGCCGGTCAGCCGGCCCAGCGCCCGCAGGTGGGAGGAACGGCCGATCGTCACCGCTTCGCGCACCGTCACCCCCGCCGGCACCGGCATCCGCTGCGGCACGAAGGCGCGCAGCCGCGAGAGCTCGCGGCCGCGGATCCCGCCCAGCGGGCGGCCCGACCAACTGACGCTGCCGCCGCTCATCGACTGCAGACCGGAGACGGCGCGGACCAGAGTCGACTTGCCGGCGCCGTTGGGGCCGACCACGGCGAGCAGCTCGCCGGCTCTGAGGCTGAGGTCGGCCCCGCGCAAGATCGACACCCCGCCAATCTCGACCTCGACCTGGCGGGCTTCGAGCAACGGGAGGGGAGGGTGAGCCCCCGGCGGACATTCAGCAACGCCCATAGGGCCGTGCGTCCGACGGGGGCTCACCCTCCCCTCCCGCTCTCCGCCGTCCGCCATTTAGACCGCCTTCCTCAGCAGCCAGAGGAAGAGCGGCACGCCGAGCACGACGAGGAACGGCCCGACCGGCATTTCGATCGGCGCCCGCAAGGTCCGGGCCAGGGTGTCGGCGCCGGCCAGCAGTGCCGCGCCGCCGACCGCCGAGGCCGGCACCACGTAGGTATTGCTCGAGGTCCCGCCGGCCATGCGGACGACGTGGGGGACGACGAGGCCGAGGAAGCCGAGCAGGCCGGCGATCGCCGCCGAGGCCGCCGCCAGCAGCGCCGCGGCGATCCCGGCGCCAAGCCGGATCAGCTGCGGACGGGAGCCCAGCGAGGCGGCGACGTCGTCGCCGAGGGCGAGGCGGTCGAGCGGGCGGATCAGGGCCAGGGCGCAGAGGAAGCCGGCGAGGAAGTAGGGCCAGACCGTTTCCAGCACTTCCCAGCCGCTGGTGGTGAGGCCGCCGGCGATGAAGAAGATCGCCGACGGGGCGCGCTCGGGGTAGGCGGCGAGCAGCCCGGTGGTACCGGCGGTGAACAGCGAGAGCATCGCGATCCCGGCGAGGATCACCTTGCCGACGCTGCCGCGGTTGCGCCCAGACCAGGCGAAGACGAAGACCAGGGTGGCCGCCAGTAGGCCGAAGGCGAGGGCGCTGACCGGCAGCAAGGCGATCGAGCCGGGGAAGAGGATGATCACCAGGATCGCCCCGAAGCCGGCCCCGCCGGTGACCCCGATCACGTCGGGCGAGGCGAGCGGGTTGGCCAGCGCCCCCTGCAGGATCGCGCCGGCGATCCCCAGCGCGGCGCCGACGATCAGCGCCTCGACGGTGCGAGGCAGCCGCAGGCTTTCGACGATCTGCTGGTCGGGGCCGCCGTGGCCCTTGCCGAGCAGGATGTCCAGCACCTCGCTGACCGGCACCTTGACCGCCCCCAGCGCCAGCGACGCCAGGGTCGCGAGGACCAGGGCGGCGAGCAGCGCCGCGAAGACCGATGCTCGCCGCGCCACCGGGCTCAGTTCTGCAGGTAGGCGCGGCGGACCATGCGGATGGTGCGGGCGACGTCGGTTCCCGCCTGCAGCAGCGAGTTGTCGACCGAGACGTACACCCTGCCGGTTTGCGCCGCCGTCGTGCTCGACCAGGCCGGGTTGTCTCGCAGGTACTCGGTCAGGCTGGGGATGTCGTCGGCGTTGGCGTGCGGGACGGCGATGATCACGTCGGGGTTTTCGGCGACCACGACTTCGTCGGAGATCCGCTCGAAGCCCGAGCCCGAGGTGACCCCGCCGGTCAGCAGCGTCGCCCCGGCCTTGGCCAGGACGTCACCGCCCCAGCTGTTGGGCAGCATCGTGAACGGGGTGCGGCCGACGCCGAGGATCAGCATCACCTTCGGGTGCGTCGTGATCCCTTTGGTCGTCGCCGCAACGCGTTTGCGCATCGCTTTCAGCTGCGCCCGGGCCTGCGCCTTGCGGCCGACCAGCTGGCCGATCTTGTAGGTGTCGGCGTAGGAGCCGGCGATCGACCGCGGCTCGTCGACGACGACGTCGATGCCGAGGCTGGTCATCGCCTGGTTGCCTTTGGCCCAGGTCGGCGCCGAGAGGACGAGGTCGGGGTCGAGCGAGGCGAGCTGCTCGAGGTTGGGCCCGTTGGGATGGGAGAGCGGCAGCACCTCGACGCCCTTCAGCTTCGGCGAGAAGCGTTCGGCGCCGCCCAGCGTCTGGCCGATCCCGACCGGGGTGACCCCGAGCCGGGCCAGGGTGTTGGCGCTGAACGGGGTGAGGGCGACGATCCGCTTCGGCGCCGCGCCGGCTCCCGCCGGCAGTGCCAGCGCGAGGACGAGCGCCGCCGCAGCGACAACCGCGGTGCCTTTTGCACGCATACCGGGCAAAAGGAACCGCGTCATGCCGGGACCCGGGAGTCGATCACCTCGTAGTCGCGCACCTCGCTGCCGTGGGCGAGCTCGCCGTCGGCGTGGCTGTGGCTGAGCTTGAAGAGGTCGCTGTTGAGCCAGGCCCTGAAGGCATCGTCGCTCTCCCAGCGGCTGAGCACGACGTACTCGCCCTCGCGGTCGCGGCGCAGCAGCTCGAATCCGGCGAAACCCTCGGCCTTGTGGACGTGGCTCTCGCGCTGCAGAAAGGCCTGCTCAAACGCCTCCCGCCGCTCCTCTCGCACGTGGACGACGTTCATGACGATCTTCAACTCGGCGCTCCCCTCGACTCGGTGGGTGCTTTAGGCAACCCTAATTAGGTGGACCTAATTAGGGTAACCGAATTGGAGTCGTCCGGCTAACCCGGTATTGGCGGCACCACAGGCTCGCCGAGCCCGTAGGTGTCGTAGTCACCGAATTTCGAGAAGGTCTTGTGGGTCGGGCCGTGGAAGTCCGAGGAGGCGGTGGGGGCGATCCCCAGCTCCTCACAGAGCGCCAGCAGGTGGGCGGTCTGCTCCTTGCTGTGGGGCGGGTAGAAGGTCTCGATCCCGTCGGGTGCCAGTGAGCGGATGAGGTCCTCGACCTCCTCGGGGGAGGAGATGTCCCAGTAGGGATGGGCGATCACGGCGGCGCCGCCGGCGGCGCGGATCAGCTCGATCGCCTGCTCGGCGCTGGGCCAGCGGCGCGGCACGAAGGCCTTGGCCCCCGGCACCAGGTACTCCTCGAAGAAGGGACCGAGGTCACCGGTCGCCCCCGCCGCCTTGGCGATGTGCGGCCGGCCGATCGAGTCGGCCGCGCCGGCCTCGCGGATCGCGTCGTCGAGGGTCAGGTCGAAGCCCTCGCGCCGCAGGTTCGCGACGATCTCCCCGGCCCGCTCGCGGCGCTCCAGCTGGGCCCGCTCGCAGGCGGGCGCGATCTGCTCGAGGTCGATCCAGTAGCCGCAGATGTGAAGGTCTTCGGCGTACTCGTGCACGCACGACATCTCGATCGCCGGCACCAGCTCGATCCCCAGCTCCGCCGCTCTCGCCGCGGCCTCCGGTACCCCCGCGATCGCGTCGTGGTCGGTCAGCGCCAGCGTCGTGACGCCGGCCTTCGCGGCTTCCTCGACGACCCCGGCCGGCGCCAGCTGTCCATCGGAAACCGTCGAATGGCTCTGCAGCTCGATCAGCACTCGGCGCACCCTATCTTCGCCGACATAAATAGACTGCGCCGCCGTGTTCCAGAAGGTGCTGATAGCCAACCGCGGCGAGATCGCGATCCGGGTCGCCCGGACCCTGAAGGAGATGGGGATCACCTCGGTCGCCGTCTACTCGGAGATCGACCGTGAGGCTCCCCATGTCCGCGAGGCCGACGAGGCCTTCCTGATCGGCCCGGCGATCCCCGCCGAGAGCTACCTCGACATCGGCAAGATCATCGCCACGGCGAAGGAGGCCGGGGCGGAAGCGATCCATCCCGGTTACGGCTTCCTCGCCGAGAACGCCGATTTCGCCAACGCCTGCGTCGAGGCCGACATCGTCTTCATCGGGCCGCCCGCCAACGCGATCGAAGAGATGGGCTCGAAGACCAGGGCGCGCGAGATCATGGAGGCCGCCGGGGTGCCGATCGTCCCCGGCTCGACCGAGGTCGCCAAGGACGTCGACGAGGCCCGCAAGCAGGCCGAGGAAGCCGGATACCCGGTCGCCTGCAAGGCCGCCGGCGGCGGTGGCGGCAAGGGCTTCCGCGTGGCGATGACGCCTGACGAGCTCGAGGAGGCCTTCGAGGGCTCCGGCCGCGAAGGCGAGAAGTTCTTCTCCGACAACCGCGTCTACGTCGAGCGCTACCTCGAGGATCCGCGCCACGTCGAGGTCCAGGTCCTCGCCGACTCGCACGGCAACGTGATCCACCTCGGCGAGCGCGACTGCTCGATCCAGCGCCGTCACCAGAAGGTGATCGAGGAGGCTCCCGGGCCCCACGTCGACGCCGAGATGCGCGAGCGGATCGGCAAGATCGCCACCGACGCGGCCCGGGCGGTCGGCTACCGCGGCGCCGGCACGATCGAGGGCATGCAGGTCGGCGACGAGTACTTCTTCCTCGAGATGAACACCCGCGTCCAGGTCGAGCACTGCGTGACCGAGATGATCAGCGGCGTCGACATCGTCCGCGAGCAGATCCTCGTCGCCGCCGGCGAGCCGCTCTCGATCTCCCAGGAGGACGTCGACCTGCGCGGCTGGTCGATCGAGTGCCGGATCAACGCCGAGGCCGCGCACAAGAAATTTGCCCCGGCGCCGGGGCCGATCTCCGACTCCTACCGGGAGCCGTCGGGGCCCGGGGTGCGGGTCGATTCCGGGGTCGAGGGCGGCTCCGAAGTGACCCCGATGTACGACCCGATGGTGGCCAAGCTGATCGTCTGGGACGTCGACCGCGAGAAGGCGACGCGGCGGATGCTGCGGGCGCTGGGCGAATACGACTCCGGCGGCCTGACCACCCTGATCCCCTTCCACGAAGCGATCCTCGCCACCGAGCAGTGGGCGCGCGGGGAGACCTGCCGCGACCTGATGGAGGATCGCGAGTGGCTCAAATCGACTGCTCCGGCCGACGCCGGCCCGCCGCCCATCGCCGAGGACGGCAGCGAACTGGTGACGCGCGACTACAAGGTCGAGGTCTCGGGCAAGCTCTTCGACGTCAAGGTGATCGGCGAGGCCGGAGCCGGCGGCGCCGCAGCGGCGGCCAGCGGCAAGAAACCGCCGAAGCGTGAGCGCAAGGCCAGCGGCGGTGCCAGCGCCTCCAGCGAGAAGCTGCTCGCGCCGCTGCAGGGCAACGTCTTCAAGGTCGTCGTCGCCGAGGGCGCCGAGGTTGCCGAGGGCGACCTGATCTGCATCATCGAGGCGATGAAGATGGAGAACGAGATCACCGCCCATCGCGCGGGCAAAGTGACCTCTCTAAGCGTCACCGAGGGCGCCGCGATCAACGGCGGCGACCTCATCGCCACCATCGAGTAGCTACTCAGCGGTTACGGGAGGCAGGGTCAGTCGTGGACTTGCCTCCACAGCTGTTGCAAGGCCACGACTGACCCTGCCTCCCCCTAGGCCTGGCGTTTCCCTTTGTGGTGGCGTTTTTCTTCCCGTTCCTTCTGTTCGCGCCGTTCCTGTTCGCGCCGTTCCTTGTCGACCTTGCGCTGCTGGTCGCGGGTCAGCGGGAATTTCGGCGCCGGTTCCTGGCAGGTGCGGCCGACGCAGGCCTCGAGCCGGATCAGCTGGCTGTGGAGGAAGGCCCGGATCGGGAAGAGGTTGGCGTCGCGGGCCTCGTTGTTGAGCTCGAAGGGGTCCTTGGTGATGTCGTACAGCTCTTTCTCGCCGTCGGGCCACTCGATGTACTTGTAGGGGCCGAGGCGGATTCCCTCGTAGTCCTTGGGCGGCGCGACGATCGAGCTGGTGGCCTGGTCTGGGCGCGAGTTGATGCTCGGCCCGCCGCCGGTCGCCCCGGCCGCGACCCTGGCCGGTGCCGCCGGCGGCCCGCCGCCGTTCTCTTCGACGTCGCTGGTCTCGACGAAGGACTCGAAGAGCAGCGGTCGCCGGGTCCGCAGCGCCGTGTCCCGCGCGTAGGGATAGAGCGAGCGACCGTCGATGCTTTTGTCGGCTTTGACCCCGGCGAGTTCGAGCACGGTCGGGGCGATGTCGATGTTGGCCGCCAGCTCACCGGTCTGGGTGCCGGGCTTGATCCCGGGGCCGCGCATCAGGAACGGCAGGTGGGTGGAGGGCTCGTAGGCAAGGAACTTGCCGCCGGTGAGGCGGTGCTCGCCGTAGAAGAAGCCGTTGTCGGAGGTGAAGATGATGTACGTGTTGCGCAGCCGGTGGAGGCCGCCGAGGGTGTCGATCACCTGTTTGACGCCGTCGTCGATCGAGCGCAGCGACTCCAGCGCCTTTTGGTAGTAGACGCGGTAGGTGTGCTTGTCGGTCGGCGAGAGGAAGGGCGCTTCGCGGATGAAGCGCGGCTTGTCGTTGACGTTGCCCTCGTTGAAGCCCTGCGAGGAGTTGTGCGGGAAGGGGGCGCCGCGGAAGGTGTCGTAGTGGCGGGTCGCCGGCTCGGGGCCGGCGGGGCGGCGGAAGTCCCCATGCGGGGCGGTGTAGTCGAGCTGCAGGTAGAAGGGCTGTTCGGGCGAGGTCCCGGCCAGCTCTTCGGAGGCGATCCGGCTGAAGACGTCGGTCTCGTAGAGGCAGGGGGAGCCGTCGAGCGGCGCGAACGGGCAGCCGAAGTCGTCGCGCTTGCCGTATTCGCGCGTTTCCCAGCTGCCGGAGTCCCCGAACGGCCCGTCGAGCGTGCCATTGTCGTTCAGCGTGTAGCCGTAGTAGTAGTGGTCGGTGTCGGCGTTGAGGACGGTGTGCCAGGCGGTCCAGCCGGGCGGCACGGTCTTGCCGTTGTCGAAGGGTTCGTCGCCGTAGCCGTTGAGGAACTTGCCGACGTGGATCGTGCGGTAGCCGGCGCCCTGCAGCCAGGTGGCGATGTTGTGGCTGAAGGCCTGGCGGGCCGTGAAGCCGGTGTAGCCCCCTTCCGGCGGCACGTTGCCGCGGACGTTGTGGTTATGGGCGTAGCGGCCGGTCAGCAGGCTGACCCGCGAGGGGCAGCAGAGCGGGTAGGAGACGTAGTAGCGGTTGAAGGTGACGCCTTTGGCGGCGATCAGGTTGAGCGTGTTGGGCATCGCCACGATCGGCGAGCCGCCGGGGATGGTGAAGGTCGCGTAGAGCTGGTCGAGCGTCTGGTCGTCGGTCTGGATGACGACGAAGCTCGGTTTCTGTTTGGCCGAGGACGAGGCCGCCCGCGCGCCCTGGATCCCGGCGAAGAGCACGAGCAGCAGCAGGGCGCCCGCGGCCAGCGAGAGGCGCGCGACCGCGAAGGCACGGGACTGGGTCCTTGGTTGAGCGAACATATTCATCGGGAAGAGCTACCCGTGGAAACCGGCGCCTACCGCCGGAGTTGCGCCTGAACGCTAGAAGATGCTCAGGACGCGCCGAGCTTTTTCACTGCTTCGCGGAAGTTTTTCACCGTGGCGGAGGGGGCTTTGCGCCCTTCCAGTTTCTCGCCATGGCGGTTGACCCAGATCACCGGCACGTTCATTTTCAGCACCGGGGCGATGTCGGTCGTGTAGTCGCAGCCGATGTGCAGCCAGCCTTTCTTGCCGCCGATCCGCCGCGCGCACTCTTTGAAGTGGACCGGGTCCGGCTTGTAGCTGCGGACCTGCTGGGCGGTGACCACGAGGTCGAGTTCGGTCCGCAGGTGGCGGCGCGAGATCCCGAGAAGTTTGTCGTCGATGTTGGAGATGATCCCGATCTCGTACTTCTTGCCGAGCCGGTCCATCGCCGCGTTGGCCTCGCGGAAGGGCAGCCAGTAGGCGACGCTGTTGGGCAGGAACTGGGCCCGCGAGGGCTCCACCTCCCAACCGAGCTCGCCGGCGACTTTGACGATCGTGCGGCGCAGGACCTCGGCGTAGAGCTCGTAGGAGCCGGCCATGATTTCGGCCTGGACCTCCATGAAGCGGGCCAGGAAGGAGGTCTCGTCGAAGCTGAAACCGTCTTTCGCCGCCTCTTTCTTGCAGGCGTCGATGATCCCTTTCTCCCAGTCGATCAGGGTCCCGTAACAGTCGGTCGTTACCCAGTTGATGTTTTTCAGACTTGGCAGGGCCATCGGCGACGCGGGATTATGGCAAGCGCCCCCCACTTGGGGGTTCCGCCTATCCAGACGGGGCATCTCGGCGCGGGTCGGCGGCGAACTTGGATAGGGTCCCCGACCGCGCCTCCGGGCGCCTCCCCCCATGGACCTTCTCGAGTATCAGGGCAAGCAGCTGTTCGCCAAGCACGGCATCGCCGTGCCGAGTGGCGAGGTCGCCGCGACCGTCGACGACGCCGTCGCCGCCGCGGAGAAGATCGGCTACCCCTGCGCGATCAAGGCCCAGGTCCTGATCGGCGGCCGCGGCAAGGCGGGCGGGATCAAGATCGCCAAGGACGTCGAGGAGGCGCGCCAGTACGCCGACGCGATCCTCGGCATGGACATCGTCGGCCCCCACGGCGAGGGGCCCTTCCGCGTCGACCAGGTCTGGATCGAGGGCGGCTCCGACATCGCCGCCGAGTACTACGCCTCGGTGATCCTCGACCGCGGCGAGAAGAAGCTGCTGGCGATGGTCTCGGCCAAGGGCGGGATGGACATCGAGGCGGTCGCCGCCGAGGACCCCGACGCCCTGGTCAAAGTCCACATCGACCCGACCAGGGAGTTCGATGTCGCAGCGGCGCGGGAGATCGTCGCCGCCGCGGGCCTGGCCGAGGACGCGCTCGACCAGAGCGCCGACGTGCTGGTCAAGCTGGCCGAGGTCGCGACCAACGAGGACGCCAACCTGATCGAGGTCAACCCGCTGATCGTCACCGCCGACCGCGAGGTCGTCGCGCTCGACGCCAAGGTGACGATCGACGGCAACGCTCTCTACCGCCACCAGGACCTGGCTGAGATCGCCGACACGGTCGAGGACCCGCAAGAGGCGATGGCGAAGGAGAAGGGCCTCACCTACGTCAAGCTCGACGGCAACGTCGGCATCCTCGCCAACGGCGCCGGACTCTGCATGTCGACGCTCGACGTCGTCGCCCAGGCGGGCGGCGCCCCGGCCAACTTCCTCGACGCCGGCGGCGGCTCCAAAGCCGAGGCGATCGTCAACGCCCTGGAAGTGATCAAGTCCGACGCCAAGGTCAGCGCCATTCTCTTCAACATCTTCGGCGGCATCACCCGCTGCGACGAGATCGCCAACGGGATCGTCACCGCCTCGAGCCAGCTCAACCTCGATCTGCCTTTGGTCGTGCGGCTCGACGGGACGAACTCCGAGCAGGGGCTCGAGATCTTGGCCGCGGCCGACCTTCCCAACCTGCACCAGGAGAAGACGATGCTCGACGCGGCCCGCCGCGTCGTCGAGCTGGCGGGTGGGGCCTCGTGAGCATCATCGTCGGCAGCGAGACGAAGCTCGCCGTCTCCGGCCTGACCGGCCGCGAGGGCTCCTTCCACGGCCTGCGCAACAAGGCCTACGGGACCGACCTCGTCGCCGGGGTCACCCCCGGCAAGGGCGGCCAGGACGTCGAGGGCGTGCCGGTCTTCGACAAAATCTCCGAAGCCGTCGAGCAGGCCGGCGCCAACACCTCGATGATCTTCGTCCCGGCCCGCTTCGCCGCGCCGGCGATCGACGAGGCGATCGACTCCGGGGTCGAGACGGTGATCGCGATCACCGAGGGGATCCCGGTGCTCGACATGCTGAAGACGTACTGGAAGGCCAAGGAGGCAGGCGTCCGTTTGATCGGTCCGAACTGCCCCGGCGTGCTCTCGCCCGGCAAGGCCAACGTCGGCATCATCCCCGCCCAGTTCTTCGACCCCGGCAAGATCGGCGTCGTCTCCAAGTCGGGGACGCTGACCTACCAGATCGGCAACGAGCTGAAACAGGCGGGTGAGGGCAACTCCTCGATCGTCGGCATCGGCGGCGACCCGATCGTCGGCTCCGACTTCATCGACATCCTCACCATGTACGAGGCCGACCCGGAGACCGAGCTGATCGTGATGGTCGGCGAGATCGGCGGCGACGCCGAGGAGCGGGCCGCCGAGTTCATCTCCTCCGAGGTCTCCAAGCCTGTCGTCGCCTACATCGCCGGCTTCACCGCGCCCCCTGGCAAGCAGATGGGCCACGCCGGCGCGATCATCTCCGGCTCCTCGGGCACGGCCCAGGCGAAGAAAGACGCGCTCGAAGCCAAGGGCGTGCGGGTCGGGCAGAGCCCCAGCGAGGCGGCCGCCATCGCCGTCGAGATGCTCCGCGCGCTGTAGGGCGCTCCCTCGATTCAGCCGCCGATCCCGAGCAGCGCTCGCAGCTCGGCGAGCAGCGTCGCGGCTTCGTGGTCGAGGCGGTCATGGGTGACACGGATGGTGCGGTAGCCGGCGACGAGCCGTTCGCTGTCCCGCGCCCGGTCGCGCTGGAAGGCGGCCCGGTCGGCGTGAAATTCCCAGCTGTCGAGCTCGACGACGAGCCGGGCGGCAGGCCAGAGCGCGTCGACCTCGTGCCCGAGGACGAGGACATTGGTGGCGGGTTGCGGCAGACGATGCGCTTCGCAGAATTCGGCGAAGCGCTCCTCGAGCGGGGAGCGGGCCTGGATCGGCGCCTGGACTTCGCCAAGAAATCGACGCACGGGCCGCAGCGCCCGTCGCCCCCGCCCGCGTTCATAGATCCGTTCCAGGGTTGGCAGCCGTAGGAGCTTCATCCGGTCGGCCTCCTCGCAGGCGCGCTTGAAGCGCGAGTAATCGACGGCTTCGGAGAGATCGAAAAGGGTGCAAGCAACGGAGGTGACCGGGATTCCGTTCCGTTCGTCGCGGTCCTCCGGATGAATTCGGCACCTGTGGAGACGGATGCCGGGTCGGCGGCGAACTCCCTGACGTCCCAGGGGAGCGGTGACGTCAATCGGCCCTCGCGCTCCGGCCAGCCCCCACAGTGCCGCGGCGGTGAGGTGGCTCAGCAGCGCCCCCTCTCCATAGGCGAGCACCGCGGCCGACCAGTGCCCCCACCGGCTCAGCCGCGTATGCCCGACCGCGAAAGCCTCGCGATGAAGGTGATGGAGGCGCCCGATTGAGCACCACCGCTCCAGCGAGCGCTCCGAGACTCCCGCCGCAAGCAATTGGCTCCGGCTGACGACGCCATGCTGCTTCCTCGCCAGTTCCGCGATCCCTCGCTCCCGCTTCCTCCGCTCCTCCTCGGCGTTTCTGACTTGGTCTGCCATATACGGCGGCTTAAGTCAGAGACCCCTCCGGGTTCGCCCCCCTTGGGTGGGATCGGCCTCGAATCGACGCTGGGGCTCGAGGTGCGGGCGGGGGCGGGGCGTTGGTAATGTCGGGAGCGATGGCTGGTGAGACGATTTCGTTTGCGAGAGGCGCGCCGAGCGCTGACATCCTGCCCCACGAGGCGGTGCGGGACGCGGCGGCGCGGGCGCTGGCCAGCGACTGGGAAAAGGCGCTCTCCTACGGGGTCGGAATCGGGCACCCGGGGCTCTGCGAGTGGATCGCCGAGCGCCACGGTGGGATCGACGCTTCCCAGGTGATGGTCACCAACGGCTCGCTCGAGGGCGGGGCAATGCTGTTCGAGCATCTGCTGGGACCTGGCGACCGGGTCGTCGTCGAGCAGCCGACCTACGACCGCACGCTGCTGCTCCTGCAGCGGCTCGGGGTCGAGTTGGTGCCGGTCCCCCTGGAGTCCGACGGGCTCGACCTGGCGGCCTTCGAGGCGGCGCTCGCCGAGGGGCCGATCAAGTTCGCCCACGTCATCCCCAACGCCCACAACCCCGCCGGCTGCACGCTCTCGGTGGCCAAGCGCCGGCGCCTGGTAGAGCTCGCCGCCGAGCACGACTTCTGGATCTTCGAGGACGACCCCTACCGCGAGCTGCCCTTTGAGGGGGAGCCGCTGGCGACGATGCTGGAGCTCGACGGCGCCGGCAAGGTGATCCACGCCTCCTCCTTCTCCAAGACCGTCAGCCCCGGCGTCCGCGTCGGCTACCTGGCTGGGCCCGCGGAGGAGATCGCCAAGCTCGCCAAGCGCGCCAACGAGATCTACATCTCGCCGAACATGCTGGCCGAGTCGATCGTCCTCGAGCTCTGCGCTTCGGGCGCGCTCGACCGCAACATCAGCTTCGTCAAGGGCGAGTTGAAGGCGCGCTGCGACGCGCTCGTCGCCGCCCTGCGCGAGCAGATCCCCGAGGCCGAGTTCGTCGTCCCCGAGGGTGGCTACTTCCTCTGGCTCGACCTCGCCGAGGGGACCGACACGGTTGCCCTGCTGGCCGAGTCGAAAGCCGCCGGCGTCTCCTTCGTCGCCGGGCCCGACTTCATGATCGAGGGCGGCGAGAACAGCCTCCGCCTCTCCTTCGCCCCGGTCCCCGCCGATCAGGCGGCCGAGGGTGTCTCCCGCATCGCCACGGCGCTGGCTGCAATCCGCGCTGCCTCCCCCGCCTAGCCCTGCGCTGGGCTATTCGACCGTGATCGTCCCCTTCATGAAGGGGTGGAAGACGCAGTAGTAGTCGAAGGTGCCGGTCTTTTCGAGCTTGACCGTGGCGCTCTCGCCGGTGTCGATCGGGCCGCTTTCGAAGCCGCCGGATTCCTTTGAGGTCGCCGTGTGCGGGGTCGAGTCCTGGTTGCTGAACTTGACCGTGGTGCCGACCGGGACGGTGAGGCTTGGTGGCGCGTACTTGTAGTCCTTGATCGTCACGGCTCTGGCCCCGCCGCGGGGGGTTGCGGCGGAGCCAGGGCTCGTGGCCGGGGTGGCTTCGGAGGAAGAGCTGTCACCGCTGCCCCCACAGCCGGCGAAGGCAAGCGCGGACATGGTGAGCACAAGGGCGATGACCTTCATGCCCACCGATACGACGCCGCCGCGCAAATGGATCACGAATCCGATTTGGAGACCGAATGTGATCCGCCCGGCGGCGACCTCGCGTAGGGGACCGACAGATGCGCAAACCACCGAGGAGACAACCCAATGTCTGAGAGCACCAAATCTGAGCAGTCGGACGCGGTGGCGAGCAACGCCGTCACCCGCGCCGTCAAGGACCCGGTCTCGCGGCGCAAGTTCATGGCGCTGACCGGCGGCTCGGCCGCGCTGGCTGCCTTCCTGGCCGCCTGCGGCAGCGACAGCGGCACGACCACCGCCACGATGGCGACCAGCACCAAGAGCAGCGGCAGCGAAACCGAACAGTTCGGCAAGGGCGACATCGGCATCCTCAACTACGCCCTCACGCTCGAGTACCTGGAGACGGCCTTCTATGCCGACGTCGTCAAGAGCGGTCTCTTCAAGGGAGCCGAACTGGCGGCGATCAAGAAGTTCGGCGAAGAGGAGGCCGAACACGTCACCGCGCTGACCGCGGCGGTCAAGTCGCTCGGCGGCAAGCCGGCGCCGGAACCGAAAACCGAATTCCCGCTCGAAAACGCGAAGTCGGTGCTGGAACTGGCGGGCACGGTCGAGAACCTCGGCGCCGCCGCCTACCTCGGCCAGGCCGGCAACATCGAAAGTCCGGAAGTCCTGGCCTCGGCACTCGCCATCCACAGCGTCGAGGGCCGGCACGCCGCCGCGCTGAACACGCTGCTCGGCACCTCGATCACCCCCGACGGGGCCTTCGCCAAACCGGCGGACGCCAAGACCGTCCTCAAGTCCGTCGAACCCTTCATCGTCAGCTGACGCGGCGAGATAGCGAAAGGAAAGAGCCATGAGCAACTCAGAACTCGCACATCCGGAGCTCGCCGAAGTCGAGGTCATCAACGACAGCGGCGACCTCTCCCGCAGCGACGTCATCCTCAAGGGGGCACTTGCCGCCGGGGCCGTCTACGGCACCTTCATGGTCGGCCCCTTCGTCCGCAAGGCGCTGGCGATGTCCGGCGGCGGTGACGTCGACATCCTCAACTTCGCCCTCACGCTCGAGTACCTGGAGTCGACCTTCTACAAGGAAGCGAAGACCCGGGCCAAGGCGAGCGGCGAACTGAAGAGCCTGATCAACCTGCTGGCTGACGACGAGAAGCAGCACGTCGAAGCGCTGACGGCGACGATCAAGCAGCTCGGTGGCAAGCCGGTGGCGGAGCCGAAGTTCGACTTCCCCTACAACAACACCGCCGGCTTCCTGAAGCTGGCGCAGACCTTCGAGGACACCGGGGTCAGCGCCTACAACGGGGCCGGGCCGATGATCGAATCGAAAGAAGTGCTCGGCGCCGCCGGCTCGATCGTCCAAGTCGAGGCGCGCCACGCTGCTGCGATCCGGCTCCAGAACAAGGAAGAACCGGCTCCCGAAGCCTTCGACCCCTCGCTCGACGAAGCCCAGGTCCTGAAGGCGGTCGAACCCTTCATCGCCTAGCGGCGGCGGGGGCTCGGGGAACGAAAAGCGGAAGATAGATCGAGATGAGCGTCCGCAGAGAGAAGGCCGAGCGGCTGGCCGACGAGGAGCTGATGCCGCTGATCGGGGCCAAGGACCCCGAGGCCTTCGCCGTCTTCTACGACCGCCACGGCGGCGTCGCCTACTCGCTGGCGTACAGGATCGTCGGCGAGCGGGCGGCGGCCGAGGACGTCACCCAGGAGGCGTTCATCTCGATCTGGCGCAGCGGTGCCCGCTTCGACCGCACCCGCGGCAGCGTCCGTTCCTGGACGCTCAGCATCGTCCGCAACCGGGCGATCGATTTGCTGCGCAGCAAGGCCGGCAAAGCGCCGAAACTGACCTTCGACGACGATGCGATCCTCGAGCAGCGCCCCGCGCAGGAGCTGACCGAGGAGGAGGCGATGCGGCGCGAGACCGCGAGCGAGGTCCGCGGCGCCCTCGGCGAGCTCCCCGGTGAGCAGTCGAAGGTGATCGAGCTGGCCTACTTCGGCGGCTTCAGTCAATCGGAGATCGCGCGGATGCTCGGCATCCCGCTTGGCACCGTGAAGGGAAGAATGAGACTGGGACTGGAAAAGATCAGGGGCGAGCTGGCGGAGGGATTGGCATGAGCGGCAACGAGCACGAGCGCTGGGAAGAGGACGTCGCCGCCTACATGCTGGGCGCGCTGGAGCCCACGGAGGCGGCCGAGTTCGAGCGCCACGCCGAGGACTGCGAACGCTGCCGCTCGGAGATGCGCTGGCTGACCGCGGCGGTTGCGGTCCTGCCCGAAGCGGTCGAGCGCCAGGAGCCGCCGCCGGCGTTGCGCCAGCGGCTGCTGGCCGAGGTCGGCGCCGACGCGAAGGCCGCCGGGACCGCTGACGCGCCCGAGGGCGGCCGGCGCCGCGCCGGCTCCTGGCTGGGCGGGCTCGGCTCGGGCTCGCTCGACTGGCGGCGGGTCGGCTGGCTGGCGGCGATGGCGCTGGTCGTCGTCGCTCTCGGTGGCTACGCGATCGGCAGCAACGGTGGTGGTGGCGGGGGCGGCGGCTCGACCGAGACCTTCGTCTCCGGCCACTCGCCGGGCGTCACCGCCGAAGTCGTGCGCGAAGGCGACGCCGGCGAAATCCACCTCGCCGCGGTTGGCGAGCTCCCCTCCGACCGGGTCCTCGAGGCCTGGGTCCGGCGCGACGGCGAAGTCGAAGCGGTCAAGGCGCTGTTCGTCCCCGACGGCGAAGGCAACGCGACGACGACGCTCGGCGACATGCAGGGGGTCGACCTGGTGATGGTCACGACCGAGCCAGCCGGCGGCAGTGCAGCGCCGACCTCAGACCCGATCGCCGAAGTCCCCGTTTCCTAGGCGCGCGGCCTAGCGGCCGTAGCGGTCCGAGGAGAGCACGAGCTGCTCCGGGATCGCGGCTCGCGGCGGCGGCGCCGGGTCGGCGCGGACGGAGACGGTCTCGGCGACGCTGCGGCTGACCTGGTGGCTGCCGTCGGCGGAGGCGATTGTGACGCTCTCGGCGTCGGAGCTCTCGAGCTTGCCCTCCAGGCCCGGCTCGAGCCCGGCGGCGCGCAGGTAGTGGAGCAGCTCCTCGGCCTCGTTCTCGAAGCGCAGGACGGTGACCGAGGCGCCGACCTCGACGTCGGCCAGGAGCGAGCCCTGCTCGCGGATCCCCTCGATGATCGGGTGGCCGTGGGGGCAGGTGGTGGCATCGCCGATTGCCGCCCGCATCCGCTCCTCGAGGACCGGCGACATAGCGTGCTCGATCCGCTCGGCCTCCTCGTGGACCTCGTCCCAGGGGATGCCGAGGACGTCGGTGAGGAAGCGCTCGATCATCCGGTGGCGGCGGACGATGTGGCTGGCGTGCTCGCGGCCGGACTCGGTGAAGGTGAGGGATTTGTTCGGGTTGCGCTCGACGTAGCCGTCCTCGATCAGGCGGCCGACCATCTCGTGCACGGTCGGCGGCGAGAGCTGCATCGCGCGGGCGATGTTGGCGCCGGTCATCGGCAGCCCGGCCTCCTCCAGCCAGAACATGATCTCCAGGTACTCCTGCTCAGCGACGGTTGCGGTCTCCGACGACAACGGTGCTCCTTTGCGGGCTCGACGGCGGGGAACCGATACTAATGGCTGCTCAGCGCCGCTCGACCAGGGTCGAGACGACGGCCTCGTAGAAGCCGTCTCCCATCGCTCCCTCGGTGACTGTCGCGTTGCTCCAGCGCGAGAGCGAGGCGCGCAGACCGGGGTCGCGCTCGGGGCCGTTGGCGACGACGAAGAAGCGGCCGACCGCGGCCGCCACCTCGAGGTCCTCGACCGAGTCGCCGACGGCGATGCAGTCGGCCGGGTCGTAGCCGCGGGCGCGGGCGTGGGCGGCGACCGCCGCGGCCTTGCTGACCTGGCGAGGGACCAGGTGGTAGGCGTGGGTGCGACCCTCGATCGCCGCCATCGGGGTGCCGATGGCGCCGTTGTCGAGCAGCCGCAGGTCGTCGTCGCCGTGCTCGCCGAGCAGGGCGTTGGCCTCGTCGACGTCGACTTTGCCGCGGAAGAGGTGGGAGTGGACGCGGCCGTGGTGCCAGGGGTGGTGGTACTCGAGCCGGTCGGGGAAGTGGTCGAAGAGAAGGCGCGGGATGCCGCGGGACTCGATCTGCTCGTAGATCGTGCCCTCCGCCCCGGGCGCCGGGTCGCCGCTCAGCAGCGTCTCCTCGCCGTCGATCGCGAAGGCGCAGCCGGCCTCGTATATGTATGAGGTCTGGCCCATCAGCCGTGCCGCCTCGTGGACCTGGGGCTGGCGGCGGCCGGACATGATCACGACCTCGGCCCCGGCCCGGTTGCAGGCCTCCAGGGCGCGTGCCTGGGCCATCGAGAAGGCGCCCTCGGCATCGCGGAAGAGCACGCCGCCGGGCCCCAGCAGGGTCCCGTCGAGGTCGGTGTAGACGCAACTCAGTCCCATCGGCAGGGTTACGGTAGCGACCATGCGTGGGGGTGGATCGATCCGAGGGGCGGCGGCGCTGCTGATGGCGCTCGCCGGGCTCGCCCTGCCCGCGGCGGCCGGCGCCTCGACCGGCAACTTCGGGATGGCGGTCCAGCCCGACGGCAAGATCCTCATCGCCGGCGGCTCCGGGCGTCCGATCCCCGAAGGCCGCGGCCGCGAAGGCGGCGCCGTCGTCCGTTACTTGCCCGACGGCAGGCTCGACCGCGGCTTCGGGCACGACGGGATCGTGATCGCCAAGAACGTCGGGCCGTTCACCGCGCTGGCCCTGGCGCCCGACGGCCGCATCCTCCTCGCCGCGCCGATCGGGCAGGTGGTGCGGCTGCTGCCCGACGGTCGCTTCGACCCCAGCTTCGGCTTCGGCGGTGTCAACGTGGCGGGGGCGAGCTCCGCCTACTACCCGACCTCGATCGCCCCCGGCCCGCACCGCTCGGTCCTGGTCGGCGGTATGACCGGCTACATCAGCGATCCCGGGGAACGGCTCTACGGCTGGCTCTACCGGATCGCCCCCGACGGCAGGTCGGGCAACCTGGTCGGCTCGATGACGACCCGCGACGACCGCCAGGGGGAGCCGACCACCTTCCTCAATGACTTCCTCGTCGCGGCCGACGGGTCGGTGATCGGCGCTGGGACCGCGAATGCCCGCGAAGCCGGCGCCAAGACCCGCGCGGCGCTGGCCCGGCTGTTGCCGGTCGCTCCCACCCCGCCCGGCGTCGGGCCGGGAGGCCCCGACCCGAGCTTCGGCGCCGGCGCCGGCCTGGTCGAATCGAACTTCTTCCCCGCCAGCGGGCTTTCCGAATCCGCCAACGCGCTGGCCCGGGGCCGACATGGAAGCGGGTTGCTCGTCGCCGGCCAGGCCGAGGGCGGCTTCATGCTCGCCCGCTACCGCGGCGACGGCATCCCCGCCTACGGCTTCGGCACCGGCGGCGCGGTCGTCACCGATATCCACGGCTCGTCGCTCGACAGCGCCAACGCGATCGTCGTCCAGCCGAGCGGCAAGATCGTTCTCGCCGGCAGCAGCGACTACGGCTGCCCGGTTGGCTGCGCCAGCCTGGCCCTGGCCCGCTACAACCGCGCCGGCGGCCTGGTCCGCGGCTTCGGCAAGGGCGGGATCGTCAGCCCGCGGATCGACACCGACGCCTACGGCAAGCCCGCGACCGAAATCGCCTATGGGCTCGCCAACCAGCCGCGCGAAGCGGTCATCGTCGGCGGTCTGCTCGGCGGTCGCTCCAGCGCCCGCTTCTTCCTCCGTCGCTATCTCGCCGACGGACGGCCGGACAAGACCTTCGGCACCGGTGGCCGGGTCACGATCCAGCCCTGGCGCGTGCTCCACGGGCGAGGATAGGACCGCCGCCGCGCTGTCGACCGACCCGGCTTCGGCGCTTGAAAAACGCGGCGGGTCCATTAGGTTGTGGCCATGTCTCGTCTTGGCTTGGGGTTGATGGTTGCTGTGCTCGCGGTTGTCGCGATTGCCGCCTATGCGGTGGGAGCGGGCAAATCGTCCAGCGACGTCACCCTCTGCGCGGTGAAGAAAAGCGGCGATCTCAGCCTCGCCTCGAACGGCAAATGCGGCAAAGGCGAGAAGAAGCTGACGATCGCCAAGCAGGGGCCGGTCGGGCCGCAGGGCGGTGTCGGGCCGGCAGGTTCGGCCGCCAACGTGGTTGCGGAGCCGGTGCACTACGTGGCGACTCCTCCGACGCCGGAATGCCCAGCCAAACCGGGCACTTTCTGTAAGGCAACGAATCAGTCGGGCGGCTGGTTGAACGTTGAGGAAGTCTTCGGCGGCGGGTACGAAAAGGTCGGCTACTACAAGGACCCGAGTGGCATCGTGCATCTGGTCGGTCTCGCCGACTACTCCTCCAGCGGCGGGAGCGCCGGCGGTTTTGTTCCCGAAGGCCCGTTCTACCTGCCTGTCGGATACCGCCCCAGCCACACGGAAGTGTTCAAGGTCGCTTCAGGTTCAGGGCTTCTGGACAGCTCCACGGTTGAGGTGCGGCCGAGCGGATTGGTCGCTGCCGAAGAAACCGACCTCAATCTCAGCGGCATCACCTTCCGTCCCTAGTTCTCCAGTCAGCTAGAAAGGGGGAGTGATTGCTCCCCTCGCCTGGCGCCTCTCCGACCGCACCCTCGACCTGGTGCAGCCGCTCGGGGCAGGCATCGTCAACGTCACCGTCGACTCGATGTTCGAGGGAGCGCGCAGCGGCACGCCGGAGCAGGCCGCCGCCGATGGGCTGGCGCTGGTCGAGGCGGGCTTCGACATGCTCGACGTCGGCGCCGTCGCCGCGAAGGCGGGGCCGCCGGTGACGGCGGACGACGAGGCGGGGGCGCTGGTCCCAGCCGTGGAGGGACTCGTTGCTAAAGCGCCGGTCTCCAAAACCGGCGCTTCCGTGCCGATCTCCGCCGACACCTTCTCGGTCGAGGTCGCGAGGCGGGCGCTTGCTGCGGGGGCCGACGCGGTCAACGACATCGGCGGCGGCTCGGAGGAGATGTTCGACCTCGTCGCCGGCAGCGGCTGCGGCTACGTCCTGATGCACATCGAGGGGCCGCCGCGGGTCGACCGGCCCTGGCGTCAGTACGACGACGTCGTCGACCACCTGAAGAGCTGGTTCGAGGGGAGAGTCGAGCTGGCCCGGGAGCTTGGGGTCGCCGAGGAGCAGATCGCCATCGACCCCGGACTCGACTTCGACCTCAGCCCCGAGCAGGACCTGGAGATCCTGCGGCGGCTCGGCGAGCTGCGCTCGCTGGGGCTGGCGCTCTACGTCTCACTCTCGCGCAAGGACTTCATCGGCGCCGTCCTCGCCGGCTCCTGGGAGGAGCGGCTGGGCCCGAGCGAGCGCGAGTGGGGCACCGTCGCCGCCGTCGCGCTGGCGGTCCGCGAGGGCGCCGACGTCCTCCGCATCCACGACCGCAGCTCGCTGCAGGCGATGCGCGTCGCCGGCGAGATCACCCGGGCCGATGGGCCGATTTCAGAGTCGGAGGCGCGGAAATCGGCCCATCGGCGGGGGGTTTGATGGGGCGGGGGGGGTTGCTGGAGAATCCCTGGAGCGTGGCGGTGGCGCCGGCGCGGCGGGATGGGCGGATCGTGGCGGAGAGCTCGGAGTCCGAGCGGCGGGCGCGGCCGGTCGGGCTGCCGTCTGAGCTCGACCCCGGCTTCGCCGAGG
>OUNO011323099.1_pt1 | contig 33820 bp, 34 predicted proteins | sample 1779811 | NCBI WGS metagenome assembly OUNO01 (sample SAMEA3914804, study PRJEB12502) | metagenome | biome: forest; material: soil | place: Canada | collected 2010-06-25 | depth 0.3 m
CGCGCGCCAGCGGACCGACCGCGACGAGCAGGCCGACGCCCGCCTCGGAAGCGTGCGAGCCGATCTCGCGGTGCAGCCTGGAGGAGTCGGGGCCGAGCTCGAGCATGTCGCCGAGGACGGCCACACGGCGGGCGGGGGCCGTCTCGGCGAGATCGTCGATGGCGGCGCGCATGGACATCGGGTTGGCGTTGTAGCAGTCGTTGATCAGCACGGTCCCCTCCCCCAGCTCCAGGCGCTGGCCCCGCATGCCGGAGAAGCGCACCTCGAGCTCGCCTGCCGGGGTCTCGCCGAGGGCACGGGCGACGGCGACCGCCGCGAGCAGGTTGCTGAGATTGTGAGCCTGGGCGAAGGACGGTCGCAGGCGTATCTCCTCGCCGGCGTGTTCGATCACGACCCAGCCGTCGGGAAGGCGCTCGCGCAGGGTCACGTCCCCGCCGGGGCCGAACCTTGTCACGAGCACGTCTGCCCGGAGGTGGCGCGCGAGCAGCGGCTCCTGCGACGGCAGCACCACGTGGGCCCCTGCCGCCATCCCGGCGATCAGCTCGGCCTTCGCCGCGGCGATCGCCTCGAGCGACCCGAGCAGCTCGAGGTGGGCCGGCCCGACGTTGACGATCACGCCGACGTCGGGCTCGGCGATGGCTGTCAGCTCGGCGATCTGGCCGCTCCCGCGCATCGCCATCTCGAGCACCACGGCGTCGGTCGCGGCGGGCGTCGCCAGGAGGGCCAGCGGCAGCCCGATGTCGGTGTTGAAGTTCTCGGGGCTCGCCGCCACGCGCATCGACTTGCCGAGCAGCGCCGCCAGGATGTCCTTGGTCGAGGTCTTTCCCGTCGAGCCGGTCACGGCGATCACCCGCGCGCCGCGCGCGCCCAGCTCGGCCCGCCACCTGCGCGCAAGCGCCTGCATGGCCGCCAGCGGGTCGGCGTGTGAGAGCACCGCTCCCCCGGTGCCCGCCGACGTCGCCGCGCGGGCGTGCTCGGGCGCGACGAGCACCCCCCACGCCCCGGCGCGCAGCGCCTCGACGGCATGGCTCCCGCCGTCGCGGCGCTCTCCGCGAAGCCCAACGAACAGCTCTCCCCCCTCGATCTCGCGCGAGTCGATGCTCGCCCGTGAGGGGCCCGCGTTCGGCGGCGCTTGCCGGGCGGCAGGCGCCGCAGGCGCACCGGGCGCGCCCAGCAGCTCCGCGCCGGCCGCGTCGGCGATGCGGGCCGGGGACCAGTCCCTCATCGGCTCGGCGATCCGGCCGTGTCGCGCGCGCCGGGCCGCTTGTCGGCCGGCCGGGCGAGCGCCTCACGCGCGACGGTCGCGTCATCGAAGGGGATCTTGCGACCGTCCGCCAGCTCCTGGCCCTGCTCGTGGCCCTTTCCGGCGATCACTATGACATCGCCCGGGCGGCCTGCCGCGACGGCCTCCTCGATCGCGGCACGACGGTCGCCGAGAGCGCTCACATCGGCCCGACCGGTCGCTCCGGCCATGATCTGCGCGATGATCTCCTGCGGGTCCTCGGAGCGCGGGTTGTCCGATGTGACGATGACACGGTCGGCCAGGCGGGCGGCGATCTCACCCATCTGCGGACGCTTGCCACGGTCGCGGTCACCACCTGCGCCGAACACGCAGATCACCCGCCCGTCCGCGCCGCGCGCGGCGCCGTCGGAATGCCCTGCCACGAGCTCTCGCGCGGCTGCCAGGACGTTCTCCAGCGAGTCGGGCGTGTGGGCGTAGTCGACGACGACGGCGAAGTCCTGACCCGCGTCGACGGGCTCGAAGCGGCCCGGAACTCGCACGCCCCGCTCGAGCGCAGCGACGAGCACGTCGAGCTCGCCACCGAGGGCATGGACGGCGGCCAGCGCGCCGAGGGCGTTGGCGACGTTGAAGCGCCCCGGCATCGGCAGGCACACCGCGCGCCGGCCGGCGGGCGTCGTGAGCTCGAAACGGCAGCCGTCGAAGCCGCAGCTCAGAGCCGATGCGCGGTAGTCGGCAGGCTCCCCCACGGCGAAGGTCACGGCGCCGTCGAGCTCGTCGGCCAGGCGCCGGCCGTACGCGTCGGCGACGTTCACCACGCTCACCCCCGGCGGCTCGCCCTGGTCGGGGAGAAACAGCCGCCGCTTGGCCGTGAAGTAGTCCTCCATCGTCGGATGGAAGTCGAGGTGGTCCTGGGTGAGGTTGGTGAAGACGGCAGCCGCGAAGGAGATCGCGTCGGCTCTGCCGAGCTCGAGGGCGTGGGAGGAGACCTCCATCGCACAGGCGCCGTCACCACCGTCGAGCATCGCCCGGAGGTCGGCCTGGAGCTCGATGGCCTCGGGCGTCGTGCGTTCGACCTCGCGGTCGCGCCCGCCGATGACCGACTTGACCGTGCCGAGCAGGCCGCACTGCACCCCGCCGGCCTCGAGCAGCGCCCGGATGAGGTAGGCCGTCGTCGTCTTGCCGTTGGTGCCCGTCACGCCGAGCACACGCAGCTCCTGCGACGGGCGGCCGTAGAAGCGAGCTGCCAGCGGCGCCATCGCGGCGCGCGCCGAGGCGACCGACACCTCGGGCACCCCGAGCTGCAGCGAGCGCTCGACGACCAGCGCCACCGCCCCGCGCCGCACGGCCTCCGCCGCGTGGTCGTGGCCGTCGCTGCGAAAGCCGCTGACGCAGAAGAACAGGCTGCCGGGCGCGACGGCGCGGCTGTCGTAGGCGAGGCCGGCGATCTCGACCGCCGCGTCCGCGCCCGATAGCGCCACGCCCGAGAGCCCGCCGGTCAGCTCGTCGAGCCTCATTGCCTCCTCGTGCGCGCCTGCATGCGGTTGAGTCTAGTTTCCGCCCCCGCTGGATCCTCGGGTGCCCATCGGCGGCCTGCCTATCCCGGCGCGATGCCCAGGTAGGGCAGGGCGAAGCTCATGATCTGACCGAACGCCGGGGCGGCCACCGTGCCGCCGAAGATCGAGCCCGACTGCGGTTCGTCGACGACGACGGCGGCCAGCAGGCGCGGGTCGCGGGCGGGGGCGAAGCCCATGAAGGACGCGACATACGCGGTTTTCGAGTATTCGCCCGTCGTCGGGTCGATCTTGCTGGCCGTTCCCGTCTTGCCGGCCAGCTGGTAGCCGGGGATCGAGACCTCGCTGGCCGTGCCTCCCGGCGCGAGGACGCCTTCGAGCATGTTGCGCAGGGCGGAGCTGGTGGCGCTGGAGATGACGCGCCGGCCCGCCGGCAGGGGCTGGCGCACACCGCCGATCGCTTCGATGAGATGCGGCCTTCTCAGCACACCGCCGTTGGCGATGGCGGCGTAGGCACTCGCCATCTGCATCGGCGTCACGAGCTCGCCCTGCCCGATCGGCAGGTTGCCCATCGAGGAGCCCGAGTAGTGGCTGAGCGCGAGCGTGACACCCTGTTCCTCGCCCGCCAGCTCGACGCCCGTGCGTGCGCCGAAGCCGAACCTGTGAACCCATCGGTCGAACGCCGTGGCGCCCTCGCGTTTGCCGATCTCGATCGCGCCGACGTTGCTCGACCGGGCCAGGATCTGCGACGTCGTAAGCGTTTCTTCGCCGTGTTCGGTGTCGTCGTGGATCGTCCTGTCGGCCACATGGATCTGGTCGGGCACGTTGAAGCCGCTGTTCGGCGTTATCAGGCCCTCTTGCAGGGCGCCGGAGACGGTGAACGCCTTGAACGTCGAGCCCGGTTCGTATGCGAAGCCGACCGCCCGGTCCTCGAGCGCGGCGGGAGACGAGGCGGCCGGGTCGTTGGGGTTGGCCTGCGGCCAGTTGGCGACGGCCAGCAGCGCTCCCGTCCGCGGGTCCATGACGATGGCGGTCGCGTCTTTCGGGTTGAAGACGCGAGCGACCGCGCCGAGCACGTCTTCCGTTCGCTGTTGGATGTTGGCGTCGAGGGTCAGCGTCAGGCTCTTGCCCGCCACGACGGGGTGGCTTTCGGTGATCGACACCGGCTGGCCGATCGCATCGCTGACCACGCGGCGCTGCCCCGCCTGGCCGTGCAGGAGCGAGTCGCGTGCATACTCGAGGCCCATCAGGCCCTTGCCTTCCGTTCCGACAAAGCCAAGCGCCTGGGCCGCGAGGGCGCCGCGCGGGTAGACGCGCCGCATGACCGGCGTGCCGGCGACGCCGGGGATCTTCAGGCTGAGCACAGCCTGCGCCTGCCTGGCCGGCAGGGCCCGGGCCAGGTAGACGAAGCCGGCGCGCCGCGTGAGCTTGCGCAGGATGCTCGACGGGGTCTGCTTGAGCAGCGGCGCAAGGCGTTGGGAGTCGCCGAGCGGGTCCTTGAGCAGGTACGGGTCCGCCGACAGGTCCTTGGCGGGCTCGGACACGGCGAGGTCGATGCCGTTGCGATCCGTGATCGTGCCGCGTTGGGCCGTCACGGTTTCATCGGTCACCTGCTGTGTGCTCGCCGCCTTGCGCAACGGCGCCCCGCGCACGACCCCGAGGTAAGCCGTCCTTCCGGCCGCGAGGACGAGGAGGCCGAAGAAGATCGCGAAGATCACTCCGATGCGGCTCTGGACGACGGGCACCCGTCTAGCCCGCCGGACCTGACTGCGTGCCGCCGCCGGCCGCCGCTTCGCCGCCGCTGGGCGTAGGCCCTTCTTCGGCCCTCGCCGCGCCCGCGGCCGAGCCGGATGACGAGGAGCTGGAGGACGACGCGCTGGTTTCGCTCGATTCGCTCGTCGCGGCGGTTGGGCTCACCGGAGGGGCTTCGCTCGCGCCGGATTCCGAGCTCCGCGCCGCGGGCGCCGATGCTTCGGAGGTGGGCGCGGCTTCCGATTCCGAGCTCGCCGGCCGTTCGGAGGACGATTCGCCTTCGGAGCTCGATTGGCCCGGACCGACGCCGTGCGGCGGCGTGGCCAGCGCGGCGGCCGCTTGGCCGAGCTCGCCGTGGCCGCCCACCGAGAGGAACTTCAGCGAGCCCGCCGGCACGAGCTCCATTCCGAGCCGCGTGGCTGTCGCCTCGACCCGATTGCCCGCCGCCAGTTCCGAGTTTTCCACGCTGAGGGCGGCGTTCTCGGTCTGCAGGACGGCTCCGCGCTCGAGCGAGCGGCCGATTCCGGCGTTCAGCTTGAGCAGGCCGAGCTGGAGCGTGACGATGCCGATGAGGGCGAAGGTGACGATGAATATCCACGTCCGCCCACGGATGAGGCGGTCGACCGCACGGTGGCTGGAGAGGCGATGAAGGGCCGCGAGTGCCCCGAGCACGAGTCCGCCGCCATCGAGCTCCGCACGGCGGCGTGGGGTCGCGGTTTCTCTGCGAGCCGGACCGGAGACCCTGCGCGGGGATCTCGGCGCGGTCGTCGGCGCGCGCCCGGGCGTGAGTGTGCGCGCGCGGGCGGGAGCTGCCGCCGCGGCCGGAGGGGTCATCCGGCGACCGCCTCGTCGGTGAGCTTCCTGGCAGCCCGCAGGCGGGCTGAGCCGGCACGTGGGTTGGCCGCGAGCTCCTCGGCGGAGGGCACGATCGAGCGGCGACTCAGCAGCGCACCCTGGGGCTCGCGACCGCAGACGCAGACGGGCAGATCGGGCGGGCAGATGCAACCGCGGGCGCGCTCGACGAGGAACCGCTTGACGCGGCGGTCCTCGAGCGAGTGGAAGGAGATGCCGGCCAGGATCCCGCCCTCGCGCAGTAGCTGCCAGGCCAGGGGCAGGCCGCGCTCGAGCTGTCCGAGCTCGTCGTTGACGGCGATCCGGAGTGCCTGGAAGGACCGCTTGGCCGGGTGGCCGCCGGCGAAGCGCGCCGGGGCGGGGATGGCCGACTTGATCGTGTCGACCAGCTCGAGCGTCGTCTGGATCGGCGCCTGCTCGCGTCGACGGACGATCGCGTGGGCGATGGCCCCGGAGTGGCGCTCCTCGCCGTAGTCGCGCAGCGCGTGGGCGAGGCGGCGCTCGTCCCACTCGGCCACGATCTGCAGCGCGCTGAGATCCTGCGCCGGGTCCATGCGCATGTCCAGAGGCGCCTCGTAGGAGTAGGAGAAGCCCCGCTCGCGGGTGTCGACCTGCATCGAAGACATGCCGAGGTCGAAGTAGACGATGTCCGCTCGCGTGCCCTCGGCGGCCAGCCGCTCGAGCGCTTCGGCGTATCCGGCGCGGATGAAACGCAGCGAGCACGCAGCCTCGGTGGCAAGGGTCGCGAAGCGCTGCTCGGCGAGCGGGTCTCGGTCGATGGCGATGAGCGTGCCGGTCGGCCCGAGGCGCTCGGCCAACAGCCGCGCGTGGCCGCCGTCGCCGAATGTGCAGTCGACGGCGAGTTGTCCTGGGCGGGGGTCGAGCAGCTCGATCAGCTCGTTGGCCATGACGGGCATGTGCGAAGCGCGGGCGGCGTCCTCGCCCTGGAGGGCCTGTGCCGGCGAGCGCGATGAGCGTCGGCCCTGCGATCCGCCCCGCTGTTTCTCCCCCGCGCCCCGTCGCCGCCTGGTCAACTCGGGGGCGCAGGCGTCCGCGCCGCGTCCGTCTCTGATGTCAAGCGTCGTCGTCGACACGCGAGGTGACCTCCGCGACGCCGCTGAGCAGCGTCGTTCGATGTTCGCTCCAGGCGGCCTTGTCCCAAAGCTCGAGGCGGTCGCCGACACCGACGACCATGACGTCCTTGGCCAGCTGAGCGTGCTCGCCGAGGAAGCCCGGAATCATCACACGCCCGGCCGCGTCGAGGTCGGCGTCGTGCGAGCTGCCGTAGAAGAAGCGCTCGAGTTCGGTCAGCCGCGGTGAGAGCGGAGGCAGCTCGGCCAGTGCGCGCTGCGTGTAGCGCTCGTACTCCTCCGGTCGCCACACGCCGACGCAGGGCTTCAGGTCGATCGGCATCGCCAGGACGACGCCCTCGGCGAGGGCCGCCCGGTAGCGCGCCGGAACCGTGAGGCGGTTCTTCGCGTCGAGCGTATGGTCGAAGGTGCCGCGGAATGGGACCACTGGTGAAACTCCAAAGCCTTGATTACCGAGCCGAGGTGGAGGAGTGGGAGGAGCCCCTCCACCACGGCTCGCTGGGGCGAACATAACCCACTCTCTCCCACAATGCAACCCCGCGTGCACATATTTCCCCACTTTTCCCTCACGACGGCTTCGGGCGGGCCGAAACGCCCATAGCCGCTGGGGCATCCGGCCCTCGTGCCGAGCAGGCCGGGAGTCGACGATGGGTGAAATCCGTCGTGCATCCGTCCAGCCTGCGACGTCGTTTGCAAAACGGGTCGCACCTTGCGCCGGGTCCGGCCCGGCCATACGATCGCCTCTCCATCCGCCCGGACACACGATGAGCCCAGCCCCCTCCCCCGCCCCCGCATATGCGCGCCTCCGCGCCACCGGCGCCACCCGCGCCACCCGCGTCCTCGCGCTGGCGGCCCTGTCGGCGACGCTCGCGGCGTGTGGCTCCTCGCACCCATCCGGCACCTCGGTCGACCCCGCCACGGCGGTACCGGCGAGCGCTCGGCTGTACGCAGGTGCGACCGTGCGGCCAGGCGGCGCCGAGAAGGACGCGGCGCTGTCGGCGGCGAAGGCGCTGACGGGCCAGGCAGACCCCTACCTCCGCCTCGTTGCGGCGTTGCAGACACCCGGCTCGCCGACGCTCAGCTTCAGCCACGACGTGGCGCCGTGGCTGGGCACCCACGCCGGCGTCTTCCTCAGCTCGCTGCGCTCGGCCGGCGCACTGTCGGCGCTGGTCGAACAGGGTCTGCTCGGCGGCACCGGTGGTGAATCGGCTCCCTTTCCCTTCGGCGCCAGCGCCGCCCAGGGCGCGATCGTGCTCGACACGAGCGACGCCGCCAAGGCGAGCGCGTTCCTCGACCGCCAGGCTGCACACGCCGGCGCCCACCGGAGCAGCTACCGGGGCGTCGCCTACCGGACGGGCTCGGGCGGCGTGGCGTTCGGCCTCGTCGACCGGTTGGCCGTCATCGGCAGCGAGTCGGCGCTGCGCAGCGTCATCGACACGAGCCTGGGCGGGCCCTCGCTCGCCCACGCCGCCGGCTACTCCAAGCTGCTCGCGTCGGCACCGTCCGACGCCCTCGCTCACCTCTACTCCAACCCGCCGGCCTCCGGCCCGAGCTCAGGCGCAGGCGCCGAAGGCCTGTCGGGAACGATCGGGCTGCTCACCGCCTCTCGACAGGCCAACGTGTCACTCGTGCCGTCGAGCACAGCGCTGACGCTCGACGCAGACACGATCGCGTCCGGCTCGAGCGCCGTCGCAGGGCTGCTCTCCAGCGACCCCGAAGGCGCGGCGGCGCTCAGCGCGCTGCCCGGCGACTCGTGGCTGGCGATCGGCCTCGGACACGTCGCCGCAAACCTCGGCTCCGACGTACGGGCGCTGCGGGCGCTGACCTCGCTGGGCGGCAGCGGAGGCGCTTCGGGCTCGCTGAGCATCAAGTCGCTGCTCGACGGCCTGCTGACGCCGCTGAACGCGCTCGGCGCCGAAACCGCGCAGGCCGCGCGCGACTACAGGAGCTGGATGGGATCGGCCGGCATCTTCGCGTCCGGCGGCAGCCTGCTCGAACTCAAGGGCGCCGTCGTGATCGGCTCGAACGACCCGGACCGGTCGCGGGCGGCCGTGGCGAAGCTGGCGGCACAGCTGCGCAGCGGCGGCGCGTCGCTGCGGCCGGTATCCATTCCCGGCACCGAAGCGGCCGTCGGCGTGGCCGTCAGCGGCCTTCCGGTGGTTCTCGACATCGCGGCCGGCCGAGGCTCGGACGGCCACAGCCGCTTCGTCCTCGCGCTCGGAGAAGCGTCCGTCACGGCAGCGCTGAGCCCGTCGAGCACATTGTCGGCTGCTGCGCCGAGGAATGCGGCCGCAGCGGCTCTCGGCGACGGCATACAGCCGAGCCTGATCGTCGACTTCCCCACCCTTCTCAGCCTCCTCGAAGGCGTCGGCGTGACCGAAGAACCCGGCATCTCACGGCTCGTGCCCTATCTGCGCGCCGCCACGACCCTCGCCGGCGGAGGGCACAGCCTCGGCGCGGGGGTGGAGCGCCTGCGCATCGTCCTCGGCCTGCACCAGAGCGGCTGAGCCCACTCGGGCGTTGGCGCGTCCGGAGAGTCGGCCCGCTCCCGTCCCGCGGCGGCGCACGCCGCCGGCAGCTGTGTGTTCAGCCGCCTTCGCCCGGTGCCAGGGCGGCAGGGGCGAGGGCGCCCGAGCCGAGGTCGAATACGCGGTAGAAGACGGGCCGCCCGGCGCGGACCCGGTCGGCGGCGTAGCGCGTGAGCGTCGTGTCGCCGTCAGGCAGGACCGAGTAGCGCCCGAGCACCGAGTCGCGGTTGCGAACGGCGAAGAAGCGCGCTATGACCGCCTGGCGATTGTTGCCGCGCGGACCGGCCGCCCGAATGGCGCTCAGGACGGCGCTCATCGCCTCATAGCCATAGAGGACGTAGGGCCCGGATTCGCCGCCGAAGGTTCGGCGGTAGCCCGCCAGGACACTCCGAGCGGCCGGCGGGTAGAGGGCCGTCGGCAGGATCGGTGTCGTCACGTAGGTTCTGGCGGCGGCGGCGCCGATCCGCGAGGTGAAAGCTTCGCTGGCGAGAGGGCTCGAGCCGACTAGCAGGACGTGAGGGGCCGCGGCGTGAAGCGCCTTCCACAGGGCGACCGTGCCCGGGCCGGGACCACCGGCGAAGAGCACGGCCTGGGCGCCGCTGCGGACGACCTTTTCGACCTCACCCGTGTAGACCGACCCGAGGACGGTCGAGAGGCTGTCGTGGGCGGCGACGGCGATTCCCGCTCGGGCGGCGTCGGCGGCGGCGATCTTGGCGAGCGGTTCCTCGAACGGATCCTGGTCGTCGAGCACGTACACGCGGCGAACGCCGAGCAGGCCCAGGAGTCGCACCTGGGCGGCGGCTTGGACGGTGTCGCCGGGCTGCAGGCGCCCGAATGTCCGGTGGCCGCTGAGGTAGAACCGTCCGGGCTCGTCCTGGCCGGCATCGAGCGAGCTCGTCAGCCCGACATAGGGACTGCCCGGGCTGACCTGGAGGATGCCGGCGGCGTTGATCAGCGGCAGCGACAGGGCGGTCGACGCCGAGCCGAGGTCGCCGAGATAGGCGATCGTGCTGGTGTCCTGGGCCGCCGTCTTGGCGTTCGTCGCGGTGACGTCCGGGGGCGACTTGCCGCTCGCGGGGTCGGAGTCGTCAAGCGACACGTAGCCGATCTTGAACGCCCCTATCTGCCCGCCGGCCTGGGACAGCGCGAGCTTCTCGCCGCCGACGATCTGCTGTGAGATCGCCGCGGCGGGGCCCTGCAGCGGCAGGCTCGAATAGACGGCGAGCTGGTTGCCGGTGGCTTCCGAGGCGGTCGAGCCGCCGCCGCCGGCGCAGCCGGCAGCGACGATGGCCGCGACGGTGAGAGCGGCGAGGCCCGGCCAGCGAGCGAGCACCGGGCTCTAGCTGCGGCGGCCGGGGAGGTAGCCGGCGAGGATCTTTATCGCCGCTCCGACCAGGATGATCGCCGAGGCCAGCATGAACGAGTCGAAGCCCTTGGCGCCGAGCGACCACAGCACGATCCAGACGACGAGCCCGGCGGTGACGGTGATGATCAGTCCCATGCGCGCGAAATCCTACCGAGCCGCTCGCCGGTCGGTCGGCGCCAGCCCTGCTGCCAGTGCGGCGACGAGCGCTCCGGCCGCGCCCGCCGGATCATCCGCCTCGTCGACTGCCCGCACCAGGCGCGTCCCGACGATGACGCCGTCGGCGCCGGCATCGGCGGCCTGTGCGGCCTGCTCGGGCGTCGCGATGCCGAACCCGACGGCAACGGGCGCGCTGGTGCCGGCCCGCGCACGCGCGACGACCTCGACGAACGCGTCGCCGAGCGAGCCGCGCTCGCCGGTCGTACCGACGACCGAGACCGTGTAGATGAAGCCGCGGGCGTCGGCGCCGATCGCCCGGAGGCGCTCGGGCGTCGTCGTCGGCGCCACCAGGGGGACCAGCGCGAGGCCGTGGCGCTCGCACGCCTCGCGCACCTCCGGCGCCTCGCCGTGCGGCAGGTCGGGGACGATAAGGCCGCACGCACCGCTCCGCGCGAGACGCTCGACGAACGCCTCGACACCGGGCGCGAAGACCATGTTGACGTAGCACATCAGGACGACCGGAACCGAGTCCGCGAGGACCCGGGCGACCTCGAGGACGCCGGCGACGCTGGCACCGGCGGCGAGTGCCCGGGTGGCGGCGGCATGGATGACCGGCCCGTCGGCGAGCGGGTCTGAGTAGGGCATGCCGAGCTCGATCACGTCGGCGCCCGCCCGCACGTACGCTTCGCCGATCCGGACGGACTCCTCGAGCGTCGGGAAGCCACCCATCAGATAGGGCATCAGGGCGGCGCGCTTGTCGGTGTCCCGGAACGCGGCGGCGAGGCGCTCGATGCCGCTCGTCGCGACGGCGTTCACGGGCCGCCCTCGGCAAGCACCTCGGCGAGATCCTTGTCGCCGCGGCCAGACAGGCAGATCAGATCGAGATCGCCACCCGGCTGCACAAGGGTCCACGCCAGCGCGTGAGCGGTCTCGAGCGCCGGGATGATGCCCTCCAGGCGCGCGAGGAGGCGGAAGGCGTCGAGCGCCTGCGCGTCGGTGACGGCGAAGTAGCTTGCGCGGCCGCTGTCCCGCAGATGGGCGTGCTCGGGCCCGGCCCCCGGATAGTCGAGGCCGGCCGAGATCGAGTGCGCCTGGAGGATCTGGCCCTCCTCGTCCTGCATGACGGCCGAGCGCGACCCGTGCAGGATCCCCGGCCGGCCACCGACGGTCAGCGGGGCGCCGTGGCGCGGCGTGTCGATGCCCTCGCCGGCCGCCTCGACGCCGACGAGCTCGACGTCCTCGTCTGACACGAACGCAGCGAAGATGCCCATCGCGTTGGATCCGCCGCCGACGCAGGCGACGACGCGCGTGGGAAGCCGACCCTCGCGGTCGAGCATCTGTGCCCGCGCCTCGTCGCCGATGACCCGCTGCAGGTCGCGCACGAGGGCCGGGTAGGGCGCCGGGCCGACGACGGAGCCGATCACGTAGTGGGTGTCCTGGACGTTGGTCACCCAGTCGCGGATGGCCGCCGAGGTTGCCTCCTTGAGCGTCCTCGCGCCGGCATCCACCGGCTGGACGCTCGCGCCGAGCAGTTCCATTCGCTGGACGTTCGGACGCTGCCGTCGGGTGTCCTCGGTACCCATGTAGATCACGCACTCCATGTCGAGCAGCGCGCAGACGGTGGCCGTCGCAACCCCGTGCTGTCCGGCGCCGGTCTCGGCGATGATCCGCCGCTTGCCCATCCGCTTCGCCAGCAGGACCTGTCCGAGGGCGTTGTTGAGCTTGTGCGAGCCGGTGTGGTTGAGGTCCTCGCGCTTGAGGTAGATGTGCCGACCGGCGCGCTCGGAGAGCCGCCGTGCGCGGTAGAGGGGGGTCGGGCGCCCGCCGAAGTCGCGCAGCAGCGCGTCGAGCTCGGCGCGATAGCCGCGATCCTCGCGCGCGGCCACCCACGCCAGCTCGAGCTCGGCGAGCGCCGGCATGAGGGTCTCGGGAACGAACTGCCCGCCGTAGGGGCCGAACCGGTGCTCGACCGCGAGCCCCTCGCCGGCGCCGGCGCTCACGCCGGCTGACCGACGGTCGCGGCTGCGGCGAAGAACGCGCGCAGCCTGACGGGGTCCTTGTGCCCGGGCGCGGACTCGGTGCCGCTGGCCGTGTCGACGGCGTAAGGCTGCACGACGGCGATCGCCTCGGCGACGTTCTCGGGCGTCAGGCCACCGCTGAGAATCAAGGGGATCTTCGATCTGCGAGCGCCGACCAGCCCCCAGTCGAAGGTCTCCCCCGTGCCGCCCCGCATCCCACGTCGCGCGACCGCGCGCGAGCGGGCGTCGAGCAGATGGAAGTCGACGTGGAAGCGCTCGAGATCCTGGACGTCCGCTGCGCCGGAGACCTGCGCGGCCTTGATGACGCGGGCGCCCGTGCGGCGACGGACCTCGGCGCAGAACGACGGGCCCTCGTCCCCGTGCAGCTGGATGAGCGTCAGGCCGAGCTCGTCGCTGCGGGCGACGATCTCGTCGAGGGGGGCGTTGACGAAGACGCCGCACAGCTCCACGCGGCGTCTGAGCACCGCCGTGATGGCGACGGCCTCGGCGGGCGAGCAGCGGCGCGGGCTGCCGTCGTAGAAGTTCATCCCGAGCGCCCAGGCGCCCAGCTCGACCGACATCTCGGCGTCGTCGAGGTTCGTGATCCCGCAGATCTTGACTCGCGGCGGGCGAGCCCCGCCGGCCTCCCCGAGCGGGTTAGCCGGCGCCAGGGCGCCCGACGCGCCCGACGTATCGCTCACCTCGGAGATGCCTGCTGCGCTCGACGTCTCGGCCATGCCCACCACGGTAGCGGGCGACCTGCTCCGGGTGGCGCTAACCCTGCGGCGTATTCGGGTTGGGAACCGAGTTGGGGCGGCTGCCGAGCGTGACGGTGACGGTCTTGGCGTCGTAGCCGCCTTTGCCGTTGGCTCGGAGCAGTTCGATCGGGACGCTGTTGCCGGGTTTCTTGGCCGAGACGTCGTTGGCGAGGTCTTCCGAACCGGTGACCGCCTTGCCGGCGAACTTGACGATGATGTCGCCGCCGACGGCGATCTGGTTGTTTTCGGTGCTCGTCGTGACCGCTCCGCCGTGGATGCCGGCCTTGGCGGCAGCCGTGCCGGGCTGGACGCTCTGCACGAGCGCGCCCGTCTTTACAGGGAGGTTGAGCGCCGACAGCGAGCCGTCGATCGTCAGCGACGTCAGGCCGAGGTAGGCGCCGCGGACGGTGCCGCCCTTCTCGAGCTGGGCGATCTCGTTCTTGGCCGTGTTGATCGGAACGGCGAAGCCGATGCCGACGCTGCCGCCGCCACTGGCGCCGGTCTCGATCTGCGAGTTGATGCCGATCACGCGCCCGGCCGCGTCGAGCAGCGGGCCACCCGAGTTGCCGGGGTTGATCGGGGCGTCGGTCTGCAGGACGTTGTTGATCGCGAACCCGTTCGGGGCGGTGATCTGACGCTGAAGCGCGGAGATGACGCCGGTCGTGAGGGTGCGTTCGAGATCGAACGGGTTGCCGATGGCGTAGACGGGGTCGCCGACCGTGACGGAGCTCGAGTCGCCGAGCGTCAGCGGATGAAGCGTGAGGCCGTCGGTCGCGATTTTCAGGACGGCGAGGTCGTTCGAGGGATCCTTGCCGACGACCTGGGCTTCGACCGTCTTGCCTTTTTCGAAGCTGACGGTGACCTTGATGGCGTTCTCGACGACGTGGTAGTTGGTCAGGATGGTGCCGTTCGTGGAGATCACGATGCCCGACCCGGTGGCCTGTCCCTGACGCTGGCTTTCGCCGCCGAACAGGAGCGAGGATTCTGATTTCTGGACGATGGTCGAGGTGACGAAGGCCACTCCCGGCGCGGTCCGGACGTAGACCTCGTGCGGGCTCAGCCCCCTGGTCGTCTCCGAGGCGTTGGTGGGCGCGGCGGGCGCAGCCTGGACCGTCGTGATCGTCGTTCCTCCGCCGCCGAGGTCACCGGCAGCGGCGATGACGCCCACGACGAGGCCGCCGCCGACGAGGGCCGAGACGAATGGGAGGAGGAGCGTGCGCTTCATTGCCGATGAGGATGATCGGCGCGTGTGAAGACCATCTAAATGTCTTGCCGGCTGCGTCTAAATGCTGTCGGAGCCATGGGGCCGGGCCGTCAGGGCCCTGAGGGCCGCGGCTGGATCGCCAGAGCGCATGAGCGTCTCACCGACGAGGACGGCCTGCACTCCGAGACTCTCGAGGCGCAGGAGCTGCTCCGGGGAGGCGATGCCCGACTCCGACACGACCGTCGTTCCGTCGGGCACGGAGTCCATCAGGCGCTCGGTTCGCGCGACGTCGACGCTGAAGTCGCGCAGGTCGCGGTTGTTGACACCGACGATCTCCGCGCCGATCTTGAGCGCGGCGTCGAGCTCGGGGCGGTCGTGGACCTCGACGAGGACGTCGAGCCCGAGGGCTCGGGCCTCCGCGTGCAGAGACGCCAGCTCGGGCGTCTCGAGCGCGGCCACGATCAGCAGGACCGCGTCTGCGCCGGCCGCGCGAGCCTCGTGCAGCTGGTAGGGGTCGACGATGAAGTCCTTGCGCAGGAGTGGCAGCGCGCAGGCCCGGCGTGCCTCCTCGAGGTCGGCGAGCGCCCCGGCGAAGTTGGGTCCCTCGGTGAGCACCGAGACGGCCGCCGCGCCACCGTCGCGGTAGGCGCCGACGACCGTGCGGACCTCGGCCCCCGCTCGCAGGGTGCCGGCTGAGGGCGAGCGGCGCTTGAACTCGGCGATGACGCCGATGCCCGGCGCGGACAGCGCATCGCGGAATGCGTGCGCGCGACGGTCAACCGGCGGCGTCGGCTGGCCGGCCGGCAGGGGATCCTCGCGCTTGCGCCGCTCGACCTCCAAGCGTGTTTCGCCGAGGATGCGCTCGAGCACGCTCACGCGCCGGGCTCCCCGGCCGGGGCGTGCCTGAGGCTGGCCTGGATGAAGCGCTCGAGCGCCTCGGCGGCGCGCCCGTCGGCGAGTGCCGCGCGGGCGAGCTCGACGCCCTCGGCGATCGTCTCGGTCCGGCCGGCGGTATAGATCGCGGCCCCGGCGTTGATCAGGGCGAGCGCCTCGCCGGGCGCTCTCGGGCCGCGAGCGTCGGCCGGTTCCAAGATGGCCCGCGTGACGGCCGCGTTCTCGGCAGGCGTGCCGCCGGCGACGGGGACCGCGGAGGCGGGCTCCTCGTCGGCGATGCCGGCCTCGGCCGGAGTCAGGACATAGGAGCGGACGTCCTGCCCGTTGACCTCGACGATCCGCGTCGGCGCCGTCGCCGACACCTCGTCGAGCCCGTCCTCGCCGGATACGAGCAGGGCCCGGTCGACTCCCAGGACTGCGAGGGCGCCGGCCATCGTGTCGAGGAAGCCCGGGTCGGAGACGCCGACGAGCTGGCGCCGGGCGCCGGCGGGGTTTGTCAGTGGCCCGAGCAGGTTGAAGATCGTCCGCACGGCGAGCTCACGGCGAACGGGGATCACGAACCGCGTCGCCTGGTGGTGGTTGGGCGCGAACATGAAGCCGAACCCGGCCTCTTCGATGCACGCCGCGACGCCGGCCGGGGCCACGTCGATGCGGGCCCCGAGCGCCTCGAGCAGGTCGGCTGAGCCCGAGCGGCTCGTCGCCGAGCGGTTGCCGTGCTTGGCCACCGCGCAGCCCGCTCCGGCGGCGATCAGAGCGGCGGTCGTCGACACGTTGAAGGAGCCGCTGCCGCCACCGGTGCCGGCCGTGTCGAGCAGGTCGTCGCGGTCGATCGGCACGTGGGCTGCGAGCGAGCGCATCGTGCGCGCGAGGCCGGCGATCTCCTCGACCGTCTCGCCCTTCGTGCGCAGCGCGATCAGGAACGCGCCGATCTGGGTCTCGGAGGCCTCGCCGTGCATGATCTCGGCGAGCACCTCGGCGCTCTGATCGGCGCTCAGATCGGTGCGCGAGGCGAGGGCGTCGATCGCGCGGGTCAGGACGGCGTTGGGCATCGTCGGCGCATCATCCCCGACCGTCGCCGGCGGACGCCGGCTGAATCTCCAGGAAGTTGGCGAGGAGCTGCCTGCCCTGCTCGGTCAACACCGACTCGGGATGGAATTGGACGCCCTCGGCCGGCAGCTCGCGGTGGCGCAACGCCATCAGCAGCTCGCCGGAGCGGGCGGACTCCTCCAGGCAGTCGGGCAGCGCCGCGTCGACGACGAGCGAGTGGTAGCGCCCGACGGTCAGGGGTGAGTCCAGGCCGCGGAAGATCGTGCGGCCGTCGTGCTCGATGGTCGCGGACTTGCCGTGGACCGGCGGGTTCAGCCGGACCTGACCGCCGAACGCCTGGGCGAGCGCCTGGTGTCCGAGGCAGACGCCGAGCGTGGGCACGCCCGCCTCGGGCATGCGGCGGACGAGCTCGAGCGTAATGCCAGCCTGATCCGGCGTGCACGGCCCGGGCGAGACGACGCAGCGTTCGAAGCCGCCATCGAGCAGCTCATCGACGCTGGCGCGGTCGTTGCGGACGGTGTGGACCTCGGCCCCGAGCTCGCCGAGGTACTGGACGAGGTTGTAGGTGAACGAGTCGTAGTTGTCGAGGACGAGGACCCTCATGGCCAGTCCTGCTGGTCGCACGCCAGCGCGATCGCGCCCATCGCGGCCCGCGCCTTGTCGACCGACTCCTCGTACTCGTAGTCGGGGCGGGCGTCGGCGACGGTCCCACCGCCGGCCTGGATGTGGGCGACGCCGTCCTTGACGACGACGGTGCGGATGTGGATCGCGGTGTCGAGGTCACCGGCATAGCTGAGGTAGCCGATCGCGCCGCCGTAGCCGCCGCGCTTGACAGGCTCGAGCTCGTCGATGATCTGCATGGCGCGGACCTTGGGCGCGCCCGACAGCGTGCCGGCGGGGAGGACCGAGCGCAGTGCGTCCATCGCGCCGACGCCCTCTCGCAGCGTGCCGGAGACCGACGAGACGATGTGCATGACGTGGCTGTAGGACTCGATCTCCATCAGCTCGTCGACCTCGACGGTGCCGTATTCGCAGACGCGGCCGAGGTCGTTGCGGCCGAGGTCGACGAGCATGACGTGCTCGGCTCGCTCCTTCTCGTCGGCAAGCAGCTCGGCCGCTATCCGCCGATCGTCCTCCGGGCTCGCGCCGCGCGGCCGCGTGCCGGCGATCGGCTTGGTAGAGACGTGTCGGCCGTGGACGGTCAGCAGGGGCTCGGGGCTCGCGCCGGCGACCTGGAAATCGCCGAAGTCGAGGAAGTACATATAGGGGCTCGGGTTTACCGCCCGCAGGCCGCGGTAGATCGAGAACGCCTCGACGGGCACCGGCGCTGACCAGCGCTGGGACGGCACGACCTGGAAGGCGTCGCCGGCGAAGATGTACTCGACGATGCGCCCGACCATCGCTTCGAAGCGCTCGCGCGGCATGTTCGACTCGAACTTCGGCGTCTCGCGCGCGACGATGCTCGCGCGGCCGCGGGGGACCGGCTCCGCGAGGGCCGCCCGCACCTCCGCGATCGTCTTGGCGGCCACCTCGTAGGCGCGCTCGACGTCGGGCTCGGCGACCAGGTCGGCGTTGGCGATGATCCTCACGGTGTGCTTGAGGTGATCGAAGACGACGAGCACGTCCGAGAGCATGAGGGCCATGTCGGGCAGGCCGAGCGGATCCGGCCCGGGGTCGCCGAGCGGCTCGACCGTGCGGACCAGGTCGTAGCCGAAGAAGCCGACGGCGCCTCCGGTGAACGGCGGGGCGTCGTCCATCGGGGCCTGGTCGAAGCGCTCGACGTGGGCCGCGGCGAGCGCGTACGGGTCGCCGCCGTCGGCCAGCGACCAGCGCAGGACGGCACTCGGACGGAAGCCGATGAACGACCACCGCCCGACCCTCTGGCCCTGGTCGGCCGACTCGAGCAGGAACGCCGGCTCACCGGGCGCCAGCTCCCGCAGCTTCAGGAAGGCGGAGACGGGCGTCTCGCAATCCTCGATGTAGCTGAGGCTGAGCGGGATGAGGTTGTGACGCACCGCGAGCTCGCGGACGCGCTCGAGACTCGGCTCGACGGTCACCGACGCGCCCGCGTCGCCCGCTTGGCCGTCGGGATCTCCGGCGAGGGCGCGGGAGGGCCTAGGAGCGACGGCCATCGAGCACCCGCTCGGCGTCGGTGAGCGAGCGTCCCCGACTGGCCAGCAGCACGAGCAGGTGGTAGAGCACGTCGGCGGCCTCTTCATCGACGCGCTCGTCGGACTCCTCGCGCGCGGCACGGGCGACCTCCTCGGCCTCCTCCATGACCTTCTCGCCGATGCGGGCCGGATCGTCGAGCAGCTCGACCGTGTAGGAGCCCTCGGGGCGCTCGCGCGCTCGCGAGCTCAGGACCCGCTCGAGCGCCGGGAGCATCTCGGCCGGCGCGAGCGGCTCGAGATCGCCGCGATGAAAGCAGGTTCGCTCGCCGCTGTGACAGGCGGGCCCGGCCGGCTCGACCAGAGCCAGGACGGTGTCGCCGTCGCAGTCCAGCCGCAACGCCCTGACGGCCTGGGTGTTGCCGCTCGTGGCGCCCTTGTGCCACGGCTCGCCACGGGAGCGGCTCCACAGGTGCAGCTCGCCCGTCTCGCGCGTGCGAAGCAGAGCCTGCTCGTTCATGTAGGCGAGCGTCAGAACCTCACCGGTATTCCAGTCCTGGACGACGCACGGCACCAGGCCCTGCGTGTCGTAGGCGATCTCAGCGGCGATCGGGTCGCTTTCCGGCGGACTCATGGCAACGATTGTAGGTCCAGCCGGATGGCCGCGGTTTGAGACAGACTGCTGCGGACATGGAATCGCTGCTCAGGCGCAAACTGGTCTTCATCACCGGCAAGGGAGGGGTCGGCAAGACGACGATGGCGGCCGCCGTCGGCATGATGGGTGCGCGGGCGGGCCGAAAGACGGTCGTGGTCGAGGTCGGCGAGCAGAGTAGGCTGACCGACCTCTACGGCATCCCCACGCCCGAGCCCGGCGTCGAGACAGGGCTCGAGCCCGGCCTGTCGAGCATCTCGATCGACCCGGACCGGGCGCTGCTGGAGTGGCTACAGGCTCTCGGCGGCCGCGTGTCCGGGCGCGTGCTCGCGTCCAGCGGCACGTTCCAGTACTTCGCCGCGGCCGCGCCCGGCGCGAAGGAGCTCGTCAGCATGGTCAAGATCTGGCAGCTGACACGCGGCGGACGGCGCTCGGGCAACCACGACCTGGTCGTCGTCGACGCGCCCGCGACGGGCCATGCGCTGGGCATGCTGCGCTCACCCCAGACCTTCGGCGCGATCGCGCGGGTGGGGCCGATCGCGGGGCAGACGCAGCATGTCCGCGACCTGCTCGAGGATCCCGCCCGGACGGCGTATCTGGCCGTGGCGCTCGCGACCGAGATGGCGGTGACGGAGGCGCTCGAGCTCGAGGACGGGCTGCAGAGCCAGCTGTCTCGCGGGCTCGACGCCGTGCTCGTCAACGCGCTCATGCCGCGGCGATTCTCACCCTCCGAGCTCGAGCGGATCGCGGCGCTCGACGGAGCCGGCTCCGGGCCGGCCGTAAGCGGGCCCAGCCGACGCCGCTCGGATGACGGCGTGAGGGCGGCCGCCGCGCGGGCGGCCCGAACCGTGCACGAGCGGGGACAGTTCCAGCACAATCAGGTGGCCCGGCTCCGCCGGCGCAGCTTCGAGGTCCTGAGCGTGCCGTTCGTGTGGGGCCCGGGCATGGACTTAGACGGTGTGCGGGGGATCGCCGACCGCCTCGAACGCAAGCTCTAGCGGGACGCCCTCACAGGCTCGCTCGTGAGCCTCGCCGGGGCGCGTTCACAGGCTAGCGACGCGGTAGCGACGGGTGGTGGAGTCGCGCTCGAGCAGCCCGACGGCGAGCAGGGTGCTGACGTAACGGTGCGTGGTGCTTGTGTTCATTTCCAGGATCTGGGCGAGCTCGCCGATTCCCATGTAGCCGCCGTCGCCGGGAAAGCAGGAGAGGATGAGCAGGCCGGAGAGCAGCGAGCGCGACAGTCGGCGGTCGTCCAGCTCCGCCGGGTGTATCGACGCGGCCGAGTCCGGGGAGAGCATCCAGTCGGAACCGTTGAGGGCGCTCAGGAGCAACGACATCGTGCCGCCTCGCCCGGCTGCGCGGATGACCTCGTCGACCTGTGCGGCGGTCAACGCAATCGTGACCGCTGCCTCGGTGTTCTCGTCCGACATCGCTCGGCGCCATGATCGCGGTGCGCCCGCCGACCGCAAGACGGCGGTGACTGTTCAGTGCTGACTACACTCGCGGCCGAGTTGCGCCCGGGCGCTCTGCAGCCAGTCGATGCGCGACCTCCACATCGCCATCTCGGCGTCCCTCGCCAGCAGGCGCATGCGCCTGGCCCAACCCTGCTCGCCGGAGGCGTGCTGCTCGCCGTCGCGGTCGAGATCGCGCAGGCGGCTGAGGCAGGCGAGCTCCTGGCCGTAGACCATGTCGATGAGGCGTGGGAGGTCGCGGGGGCGGCACAGCGCGATCTTCATGTGCAGCTCGTCGCGCAACGGCGGCGCCGGCGAGGAGCCGAGCATCCACGCCTCGAAGTGCTCGACGCCGGCCGGCGTGGCCTCGTAGATCATCCTCGGGGCGGCGCGCTGGGCGCCGCCCCGACTCATCTCGCCGGCGCAGCGGACGAGCTCATCGCGCCCGAGCTGGTCGAGGGCCGAGTAGACGCCCGACGGCGCGAAGGCGGACGAGTCGAAGCGCTCGCGCAGTCTCTGCGCCAACTGGTATCCGTAGCCGGGACGCTCGATCACGAGGCCCAGCACCGCGTGCTTGGCAGACAGGTCTTCCTCCCCACGAGGCTGGCTTGGCCGGGAAGCTATCAGCATCGCGCGGCGAAAGTGGAACGAATCGGATAGCCCGGAACTTCTCGAGAGTCGACTCAGTGCACCTATCGGAAATGAGACGCCGAACCACCTCGGGACCGGCTAGGTGATGCCGAGCCGATCGAGCAGTGACTCATCGGCACGCCAGTCGCGACGAACACGGACGGACAGGTCGAGGTGGACGTGGGAGCCGAGCTCGCGCTCGAGCTCACGCCGGGCGGCCGTGCCGATGGCCTTGATCATGCGACCGTGGGCTCCGACGAGGATGCCCTTCTGCGATTCGGTCTCGACCCAGATGAGCGCGCGGACCCGCGCGAGTCCAGGACGTGGAGTCGTGATCTCCTCGACGACGACCTCGACGGCGTGGGGGATCTCCTGGAAGGTGCGGCGGATGACGGCCTCGCGGATGAGCTCGGCGAGCGTGAGCTCGGGCGACTGGTCGGAGGAGGCGTCGGGCGCGAACATGAACGGCCCCTCGGGCATCAGCGAGCCGAGGTGCTCGACGAGGGCGGATAGGCCTGTGCCGCGGCGAGCCGAGATCGGGAAGACCTCGGCGTCGAGGCCGAGCTCGGCGGCCTCCTGGAGGACCTCCATGAGCGGCCCACGCGAGAGGCGGTCGACCTTGTTGACGGCGATCGTCGTGCGGAGGCCGGCGCTGATGAGGGCGCCGGCGATGAAGCGGTCGCCCGGCCCGACGCCCTGCTCGCCGTTGAGCATCAGCAGGGCGGCGTCGGAGCCCTCGAGCTCCTGCTGAACACGCCGGGCCATTCGCTTGGTCAGCTCGTCGCGGGGGCGCTGCACGCCCGGGAGGTCTACGAGGACGATCTCACAGGCGCCGTCGTGGTGGATCCCCCTGATGGCCCTCCTTGTCGTCTGGGGACGGTCGGAAACGATGGCGACCTTCTCGCCGACGACAGCGTTGACAAAGGTCGACTTGCCGACGTTGGGCCGCCCTGCCAGCGCTACGAAGCCGCCGCGTGTCACCCTGCGCCGCCGGCCAGGACGCGCCGCTGGAGGACCAGCATCTCGCCGTCGTCCCGCTCGTGGTCCATGCCGAGGAGATGGAGCATCCCGTGGACGATGGCCTCGCGCAGATCCTCGGTGTGCTCGGGACAGATGACGATGTCGCCAAGCTCGCGGGGAGGACCGGCGCCCTGTGCGCGCATCTGCGGCTCGATACCGTCGACGGGGAACGAGAGCACGTCGGTCGCTGCCGGTTTGCCGCGGTGGACGCCGTTGAGCTGCGCGATGCGCTCTGCGCCGACGAACTCGATGGCGACGTGTCCGTCCCTGACTCCCCGTGCGGCCGCGGCCGCGGCGCAGATGGCGCGCATCTCCGGCGCCGATGGCGCGCTCGCCGCGGTGGCGGCGCCGAGGATCTCGACGTCGATCATGGCCGATCAGGCACTGCGGATGGCCGGCCGGGGGCTGGCCTCGGCGGCCTCGCGCTCGGAGGCCGGGCGCTGGGTGTGAACGTCATAGGCCTCGACGATGCGCTGGACGAGCTTGTGGCGGACGACGTCCTCGCCGCCGAAGCGGACGAACTCGATGCCCTCGATTGCATCCAGGACGTCGCCGACGACGATCAAGCCGGACTGCTGGTCGCGCGGGAGATCCATCTGGGTGATGTCACCGGTGACGACCATCCGCGATCCGAAGCCGAGCCGGGTGAGGAACATCTTCATCTGCTCGGGCGTCGTGTTCTGGGCCTCGTCGAGGATGACGAATGAGTCGTTGAGCGTCCGCCCGCGCATGAAGGCCAGCGGCGCGATCTCAATGACGCCGCGCTCGATGTGCTGTGAGACCTTCTCCGGGTCGAGCATGTCGTGCAGCGCGTCGAACAGCGGGCGCAGGTAGGGATCGACCTTGGCCATGAGATCGCCCGGCAGGAAGCCGAGTCGCTCGCCGGCCTCGACGGCGGGTCGGGTGAGGATGATGCGGTTGACCTCGTGCCGGGAGAGTGCGGCGGCGGCCATCGCGACGGCGAGGAACGTCTTGCCGGTGCCGGCCGGCCCGACGCCGAACGTGACGGTGTTGTGGCGGACAGAGTCGACGTAGCGCTTCTGGTTGACGGTCTTGGGTGCCACCCTCAGCCCGCGGTGGCTCCAGACGACGTCCTCGAGCACCTTGGCGGGCGATTCGTGGGCGTCGAGAGCGCCCGTGACCGCTGTGATGGTGCCCGGCCCGATCTGGTGGCCGCGGGCGATGAGGTCCGAGAGCTCTCGCACGACCCGCTCCCCCGCGTCGGTCTCGCTCGCGTCGCCATCGAATGTCAACAGGTTGCCGCGCAGGAACACCTTGCAGTCGAGATGGGCCTCGAGCGCCCGCAGGACGGCATCCTGACTGCCCGCGAGCTCTGCGGCGACTTCGTTGGAGAGCTCGATCTGGGTCCTCATCCTGGCAGTGCGGCCCTCACGAGCGCCGACACGCGCTTGCCGTCGGCGCGGCCGTCGACGGCCGCCATTGCGTGCTTCATGGCCGAGCCCATGTCCTTGGCCGATGCGGCGCCGCTGTCGCGGACGGCCTGAGCGACGATCGCCTCGAGCTCCTGCTCGGAGAGCTCGGCCGGCAGATAGCCGCCGATCAGCTCCCCCTCGGCCTCCTCGCCGACGGCGAGATCGTCGCGGCCGGCGTCGCGATAGGCGCGCGCAGCCTCCAGGCGCCGCTTGCGCTCGCGGCGCAGGACGGCGAGCTCGTCGGCCGTGCCCTCCTTGACCGCCTTCTGAAGCTCGGACAGGACGAGCCGGAGCGCCCCGACCCTGTCCTTTTCGCCAGCGCGCATGGCGCCGTGAAGGTCGGTTTTGATCTGCTCGAGTAGGGCCATCCAGCTATCAGGATACGCGCCCCGGACGCTCAATCGTGTTCGAGCGGCGTAGGGCTGCCCAACCGTCCCGGAGCGGAGGCGTCGCGACCGAAGACGAGGGCGACGTTCCAGTCGACGAGCAGGCGCAGCCGCCGGCCGAAGCCGGGCATCAGCAGCAGGTGGTAGGTCCGCGCGATCAGCCAGGCCGGGAATCCCCGCCAACGGATCCCGAGCGTGATGGCGACGGCCTTGTTGCGACCGAGCTCGGCGACGACGCCTTTCGTTCGATAGCGGAACGGCCGCGTCCGCCCGCCCGCCAGCGTGGCCGCTACGTTGCGCGCGACGAGCCGGCCCTGGCGGATGGCGTGCTGGGCCGTCGGCGGGCAGCTCTGCCCGGGCCGGGAGGCGTCGGGCACGGCGGCGCAGTCGCCGATGGCCCAGACGCCGGCAGGACGAGTGACGCCGGTGCCGGAGCCGGCGCCGTCGGCGACGCGCATATGAGCGTCGACCACGATCCGACCGTGCCCGTCGAGCGGCAGTCCGAGCCGTGCCACGACGGGACTCGGCTTTACGCCGGCGGTCCAGACGACGGTGCGCGCCGGGATCAGCTCGCCACCGGCGAGAGTCGCGTCGCGCTCGCTGACCCGCTCGAGAGTGGTGGCCGTCCGCACCTCGATGCCGCGGCCGCGGAGCTCGCGCTCGGCGAACTCGGACAGGCTCGCGGGAACCTCCTGCATGATCCGAGCGCGCGCCTCGACAAGGACCCAGCGCATTCCCTGGGCGCGACAGCGCGGATACATCTGGATGACCTCGACGGCGAAGTCCTGAAGCTCGGCCAGACCCTCGACGCCTGCATAGCCGGCGCCGACGAAGACGAAGCCGAGATACTCCGCGCGTCGGGTCGGGTCTTCGAGGGTCTCGGCGATGTCGAGGCAGCTGAGCAGCCGGTTTCGCAGGGCGGTCGCGTCGGATAGCGACTTCAGACCGGTGGCGTGCTCGGCCAGGCCCGGTATCGGCAGGGTTCGCGAGACCGACCCGAGCGCGACGATGAGATGGTCGTAGGCGAGATCGAGCTGCTCGCCGTCGATCCGTCGCACGCCGAGCATGCGCCCGGCCGGATCGGCGCCGGTGACGTTGCCGATGACGAGGTCGGTGCATCGCAGCTGCGAGCGCAGCGGCACGACGACGTGGCGCGGATCGAGCGTCGCGCCGGCGGCGCCGGGCAACAGCGGCGTGTAGAGGAGGAAGTTGGCCTCGTTCACGAGCGTCACGTGGGCGCTCTGAGCCGGCACCAGGCGCTCCAGCGCGCGGGCGGCGTAGAAGCCTCCGAACCCGCCGCCCGCGATGACGACCTGCCAAGCCACGGGGACAGAATAGGGTGCACGCCGTGAATGACTCCCTCTATGCCGACGCGCTCGCGCCGTTCCTTGCCGACGCACAGCGCCTGCGTCCCGAGAGGGCTGAGGTCATCGACGCGCACACCCATCTGGGTCTCGACGAGGACGGACGCTCGCTGACGCTCGATCAGCTGCTCGGCCAGCTCGACGCAGCCGGCGCGAGCCGGGCCTGCGTGTTCCCGCTGCACGATCCCGAGCGCAAGCCGGCATACAGCCTGCCCAACGACCGAGTGCTCGGCTGGGCTGGCGAAAGCGACGGGCGCCTCGTGCCGTTCTGCCGGCTCGATCCGGCCGAAGATCCGCTCGCCGAGGGCGAGCGCTGCCTCGCGGCCGGCGCCCGCGGCATCAAGCTGCATCCCAGGGCCCAGGACTTCGACTTCGACGGCCAGGAGATGAGCGGCATCTTCGCTCTCGCCGAAGACGCCGGCGTGCCGATCCTGATCCACGCCGGACGCGGCCTGCCGCCCCTGGCCGAGGGTCTCGTCAACGTCGCGCTGCGCCATCCTGGAGCCGTCCTGATCCTCGCCCACGGCGCGATCTGCGACCAGGGCATCCTCACGTCGCTGCTCAGAGATCATCCGGGCGTGCTCTACGACACGTCGTGTTTCTTCCCGCTGGACATCATCGAGCTGCTCGGCCGCGTGCCGGCTGAGCGCGTTGTGTTCGCGTCTGATCCTCCCTACGGTCTGCCGGCGACGGGGCTGTATGCCGCCCTGCGGGTCGCCGCGCAGGCGGGCCTCGACGACACGGCCACGCGCGCAGTCGTCGGGACGACGATGGCGTCGCTGATCGACGGGACCGGGCTACCGCCGGCCGGCCCGATCCGCCGCGGTTCGTCGATCACGCTCTCCGGTCGTCTGGCGCGGGTCTACAACTACGCGAGCCTCGTCGGGCCCGCGCTTTTCACCGGTGTCGTCGAGCAGGCTCGCGCGATGCTGGACATGGCCATCGCCGCCACCCGCGATCCCGATCCGGGAGCGGACGGCGAGGCGCTCGAGAAGATCGGCGCGGCGCTCCGTGCGGCCGACGTCCTGATCGACGCGCCAGACGGGCTGCGGCCGGCCATCGATCTGATCTTCCGGGCGAATGTCTGCGCCGCCACCGAGCTGATCGACGCCGGCTGACTAGCACAGCCAGAGGGCGGCCCACTCGCCGCTGGCACGCCGGCTGACCTCGCGCAGGCCGAGCCGATCCGCAAACGCCTTGGCGATCTCATCGGCCTCCTCGACGAGCAGGCCGCCGGCGATGAGGTGGGCCGGCCGACGCGGCATCGTGGCAGCGAGCTCGAGCAGCAGGGGCCGCAGCAGGTTGGCGAGAACGACGGGCGCGTGGCCTGCGCCGGCGTCCATGCCGGGGAGCTCGTCGGTTCGCAGGTCGAAGCGACGGACGTCGAGGCGGACGGCGTTGACGCGGGCGTTCTCGACGGCTGCCTCGACACTCTCCTGCTCGTGGTCGAGGCAGATGACCGGCGCGTGGCCGAGCCGGGCGGCCGCGATGGCGAGGACGCCCGAGCCGGTGCCGACGTCGAGCAGCGGGCCCCTGGCGGGCTCGGCCGCGGCGAGCTCGAGCAGGAGCTCGAGGCACAGGCGAGTGCTGGCGTGCCCGCCCGTGCCGAACGCCTGGCCGGGGTCGATGACGATCTCCTCGACCGGCCCGTCGACGGCGATGCTCGCCTGCTCCCACGGCGGGCGTACGTGGATCGCCGGCACGGCAGTCGTCGGCGTGGAGCTCGCGCGCGTGTCAGCGCTCGGCGCCGGGATCAGGACGGGGCGGTGGAACTCCTTCCAGCGCTCGTGCCAGTCGTCGGGTATCTCGGTGGTCGAGATCTCGACGAGAGCGTCGCCGACAACGGCGTTGAGGTCCGGGAGTCCCGGGAGCTCGCCGGGGGCGCCGTAGACGGCGTACTCGACGCCGTCCTCTCCGACCTGGACCTCTTCGACGCCGGCGGGCGCGAGGACGAGCAGCTCAGCCAGAACGATCTCGGCCTGCTCGCGACGAACGCGAACGGCGAGCCGTATCACGCCGCCTGGCTACCCAGAGCCCTGCGCAGCTTGGCGAACATCGATTCCTGCGAGCGCAGGTTCTCGTCGGTCAAGCTGTCGTTGAAGCGATCGAGCAGCTCGCGCTGCTCGGGGGTGAGCCGACGGGGCACGACGACGTTGACGACGATTCGCAGGTCTCCCTGACGGTCGCGCCGCAGGCCGGGCATGCCGGCGCCGCGCAGGGTCAGGACCTCGCCCGGCTGTGTGCCCGACGGCAGCTCGATCGATGAGCTGCCCTCGAGCGTGGGCACCTCGACGGTGGCGCCGAGGGCCGCCAGCGGCGCGGCGACGTCGATGGCGGTGATGAGGTCGTCGCCTTCGCGGACGAAGCGCTCGTCCTCCTCGACGGACACGACGACGTAGAGATCCCCGTCAGGCGCCCCGGCCTCGCCCTCGTGTCCGCGGCCGCTCAGCCTGATGCGCTGGCCGTCGGCGATGCCTGCCGGGACGTCGACGTCGATCTTGTGCCTGACGGCGACGCGGCCGCGGCCGCGACACTCATGGCAGGGCTCCTTCGGCACGCGCCCGTCGCCGTGGCAGACGTCGCAGACGATCGTACGGACCATCTGCCCGAACGGCGTCCGGGTCATCGCCTGAAGCTGGCCGGCGCCGCCGCAGCGCTCGCACGTCTCGATCGGCGTGCCGGGCTCGGCACCGTTTCCATGGCAGCGCCGACAACGCCCGGTGGCGTCGTATGCGACTTTGACGCTCGCACCGTGGGCCGCCTGGAGCAGGTCGATCTCGACCGCGACGCCGATGTCGGCGCCCTGGGCGGGCCCCGGACGGCCGGGCGAGCCGCCGCCGAAGAAGGCGTTGAAGAGGTCGCTGATCGAGCTGAAGCCGTCGAAGTTGGGTGCGAAGCCGCCCGACCTCAGGCCCTCGTGGCCGTAGCGGTCATACGTCGCGCGCCGCTCGGGGTCCGAGAGGATCTCGTATGCCTCGGCGGCCTCCTTGAACTTCTCCTCGGCGTCGGGATCATGGGCGTTGACGTCGGGATGCAGCTCGCGGGCGAGCTGGCGGAAGGCTTTCTTGACCTCTTGCTCGTCGGCGTCCCGGCCGACGCCGAGCACCTCGTAGGCGTCACGGGGCACAGGTTCAGTTCTCGGCGTAAGTGTCTTGGACGAAGCGCGAGAGCTCGTAGGCGGCCTCGCGAACGGTGGCGATGGCGCCGGCGTAGTCCATCCGCACGGGCCCGATCAGCGAGACGATGCCGAGCTTGCGCGACGCCATGCCATAGCCGGTCGCGACGAGCGCCAGCGACTGCATCGCCGGCAGCTCGTTCTCCTGACCGATACGCACGCTGACACCGGACGCTCCGAGCGCCCTGCGCAGCACGCGCAGAAGAGCGACACGGCGCTCGAGCAGGCCGATCAGCTCGTTGACGGTCGTCGTGTCGGCGATCTGAGCACTCTCAACCAGCCTCGCGGTGCCCTCGACGTAGAGCGTGTCCTCTCCCTCCGACGCGAGGTCGGCGAAGGCCGGGGCGAAACGCTCGAGGAAAGCGTGCTCGCGCCCGGAGAGGCTTTGGTCGAGCAGGCGCTGCTGGACCATGCGGGCGCCGAGCGCGAGACCGACGAGGCGCTCGTTGAGGTACTCGCCGGCCCACGAAACGAGCCCCGGGTCGACGGCGCGGTCGAAGGTGGCGAGCATCTTGGAGACGTTGCCGGTCGAGGTGATGATGACGACGAGAATGACCTGGGGCTGCAGCGCCAGGACCTCGATGTGCTTGATCGTCGCCGCGTTGAGCGCCGGGGCCGAGACGACCGCGAGGAGGTTGCTGACCTGCGAGAGGGTCTCGGTCGTCGCGCGCATGGCGTCGTCGATCTCGGTCTGGATCAGCGACAGCTCGAGGCGCTGGCGCGGCGCCTGCAGCGCACGGTCGGAGCTGAGCAGGCGGTCGACGACGTAGCGGTGTCCGGCGTCGGTCGGAACCCTCCCGGCGGACACGTGCGGATGGGCCAGCAGCCCCTGCTCCTCGAGCAGCGCAAGTTCGTTGCGCACGGTCGAGGGCCCGCAGTCGAGGTCGGGGTCAGCCGCGATCGTGCGCGAAGCGACCGGCTGCGCTGTGCGCAGATAGTCGTCGACGACCTTGCACAGGATGCGCTCCTGGCGGGAGGTGAGCATTGCCCTGATTGTAGGCGCCGCCAGAGCGCCCACTCGGCTGCGGTCCGGCCTGACGCTCAGAGCTCGAGCTCGGCCTCGGCGTTGCGGATGATCTGCTTGCCCGACTGCTCGGCGACCGTGTCGATGATGGCGCGCCCGTCCGCAACCTCGCGGACGGTCCCGGTGACCGCCAGCTCCTGCTCGGGCACGCCCATGCCGCGAAACTGGACCGACAGCCGCTTGAGGTGCTCCGGCCCACCGGCGGCCTCGGCCTGGGCGCGGGCGACCTGCGCCATCGTCCACAGCCCGTGCAGGATCCTTCCCGGCAGGCCCACCGCCCGGGCGAAGTCCTCGTCTATGTGGATCGGGTTGAAGTCGCCCGAGGCGCCGGCGTAGCGGACGGTGAGGTACTTGTCCGGCGTGATCCTGACCTCGGGGATCTGTTGTCCTGGCTGCAATGCGCTCATCCCCTCACACTCCTCGAACGATGTTGGTCCACGTTCCACGGCAGACCTGCTCGCCGCGCTGATTGGTCGAGATCGACTCGAACACGTAATAGCCTCGGCCGTCCTGTTCGGAGATGTCCTTGACGCTGGCGACGGTCGTGATCTCGTCGCCGGCGACGACGGGTGGCCCCCACACGAACTCCTGGCCTCCGTGGACCATCATCGCGAAGTTAAGCTCGATGTCGGGGTCGAAGATCGGCGGCCCGACCGACGGCGCGCTGTAGACGACGGCGAACATCGGCGGCGCCACCACGTCGGCGAAACCCGCGGCGCGCGCGGCCTCCTCGTCGAGGTGGACCGGGTTCGTCTCACCGACCGCTCTCGCGTACTCCTTGATCTTTTCGCGACCGACGGCATACACGACGGGCTCGTACTGCTTGCCGATTGCTTGGCTGTTGACTGGCATCGGGCGGCTCCTTCGCGCTGCGATCAGGTCTGCGGCTGCGCTGCGGCGCGCCAGTTTACGCAGCGTGCGGACGCCGTGCCGCCGCGTCGGTAGACGCTGCCGGGGCAGTCGCCTTCTACGAGCGCGCCGTTAACGACGAATGAGCAGCCGGGGCCGCGCGGCGGGATGCTGAAAGACATCCCGCCGCATGGCCGTCGAGTGCGCTCTAGAACGCGAGATCGTCCTGCTCGGCGCCCACGCCGGCGAGCTCGCGCGTGTCCTCCCCGAAGTCCGGGCCATCGTCTCCCCCTCCGCCCCGCTCGCCGGCCCGCTCGAGGAACTGGACGGTGTCGGCGACGATGCTCACCGCCTGGCGCCTCTGCTTCTCAGCCGTCTCCCACTCACGCCACTCCAGGCGCCCGTCGATGCCGACCCTGGAGCCCTTTTGCATGTATCGGCTCACACTCTCCGCCGGGCCGCCGAAGACCGAGACGTCGAAGTAGTTGGGCCGCTCCTGCAGCTCACCGTCGGCGTCGCGCCAGCTCGAGTTGCAGGCGAGGCGCAGGGCACAGACGCTCGTTCCCGAAGGCAGTGCACGGAGCTCCGGATCGCGTGTGAGACGGCCCACGAGGACGACACGGTTGATGGCGAAATTGGACATCGCTGGTCTCCATTTGTTGGATGGTTTGACCCCCCTCGGTGAGGCTACGCCCGGCCTGCGACGGTTCTCTCGGCCGGCCCGGCGGCGACGTCGCGGGCGAACACATCGAGCGCGATGGCCGTGATCCGGCCGTTGGCCCGCGAGCGCTCGACCGCGCGTTCGAGCGGCCGCCGCGCCTCGGGCGAGACGAGATAGAGAACTCCGGAGACCCCGCGACAGCGCGCCCAAGCCCGGCAGATCTCGACCAGGCGCTCGGCGGCCTTGACCGTGAGCTCCACCTCGACGGCCACCGGCAGATCCAGCCGCGATGGCGGCCAAACCAGCAGATCGGCGCGATGCATGCGGCGGACGCCGGCGCGTGGGCTGAGCCTCGCGCTCACCATGCGTGCGTCTCCCTGCCGGCGCTCTTCCAGCCGGAGCTCAGGCTCGCCCATCACGTAGTGGTCCGGGTAGGCGCGTTCGAGCGACGCCGCGACAGCGGCACAGACGATCGCGTGCCGCGCGCCCGCCGCGCTCACCCGTCCCGGATCGAGGCCCATCGAGCCGGCGGCTCGAATGCCGGCCCGCGTCGCCGCATACAGCGTCGGCTCACCCGCAAGCGGCCGGTGGCCGGCGAGCATGCCGGCCCGCTCGGCCGCTTGCAGGCGCGCTCGGGCAGATGCCAGCGATATGGCGTCACGTGCCGCGAGGGCCTCGGCAGTGACGGCACCCAGGCGTGCCGCCCAGCGGACAAGCGCAAGGCGGGCCGGCTGGTTCGCATCCGATGAATGTCCCATTCGTGGTGGCCTCCTCGTAGTTGCTTTCTCAGATCGCACCGAAACTCCAAAGCGGCCTGGTCTCGGCGCGAGCCGAGACCAGGCCGTCTGCCGAATCACCTCCCGTCGCCGGCCGAGAGAACGCGGGCGACCCGAACGCTCGACGGCGCCTCGAGCACGAGGACCGCGCCCCATCCGGGACCGAGGGACATGACGCGACTCGGGTCCATGACCAGCTCGCGCGTCCGCGTTCGCATCGCTCGCCCGTCGCTATGACGGGAGACCCGCCAGGCTCCCGCGGTGCCCGCGAGCGCCGCGATCGTGGCGGCCGAGGCGGGAACGACCTGCCGGTGCGCGATCAACACCGAGAGATTGCCGACGATCTGCTCGAGCAGCCGCTCCCGGCCGGGCAGGCGCAGGTCGGAGAGCTCCTGGGTGCCGAGCAACAGGCTGAGCCCGGCCGATCTGGCCCTCCCGAACAGACGCACGACCTGCTCCGTCGCGAGCGAAGCGAACTCGTCGATGACGACCATCGTCGGCACCGGCCGGCCCTGCATCGCTGCGACCATCGTCTGGAGGTCTTGGACGATGGCAGCTCCCAACATCTGGCTGACGAGCGGCCGACGGTCGGCTTCGAGATTGAAATAGACGACGTCCCTGGAGTTGACAGCCTGCGGCAGGTCCAGCGATCGAGCGCCACGGGTGTGAGTGTCGAGCCAGGGCCCCACGTCGGACTCCACCAGGATCGCCAGGCGATCCCGCACACCGGCGAGGTCGCCACGCTGGCGCGCCGTCAGCGAGTCGAGGTAATCGAATGTCGCCTGCCCGGCCGACGCCGGCGTGCTGCGTGCGAGAACCTCCAGGCGGTCGGGGTCGAGCTGCTCGACGATGCCGCGCAGGCTCACCTCCTCGCCGGTGGCGCGGAGGGTCCGTACGACGTGCCCGAGATAGCGTTGCGCCTGCCTCATGTAGTGGGGCTCGGTGAACCGCTCTCCGGCCAGGGCCTTGTCGGCGATCTCGGTCTCGCTGCCAGCCGAGTAGGGGTTGTAGGCGCAGGCGCCGTGAGGTGTCCACTCGAGGAACATCCGGCCGGCCGCGTCGGCCGCCGCACGCATGGTTTCGCGCATGGCGGCGTCGCCCTTGGGATCCACGACGATCGCTCCCATTCCGCGTTCGACTGCCCGGGCGGCGATCCAGGACTGGGTGACCGTCTTACCCGACCCAGTCGCTCCGACGACGAGCGTGTGTCGTCCACCGGCGCCCCCGAAGGGGATGGAGACCACCCGTGAGCGCTCGTCACGGCCGAGCACGAGCCCGCGTCCGCGGAACCAGCCTGCCCGGCGGGGACACAGCGCGGCCCGCAGGCGAGGAATCAGATCGCTCGGTGCGTGCCTGCTCGCGGCGAGCTCACCGAGGTCGCCACCGGTTTCGAGGTCGGCGCGGTGCCAAGAGCGACCACGCACGGCCGCGACGAGCGCGCCAACCGCGAGCGCCGGGGCCGCGACGCCGGCCAGATCGCGCAGAACGACCAGCAGGACCAGCGCGACGACCGCCCAGCTCCAATGCAGATGGGCCCTGCGCATGGCCCGTGCCGACAGCGAGCCGACGGCGAGACCGAGCGCAGCGCCAGCGGCCGCCGTCGTGAGAACGTGGAGGAGATGCTCGATCGGAGCCAGCGGGTTCAGGACCGGTTCCGCGTTCGTGTTGATGGGAGGCATGTGCCCCTCCTTTCCGGCCGCCCCACAGGGCAGGCCGACTGGGCCGGCTGCGCCGGCCTGCTTTCGCGCACGCACACGACGGCAGCCCGGCGGGCACCGTCGCGACCTGCGCCCTATGCATGCCGGGCCCGATGGCCCGCCAAGGTCTGTGTCCGAGACGCTCGCCTCGAGGCGCGAGCCGGCCTCAGGTCA
>OUNO011323152.1_pt1 | contig 33792 bp, 30 predicted proteins | sample 1779811 | NCBI WGS metagenome assembly OUNO01 (sample SAMEA3914804, study PRJEB12502) | metagenome | biome: forest; material: soil | place: Canada | collected 2010-06-25 | depth 0.3 m
TAGAAAGCTCATTAATCATTAGGATCAAGGACTTCTAACGGTGCGTTCGCCGCTTTGAAAAGTTGATAAAATCTTCACCATCGGAAATATGCGAACCGTTGTATTCGAGCCAGCCGGGGACTCGTACAACTTGGGCAGCAACAGTCGTGTATCCGTTTCAAAAAGTTTTAGAAGTCTTGTCGTATGGGCTTTCCCCATCGCGGCCGCATTTCTGGCAATCGCATTCGTTTCCCACCGGAGTGCGGTCCATTTTACGGAAGTTTCCAATAGTTTCGGTCGCACCGTAGAAGCGGTCTCGTTGATCCATCAAATCGGGGTGACCATTGAGCGGGCCGAGACGGCTCAGCGCGGTTACTTGATCACGGGCGAAGCGAGTAGGGCTCAAGCATTCAAGGATGCATCCAGGACCCTCGATTCTAAGCTGATCGAACTTGGCCGAGTCGTCGAGAGCCCGCTACAGAGGGAGAGCTTCGATCGGTTGAGGCCTCTTGTGGCCGAGCGCCTGAAGCTCCTCAATCGTGTGGTGTCACTGTACCTTGCCAAGAAGCAGGCTGATGCTGTCGAGCTGGTCAGGAGCGGTGCGGGCTGGAAGTTGATGGATCAGGTGCGCGACCTGATTTTTAAAATGGAGACGACTGAGAGGGAGCTCCTCATTCAGCGAACGGCTGCGGCCGAGAGAGCTGCACTAAATCTCAGAGTCCTTCAAATTTTAACGATATTGGCGGCCTTTTTTTCGGTCGCCGGCGCGGCCCTGATATTGCTTCGCCAGCTTCGTGAGCGGCGGAAAGCGATTGTCGAACTCGACGAAGCACATCGGACCGCGATTCAAGCACTGGAAGCACGATCCACTTTTCTGGCAAGTATGAGCCACGAGATCAGGACACCTTTGCACTCAATACTTGGGATGGCCGACGTGCTTTCCGAAGGTGGGTCGGAGGCCGAGCGTATTCAGTGCATCCAAGGCATCCGCCGGGCCGGAGGTGTTCTAGTTAATCTGATCGGCGATATTCTTGATCTTTCAAAGATTGAAGCGGGTCGATTCGATCTCGATCAGGTGCCTTTTTCCATCCGGGAGCTGGTTGAGGAGTCCATGGGTGCGGTGAGCTTCCGTGCAGTACAAAAGGGACTGAAGATGGGAGTCTTGGTCGACACTGAAGTACCCACGCGGGTCCAGGGAGACGCCAATCGGATTCGCCAGGTTCTCTTGAACCTTTTCGGAAACGCCATCAAGTTCACGCAAGAGGGGCGAATTGACCTTCAAGTTTCGCTTCAATCACGTTTCGACAAATCGTCCAGAGTGATTTTTACGCTCACTGATACGGGAATTGGGATCTCGTCGGAACATCAGAGTCGAATCTTCGAGAAGTTCAGGCAGGCTGATGTTTCGGTGTCTCGTGAGTATGGCGGGAGCGGTCTCGGCCTTACGATCTCCAAGCACCTCGTCGAGCTGATGGGCGGGCGAATCGGTTTTGAATCCAGGCTGGGTACCGGCTCGGTGTTTTTCTTCGAAATTCCGTTGGAAGAGGTGGATGTCGACCTATCGGTTGAACCTCTGGCGGGCGGCGCGCCTGATCCTCGGCCTTTACGTATCCTTGTGGCGGATGACGTCGAAGACAATCGTCTCCTCATTCAGATGTACCTCAAGCATCTGCCCTATGATCTTGTCTTTGTCGAAAGCGGGGAAGAGGCCCTTGAGGTCCTGACGGATCGAGATTTCGATCTACTCATTTTGGATATGCAAATGCCCGGCTTAAAGGGGGACGAGGTGGCGCAGACGATTCGTCGTACCGAAAGGGAACATGATCACCAGCCGCTGCCGATCGTCGCGCTCACTGCGTTTGCCATGAAGGAAGACGTCGAAAAGAGTCTTGAGTCTGGATGTACGGCTCATCTGACGAAACCCATTACCAAACGAAATCTCGAGGCGGCGATTGCGCGATTCGCGCAGAACAAACCTTATCGCAAGCGACCCCTGGTGAGAATCTCGTCAGAGATCGCCCATTTGATTCCGGCTTTTCTTTCGAATCGTCGGTCCGACGTCGAACGACTCGACCGCACCATTCATGATCGGGACCTCAAGACCTTGGAAGAACAGACGCATTCCTTCTCGGGCGTAACCGGAAGCTATGGCTTCAATGAACTCTCTCGTCTCTCCCGCGAACTGATGATGTTCGCCCGATCATCTGAGTGGTCGAAAGTTTTGGATATTTTGGGACAGGCTCGCACCTATCTAGAGATGGTCGAGATTCACTACTCGAAGTAGGAAGAAACTTCCTCGAGTTTTCTTTAGACCGCTCGAGCCGATCTTCAGTCGGAGTTCAGACGATCGTTCCCGATAGTCAAAGCAGTGAAAATACTGATTCGCAAAACCCTTTACGGGACATTTGCACTACTTGTCCTGATCGTGGCATCTGGCCGAAACCTCGCTGCAGATGGAGAGTTTGCCGGCTGCGGCCTGGCCGTGGTGCGCGGCGAGGGGAGTTGCTCGGGGCTTAGCGTTCAGTTCGATCTCTCTACCTGTGCCGTTGAAGAGAAAACGGGCGCGCCACACGTGACTTGTGTCAACAGTGTGCTCGCGCGTGCGGCAGTTCAGAATTCTCGGCATCGGTACGAAGTCACCCTGACGAGAAACTCGGACGATCTTTGGCTTGCGGGTGCCGTTCGACTCGTGCATCCGCTCAAGGAAGAGAATGTACGCGCGGCCACTTCGCCCCAAGTGACTCTGGTTGCGCTCCCGTCGCCGGTCCCCACGCTCGCGGTGACTCCTACATCAGCGCCGAATGTCGTGTCCGCGCCTTTGTCCGTGAAGGGAAGCTTCCGGCTGCGGGGCGAGACATTGGACAAGACGGACTTCGTCAATTACCGGTCTGGGATTCTGCTCAGGGCCCGGCTCGATGCGGGTTGGATTCCGTTTCCCGATGCATTCGTTTTTCTTCAGCCTCAAGTGTCCAAGGCATTCGGTGAGCCACTTTACATCGGTAGCTCTCCTACCGCCAACACGCGCAAGGATACGAGCGGAAACACGACCGATACGTCGATCACGCTCCATCAGGGTTACGTGGATCTACAGCCTTCGCAGGCGTTCAAGTTCAGATTGGGTCGCCAGGTCTTGAATTACGGCGAAGGTCTGATCATCGGTGCCGCCGATTGGCAGAACGTGGGACGAAGCTTCGATGCCGCTCGGGTAACCGCCTCGTACGACTTTGGAAGTACGGATCTCTTTGCAAGCAAGCTTCAGGATAACAATCTGCTGGCCTCAGGTCCGGGCGATAAGAATTTCTACGGTCTCTATAACTCGATGAAGCTATCGCGTTGGGCCGAGTCTTTTGATCTCTATCTTCTGGGACTTCAGGATCAAACGACGAAGCCGGGCGATCTTTTGACCGCTGGCCTTCGCGCCAAATCCACGATCGGAGTCTTGGATTATCGCCTCGAATGCGATCGGCAATGGAATGCTGTTTCTGCGTATCAGGTCGATCTCGAGATTGGGTTGAATACGCCGGAAGTCGCGAAAGCCAGAGTCTCGGCCGAGTACTTTCGCGGGAGCGATCAGTACAATCAGCTGTTTCCGAGTATTCACGCGTTTCTGGGATACGCCGACGTCGTAGGTCGGCGCAACCTGACCGGGTTCGCATTTCACGGCGCCGCTGCATTGGACCCAAAGCTCTGGGCACAGCTCGACTACTACAGTTTCCGCCGCACGAATAACTCTGCCCCGGTCTATCGAAAAGATGGCGTTCTTTTAACCGGTGCGACGGGCCCGGGTTCGCCAGAACTGGGCTCGGAGCTCGACCTGACGTTCAAGCTCAAGCCGAACAAGAGTCTCAGCTGGTACGGCGGCGCGTCCGTGTTCTTTACCGGCCAGTATCTCACCGAGCAATTCGGCTCAGTCCATCCTCTTTTCTATTTCATCCAGATGGAGGTCCTGTTTTGAGCGCTTTCACCCGACCGATCTGCGTTTTAGCTGTACTGTTACTTTCCGTCACGACGTTCGCCGCGGAGTGGAGCGGCTACGATTCATACTCTGAGCTTTTGCACGGAAATCGTCGCTACTACGAGGGAACCACCGCAAGTCAGGCTATAGCGCGAATACCGACGCATGAAGAAAAGCCGCATACTATCGTGCTTTCCTGCAGCGATTTGGAAGTCGCGCCCGAGCGTGTGTTCGATTTGGGTCCGGGCAAGCTCTTTGTCGTCCGCACGGCAGGGCATGCGCTCAGTTCAGAAGTCATCGCCAGCATCGAATACGCCGTCGATATTCTAGGCGCAAAGCTTCTGGTGGTCTTGGGGCATGAAGCCTGCGGGACCGTGAAGGCCGCTCTGGGCTCTACACAGGGTAGAGGCCGCCGCTCAGCTCATCTCGACCAGTTGTTCGCTCAGGTCAAAGCGATGCCGCAACCGGTGCGCTCGCATGTCGCCATGACTCTACGAGAGCTATTTAAAAAATCTAAGATCATCCGTGAAGAAGTGGGAAACGGAAACCTGGTTCTGGCTCAAGGCATTTACCGCCTGGAGTCTGGAAAAGTCGAGTTCTGGGATTTGGGCGAGAAGTTCATTTCAGAGACCAAAGGCTGGAAGCGAAAACCGACCGGCCACACGCCTGAGGCCGCCTGGGTCAAGTAAGTCAGAGTCAGTCATCACAAACGAAGAATGAAAGAGGGGAAATCATGTCGATTCAGATTTGGTTTAGGGGAATACGAGGAAAACTGCTGTTGCTGGTGGCGTTGCCAACGACCGTTCTCGCGGGAGTGACGAGCTATGCGTACATTCGTATGAATGCGTTGGGTGACGACCTTGAAAAGGCCGCCTTGGTTCGGCTTCCGATCGCTCAACTTGCGGGAGAAATGGACAGCTCGGTCAATGGCGTTATTCGCTATCTGTGGACGACTCACTCAATCCAAGGAAACGTCGCCGAGCGGGAGAAGTTCATCGAGAAGGCGAAGCAAGAGCTTCAGAATTTCAAGGGCGCGCATGACGAGTACCTGAAGCAGCCTCGGTCCGAGAAGATGAAGGAACTCTTCAAAGTGGTCGACGCGAATTATGACGGTTTCGTCAATAGTGTCGGGGAAACCCTAGCGGTCTTTTCGAAGCATACTCCCGCCGACAACGCGAAAGGTGCCGATCTCATCCGCAGCAAGCTACGGGGGCCTTCGGAGATTATTGGAGACCGGCTCTCCGAGATGGCGATCGTTCGTAAAGAGTTGGCCAGAAAAGATGCGCTCGAGGGAATCGCAGCCGCCGAACTCGGCATCAAATTCCTGATCGGAATTTCGTGCATGACCGTATTCGGACTCTTTTTCTTCGGGCTTTGGCTTGCCTCAAGGTTGGCGAAAAACTTGGGCGAAGTGTCACGACATATCTCGGACGCTGGAGAGCAGGTTGCCGCATCGAGCACGCAGCTTTCCGGCGCGAGCCAGCAAGTTTCATCGGGAGCAACCGAGGCGGCGAGCGCGCTTGAGGAAACCGTTTCGTCGATCGAAGAGCTCTCCAGCATGGTGAAGCTCAACGCCGAGAACGCCAAGCAGGCCGCGGCGCTTTCACAGACGAGCTCGCACTCGGCTGAAGAAGGTGAAACTGAGATCAAGAGTCTGATCTCGTCCATGAACGATATTTCTCAGAGCTCGAAGAAGATCGAAGAGATCATCAACGTCATCGACGACATCGCCTTTCAGACAAACCTTCTTGCGCTGAACGCAGCGGTCGAGGCGGCGCGAGCCGGCGAACAGGGCAAAGGCTTCGCAGTCGTCGCCGAAGCGGTTCGGAACCTCGCGCAGAGAAGTGCGTCTGCTGCGAAGGATATCACCGTTCTGATCAAGGACAGTGTCACCAAGATCGAGCGGGGAACCAAGACTGCCGATGCAAGCGGAAGCGTGCTGAAAAATATCGTCGCCTCCATCAAGAAGGTCTCGGACTTGAATAACGAGATCGCCTCGGCGAGCGCTGAGCAGGCCAACGGTATTGCTCAGATCAGCAAGGCCATGAACGAGCTCGATACTTCAACTCAGCAGAACGCCTCCGCTTCGGAAGAAGTAGCGGCCTCGTCTGAGGAGATGTCCAGTCAGGCCGTTCTGCTGAAGAATCTGGTGCATGACCTTACGGAAGTCGTCGAGGGGTCTAGAAGAGACGAGGTTGTCGCCGGTTATCATGCGCCGACCGCGGCTCGGTATGCGCCTCCACCGGCACATGCCGCTCCGGCACGCCAGAAGCCGACATTGGTCAGTCATGCGGGTGGTAGGCGCGCCGTTGCGAACGGGAAACATGCCGCCGGTCAGGCAATCCCGTTTGACGAAGATATGAAAAAAGTCGGAACGACGGATGGGTTTTAGTCATGGAACCAGTGAACATGCAAGCCAGGCCCGGGCAGTACCTGACATTCATGCTGAGAAAACAAGCGTACGGAGTGCCGATCGGAACGGTACGCGAAATCAATCGCGTCACGGACATCACCCCCGTCCCTCAGACCCCCCACTTTGTGGCGGGGGTGATGAACCTTCGGGGAAAAGTCATTCCGGTGGTGGATCTACGCTTGAAGTTCGGGATGGAGTCCGAAGGTAGAACCAAAGAAACCTGCATCATCGTGATCGAAGCCGAAAGCGGGCAGGTGGGAATGATTGTCGACTCGGTCAGCGGAGTCATTGACTTGGTTACCACTCAGATCGAGCCCGCTCCAGTGATGGGCGACGAGAAGCGCCTCGGATTCGTGATGGGCATGGGCAAGGTCGAGCAGACCGTCATCATCCTCGTCGATATCGTTCGTGCACTCGGAAAAGAGGAACTCGGTCATGTCGATTCGGCGGCGTGAAAACGAGTGACGATGAAGAAGCCAAGTATGAACCAGAAAACACCGTTGGTTCTCTTGGCACTCGTTCTGGGCGGGACAAGAACCGGTCCCGCCTGGGCGAATTCTTCGCAAGCGATCGAGCAGGTTGATACGAGTCGCGCTCCCGCTTCGGTTCGTGACTCCGACTTCAGCAGCTTTGCGATTCGAAACTGGAGCAACGTCCGAAGCTGGCTCGGGACTCGGGGAGTCGAGATCGTCGGCAGCTACAAAGGAGACATCATGTCCTGCTTCGACGGCGGTATTAAGCGACAGCCTGAGGCACTCGGCCTCTTCGACCTGGGTTTATCTTTTGATTTTGAAAAGTCCCTGGGCTTCCGTGGAACGAGCGCCTTTTTTCAGGGAAACGTCGCGCATGGCGGCGACCCGAGCCGAAGCATCGGTGACGTACAGCAAACCAGCAATATCGAGGCTCTTGATTCGGTCACGATTCTTTCCGCGTGGGTCGAGCAGTCTTTTCTCGGCGGGGATCTTCGAATTCTCGCGGGACTGTACGACCTGAACTCAGAATTCTATGTCAGTCCGTCCGCCGGGATTTTTCTGAACGGTTCGTTCGGCGCGGGCGCAGAGATCGCGATCAGCGGAGAAAACGGACCCTCTATGTATCCGGCGACCTCACTTGGTGTTCGGATCAAGACCCAACCTTCCGCCACCACTTATGTCCAGGCGGTGTTGCTCGACGGCGTTCCCGGAGATCCGACTCGGCCCTCGGGTACCCACATTCGATGGAATTCTAGTGAGGGTTTTCTTTCGACGTTCGAGGGCGGCTATCGCGAACGAAGCTCGAAGCTGGCCGTGGGTGCATGGACGTACACGAGTCGGGTGAGTCGCGGAGCCTATATATTAGGTGAGCGGGCACTCATTTCCGGAGTTTCAGGTTTTCTTCGTTACGGCGTCAGCACAGGCACCCCTTTCGGAAGCTGTCTCGCAGTCGGCGCAAATCTGGCAGGAAAGTACGGCATCGCTGCGACGTGGGCCCGTCCGGAAACGACCTTCGAACTTACGTATCGCTGGGAAGTCGCCGAAGGAATCGTTCTTCAGCCTGACCTGCAACGTGTCATCGCTCCGGGATCGAATCCCGACCTACCGGCCGCTTGGGTCGGCGGACTCCGACTGGAAGTGTCGCTATGACGACTCGGCCGAAAGTACTCATCGTCGATGATGAGCCAGAAGTTCTTGCGCTCCTCGTCGGGGATGTCGAAGACCTCGGCTTCGAAGTGGTGCAAGCCGCAAACGGCCGAGACGCTTTAGACACACTCTGTGTCTGCCAGGGTTCAGGGGCGCCGGTGGATGCAGTCGTATCGGATATCAAGATGCCGGTCATGGATGGATTGAGTGCGCTCGCTGAGGCGAGAAAACTCGGCTTTCGAACTCCGTTTATTTTTCTCACCGGTTACGCAGACAAAGAGAAGGCGATTGCGGCGTTAAAATTAGGAGCCATCGATTTCTTCGAAAAACCGCTCGACCGCAGGCTCATGTTGGAGTCGCTTCGCCAGGCTGTTTCACTCGGAATCGAGCTTCGAACGCTCGAGTTAGAACTCGACGATGTCATGCGTATGGTTCCACCCGGTCCTCCTGAAGAACACGAGCGGCTGCGTTCGGCTCACAGAGAAGTTTTGGTTTTGCGCAAGGCGCACCGAGCAGGCCTTAAGAAAGGAAAACCGTGAGCAACGCGGGAAGCGAACAAGACTTCATGCAACAGCTTCGGGTGGAGTTCCTTGATGAGGTCACTTTTCTCATCGAGCAATGCGAGGAGTCCTATCTCAAAATAGAGAACCCTGAGGCGCGTGCCGAGGAACTCGACAAGATCTTCCGAATGGCGCATTCAATCAAAGGCGCTGGCGCGGCCGTCGGATTCGCAGATCTCGCTGCGTTCGCGCATGTCGTTGAAGACTGTCTGACATTGCTCCGTACGTTCCCAGCTCTGGTGGATACGCAGGTCGTATCTCTGCTGCTGAGGACGAGCGACGCATTCAAAGATCGAATTGGATCACTCCGAACTGCCAGTTCTGAGCCTTGGGAAACTGAGGCATTGGTGGCCGAAATCAACGCACTAGTCGCGTCGATGAAAGTGCGCGCTGACTTTCAGCCGGTCGACGAAAGGGCGCACGTATCGGGCGCCCTTCCGGATGCCGGAAGTGTGAGTCCTCATGCGACCTCGACTCACGCATCCGGCTCGTCGAGCATCAAGATCGATACGGATCGAGTGGAATCCCTGCTGAATCTGGTCGGAGAGTTGGTCGTGGTTAAAAGCCAGCTCGCCAATCAATGTGCGGTTTACTCTCATGATCTCAGATTGAGTGCGCTGGTTGCTTTACTTGAGAGAACGGTCCGAGAGCTTCAAGACCGAACGCTCAGTATGCGAATGACCCCGCTCAAGACGCAGTTTCTGAAGGTCCAGCGCATCGTCCGAGATCTCTCGATCAAGCTCGAGAAGCCTGTTGAGTTCAGAATGTCGGGAGAAGAGACCGAGATCGATCGTACGATGGTCGAGCTCCTCTCTGATCCGATCATGCATATCGTTCGCAACTCCGTTGACCATGGGGTCGAATCCGCGCAGCTTCGTCGTGAGAAGGGAAAGCCTGAGAAGGGACAGATCACGCTTTCGGCGAGTCAAGCGGGCGGACGGGTTTTGGTTAGAATCCAAGACGACGGCGGCGGGATCAACCGAAAGCGCGTATTGGCCAAGGCAATCGAGAAAGGCCTGATCGCTCCCGGGAGAGATCCCGCGCGGATGTCTGACCGAGAAATCTGCGGACTCATCTTTACACCGGGGTTCTCGACCGCGGAGCAGCTCACCGAAGTTTCGGGACGAGGGGTAGGGATGGATGTCGTCAAAACAAACATCGAGAAGTTAAAGGGGACCGTCGAAGTCGAGTCTAAGGAAGGCGCAGGAACATGCATTACGCTCTCGATTCCGCTGACCACCTCGGTCACTGACGGCATGGTTGTCCAGTATGGAGGTCGCACTTTTGTTTTACCGATGGAGAATATCCGCGAGTTACTCACGGTGCGCAGGTCCGACCTGATCGAGACCTACCCGGGCACTTTCGGTGTTCGCTATCGGGAACGCGTGATCGCAAAGGCCGACCTACTCGCGCTTGTTCGTGACGTCACCTTTGAGAAGCGGAGCGAGCATGACGAGTGCATCCACGTCGTCGTCGAGTCGGACGGGTCCATCGCGGCGTTTGAGATTGATCAGATCGTAGGCCAGACCCAGGTCGTTCTCAAAGCATTGGACAAAACGTTCTCGAGTACGCGCGGGGTTGCCGGTGCCGCCATTCTGGGGGACGGAAGGGTTGCCCTGGTGCTCGATCCGAGTGAGCTGCTCGGCCGCGGAGGTGTCCATTGAAGACGCGAGTCACTCTGCAGGGAACTGAGGTCACGATCGAGACCGGGAAAGGCCAGTTCGAAGAGCTGCTCGTGGATACGCGTGGCTTTCGTGAGCTTAGCAACATTTTGAAAGATGCCACTGGGATTCATCTGGTCGACTCTTCGAAGAATCGATCGCTGATGGCCAGTCGACTCAACTCCATCCTGAGAAGACGTGGCCTGGCCGGATACGGAGTCTATCTCAAGATGCTGCTTGCCGCGAATAACCCCGGCATCCTCTCGGAATTCGTTTCGGCACTGACCACCAATACGACTCAGTTCTTTCGCGAAGCTCCTCATTTCGGGCAGCTCAAGGACATTCTCCCTTCGATTTTGGCCGGCAAAGCTGCTTCGGACTCTCGAGAACTTCGGGTTTGGTGTGCGGCCGCAAGCAGTGGGCAGGAGCCTTATTCGATTTTGATCACGTTGCTCGAGAGCATCGATCCTGCTTTGTACTGGCAGTTGAAATTTCTAGGAACCGACATCGATGCCGATGTGCTCGCACGGGCAATCGGCGGAAAATACAGCGAGTCCGAGGTGGAAAGCCTCCCTGCGCTTTATCGGCAGAAATACATGCTGGCGCATAAAACCCGTGCCGCGACGACTTACGAGATCAGGCGGGAGATTCGGGAAAAGATTCGCTTCGCTCAGCTCAACCTGATCGAGGCCTTTCCGTTCCAATACAAGTTCGACGTGATCTTTTGTCGCAACGTCCTCATCTACTTTGATTCGAAGACAGGGCGAGAAGTCGTAGACCGATTGATTGCGGCGCTTGCACCCGGTGGGGTGCTTTTTCTCGGCCACTCCGAGTCCGGGACCATGAAGCCTGGGATGCTTCCTAGCTTCGCGCATGCTGCTTACCGAAAACTGCCCGGAAAGGGAACGAACCGATGAAGCAAACTGTTTTGGTAGTCGACGATGAGCCGCTCATTCGTGCACTCATCGCAGAGGCGATGGAAAGTGCGGGCTTCGAGGCGCGCCAGTTTAAGGACGGAGAAGAAGCGTTGGCCTCAGTCATGGCTGAACCGCCTTGGTGTATCGTTTCGGACTTCAAAATGCCGGGGATGAGCGGGCTGGAACTCTGCGCGGCGGTGAAGAAGGTTTATCCGGATATTCCCTTCTTGCTTGTGACTGCATACGCGGACAAAGAAGTCGCGTTGGCCGGTTTGGGAGTCGGTCTTGCCGATATCGTCGAGAAGCCATTCAATACGACCCAGCTTGTTGAAAAAGTGGCGGCTCTTGTTGAGCGGAAAAAGGCCCACCTTGAAGCTGAGCGTCGCGAGATCGAGGAGATCACCGAGATTTTTATCGAGGAGTCGACCGATCTATTGTCTGACCTCGATCAGCTCATTCTTCGTTTGGAGTGTCAGCCTCTCGATCCGGTCGTGGTGGACGCGCTTTTCAGGAAGGTTCACTCGGTAAAGGGCGGCGCGGCCGCGGTTCCGGGCGGCTCGATCTTGTCGTCCCTTGCGCATGACTTCGAGTCAGCACTTTCAGGCGTAAAGAAGGGAACGATTCGGCCGACACCGGACTGCATCAACCTCTTTCTCGATTGCTTCGATCTCTGCGTGGTGCTGCTGAAACTCCTCAAAGAAAAACAAGAGCCGAAGGAAGAGATTCGAAGTCGGGTTGAGCGTGAGACCCAGTTACTCCAAGCACTCAGGTCTGGACGGACTGTAAGTTCTTTGGGGACAGCCGCGCAGACCTCGGCTCACGACGACGCTCTTGGCGAGGAGGGAGTTTGGGTTTCTAACGATAAACTCGACTCGTTCATGTCCCTCTCCGGTGAGCTCATTGTTTTGAAGAACTATTTCCAGATGCTGAACTCCGATCCGGAAATCCGCAGAAACCCGGTCAAGCTCGAGAAAAAGCTGGCCGAGTTTTCATACAGCCTGAACAAGTGCACCGATCGACTCCAGGAGGAGATCATGTCGGTGCGCAAAGTGACGCTCGACAAAGTATTTTCCAAGCTTCCGAGAATCGTTCGTCAGACCGGGCAGGAAGTCGGCAAGCGGATTCGTCTGAATATGATTGGGCTCGAGCTCGGCGTCGACAAGAACATCGCTAAGGCATTGAGTACCTGCCTAACGCATCTTGTGCGAAATTCGGCCGATCACGGCATCGAGCGTCCCGAGGACCGAAGGGCCGGAGGAAAGAGTCCTGAGGGGATCATCGGAATTCAGGCTAGTGAAAGTCAGGGCATGGTTCAGATCGTTGTGTCTGACGATGGAGCGGGGCTCAACGTAAAAAAAATCGCCGAGAAAGCACTTCAACAGGGTGTCGTCGATGAAACTCGCTTGGAGGTGATGAAGCCGTCGGAAATCCAAGAGCTGATTTTTTTGCCGGGCTTCTCGACTGCCGAGAAGGTATCAAGCATTTCGGGACGTGGCGTGGGTATGGACGTGGTCAAGTCCGCGGTTCAGGGGCTCAACGGGCGAGTTCGAATCGACTCGGAGCCGGGACGAGGCACGACTTTCACACTAGAGATACCCGTTCCGAAGACAGTCATGGTCGAACAGAGCGTTCTCAGTCGATCTGGAGACACGACATTCGCGATCCCGCTCGCCGCGATTCTTCGCATCAGCTCGTGTGATCTCCTCGTTCTTACAGAATTGGACCAGATGCGGATGTGCCAGATCGATGGCAGGACCGTCCGACTTTGTACCTACGCCGAGCTCGTTTCCGGAGCCGACGAGCTGATCGAAACGGACGTGAGGTTGAAAACGGCGATCTTCCTTCGTCACAAGGACCATCTCCTCGCACTGCTCGTCGACACGATCGAAGACCAGTTCGAGGCCGTGATTCGCCCCTTTGATGCGCTCGTGAAGAGCCTTCCCGGTTTTGCGGGAACGGCCGTCCTCGGCAATGAGAGCGTTGCCTATCTCGTGTCTCCGGAGGAGATGATGAAAATTCGTGAAGGAAAAGCCGCATGAGCAGCCAACCCGATGCCTTCTTGAGAGATCTTCAGATGGAGTGCCTAAAAAGCGGGAGCGATCATATCGGCGCTTTCAGGGAAGCCTTGCTGGGGTTGTCGTCCCATCCCTTTGAAGCGGTCAGTGCCTTGATGAAGGCATGCCATAGCCTAAAGGGAGATCTGCAGGCGGTGGGTTTTCTGGACTGCGCCGAGTTCGTTCACTCGCTCGAGGCCGCGGTTGAGAACGTTCAGGATCAGGCGAAGCAATCGGGTGAGAAGTTTTCCGAAAGAGATGCGCCGATGGTGGAGTTCCTGCTCTCCGACGCGATTCAGAGTCTTGAAGGCTACTTGCTTGAGCTCGAAGCGAACCCGGTGGATACGCCTGAACGAAGAGAGCGCCGAATCTCGGTGCTGAATATCCTCACGATGTGGCGAGCAGGTCTGACGATGTCGGTAGATACTTCGATAGGCGCTGACGATGTTGAGCAGCCACCGGTGCCGATTCTCGAGCTTGTCTCTGAACCGGTACCTGAGCCCAAGTGCGAACCCGAACTCGCTCTTGAACCCGAACTTGCTCCTGATATTCCCTATCAGCCTGTATCCAGAATGTTTCTGCTCTGCAGAAACGGTAACCGCCACATCGGGCTTCCGATCGAGAACATCTTGGAGATCGTTCAGAGCCGGGCGTGGACCCGGCTTCCGTGCGTGCGGACCGATATGGTTGGGCTGATGAATCTGCACGGTGAAGTGATTCCGATTCTGAATACTCACGAGCGACTCGGCTCGAGTCTCACCCAAGAAAAGGGACTGGTAGTCGTGTGCAGTGTGAACGCCAATCGATTCGGATTTCCCGTCGAGGAGGCCGAACAAGTTCTTGAAATCGATACAAATGCGTTTCAACCCGCGGAACAGCTGGCCGAAAGGAGAGGCGATCCGACAGTCATCACTCATTTTTTTCAGAAAGAAGAGCAGACCATCCTCATCGTCAATCTCGATCGATTGGTTTCGGCGTGAAGGAAATCTATCTCTACCCGGGAAAACTTGCAGCTCCGGGTGTTCCGTCCAGGATTCGTACGATCCTTGGATCATGCGTGGGGGTCGCCTTGTTCGACCCCGTTCGTAAGATCGGAGGTTTGAATCACTATTTACTGCCTGATATGGGCAGTACCGAGAAGCCCTCGGGCCGTTATGGCACGTTCGCTATCCCCGCGTTAATCGAAGCACTTGAGAGCCAGGGCGCGAAGCGGAGCTTGCTTCAGGCGAAGATTTTCGGCGGCGCGAATGTTCTCGGCGATGTCTCGATTGGGATCGGAGTAGGCAGACGCAACATCGCTAAGGCGGAAGAGCTTCTGGCGGAGAAGGGAATCCGCGTGGTCGAAAGAAACCTGGGCGGCGATCGAGGCCGTCGAATTATTCTTAGGACCGACACCTTCGAGGTGGAGCACGAGCTGAACTCAGAAGATGTTTCAGGATTCGGCGAGTTGGCACTCCCAAAGAACGTGAGAGTGGCAATCGTCGACGATTCCGCTACCGCGAGAAATATCTTCCAGAAAATTTTCGTCAAGCGAGGGCTTACGGTCGTCGGCGTGGCCGCGGATGCTTACCAGGCCCGCGAGCTGATCGTACGCGAGAATCCGGATGTCATTACATTGGATATCGAGATGCCACGGCTGAGCGGAGTCGCGTTTCTGGAAAAGCTCATGAAGCATCGGCCAACCCCGGTTGTCATGGTTTCTTCCCTTGGCAGTCAGGGAGAGGCCGCGTTGCGCGCCTTGGAACTTGGCGCCGTTGAGTTCGTGCAGAAGCCGACTCAGTTCGATCCGCAAATTCTTTCTCAACTCGGCGAAATTCTCGTCGAGAAGGTGCGTGCGGCGGCTGCGATACCTTTGCTCAAGAAGCGCCAGAAGCAGGGGCCTGCTTCATCGTCAGAGTCATCCTGTCGGCCCAAGTCCACGGGTGAGCTTAAACTCGTCGTGGTCGGCGGTAACGCCGGATCGCAAGCCAGTCTTGATCATCTACTTAGTTCGCTGGCAGCCGACACGCCTCCGGTGGTGGTCGCGAACGCAACCATCACTTCGTTTCTGGACGTGTATCTCAAGAAACTGGAGCCGCGCGTGAAGACCGGTCTTACTGTGGCGAAGGACGGCGAGCGTTTGAAGGTCGGAATGGTATACTTTGCACCTCCCGAGGCTCATGTCACCGTGCGTTCGGACGGAATGGGCTTCATGACCCTAGAAGTTCGACCTGGGCCCCCAGTCTGCGGGCAACGACCGGCGGCGGACGTCCTCTTCAAGTCGGCCGCGGAAGCATTCGGATCGGGATGCATTGGGATTCTGCTGAGCGGATTCGGCAGCGACGGAGTAGACGGTCTGGCTCGCCTTTATGCGACGGGTTCTACAACTTGGGTTGAACACCCCGATCACGCTGCATTTCCGTATGCGCCCCAAAAAGCGGTCGCAATCGGTGTCGCGGAGCAAGTGCTTTGCGGTGAAGAAATGGGCGCCATGATGATGGGTACCAGAAACCGGCGGATCGCATGAGTTCTGCGGGTTCAAAGATTCGAGTGCTCATCGTCGACGATTCGTCGGTGATCCGAATGTTGTTGAATCGGTTTCTGGCAGGCGACCCGGAAATCGAGGTAGTGGGGACTGCGCCCGATCCCTATGTCGCGCGCGAAAAGTTGGTAGAGCTCCGGCCCGACGTCATGACTCTGGATATCGAGATGCCTAAGATGGACGGCGTGACCTTTCTAGGCAAGGTCATGGAGAACATGCCCACTCGCACAGTCATCATCAGCAGCCTCTCGACACGGGGTTCAGAGATGGCTCTTCGGGCGCTCGAGAATGGTGCGGTCGACGTCATTGCGAAGCCGGCTATGGATGTCACGCGAGGCCTTGAGGAGATGGGCCGAGAAATCGTCGAGCGAGTGAAAATCGCGGCAAAATCGCGGCTTCGCCCGCTTCGTCGGTCAGAGTCGCGTCCTGTGAAGAGCATAGCAGGCACCGCGCTGGCGAGGACGACGCATCAAGTATTAGCCATTGCCGCCTCGACCGGAGGAACGGAGGCTTTGAAGCAGCTGGTGCCGAGACTTCCCAGCGATCTTCCCGGAACGGTGATCGTTCAGCACATGCCTCCGATTTTCACTCGGACCTTCGCCTCTCATTTGCAGCAGCTTTGTCGCTTCGAAGTCAAGGAAGCCGAGGAGGGCGATCGTGTCCAACCGGGTCGGGTTCTATTGGCTCCGGGAAACTTTCATATGGAGCTCGTTCGGAACGGTGCTTTCTATCATGTTCGCCTCCATCAAGAGGCGCTCATTCATGGTGTACGACCTGCTGCCGACTATCTCATGAAGTCGGTCGCCCGACACGCCGGAGCGAACGCAATCGGGGTAGTGCTGACGGGAATGGGTCGGGATGGCGCCCTCGGCCTTTTGGAAATGAAAAACGCCGGCAGCTTCAACATCGCTCAGGATGAGGAGACGTGTGCGGTTTACGGTATGCCGAAGGCGGCAGCGGACCTCAACGCCGTTCACACGGTCCTTCCTTTGGAGCGAATTGCGGAAGAGATCGTTGCGAAATTCAGGAGTCGCGAATCGGCTTAAGAATTCTTGAGCTTCTATTGAGGGTTGATTGAGCCTGGTTCCGCCGAAGAGAAGTAGAGTAGGTGGAGGGGAAGAATCGTGTTCGATTTAAATACGCGTATACTCGTCGTCGACGATATGTTGACGATGCGAAAGCTGGTCTCGAAGGTCTGTCGCGATATTGGGTTTAAAAACCTTGTTGAAGCGGCAGACGGTGCGGTCGCCTGGGAAATGATCTCAGCCGCTGTGATCCCGATCCAACTGGTCATTTCAGACTGGAATATGCCCGTTTCGAGCGGCCTCGATTTATTGAAACGTGTCCGAACGGATAACCGTTTCAAAGAGCTTCCGTTCGTGATGCTTACCGCCGAATCCGAGCAGAACCAAGTGATCGAAGCGGTGCTGGCTGGCGTCAGCAACTACATCGTCAAGCCCTTTAGCGCCCAGATCCTGAAAGAAAAACTCGATCTCGTTTACAAGAGAGCGGCTTCCTGAAAGGAACGATGCAATTGGAGCCCTGGGAAGATCTTGCGAACTGGGTGCAAAGCGAAGTGCGTCGCGATCACGACGTCGCTTTGGCTGATCGCGCGCGATCGGCCCGGATCGAGGGCATTTTGGTTGAGGCGGCCGATCAGCTTTACATTATCCCGATCGACGCCATCAGCGAGCTAGTCGACCTTTCGCGTAGTGCACGGGTAAAGATCGGCGCGTCCGAATATATTTGGTACGATGATCGCCTTCTGCGCCTTTCTAATCTTGTAGCTGGGCGCGATGGACGGATGGCCGCTGTGATCGAAAGCGGCGAACGGCTTCTTGCCGTGCGAATCGAGCAGGCGTTGGAGCGTGTTGAGCTCGAATTCAAGCCGTTGGGACAACATCTCGAACCGATGCCGGGGATCGGAGGCGCATGCATGCTGCAGGACGGTCGCGTCGCGCTGATTGTTGATGTCGCGACTCTCCCCAAGGAGCCCGCGGCTTAATTCAGTTTGCCTTTGGAAACGATAGAACGAAGCGCGTGTTCAATGCGGCTTCGTCCAGCTTTAGGGTCCCACCGTGGATTTCGGCGATTCCCTTGGCGATGCTGAGACCCAGCCCGTTGCCCCTTCCGGCTTCTCGCTTGGTGAAAAACGGCTGCATGATCTTAGCCCGGATTTCTTCGGGAATACCGAAGCCGCTGTCTGTCACCGAAAGAAAGACGCTGCTCGAATCTGCGTTGCTCTCGATTTCTATCCACGGGGTCGTGTGATCTTGAACCGCGAGGAAGGCATTTTCGAGAAGGGCCAAAAGAGCCTGGCAGATTTGCATCGCCTGGCCATTCAGGATGAGTTGCTGAGACGGAGATTTCAGCCGGAGATCGACGCCACACTGACGGTACCTGGCAGCACAAAGCGAGTGCGCTTGCTCGACAACAGACCAGAGCTCGATTCGGTCAAATGGTTCCTTCTCACCTTCGACAGCAAAAGTTCGCATCGCCTTGATGATTTTCGCGATTCGCTTTGCGCTGCCGAGAATGCCTTCGAGTGATTTTCTGAAATGGGATTCGTCCCTTTCGCCGCTTCGCGGGGCGAGTAATCTTTCGGCGTGGCCGATGACGACTGTCAGCGGATTGTTGATCTCGTGTGCTACCCCGGCGGCCATTTCGCCGAGCACCGCCATTTTTGCGGAAGATATCATCCTTAGCCGCTGTCGGATCACGATGTTATTGAGCTCGACGAGCTGAACGGCCACCTTCAACCGACTTTGAAGGTCATTGAACTCAATCGGCTTGGGAATGTAGTCATTCGCGCCGGCGCGGAGGCCCACGATCACGTCTTCGCGTTCGTTCCGGGCAGTCAATAGAATGATGTACGTGAATGGAAGCTCGCGTTTCTCTCGAATTCGGCGAATCACTTCGATTCCGTCCGTACGGGGCATCATCCAATCCAGCAGGACAAGCTGCGGAAGTTCGCCGACGAAGAGTTTAGCAAGGACTTCGTCGCCGCTCCTGCATTCGACGATCTCGTGTCCCATCTTTTCAAGACTTCGTCTGAGGAGAATTAGCGTTCCTTCCTCGTCATCGGCGATCAGAATTCTCATTACGTGGTCTCCATACGCCTATTTACAAACGTCCGTAATCGCGCTTGGCTTGACTGTAGAAATCTTGAGTTAACTCGTGGCCAGCGTTGCCGAAGCGAGTCTATGCCGTATAAGCCCGCCTCCTTCGAGGAAGAGTTCCCTTACCCGATTCTTCGTCTTGGCGTAGACGGAAAGCTTCGTTACGCGAACCCGGCGAGTTTGCCGGTTTTGCTCATTTGGAACGTCGAAGTCGGAGAGCGCGTTCCCGATCACGTCATCAAACCGCTCGAAAAATTCCTGAGGACCCGAGCGGCAGAACGTCTGGAACTCTCTTACGGCTCGACTACCATTGAACTCTCGTTTTCGGAGAGCCGGGGTGAAGGTGATGTCATCGTTTTCGGTCGCGATATCACTCTACAGAAACTTGCTGAGCAGGAACTACTCTGGGCGAAAGAAGAGGCGGTGCGCGCCTCTCTCGCCAAATCCGAGTTCCTTGCCAACATGAGCCACGAGATCCGCACCCCCATGGGTGGAATCATCGGAATCGCCGAGCTCCTGGTTAACAGCCCCCTCTCGCCCGAGCAGCTGATGCTTGCGGAAACGATTCAGAACTGTGGGAAGACTCTGCTGACCATCCTCAACGATATTCTCGATCTCTCAAAAGTGGAGTTCGGAAGACTTGAAATCGAGACGATGGAGTTTGAGCTGCCGTCATTACTGCAGGAAGTATTTGCGCTGCTCGAGCCTCGAACGAGCGAAAAAGGAATCAAGCTGGTCTGTGAAAGCTTTGATTTACCGACTCTGCCGCTCCTCGGTGACGCTACCCGTATTCGACAGGTGCTCATGAATCTTCTCGGAAACGCCATCAAGTTCACCGATGCAGGCGAGGTCCGACTTCAGATTGCAACCGTGACCGACTTGGAAGGCAGTGCGGAATACCGATTCACTGTTTCGGATACGGGTATTGGAATCGGGCCCGAAGATCTCAAGACCATCTTTGAACCGTTCAAACAAGCGGACGCTTCGATCAGTCGTCAGTACGGCGGAACAGGCCTTGGGCTCGCAATCAGTCAGAAACTTTGCACTCTGCTGGGCGGCAGTCTTTGGGCCGAAAGCGAGCTTGGCCACGGATCGCGGTTTTCTTTTCAACTCGGGTTTAGAAAGGGCGTACGTCGCTCGGGCACGAACGCTGCGACCACGCTCCCGGAAATTCCGACCGAGCTTTCGGGGCTTCGGGTCCTTCTTGTGGAAGACAATCCAGTGAACCAGACTGTCGCATTGAAGCTGCTCGAAAAGCTGGGCTACCGAGCCGAACTGGCTAGTAACGGCCTTGAGGCAGTAGAAATGGTCAAACGATCGCCATTTGATCTGATCTTTATGGATCTTCAGATGCCGGGACTCGACGGGTATGCTGCGACACGTCAAATTAGAGGTGAAGGTCTACCTTCTCAGACTCGAATTGTCGCCCTGACCGCACACGTGATGGATCAGGATCGTCAAAAGTGTCTTTCGACCGGAATGATGGACGGCTTCATCAGCAAGCCACTCACGCTTCAGGCGATTGCCCGGGAGATTAGAAAGGGCGTTTCGGATCGATCATCGGAACTGCGGACTCTCATCGACATTGCCTGTGGTGGCGACCCCAGTATCTTCGTCGAACTCGTCCGCAGCTTCCTCGAGTCGATTCCGGTACTGATGGACCAGCTCGAGGCAGGCATCAGCGCCAGTGACTTCGATACGATCGAGCGGGCTTCGCATAAGGTGAGGGGAGCTCTGGTAAATTTCCGTTTTGGCAGCGGGGTCGCTCTCGCTTCGGAATTGGAGACTGCGGCCCGCGTCAAACGCCAGATCGCCTATAACGTCGTCTTTCAGAGACTCGAGACTGCGATTGAAGGATTCAAGACTGACGTCCGCAAATTCGTCGCTGAGACCGCCGACCTATAGAGATCTTTAGATATTGGTAAATGCATTGGGCGCCGCCACCGTATATATTTTGAACGCGAACCAGAACAAGGAAAGACACGTTAAATGCAGGAGTCAATGCGCGATGGAATGCGCGTTCAGCACCGCGAAGGAATGCACGACGGAACACGAAAAAAACTTGAGAAGATCTGCTTGGTGGAGGACTCGCCTGAAATTCAACAGCTGATCAAGATTCAGCTTAAAGATTGGTTTCAGATTTCGTGCGTGGCATCTCTAAAGGAAGCGACGGCTTTGCTGGAATCCGAAAAGTTCGACTTGGTTTTGCTCGATGTCATGTTGCCCGATGGTAACGGCTTCGAGTACTGCGTCCAGCTTAGGAACATGCTTCGAACCCGCGAGTTGCCGATCGTCTTCCTGACCGGCAAAGGCGATCCTTTGGACAAGATGATGGCTTTTTCCGTCGGTGCGGACGATTACGTGGTCAAGCCAATCGAGCCGATTGAGCTGAGAGCGAGGATCCAGGCAAGGATGCGCAAGAGTCGGGACGTCGTTGCGAAGAGGGACGATATCGCAGTGGTCGGCGATCTTAAGTTTGACCGTATCCGGCAACGCGTTTCGATCGTCGGCCTGGGAAAGCTCCAGGACCGCGATCTCGGGCTGACGCCGTTTGAGTTCAAGGTTCTTTCTTTCCTGGCACTCCGTTCCGGCGAGATTTTCAATCGAGCCAAGCTTCTTAAAAACGTGATCGAGCCGAACGTTCACGTGAGTGAGGAGAACATTTACACGCATATCTCGGCGATTCGTCGAAAGCTGGGCGAGAAGAGTCGCTACATCGAGAGCATCCCCCGGGTCGGGTATAGATTTTCTGTTCCTTCGTTATCTCTGAGCTGAAGAGCGCTTCAGGAAAAGTCCAGGTCCCTCCCGCGCGATTCCGAGACGGCATCAGCCGATACGGAATGAAGCGCGGGAGGTCCGGGCGTGAAGAACATGAGATATTTGGAGGAAGTGGCATGCACTCAAAGCCAGTCACGATGAACGTGGAGTTCATCAACCCGTTTATCGGGGCGGTGATCGAGACGATGCGCCTTCAGTGTTCGATCCAGATCACTCTGGCCGTAGCTTGCCTTCGAAAGAATTTCAAAGGCGACTATCCGGTCGACATCATGGGAGTCATAGGGCTGACAAGCAGCTCCTTTACTGGTTCCATCGCTCTCTGTTTTCCGGCGACGACTTTTCTGAGCATCATGGAAAAAATGCTCGGCGAGAAGTTTCCGACCATCACGGAAGAAGTAAAGGACGGAGCCGCAGAGCTCTTGAATATCGTGTTCGGCATGGCCAAATCAAAACTCAACGCCGCCAATCATCATATCGTTCAGGCTCTGCCGGCCGTCATTCACGGCGACGAAATCGGCCGGAAGCAGATGAGTTCCGAAGCGACGATCGTACTTCCGTTTTCCTCTGAGGCCGGTCTACTGCATTTGGAGATTGGGCTTAATCGACCTTAGAGCTTTGTCCAGTCACCAGCGCCTTGCGCGTGAATGCTCGACTTCTTGTTTGTGCAGTCTTTTTCAGGATCCTTCGCCGCTTTACCTTTTGAGTAGTAAAACAGCGTGTACTCTTCCGGGCTGCCTTTCTTGATGAGGCATTTTCCGACGGCGTTTTCTTTCGGGCAGGTCGAAGCTTCCTGATATTTTCCCTTCATTAGACTGCACGCGAAATCGTTCGCGCAGATGGGGCCCTTTTTCTTCTTTTTCGCGGCCTGCTTCTGACCTTCCGCGTGCTGCTCGATATGTTTCGTTCCGGTGAACGCGTAGCAGATTCCGAGTTTCTTCACGGAGTCGCAAACGAGCGATGGAGCCAGTCCTTCTGAGGCGACCGGCTGAGCAGCCGGCTGCTCAGCTGGGTTAGTCTTCAACTCTTCGGCCGCAGTCTTGACACCGACCGCGACTCCTTTTTTAGCCCCTTCGACCTTTCCGGTTTTGATTCCCTCTTCAGCGCCTTTCTTGAGGCCCTGCTTGAGTTTATTCATGTCAATTGCCTGAGCGTTCAAGGCAAGGAAGAGCGTCGTAAGGGCAAGGGCTTTCGTCTGAGGTTTCATCGGGAATCTCCGTTTGAGAGATCCAGGATAATCGCTATTCGCATTCTCGCCCCCATAAAAAGGGCGATAAATTAGTTCACTTCACTAGTACTTAGACGAAGCACCGGCATAGGCTGGAGGTCATTGTTGATGTTGGGAAATGACAGTTAATTCAATGACTTAGCCAGGGCTGGTTGTTTTCTTCTCGTTCGCGAAGGCGGACGGGTCTTTTTGATTTAGGGGATTGAGGTTCTTCCTCTAGACTATTTGTAGTGAAGAGCGACTACGCCGTTACCGGCATCCGATGGTTGACGGAAGAGACCTTCGTGCTGAGCACGGAGCGCAAAGATCTTAAGTTCGACGCAGGTCAGCTCGTGAGCCTTGGGCCGCGCGGGATGGGCGTGAATCGCGAGTATTCCGTCTACTCGGGAGAGAAAGACTCGCAGCTCGAGTTTCTTGTTCGCAAAGTTCGCGGCGGAACGGTCTCCGTTGCGCTCGCGAAGCTGAAGCCGGGCGATCTTGTTTTCGTGCTCGGGCCTTACTCGGATTTTCGTTTGAAAGAGCTGGCTTCAAGCAAGAGCCCGATCTGGTTCATCGCGACCGGCACCGGGATCGCACCGTTTCGTTCGATGGTGCGGTCGAACCCTGATCTCGATTTCAAAGTGATTCACGGAGTGCGAGAGCCCGAAGAACGCTACGATTTTGCGGACTATCCGGCGGCTAGATACCAGGCCTGTATTTCGGGCAAGGACGCAGAGAAGGGCGGCGCATTTCGTGGTCGGGTGACCGACTATTTGCGTTCCGCGCAGCTGCCTAAGAACGGACATTTTTATCTTTGCGGTAACAATAAAATGATCACTGACGCGTACGCGATTCTTCGTGAAGCCGGCGTTTCATCGAACAATATCCACTCTGAGGTGTTTTTCTAACCCTTATGAGAATAGCAATTTCCTACCCACCGATTTTCAACGACGTAGGTCAGCGGGCAATGGTTCCGCAGAACCGCAACGTTCAGTTCTTCAAGAAGCCCAACTTTCTATTGGGGATTGTCCCTGCGCAGGCCGCGAGCTGGCTCAAGCAGATGGGCTACGAAGTCCTTTGGGATGACGGAAGTGCTCAGCTTAAAAGTTACGACAAATGGTTTTCGGATCTAGTGGCCTGGAAGCCCGACGTCGTTGTCTTTGAAGGCACGACTCCGGTCATGAAGTTTTATTGGGCCCAGATCGACCGCCTGAAACTGGCGCTGCCTGAGTGCATCATCATGATGTCGGGGTTTCACGCGATGAGACGCCCCCACGAGACGATGCGCAACAGTCACTGCGATATCGTGATTCGTAGCAGCCATATCGATTTCGTCCTGCATCGATTGATTCCTGAGATCGAAAAATTCAAGAGTGTCTGGCGCGAGAAAATCACGTCAGAAGGATTGTTGATTCGAGACGCGCGCGGAAACGTGCGTGAAACGGGGCAGTTTAACCGGGTCGAGAATCTTGATGTGTCGCCGGACGTCGACCGAGACTTGGTGCAGTGGAAAAACTACGCCTTCGAAAACGGAAACTTTCTCAATACGCCCGGTACCTACGCGACGAGTGTCATTCGCGACTGCAGTTTCGGGCAGTGTACGTTTTGCCGCTATAACGGACCCGATCTGACCTTCTCCATTCGCTCTGTCGAGAAGAGTCTCGACGAGTATCAGCGTCTGATTGAGCAATACGGCGTTCGCGAGATTTTCGATGACTCGGGCGTTTGGTACCGAGGCGATCAGGCGCGCAAGTTTGCCCAGGGGATTATTGATCGAGGGCTGCACAAGAAGGATTGCTTCTTTGGATTTAATACGCGGTTCGGCTATCTCGATGAAGACACGTTACGTCTTCTCGCCAAAGCGAACTTTCGGTTTGTATTGATCGGCCTTGAGTCAGGTGATGAAGAAAGTTTGCGGCGTCTCAATAAGGGATACGATCTCGAAGCGGTCGAGAAGAATCTCACCATCATGAAAAGGGTGGGGCTGCATCCTCATCTAACGATCATGGTGGGGTACTACTGGGAAACGCGGCAGATGCTCGACAACACGATCAACAACGTGAAGAAGTACATGTTCTCAGGGCTTGCGCGTACTCTTCAGACGACCATCTGTATTCCGCTTGATTACACGCCCTACCATCTGGAGTGCATTGAGAACGAAGTTCTGCTCAGCGAAGATTACAACGACTTCGACATGAGCAAGGTGATCGTCAAAACGCCGCTTCCTCATGAAGAATACTACAAGGCGATTGAGAAGATTTTGGGCATCGCGACTGACCCACGCTTCGTACTGCGCCAGCTCGTCTTTTTGATGCGCTTCCGTCTTCGGGACTGGAAGTTTCTGTTCGTTTACGGTTTTCGTGCTCTGCGAAGAATTCGCAATGTGAAGTACAGCCTGACGCGAAGATATAAGGCCGAGCAGGCGGAGCGCCAGGGTGTGACATGAGCGCAGGGGCTCGAGTTTCGGTCTCTGTCTGTGTGGCGGTTTTCAATGAGGGGCCCAAGGCCGAGAGGTTGCTCGGGCTGATTCTGGCGCAGTCGAGACTTCCCGATGAAACCGTCATCGTCGATGATGCGTCGACCGACGATACTTACCAGCGTTTGGTTGCCGCAAGCCGCGCGTATTCGGGAGCGGTAAAAATACAGATCCTTCGGCAGGAGCGAAATGGCGGCCCTGCGCTGGCTCGCAACCGCGCGTGGAAGAGCAGCTCCGGAATTCTCTCTGTCTTTACTGATGGTGATTGTCGTCCCGCGCGCGACTGGCTTGAAAAACTGGTGGGTGCGCTTGAGGCGAATGCCTCGCTTCTCGCCGCCGGTGGAACCTATTCCGATCCCGAGGAAGGAAATCTGCTTTCTCGGTTCATCGGATTTGAGATTTCTTGGCGCTATTCGCGAATGGCGGATGAGATCGATTGCCACGGCTCCTACAATCTCGCCGTGAGACGTGAAGTGCTCGAAAAGCTCGGCGGTTTCGATGAGCGCTATCCGAAGCCCAGCGGCGAGGACTTTGATCTGACCTATCGAATCGCCGCCATGAAGCGACTCGCGTTCGTGAGGACTGCGAGCGTGGGGCATGACCATCCGGACCAGTTCTGGTCTTACCTTCGCAATCAGTTTCGTAGAGGCCTTGATCGCGTTCGTCTCTACCTCGATCATCCAGGCAAGGCGACTTCCGATAGCTATACGGACGCTTGGGTCAAATATGAAGTGGCAGGCTCCGCAGCGCTGGTTTACCTCGTTCCGTTCGCGATTATTTGGAACGAAGCGCGATGGATTCAGCTCGGGCTACTGGCTTTCCTTGCAGCAAGCAGCCTGAGACCGTTAGGATTTCTTTGGGGCAAAGGGGGAATGAAAGTGGCCGTTTCGGGAGCTTTCATTCGATTTGTCAGAGTCTTTGCATGGATGGCAGGACTGCATGCGGGCTTTGCACAGCCGATCATGAGTCCTCTCAGGAAACAGGGAACATGAATCTACCGACCGAAAGATCTTGGGATCGCTTCTGGAAAACGCAGTCAGGTGCGCAGGTGAGCAAACCGAGCTGGTCGAAGCGGCGAATGGTGGCGCGCATGGCGCCCTATCTTCGGCCGGGGATGCGCGTGCTCGAAGCAGGATGCGGTGGAGGCTTTTTCTCCAATCACTTCATCAGCTCGGGATGTTCGGTAACGGCACTCGATTACTCTGAGGATGCGCTTGAGCTTGCGCGAAAAACAACTCAGGGCCGATGCGAAGCCTACTTGAAAGACGATCTCTTGGACCCGAAGCTCGGAGAGCGGCACAGCGGAAAGTTCGATCTGATTTTCACGGATGGCCTTCTGGAACACTTTCTTCTTCCACAGCAGAAAGTGATCGTCGGAAATCTCGCGCGAAGTCTGGCTCCGGGCGGAGTCTTGGTTACTTTCGTTCCGAATAGCTGGTCACCCTGGCAGTGGATTCGTCCTTTCATGATGCCCGGGATTGAAGAACACCCGTTTCGTCCTCAGCCGTTGAAAGAGCTTCATTCAGGGCTTTCGCTGTGCGAGGCGGGGGGACTTAATGTTCTTCCGGTAGGGGTGTCGCCCGAGTTTATCGGCTCCCAGTTTGGGATGCTACTCTACGTGATCGCGCGAAAGCAGGCGAAAGCGTGAGCAAGGTCGCCGTCATTATTCCTTGTTTCCGCGTGAAGAAGCACGTCATTGACGTGATCGCCCGTGTTCCGGCAATGGTTGATCGAATTTACGTTGTCGACGACGCGTGCCCGGAAAAAAGTGGTGAGCATGTAAAAGCGCAGGTTCGGGATCCGAGAGTGCATGTGATCTTTCTCGAGAAGAACCAAGGTGTCGGCGGCGCGATGGTCGCAGGTTATCAGCGCGCGATTGACGACGGCTATGATGTCGCAGTCAAAGTAGACGGGGATGGCCAGATGAATCCGGCCCTCGTTCCTCGTTTTGTGGAGCCGATTCTCGAAGGTCGAGCCGACTACACTAAGGGAAATCGTTTTTATCGACTCTCTTCGTTGAAGAAAATGCCCTCAACACGTCTTTTCGGAAATTCCCTGCTCTCGTTTTGGACCAAGCTCGTGACCGGCTATTGGCAGACGATGGATCCGACGAACGGTTACACGGCGATTCACACAGCGATTCTAAAAGAGCTCTCTCTGTCTCGCATCGAGAAGCGTTATTTTTTCGAGACGGACATGCTTTTTCAGCTCGGCTATTTTCGTGCGGCCGTGGTCGATATCCCCATGGAGGCCGTCTACGCCGACGAGCAGAGTAGTCTTCGAATCATGACGGTGCTGCGAACGTTTCCACCCAAGTACCTCGTCAGGCTCTTTCAGAGGGTATTTTACGAGTACTTTGTTCGCGAGTTTAACGTCGCCACCGTCGAATTGGTGGCTGGCATGGGGCTAATCAGCTTTGGGTTGATCTACGGGGTTCAGCATTGGATCAGGGCCTACCTGACGCAGACACAGACCGCAATCGGCGTGGTCATGGCTGCAGCCCTTCCGACCATCGTCGGATTTCAGATGCTCATTGCCTTCATTAACTACGACGTCGGACATATTCCAAGATCAGCTGTTTGGAAGCTGCTCGGCAAGTCTTAGTCCGGACTTTCTATTCAGCGGTATTGTAAAACAGGTTAGTGCCAACCATGTATTTGTAGTCGGCCCTGATTCTGGCGGCCGAGACAACGGAGTTTGAAATCCGAAGTTCGTCGAGATAGGCGTCGAGTTCCTGGGGCGTGCCGCCGGTATCGGCGATGATTCCGATTTGCTGGAAGGGTTGTGTCTTGTTGCCGGTTTCAGAAGTTCCCGTGCCGTTTTGAACGCCGTTCACGTAAAACTGAACCGCGCCAGTCGTCGCCGACCGAGTGATGGTGACGTAGCGCCAGTTTCCGTCGTTCACGACGAAGTTACTTTTCGCTGCCGCTCCGTTGCCAGCGGTAATACCAATATAGCCACTGGCGTCGATCCACCCGAAGAAGATGTCGTTACCGCCTCCGGCCTCTTCAACCCCGGTAATTCCCGGCGCCAACCACATCGTATTGTCTCCGACTTGAGTCGTTTTGATCCAAGCTGAAAGCGTCGAGGTGACCCCGAGGACCGTCGAGAGATCGGTACCCATGTCGATGACATCGTTGTCGGCGTTGAGATCAATGCCTTTATAAATGGGGCTTGCGACCGTGCCTGGTCCGCCCGTTGCTGTTCCGTGGTGGACGTTACTCGTGCTGTCCCTAAACTGCGGGGCGGTTGCAGCCGGGCTCTGCTGAAAATGCCAGGTTCCCCAGTAGTCGGAAAAAGTCCCGGTCGAGCTCTGCCCGTCTGCGGCACCCGCGTTTCCGTAGTACATGAAGATGTAAGTAGCGGCAGAAGAGGGAATGCTCGCGAGCTTCACCCAGACATAAGACGTTCCGGTGGTGTCCCAGTTCTCTATTTCATAAGAGAGGGCAGTTGAGTCGTCTGATGCAACGAAGCGAATATCCTGGGCGGCGCTCTGTGGCACAGCGTAAGAGATTTTGGTGCTGTCGAGGAGAATGAGGACAGGCGTGTTCGTATGAGTCGTCGATTGATCTAGATTACTGATATCGATACGAATTCGTTTTGTCCAAGAGGCGTTCCACCAGTGTTGGGTAGTGGCAACTGTCACAGCATGCGTATCGCTTGAGAGAGTCGATGCCGCGTCGGTGGCGGTAAGAGTGACGTTTTGGTTCGTTCCGTCCTTAATATAGAAGGTTCCCGACGTCTGATAGGCCGGAATCGAAACGGAAGTGGTGGTCGTGGCGCAGGTCGAGTTGCTATAGAATACGGCAGCCTTGTTTTGCGTGAGGTTGACGGTGACTGCTGTTGCCGCGGCGACGAAAATCGCGTTCGTATCAAGACGCGCGACTTGGTACTGCGTGCAGTGATTAACTCCAGTGGTCGTTTCACCTAGAATAGTTAAATGGTTGGCCGCAGCGGTCGTCGCGATATCTGAAGTATCCGATACGAGGCCTGTGGCAGTAGTGACCAAGGTGAGAAGCTGGTTTGCGGTCGGGGACGAAAAGTAAACGGTGCCTGTGCTTGAGCCAGAGGAAATGGAAACAGTCGTCGCGGTCGTTGAGCAGCCCGCGTTCGAATAGAACGTACCGGTTCCGTTGTTAACCGTAAGGGCGACGCTGGTGGTTGATTGTGCGTTCGCAGCGGTTCCCGCTGTACCGAGAAGATTGACCGTGACCGGGATGCAGGTGCTGACAACTGCCGAAGCCGCCGCCGAGATGCTTAGGCTGTACGGAGTGACCGTATTGTTCCAATAGGCAAAGACAGGGTAGTAGCCAGAGGTCGCTGGGGTAACCCAGACGAGTCCGGTTAAGATGAGAGCCGCAGAAAAGTTACCGAAGGCTCGGTAAGAAAACGGGCGTCGCATTCGCGTGAAGACCTCTCTATTAATAATCGCTTATATTTTAGGAATTTAGAACCGTTTTTCGGCGTTCACTGAGCTCCACCGAGAGTAAACTGACTTAGTGGAATAATGGCGATTTAAAGCACTAGGCGCTGCGCTGTGTTCAACGAGAACACTAGAAAAGACTCAACGGGCCCAGATTCGATGCCAGGTACTGTTCAGCTTCTTTTGGTCGAAGTCGTCGCAATCCCAACGGTCGTCCGCTGATCCCAGAACCCAGTGGTAGCTCCAGTCGCGAAAAAACGGGAACTGGGTGAGCGCTTGTGGTCCCTGGTCAGCAAATCCATTGGTCGCATATCCGGGCAGATAGGCATTATGCCCCGGAAGGTTGCGAAGACTTTGCTGAAACGACTGCGCGGTCACATCGCCACCGATGCAACGCCCCTTGCCGGTAAGCAGGTAGTGCAAGCACGGAGATTCGGTCACTTCGAAATCCAGATTGCGGCGATGTCCGGAAGAGGCGCAGTTGAAGCGAATTTCTTTGATCGCCATTTTCTCGAGAAGCACAGGCTGTGCGTGGCCCCATGAGTCGGTGCCGTAGTCGCTCTGTCCAAGGCTTTTCCCAGAAAAAATGGGAAGATGATCAGGGATCGCAACCGGTTTCTGAGATGAGTCGGCGCCAGCTTTGTGCAAGTAGTTGCCGATCAAGGTCCAGCCGCCGCCATCGGTTTTCATGTCGCACTGAACATCCTGTTGGCGTCCAAGTACAGCGACGGGATACACGCCGTCGATGCTGCAGCCGGCTTTTCGGTGCTCCATGCAAGATGCCCTGAGGGTCGAGCACCGAGGTAGATATGAAAATGCAGCGATGATGTAGAAAAGAAGGAAGATCCCTGCGATCGCTCCGGCGCCCCAGTAAATCTTTTGAATGGTTCCTGCCGGAAGTTTCTTCATTTCTTTTCCTCAGCCGTCTTTTGGGCCGAAATCAGCCAGGCTTCGTTGTTCATGAAGAGCTGGTTGCTCGGCTGAATGCTTCGCGCTTCGTTGATCGCTTTGCGAGCTGCGGACCAGTTTTTCATGAGAATGGAAGCAGAGGCGATGTCGTTTTGGGCAACGGCGCGAAGAGGATCTGATTTTTTAACCCGAGCCCAGGCGGTGATCGCTTCCTGGTTTTCGCCCAATGAGTAGAACTCCAATCCGAGCTTGATGAAGTCAGCGCCAGTCTGCGGATTTCCAAGTTTACGAATGCGGTCCCGCGCGGCTTGAATCTGTGATTGAGCGAGCGCCAGGTTGTTCTTGGCGATCTGAAGACTCGGTTCAAGTTGCACGGCGTGACGGCAGTTTTCTTCGCCCTGCTTCCACTGCTTCAGCTCGTTGTAGGCTGCGCAAAGGTTGTTGTACGCGATCGGCGCGTTCGGGTTGATTTGCACTGACTTTTGAAATGAGTCGACCGCGTCCCCCAGCAGATGGGCCTGAAGCTGTGCGATGCCAAGCTGGGTCCAGTTTTGAAAGCTCGGTTCGACCGATGCTCGTCTTTTGAGTTCCACAATTCCGGGCTTTGCCGAATCGACGTCGGCTTTCTTTTGGCAGGCGGAGAAGGAGAAGACGAGGCAAAATGCGAGAGTTCCAAGAGTGCTGAGTTTCATGAGGAAGGATCCTTTTCTGTCGAGGAGACGTTGATTTTCAGTTCCACGCGACGACTGAGGTCTGAGTTGTATTGGCCATTGACCATGACCGGGTTTCGCGACCCTCGTCCGGTTGCCGATGCGAGTTTGAGCAAGCATTCCCGCAAAGCATCCTGACCATTCACCGAATCAAGAAGAGCCTCGAGTACGGAAAGAGAGCGTCGCTGGCTGAGAAGAATATTGCGAGTCACGCCAGGGCCCACTCCTTCGCCCGAACGATCGGTATGTCCTTCGATAAGGAGTGATTTGACGGCAATGGATCGCGGCCCAAAACAAAGGGTTTTGAGAAAGGGTGGGGCGAATCGGTTGAGAAACTGGCGGGCGTCTGAAGAAAGTTCCGAACGATTCAAAGGGAATCTGAGCGAATTCTCTCCGATGACGACATTCAACTGGGTCGGTTCCTTTTCGTCGGGGCGAATCGGAAGACCTTCTTTGGAGAGTACCGAAGCCAGGCTCTGACGGACTTGCTCGCGATTGACACGACCTCGCAAGCCGATCTCCCTGAGATAGACGACCGTCAATAAAATGAAGATGACGGCGAGCGACGACATCAAGTCGATGAAGGACGAAGAGAGGTGCGAGCCGGCTGGGTCGTCAGGACTTGCGGACATGCAGGATTTCCTGGTGCAAAGCATCCTCGAGTCGAGCCCACTGGTCTGCGACGCGAAGGCGATTCCAATGATCAAACACGGACACCGTGAGAGCGAGTCCCAGTGCGACCACTGAAGAGAAGAACTTGCCGGCCAAACTGTTGATGAGACCCGCGATCCCCTGGACCTGGAGGTCAGGGCCGACGTGAATTTTCGACAATCCATTGAGAATGGCGAGGAAGGTGATGAGCAGACCAGCCGAGGTCAGCCAGCCGGGCAGAGCCTGAACCCATCTTCCCAGGTTCCAGCTGACAAAGCCCTGTGAGCCGCCGGACCAGGATGAAACTTTTTCCGGCGTCCCATTTTCCTTAATTCGTTCCCCCAAGCGCGGCCAGAAGCTCGACGCGAGTTCGGGTTGTTGAATTCTGGATGCGAGCGCGAGCTTCGATTTCAGGAAGACTTCGATCTCTTCAATAAAGGAATTGGACTTGCGGAGGTTGCGGAACAAAAGAATGACGGTCACGGCCAGCATCGCAATCGAGCTGAAAACGACGAAAAAAGGGATGTGCAGCCCGCCTACACCACAGACGAGGTCTGGGGGCGAGCCAGGCTCGAAGCTGATGGACCCGCAAAGGGAATGAAGGGTCTCAATCTGGGGAGCGGCGACCGGAGCCGAGCCGAGCGGCCCAGCAGACGCGGTTGCCAGAGGAAGCAGCCCGCTTAAGGTTTGAGTCGCTGGGGGGGAGTCCCATAGGCTCGAAATCAACTCGAAAGGTTTTGAAAGGAACTGATAGCTTCCGGCCATATTGAAAATCATAGCTTCTGAATTTCATCTTTACGAGTCTGTTTGGCAGAATGGAGAGATGAACCGACGTTTGTTGCCAATTATCCTGATCGCTCTAGCGACTTTGCTCTACTTTCATACGTTGAACTATCCGTTCTTCTTCGACGACTCGCATATGATCGTCAGCAACGACCGAATTCATCATCTATCCAACTGGCTTCAGGTCTGGACCAGCAACGAGATCGCCTCATCACTGAATACGCACTGGGGCTACCGGCCGCTGAACACTTTCATTCAAATGCTCTGCTGGGTGCTCGGCGGCGGAAGTACTTGGCCCTTTCATCTCGTTAAGTTCGTGTTGATGGGAGTATCGGGAGTTTTGGTGGCCCGAATTGCGGGCTTTTGGTGGGGACAGGGCCGTAAAGTAGATCAGAAGCTAGTCTGGGGAGTTGCCTTGCTTTGGATCGCGCATCCGGCGCTGACCCAATCTGCGATTTATATTTCCGCGACTTCCACGCTGCTTTGTGGAGTCTTCTTTCTGGCAGCTTATCTCGGTTATCTACGGTTTCGCGCGGGCGAGGGAAGGGGGCATCTCCTTGCCTCGGGGCTTTGGTTGGTGCTCTCGCTGCTTTGTAAGGAAGAGAGTGTCACACTGCTCGCGGTGATCGTGCTTACGGAATGGATGGGCATCGGGGTGCCCCCGTTGAAAATTTCGCGACAGAGCTTGCGTGGCCTCCGAATCTTGGTTTGGCCGCTCGCTTTTTATGTCGTCACCACTTTGGGAACGCTTGGATTTCTCAAAGCCATGCGGTCGGTCGCTGCACACGAATTCGCGCACGGGAATCATGATGCATGGACCTACTTCGTCACTCAGATTCGTGCCTGGCCGCACTATCTGAAGCTATGGATTTGGCCCTGGGATCTGAATGCCGACAATCTCGAGTTCGGGTTCACGAGCAGTATTCTGGATGCTCAGGTTCTCGAGGCTGCGACCTTACAGCTCGTGCTCCTTGTGTTGGCCTGGAGCTATCGAAAACAAGAGCCGCTCTTTTTATTTGGTTTGCTTTGGTTTTACATCACCGTTGCTCCCGCTTCGAGC
>OUNO011323058.1_pt1 | contig 33772 bp, 30 predicted proteins | sample 1779811 | NCBI WGS metagenome assembly OUNO01 (sample SAMEA3914804, study PRJEB12502) | metagenome | biome: forest; material: soil | place: Canada | collected 2010-06-25 | depth 0.3 m
CGCAGGTTCGAGCGGCAGCGCAGGTTCGAGCGGCAGCGCAGGTTCGAGCGGCAGCGCAGGTTCGAGCGGCAGCGCAGGTTCGAGCGGCAGCGCAGGTTCGAGCGGCAGCGCAGGTTCGAGCGGCAGCGCTAGTGTGGCGGGAGGCGGACAGTCTTCGGTCGCCGGCGCGGCGGGCGGTTCAGGCGTGCCAACTCGCTCCGACGCGGTCACCGCGATAGAAAAGGCCTGCACGACTGCGGTTACACAATGCCCGCAAGCGAGCCTCGACCAATGCAAGACGGCAAATGAGCAATCAATCCCGGCGGAAAGCGCGCCCTGCTTTGTAGAGTTCGTTCAGGTGCTTCAATGCACTGCCGGGCTGCCGGGGGTAGCGTTCGAGTGTCATGGCAGCGCGGCCGCGCCGAGCAATGGATATTGCATGTCGCAAAACGCAGCCTATGAGGCTTGCACTTCCACCCAGTAGGCGCGCCGAACATCGAGCGCACATGGAGAATTTAGCCGTTTCTCGGTCGATCTGCCCATCGAGCCGTTCGTTCGTGACGACCGCGTTAGCCGCAATAGTGGCAACGTTCGTTACATGCTTCGCGCAGCCGTGCCAGGCGCAAGACCGAACGGTCGACGCGACTAACGCCACTGACGCTGCGCCCCGCAGCCACTGGTACGGCTGGCAAACGCTCTCGCTCGACGGAGTCGCGACCGGGCTGTTCCTCGCAGCAGCGGCCGATCACCACGACACCGCGCTGTTTGGTGTGAGCGGTGTCGCCTACTTTGTAGGCGCTCCTGTCGTCCACCTCGCCCATCGCCGCCCGGAGATGGCTCTGGCAAGCCTTGGGCTGCGCTTGGTCACGCCGCTGATTGGCGGCGCGCTCGGCAATCACTACGACGATTGCAACAGCACAACCGTCGATCGCGACCGCGACGTGAACTGTTCGACCAAATGGGCAGTGACGGGCATCGCGATCGGCGGGCTTACCGCCGCCTTGCTCGATGGTGCGCTCTTCGCGTGGCAACCGGAAACAGTGGCCCCTCGGAGCGCCGCACGGCTCGCGCCCAGCGTCGAGTACCTCCCTGCTATCGGCCCGATTCCAGGAGGAATCATGGCACATTGGCAAGTGCACCTCTAGCGTGCCCAGCCGTGAAGCAGGCATGTCCCGCTCAAATACCTCTGCCGGCAAGCTTTGCGATGGGGTCACCCATCCAGGTTGGTTACCGGTAACGCTCTGCGGTGGGGTCACCCATCCAGGTTGCTTACCGGTAAGGCGCCGCGATGGGTGGGGGCATCGGAGCGGCTTACCGGCAAGGAAGCCGCGGTGGTCCCGCCCATCTGAATCGCTTACCGGTAAGGCTCGACGATGCGCGAGAGCATTGCTCTGCGCTTACCGGTAAGGAAGATCGATGGGGTCGGCCATCGCGGCTGCTAACGGTAAGGCTCGGTGATGGGGTCACCCATCCAGGTTGCTTACCGGTAAGAGGGATCTCTGGATGCGAAGGCCGCGCGGATGCGCACGCCTTGGAGCGCAACGGCAGCAGTACGAACGCGAGCCGCTCACCCTACTGTAGTCGGCTCCGATTGGCCCCTGGGCCCTACCGCATCACTCTTCGCCGCCATTTATTTCAATTGCGTTTTATGTCAGTCATTACCGCAGCGCCTGAGAAAACCTGCGTCGTACGGGGCCTGCTGGGCGGTCGAGCAACCCAGCGCGGCGAACGTCTCATCACCATTTGGCAGTGAGCAACGTGCTTGGCGCACCCGAGGCACGGTGACCGGTCGCGAAGCGATAGCGCGGCAACGACGGACTCATTCACCGATTGTTTTGCCACGCGGAAGGCCAGCCCTTCACCCAATCAGCCATCGAGGCGGCGCTCCGCTTCGGCTGCAAGCGGGCAGGGCTTCGGATCATCGGCTCGCACGTGCTCCGTCACACCTTTTGCTCGCATCTCGCCATGAGGGGCGCCGCGCCGAAGGCGATTCAGGAGCTCGTCGGACATTCGACAGAAAATTCAGCGGAGAGGGAGGGATGACCTCGCGGTGCTCGGCGCCCCTTGCGGGGCGCCTGCGCTCCTCGGGACCTCGGGTTCACGTGAGCTGCGGCGGATCGCGACGAGGCTTCGTGCCTTCTCGTCGAGACACGGCTCGGTGCGAACCCTCGGTACGGTTGCCCGTACACTTGATTGGGGTTGCCCCCACCGTCCAGTGTTCGCTCGCTCCGCGAGCCGCGCGCTTCCTGCCTCCCCTCGGTCTTGTCAGAGTCCGTGCTCGCGTCCGCGGCGCGCGGAATGGGGGAGGCCGTCGCTTCAGAGCATCTTGCGCACGAGCGCTACTGCGGCGCTGAGCGACTGCATCACGACCTGCGCGTCAATTCGCAGCACACGATAGCCCGCGCCGCTCAACGCCGCATCACGACGCGCATCGGCCGCACGACGTTCGGCGTGACACCCGCCATCGACTTCGACGACAAGTCGCACCGACGGCGCGCAGAAATCGACGATGAAACAGCCGAGCAGTGGCACTTCGCGCCGAAACTGCAGCCCGAGCTGCCGCGCCTTGAGCGCGGACCAGAGCCGTAGCTCCGAGGGCGTCATCACTCGGCGGTTCGCCCAGGCGCATTGCTCGAGCCAGAGTTGTTTGCGAACGCGATTGTTCTCTTTCCGATCACGCATTGGAGCCTCCCGCGTCGGCATCGGGCCGAGCGCAGCCCCCCCAAGACGCAGGCTTCATGCCACGCCCCCGCTGTATTGAGCGCTCAGCGCCCGGCGTGGCAGGAAGCGTGCGCCCTCTCGCGAAGCTCGGCCCGATGCCGACGCGGGAGGCGAGCGTGATCTCGAGAGACAGAGTCGCGCACGCCGCAGCGAGCGATCGCGGCGTCAGCAACGGTGCTGCGTCGCGCTGTGGCTACCTCCCCCAGCCGCGCGCAACGCGCGCCAACGATTCACCCCAACAGTTCTTTAGCGAGACGCGTCAGGGGCGCGCGCGAGCACGGCTTTGGGGGAGGTCGGCGCCCCGCAGCCCGCGGAGCGGGCGAGGAGCGACGGGTGCCAACGCCTCGCTACGGCGCGTAGTGAGGGGGCAGTTGCGGAGAGGGAGGGATGACCTTGCGGTGCTCGGCGCCCCTTGCGGGGCGCCTGCGCTCCTCGGGACCTCGGGTTCACGCGTGTGGCTCCGCGGGCGGCTGGGCTTCGTGCATGAGCGGGCGTGGGGCGGCTCGGTGCGAACCCTCCGTCGGTGCAGCTCCGTTCGTGTCGAGTTGCCCCGCTCGGTCTCTGAGGTTCGAATCCCTCCCGCCTGGCTGGGCGTGGGTTCGAGGGAGCTCGACGCTTCGAGTCTTAGTTTGCGGAGAGGGAGGGATTCGAACCCTCGGTACGGTTGCCCGTACACTTGATTTCCAGTCAAGCACCTTCGACCACTCGGTCACCTCTCCAGGTGTTGCGTTTTTTGGCGCGAAGCGGGCGGAATCTGGCAGCCGGGGGCGGGGGTGTCAACGACAGATGGTGGCGCTTGCGCGGCGTTGGGCACGGGCGCGGGATCGAGCGGAAATGCTGCGGCAGCGTGCGATCAGGCCACGCCGACTTGAGCCGATTCGGGTGCCGTTACCAGCGCGTGCGGCTTCGGCCGGCGTGCGGCCCACCACTTTTGGGCTTGGGCTTCGGTCCAGCGCTCGGCCTGTGGGATGGGGATGGCCTTGAGCGCGGCGGCGAGGGCGCGCGCGTTGGCGGGGCGCTCTTCCGGTTTCTTGGCCAGGCAACGCAGCAAGAGCGCGGCCAGCTCGACGGGCAGGTAGTTCGAGATGCAGCTGCTCAGCTCGGGCGGCGCTTCGGTGATGTGCGCCATCATCATCGGTAGCGAACCGTTCTTCTGGAACACGAGCCGCCCGCTGAGCAAGAAGAAGCCGATGCAACCGAGCGCGTACAGATCCGCGCGGCCGTCGAGCTCGTAGCCGAGCGCTTGCTCCGGGGCCATGTACGCCGGCGTGCCCATGGCTTGCCCGACTTGCGTGATACGCGCGTCGCCCGCGCCCGGGTGCACTCCGCTCTCGAGCTCGCCCCGCTTGGGCTCCTTGGCCGAGTCGCTCGTGACGCCCTTGTTCGCGCCGTGCACGGCCGCGCGCACCAAGCCGAAATCCAAGACTTTGATCACGTCGACTTCGTCCGCGACGCGGCACACGTACAAGTTGGCGGGCTTGATGTCGCGATGCACGAGGCCCACGTCGTGTGCTTCGGCCAGCGAGTTGCAGGCTTGGATCAGAAAATCGATCACGCGCGCCGCGGGTTGCGGGCCATATTTCTCGACCAGTGTCTCGAGGTCCATGCCGTCTAGCAGCTCCATCACGTAGAAGCAGGTGCCGTCGGCGGTCACGCCGTAGTCGAATAGCTCGATCGTATTGCGGGAGCGCAGCGTGGCCAGGCTCTGTGCCTCGCGGCGGAAGCGCTCTTGCATCTCCTTGCTGTCGAGCTCGGCACCTTCGCCTAGGCTGATCAGCTTGATCGCCGCTTGGCGCACGAGCAACCGATGCTCGGCGCGCCAGACCTCGCCCATTCCGCCTTTACCCAGCATTTCCACCAAGCGATAGCTGCCGAGCTCTTGTGCGCGCGCCACGGCTTCGCGCGCTTCGGCACGCGCTACGGCCACTTCGCGGCGCGTACGCAAGATGTGGCGCGCGAACAACCAGGCGAGGCCGCTGGCGAGCAGCGTGGCCAGCGCTGCGGACACGGAGCTCTCGAGCTGGTGCTGATGCAGCGCGCTCAAAATCACCGATTCGGGCATCAAGGTCGCAACGGACCAGGGGAGGCCGCTCGCGATTGGCTTTTCGGAGACGAGCAGCGGCGTGCCGCTCGCATCGAGACGCGTGAGCCCAGCGCTTTCGGCGTGCCCCGGCGCGGCAACGCCCTTGAAAAAAGCGTTCAGCAACGGATCGTCCAGATCGCTGTACAGGAGCGCGCGGTCGTGGCGGAGGGGCAAGTTGTTGATCGCGCCTTCGCCGCGCGGGTAGGCGAGCACGGTGCCGTCATTGGCGTAGAGCAAGGTCGTCGCGCCGCCCATGGTAATGCGGTTCAAGACGGCGGACAGCGCAGTGACGTCGAAGTCGACGGTGATCACCGCGTGGACGCTGCTGGCGCCGGGCTCGTAGATCGCCTCGGTGCGCGTCACGCCGGTGTAGTGCGTCTTGAAGAACGGGTACGGCTTGGTCCACACGCGTTGTCGCGTCGAGAGGGCCAACGTGTAGAACGGGCGCGTGCGCGGATCGTAGTCGCTGAGCTCTTCGAAGTAGGGCTGGATGCGCTCGTGACCGATCAGCGTGTAACGTTTGACCAGGGAGCCCTTAGGCGTGACACGGCAGTCCTGAAAGCGAATCGTACCGTCCTGATCGCGGTATGCGCCTTGAAACGTGCCATCGGGGAAACTGATGCTGACGTACGCGACGCCCGCGCGGCCCTGCATCAAATCACGCAGGGTGTGGGCAACCCCGTCGTAGGATTTGATCGGGTCGTGGTCGAGCGCGAGCTGGCCGAGGCGATCCATCACCGGATCCGACTCCTCGAGCGCAGCGCCGATGCTGCGTGCCAACAGCGTAGTTTCTTCATCCAGGCGATCGCTGGCCATGCTCAAGTTGCTACTGCGCAGCGAGCGCTGTCCGACGAACGTCAGGAACAGCCCTACGGCGGCGACGAGCAACGGCAGCAGCGTCATCACGCCGATCGGGCTGGCAATGGCGGCGCTCAAACGCGCGGCCCGTGACTGACCACGCGTTTCTCGCGTGCTCTGTCGGCCGAGCTCCCGATCCCCGATGCGCGCTGCGGTCATGGCCCAAAGCCAGCGTACACCGGAGTCGTCGGCGCGCGATCCGGAAACGCGGGCTCCGCTAGTAGCAGCCCGATTTTCACGCTATAGCGCGCGCTCCTCGGGAGGAGCCCGGAGCAGCCCGGGAGGAGCGCCGTATGCCGCACGTCGTCGTCGAAGATTTGGTGAAGACGTTTCGCATCCGCGAGCCGCGCCGGTCGGGGATTTCGGGGCTGCGTGAGCTGCTCGCCCCTCGCTACCGTGAGCTGCGCGCGCTCGACGGCATCGGCTTTCAGCTCGATCGCGGTGAGCTGGTCGCGTACGTGGGGCCGAACGGTGCGGGCAAGAGCACCACGATCAAGGTGCTCTCCGGCATCTTGGTGCCGACGTCGGGCCGTTGTGAGGTGGGCGGGCTCGTGCCCTTTCGCGAGCGCAAGAAGCACGTGGCGCGCATCGGTGTGGTGTTCGGGCAGCGCACGCAGCTGTTCTGGGATCTGCCGCTCGCCGAGTCGTTCTCGCTGCTGCGCGCGATCTACGGCGTGCCTTGGCCGCGTCATCGTGAGCTCCTGGCCGAGCTGATTGAGCAACTCGATTTGGGGTCTTTCTTGGCGACGCCCGTGCGTCAGCTCAGCTTGGGCCAACGCATGCGTGGCGAGCTGGCGGCTTCGCTGTTGCACGATCCGGAGCTGCTCTTTCTGGACGAGCCCACGATTGGCCTCGACGCCGTGAGCAAGTTGTCCGTGCGCGCGTTCATTCGGCGTTTGAATCGCGAGCGGAACACGACCGTGATCTTGACCACGCACGACTTCGACGACATCGAAGCGGTGTGTGACCGCGTGCTGGTGGTCGCTCAGGGAAAGCTGCTCTGTGACGGCACGCTCGATGCGCTGCGTCGGAGCGTGAGCCGCGAGCGCCGCCTGATCGTCGACCTGATGGACCCGGTGGCCGAGTTGGCCGCGTTCTCCGCGCAAGTACTGAAACGTGAGGGCTCGCGCGTCACGCTCGGCTTCGATCCGGAGGTAGTCAGCCCCGCCTCGCTGATTTCGCAAATCGCGGCCCGCCACGCCCTGCGCGATTTGTTCGTCGAGCACCCGCCGATCGAAGAAGTGGTGGCCGAGCTGTACCGCAAGCTCGAAGGCTCGGCATGATCGCCTACTCGGCCTATTTCCTGGGCAATCTGCGCTCGCTGCTCCGCTACCGAGTTGCGGCGCTGGCCGGTTTCGTCACGCAGGCCTTCTGGGGCCTACTCCGAATCTCGATCTTCGGCGCGTTCTACAGTGCGCTCGGCGCCAGCCAGCAGCCGCCGATGGCGCTCCCGCAATTGGTTGCTTACGTGTGGATCGGCCAAGCCTTGTTCGTGCTCCTACCGCTGCGGCCGGATCCGGAGGCAGTGGAGCTGGTGCGTGAAGGCGGCCTCGCCTACGAGCTGACTCGCCCCGTCGACTTGTATGCCTTCTGGCTCGCGCGCTCGCTGGCGCTCCGCCTGGCCCCCGTCGCCTTGCGCTTGCCGCTCGTGCTCGGGTTCGCATTCCTGCTTCCGATCCGGGCCTGGTCGCTCTCGCTGCCTCCCACGGTCAGCGCCGGGGTCTCGTTCGTGGTCGCGCTCGTCTTGTCGCTGGCGCTCGCGGCTGCGCTCACTGCTTTGATGAGTGTGCTCTGCCTTTGGATCCAAGGCGGTGCGGGCCTGGCACAGCTCGTGGGCATCCTGGCCTGGGTGACTTCCGGGCTCGTCTTGCCCTTGCCGATGTTCCCACGCGCGATCCAGCACGCGCTCGAATGGTTGCCCTTCGCCGGCATCATGGATACGCCACTGCGCTTGTATTCCGGCCATTTATCTCCAGCCGAGGCAGCTCCCGCGTTGCTGCGCTCGTTGATTTGGGCGCTGCTGTTGATGTTCGCCGGGCGCGCTTTGCTCCGTGCCAGCTTGCGGCGGGTAGAGGTGCAGGGTGGTTAGCTCGGCCGCTCTCTACCTGCGCCTGATCGCGTACTCGGTGCGCGCGCAATTCGCGTACCGTCTGTCGTTCATCGCGCTCGCGATCGGTGGCTTCGTCTCCACGGGCGCCGAGTTCGTTGCGATCTACTTCTTGTTCCGCCGCTTCCAGCAAGTCGGCGGTTGGAGCGTGAATGACGTGGCCGTGCTGTATGGCGTGGTCAGCCTAGGCATGGCCTTGCCCGATTTGACGAGCTCCGGTTTCGAGCAATGCGGAACGCTCGTGCGCAAGGGCGACTTCGATCGCCTGTTGTTGCGGCCGCGTGGCGCCGCATTGCAGCTCGCCGGTCGCGAGTTTGCGCTGCGCAGGCTCGGGCGCGTCGCGCAAGCAGCGCTGGTTTTGGGCTACGGGCTCGCGCACGCCCGAGCGCCACTCGGCGCGCTCGACTTCGCGCTCGTCGCGTGGGCGATCCTGGGCGGGATCGCCGTGTTCCTCGGCCTGTTCGTGATCGAGGCTGCCATCTCGTTCTGGACGCTGCAGCCGCTGGAGGTCATGGCGATCCTGATCTTCGGCGGCGTCGAGACGTCGGTCTACCCGATGCAAATCTATGGGCCCTGGCTCCGGCGTCTGTTCTTGGGGTTCGTGCCGATCGCGACAGTGAGCTATTTCCCAGTGCTCGCCGTCTTGCACAAGCCCGATCCCTTTGGCTTGCCCGGAAGCGTCAGCTTCCTAGCGCCGCTGGCAGGCTGGTTGTTTCTGGCCTTCTCGAGCTTGATTTGGCGCCTCGGTGTGCGGCGCTACGCCTCGACGGGTAGCTGATACGTCGCCCAGGTGCGGGTGCCCTCGCAGCGCAGCTCAGGCCGGCGCAAGCTCCCCGATGTAACGCGCTCGCGGCCTGAGCACGTAGCCGGCCGCGCGTTGCTCGAGCGTGTGCGCGACCCAGCCTGCGCTGCGCCCGAGCGCGAATAGAATGGCTGCGCTGCCACGCGGCAGCTCGAGGCAATGGCAGAGCGTGACCAAGCCCGCGTCCAGAGTCGGCGCGGGATGTCCGCCGCGTTGCATCGCTTCGAGCAACGCGAACGCTGTCCTTGCAGGGTCGTTGCGCGCGCCGTGAGCGCGCGCCAACTCGATCAGCAGCGCCCCGCGTGGGTCCCCCACCGTGTACAAAGGGTGACCGAAGCCCGGCACTTGCTCACCGCGCGCTAGCCACTCGTTCACCGTGTGGGCAGCGCGCGCCTTGCTGCCGATTGCGCTGATCAACGCCTCGACACGGTCGCACATGCCGCCGTGCGCGCTGCCGCTGAGCGTGTTCAATGCCACGCCCAAACAGGCGTACAGATCCGCGCCCGCAGAGGCCGCGATGCGCGCCGCGAAAGCCGACGCATTGAGCTCGTGCTCCGCGCACAGTACGAGCGCGCGGTCGACGTTGGCGAGCTGCGCGCGGGTCGGCTTGCGTAGTAGCGAGCCGAGCACCGTGTGCGCCACGCTTTGCGGCGCTTTTTCGCGCTCGGGCTTGGCCGCGGGTGCGCGCGCCAGCCAATGAAAGAGCGCGCGGGCGCGCGCGAATTCAGCGGCGTCCGTGGCGCCGTGCCGGTCGTCGTCGCGCAGCGCGAGCGCGCCCAAGACCAGCGACATCTTCGGCAAGGCCGCTCGCCCCTGGAGCAGCGGCCAAAGCCGCGCCGTGTCGCAGACCAGCTGCACGGCGGGCTCCGCTGCGACGTCGGGCAAGCTGCCGGTCCACAGCAATTCGGCGACGCGTTCGAAGCTGACTCCGCGCCGGCACAGCTCGGTCGCCAAGTGGCCGCGATAGCGTGGGCCCTCGGAGCCGACGTCGGAGATGCGTGTTTCCAGCACCGGCTCACCGAAACGCAAGGCGCCCGCGGCCACGGGTCCATGACCTGAGCGCGCGGCGTGGCGGGCGCGTAAGCGTTCGACGTCCTCGCTCGCGTAGCGTCGCCCCCGAGTAGTGTCGCCGCCGAGGCTCGTGATGAGACCGCGGCTCGCATAAGCGTAGAGCGTGGCGAGCTTCACGCCCAGTCGCTGGCTCGCCTCGCGCGAGGTGAGCCACTGGCCTTCCTGTTGAACGCGCATCGCTTCGCAGTTTGCCGACTAAACATTGATTGTCGAATCAACGTTGATCAAAGTCGGCGCTGGGGCCACCTTGGAATGGACGGCGTGTCCAGCTCGCCATCGAAAGGATTTGTCATGAGTCACGCGGAGTTGCGCGGTCAGTCGGGCGGTGCCCCGGCCAAGGCATCGGGGTTGGAGGGCGTGGTCGTGGCCGACACTCGGCTGAGTCATGTCGACGGCGAGCGCGGCGAGCTCATCATTGCAGGATCGCCGGCCGAGGAGCTGGCGTTGGCCGAAGGCGCGCGCTTCGAGCAGCTGGCCGCGCGCTTGCTCGCGCTCGGCACGGGCGAGCCGGTGCCCAACTTGGGAGAACGCTTGGCCGCCGCGCGCGGCGCGGCTTTCGCCCGCATCGCCAGTCTGCGCGGCGCGCTCGCTTTGCCAGACGCAATGGACTCGCTCTTGGCCAGCACCGCGCAAGGCAATGCCGGCGCCGACGCCATCAGTACGCTCGGAGCGCTGCCGGTGTACGTCGCCGCGGCGGCGCGGCTGCGTTCCGGGCAGCCGTTGATCGCGTCGAATGCAGGTCTCGGTCACGCCCAAGATTTCTTGAGCATGCTCGGGCTGCCCGCGCACACCGCGCGTGCCCGCGCGCTCGACGCGTACTGGATCACCGTTTCCGACCATGGCCTCAATGCCTCCACTTTCACTGCGCGCGTGGTCGCGTCCACCGGCGCCGATGTCATGCCTTGCGTGGTGGCCGCCCTCGGGGCTCTGAAAGGGCCCTTACATGGCGGCGCGCCCGGCCCGGTGCTCGACATGCTCGACGCCACGCTGCAGGTCGAGCCCCGCGTCTGGCTCGAAGCCGAGATCGCGGCCGGGCGTCGCATCATGGGTATGGGACATCGCATCTATCGCGTGCGTGACCCACGCGCGTTCGTGTTCGAGCGCGCCCTGGCCCGGCTCGAGCACGACGACGCACACGGCAGCGCCGTGGCCGCGCGGCTCGCCCACGCGCGACGCGTCGAGCAGGCGGCCGAAGCACTGCTCAGTGAGCGTCACCCCGATCGGCCGCTGCGCGCGAACGTCGAGTTCTACACGGCGTTGCTCCTGGAGGCCCTCGGTATTCCGCGAGACGCCTTCAGCGCCGTATTCGCCATCGGGCGCGCAGCCGGCTGGCTTGCCCACGTCGCAGAACAACGCCGCACCGGCAAGCTGATTCGGCCCGCGTCGCGCTACGTGGGCGCATTGCCACAGTAGTCCGAGCGCCTTCTTTTCCGCGTCGCGAGCCAGCGCTAGAGGCCAGCACTTGCGGTAGGCGAGCGGGCTTGCTTGAAATGCCCGGATGTTGAAAGCGGCGGAGTTGGATCGCGAGCTCAGCAAGCAGGACTACGAGGCGGCGCTGGGCGAGCTCCGCACCGCCTTGCTCAAGGTGCAGACCGAGCTTCAGGACGCGAATTTCTCGGTGGTCATCTTGATCAACGGTGAAGAGGGCACCGGCAAGAGCGAGACACTGAACAAGCTGAGCGAGTGGTTCGACGCTCGCTACCTGCGCACCGAGGCCTACGACGAGCCGTCCGAGGAAGCCCGCGCGCGCCCCGAGTTCTGGCGCTATTGGATGACGTTGCCGAAGGCTGGCCAAATCGGCGTGTACCTGGGCTCCTGGTACACGCGCGCGATCTTGGAGCGCGTGATGAAGGGCGGCAAGCCGCGGCGCTTCGAGCAGGCGCTCTCGCGCATCAACTCCTTCGAGCGTACCTTGGCCGACGATGGCACGTTGTTCGTGAAGCTCTGGTTTCACGTCAGCAAGAAGGTGCAGAAGCGGCGCATGAAGCGAGAGGCCGCGGCGCGCAGCACGCGCTATCTGGTGACGAAGGTCAATTGGGGGCACCACGAGCGCTACGACGACTTCATCACGGCCACCGAGCAGCTGCTGCGCGATACGAGCACCGGTTGTGCCCCTTGGACCGTGGTCGAGTCCGGCGACGACAACTACAGAGACATCACCGCGGGCCTCACGATTCTCGAGCGGATCCAACGCCACCTAGCGACACGCCGCGACTCCGAAGCGCCGCAGCCCGAGAAAGACATCGGCGATCCGGTGACACTGCTCGACCAGCTCGATCTCTCGAAGCGAATCGAGAAGCCCGAGTACGAGAAGCGCATGGCCGAGCTGCAAGGCTCACTTGGCTCGCTCGCCCACAAGCTGCAGAAGAAAAAGCGCAGCGCAATCTTTCTGTTCGAGGGCTCCGACGCGGCCGGAAAGGGCGGCGCAATCCGGCGCTTGGTCTGGTCACTCGACGCGCGCCAATATCGCATCATCCCCATCGCCGCGCCGACCGACGAAGAGCGCGCGCACCACTACTTGTGGCGCTTCTATCGGAACTTGCCGCCGCGCGGGCGGATCACGATCTACGATCGCAGTTGGTATGGGCGCGTCCTGGTGGAGCGGGTCGAGGGATTTGCCAGCGAGGAAGCGTGGTCCCGCGCTTACAAAGAGATCAACGACTTCGAGCAGGAGCTGACGCGTGACGGCATCGTCTTGGTCAAGTTCTGGCTGCAGATCAGCGCTGAAGAGCAGCTGCGGCGCTTCCAGGATCGCGAGCGTGAGCCCTGGAAGCAACACAAGATCACCGAAGAGGATTACCGCAACCGCAAGAAGTCGAACCAGTACGAGGCGGCAGCGAGCGAAATGATCGCCCGCAATAGCACCGAGTACGCTCCCTTCACGCTGGTCGAAGCCGAGGACAAACGCCACGCCCGCATCAAAGTCCTCGAGACCGTGTGTGCGCGGCTCGAGCGTGAGCTATAACGCGTTCAGCCGTTCGTCACGTCGATCGGACGCGGCTCGGGCCCGTCCGGGATCTCCGGCATCTCCGGCGAATCCGGAGTGGGCTCCGGGTCGTGCGGCATCGGCGGATCTTCGATCGGCGGCCGCGGCAGGGGAGTCAAGCGTTCAATCTCGTCGGCGACGTGGGGGAACCAGGTAGGCATGATGCCCAAAGCTGAGCAACAACCGTTCCCAGCCGGCTAGCGCGAGTCGGGTGTTCTCGTAAGCTCGTGATTTTCCCTACTTGCATCCGCCGCTCGCCGCGACGCCATTTGCTCGTGGCGCAAATGGCCGTGCGGGCCAGTCGCACTGATTCGAGCTGGCGAGGCGCGCCGCCTCACTCGATGCCGAGGGCCTTCCGCCACTCCGGTGTGGGCTCGATCAACTTGCGGGTTCGCGTGTCCCACTGCGCAATGACGAATTTTCCCTCACAGCAGGTCTGACCCGCATCGTCCAGCATCAGCTGCGTCATGCGCCCGATCTTGCCTTCGTAGCTGTCGATGTTGCTGCGGATGATCAGCTGCTGGCGGTTCTTCACCTCGCGGATGAAGCGCAGGGTGACCTCGAGCACCACGGGTCCGGTCCCCGAAGAACGGACGTAGTCGAGACCGAACCCGGCCTCGGTGATCAGATCCCAACGCGCTTGCTCGAACAGCTCGAGGTAGCGCGCGTTGTTGACGTGCCCGAACGTATCGAGCTGCGCTTCACGGATCACGATCGACTGCTCGTAGACACGGTTCGGCATGGCGAAGACCTAGGGTTGCCGCGAGAGGTTGGCCAGTGGCTGGCGTGATTTGCTGGTTGACGCCGTGGGTTTCCGGGTCAGGTCCGGCTCATCCCGCCATCGATCGAGCGTACCTGGGTCATCTAGGCCACTGTCGGCTCGGAAATGGCAACCACCCAATGCGCCATCGGGAGCTACTTGGCGGCCGTTGCTTGGGCGGCTTCTGGTCGGAATAGCTCTTCTTGAATCTTCGTCGAGAGTTGATCGAACGCGCGCAGCGCCATCACTTCGTAGACCTGTGAATCCGAAGGCCCGTCCCCGGAAGTCTTCAACGCGGCACCGATGTCGGGGTTGGCGAAGCTTTCGTAGCTCACCGAGAACGTGTCCGGGGGCTGTACCTTGAACTTCAAGTTCAGCAATTTACCGTTGTCGGGGATCGTCATCAGGACGTCGAACGCGAACACGATGCCCACGAAGCGCCGCCCATTCGTGGGGTCCGAATACGTGGAGCCCGACCAGCCTGCCGTGTAGTCCACGAAGATCGAGGGCTTGTTGGTGCCGGGCGTGCTCAGATCGTTGGGGTCGAGATCGGCGCCCTTGATCAGGGGCAATACGTCGGCTGGAAACACGCTGCTGAAGCCCTTTTGCATGGCCGAGATCAGGGCGCCCTCGCGCGAGGCGGCATGCTCGGCATCGAAATGACTCGACGCCGAGGCCAGCTCGCTGCCGGGCTTGTCACTCGGATCGGCCTTGCTCAGGATCTTGTCCGCGGCCAGCAGCGTCGGCGCGTTGTGGCGGCGAAACCGCACTTCCACGGGCGGCGAGTCGTTCTTCTCCATATAGGCGAGCAGCGCTTCGACGAACGGGATCGACGTGGGTTTGCTGGCGCGCGGTTTGAAGTCAGCCAGCGTCTTCGCGAACAGCTCGTGGATACGGACTTTCGCGGCGGGCACGTCTTCCGCCTGCGGATGCTGCTGTTCGAAGTCGCGCAATGCGGCGACGGTGTTTTGCGCGCTGGCCTTCTCGAACACCGCGTGGAGCGCTGCCTTCGCGGCGTCGTTCGCCTTCGCGCGGACGGTCGGAATCAAGTCGCCTTTGGCGACCTCTTCGATCGCCTTCAAGCGCTCGTCCGGGTCGGTCTTCTCCGCGGCTTCTTTGAGCTGAGCGCGCGGCAAGTAGTCGGTCTTGGTCTCGTTCAGGTGACGCCAGCCGCTGTCCAGGTAGGCGCGATAGGCGTAGCTCGTCTCCGCTTCGTTGAACGCGATCTCGTCGGATGCGAGGTTACGCAGACCATAGCCAATTGGACCGAGCACGCAGGCGACGCCCAGCGAGATGAGTGCGATTTTTCGGGTCCAACCGGGCAGCGGCGTCGTGACGGGACCACTCGGATCTGCGCTCGCTTGAAAATTCAGCATGCGCGCTTCGAACATCGGATCGATCGGGTAGAGCAAGTTGGCATCGCGCCGGGCCATGGCGTCTGCTGCTTGCATGCCTTCACTGCGCAGGCGGTCCAGGGCAGCTTCGGCCTTCGGCTTGCCGAAGAACGAGAACGGCTGCCGCGAGCCATCGCTATAAACGAGCGTGACCTGCGTGTGCGTGTAGCTGCCGTTGCGATAGTGATGCACCGGCTCGAGCTTGCTGATCTCACGCCCCGAGAGCAGCTTGACGCTGCTTTCGTCCAAAACCACCGTGTCGGCCGCGAACACGTACGCGCCCGGTACGTACGGATGCGCTTTCTTGCGCTTCGAGCCGCGAATCATGCCCAGCACCGAGAGCACGCAAAAAAACAAACACAGCGCGTAGGCCGCCGCAGCCACGCCCGGCTGAGTTGCGTTGTAAGCGCTGCCGAAGTTGCCCACGAACAAGCCAAACGACCCGAGCCCGAAGATCAGCAACAAGAACGACCAGCCGACGATGCCGGCCGTCGCCGTGTTCCGCCGCTCGAAAATCGGCGCCGGGCCCGCCTTGCGCTGCGTGATCGCAACGAGCCGCTCCCGCGTCGCTCGCGGCAACTGATTGAAGTCGAGCTTCAGGATCTCCGCCATGCACGCCTTTCAAGAGCGACGCCACGTCGTCACTCCTTCTCCCGGACCGAGCCTTCAGCAGAGCACAGCGCCGCCCCGACCGTCCAGTAGGCGCCTACAGCGCCGCCTGCGCCAGCGCGAGCGCCGCCGGCAGGTCGCGCATCACCAGCGCCGCCTCGAGGCGAAGCACGCGCTAGCCGAGCGCACGCAGCGTGGCATCACGCAGCGCATCTGCTTACCGTCTTTGCTGGTGACAGCCGCCATCGACTTCGATCACGGGCGGCGCCTTGGCCGCACAGAAATCAACGATGAAGCGCGCCGCGAGACGCGGCGACGTGCCCGTAGCCGCAGAGCCCACTCAACGGTCGATCGTCACGCGACACACAATGACTACCTTCCCCTGCCGCGCGCGCAGCGGCCGAAGGCCGCGAGCACGGCTTGGGGGGAGGTCGGCGGCGCGCAGCCCGCGCAGCGGACGAGCAACGACGGGTGCCAACGACGCTCAGCGACTAACAGTGAGGGGGCAGTTGCGGAGAGAAAGGGATTCGAACCCTTGGTACCCTTACGGGTACGCCTGATTTCGAATCAGGTACCTTCGGCCGCTCGGTCATCTCTCCGCCGCGGAATATGACCGTCGACGCCCGCACTGTCAACGCTGTTTCGCCCCGATTATCGGCTCGCGCACGCGTCTCGCGATCACGTCGCGCGGCTCACGGCAGGGCGTCTTTGACGCGGGATCGTGAATTGGATAAGCATCCGCGCATGCGCGCTGTCCGGACGTTCGGGTTCTTGCTGGCTGCGCTCGCTGCGCCGTGTCTCGCACTGGCACAGAGCGAGCCGGCTCCGGCGCCCACACCACCAGCGCCGCCCGCACCCGAGCCGACGCCACCGCCTGCGGAGCCTGCGCCGCCACCCGCGGAGCCCGCGCCTCCGCCGAGCAATGGCGATTCGATTCCGCCCGTGCCCGCGCCACCCAGCGCGCCGAACGTTGCTCCGCTCGACGAGCGTCGCCCCGGCGCGGGGGTCGTGCTCGGCACGCGCGTTGCGCCGGCTGAGCCCACGGTGAAGAGCCCTTACGAGCGCGACTACGACGCCTGGCCGCTGGCGCTCGAAGCGCGCTTTGGTTTCAACGCGCGCTTGGCCTCCAGCTTCGACTCGTCTGCCGATGAAGAGCTGGTCGATACCGCTTACGCGCTCGGCGCATTCTTGGCGTGGAATCCCGAATACGCATTCGGGCTCGAGCTGGAGCACGCGGGGCTCGGCCGCGTGCGCGCGCTTTCGGGTCAGAACACGATCGACGCGCAATACAGCGCCACCGGCGCGTGGCTGGCAGCCCGCGTGTTCCCGATCCGGCGCGAGCGCTTCGACCTGTTCGTCAACTTGCGCATCGGCCTCGTGCTGCAGCACGTGGACGCGCTCGGCACGCGCGCCGATTCGGCATCGATCACCGTGCCCGCGACCAGCTTTTCGTGCAGCGAATGGGACGGCCCAGGCATCGGCTTGGGGGGCGCGGTCGGCATCGCGTATCGCCTCTCGCGTCACCTGTCCGTGCTGTCGCGCGTCGACGCGACGGGTGCTCGTTTGAGCGGCGACACGCTGGGGACCTGCGCGGACGGAATCGGGTCCGTCGCGACTATCGGAGGCAGCGTGGGGCTGACCTACGAATTCGAGACTGCACCGAAGTGAGCACGTCGCACCAGGCTCCCGAGCGTACCTCGTTGCTGCTCGCTTCGAGCCTGGCGCTGACGCTGCTTTTCGCGGCGAGCCCGGCGCAAGCAGCCTTCGCCTCCGCGATCCCCGAAGAGTGCGGCTCTTGGTCGGAGCTGCAAGCCGAGCTGCAGAGCCGGCTCGGTCCGGATGCAGCGCTCGACAGCACGCGAGTCACGCTCACGCCCGACGACGCTGGCTATCGCCTGGTCGTCGAAGTGGGGAGCGAGCGGCGCGAGCTGCACGATCCCAATTGTCGCGAGCTGATGCGCGCGGCCGTCGTGATTGCGATCGCATTGCTCGAGCCACAGCGCGAGCAGCCGAAGCAAGCAGAGCCCGTCGTCGTTGCGGCGCGGCCGCGTGAAGACCGGACCCCGCAGGCTTCGCCGTTACGCGTCGCGCTCGCCGGCGGCGCCGGATTACACGTCGGCAGCCTGCCGAACCCGACGCTGCTGCTCGATCTCGACGCCCAGTTACTCTGGGCACGCTGGGGGATCGCTGGCGGCTTCCGTTACCTACTGCCGAGCTCCGAGCACGACGCGCGGGGGCGTGGCGCTCGCGTCGGCGGCGTGGGTGGCTACGTGGCCGGGAGCTACCAGCCCTGGTCGCGGCTGCAGGGGCGCCTCGGGTTCGCTGCCTATCGACTGTCGGGCGCTGGCCTCGGCAGCCTCGAACGGAGTAGCGATGCGGCCTGGGAGGTGGGTCCTACTTTGGGAGCGGCCTTCATCCCCTTTCGCTGGCAGCCGTTTTGGACCAGCGTGGGTGCAGAAGGCCAGCTGAACTTGGTGCGCCCCGTCTTCAAAATCGACAATTATGGTGAGGTTTTTCGCGTGCCTTGGGGCAGCGGCTCGTTTTTCTTACGAGCCGGCGTCATCTGGTAGACGGATTTGCCCGCCTGCCGGGATTAACCCCAATGAGCGCAGGAGCTTTGGGTCGCCGCCCCCCGCAGGGTGCGGGCGAAATGCCCGAACGCCTCGCTGTGCCGCGGGAAGCCGCCGTGGCTGAGCGCACGACTCGCGCAGGGCCGCTCGAGCTGGCGGCCGTCTATGAAGCGCATTTTCGCTACGTCTGGCGCTGTCTGCGCAGCCTCGGCGTGCGCGACGCGCAGCTCGACGACTCGCTGCAAGACGTGTTCATCGTCGTGCAACGCAAGCTGCCGGAGTTCGACGGCGGCGCAGAGCTGCGCACTTGGCTCTATGCCATCGCCCTGCGTGTTGCACGCAAGTACCGTGACCGCGCGCGGCGCGAGCCCGCGTCGCTCGAGGCCGAGCGCGAGCACAATCCGGAGCTACCCGCGGCACCCGAAGCGAGCACGGAAGCCGTATTGGCTCAGGAGCGCCTGGCACTGGCGCGCCGCGCCTTGGCATCTCTCGACGACGACAAGCGCGAGGTGTTCGTGCTGGCACGCATCGAGGGCATGTCCGCGCCAGAGATCGCTGACGTGATCGGCCTTCCCCTCAATACGATTTATTCGCGGCTGCGCGCCGCACGCTTGGCATTCGACGCCGAAGTCGCGCGGCTACGCGATCGCACGAGGAACTCGCCATGAGCCTGCAAGACGAAGATTCTCCATTCGAAGCTGCATTGAAGGGCGATTTGCCTTCCGGAGCAGAACAAGCGCGAGTGCGGCAGCGCCTGCTAGGAGCCGGCATTTCGGTCGGCTCTGGGCTCGCGGCGAGCAGCGCCGTGGCTTCGGCTCAAGTGGGCTGGGGCGCGACATTGGCAGCAAAAGTCGGTGCGCTCTCGCTGGCCGCAAAGGTCGGCTTGGTCGTGGCGGTCGCGGCTCCGTTGATCGCGGTACCCGTGCTGCGCAGGTCGGCTGCACACCACGCGGCGAGAGAGAGCAGTCAGGCTCGCGCTACGCCGTCTGCCGTCGCGGTGACGCTCGCACCCATGCCGCAGCCGGCTTTGCCCAGCATGGGTACTACGAACACGGCGCCAGCAGTGGGGACCGCGAGCATCAAGGCCGCCGAGGGGCCACCCGTGCTGCCGTCGGGCTCAGAACGCGCACTGGCGCCCGCGCTGCATACCGAGCCAAGCGCAGCGAGCACGGCGGCATTGCCCGCTGTGGCCGCGTTCGACTCGCTCGCCAATCACGATACCAAAGCCGACAGCGAACGCGCACGGGCCACGACGCTGGCCGCCGAAACCAAGCTGCTCGACCGCGCGTTCGCCGAAATCGCCGCGGGCCACCGCGACGCGGCCGCCGCGCTGATCGCCGAGCATCAACGACGATTTCCGAATGGTCTTTTGAGTCAAGAACGAGAGCGGGCTCGCGCTCGCCTCGAGCAAAGTTCCCAGGGGGAGTGAGGGTCAATCATATGTCGCAATCCAATTCGTCTTCGAAACGCATGATCAGCCGCGGTTGGGCGGGGCTGCTCCCGATCTTGTTGCTCGCTCCGTTGTCCATGGCCGCCAAAGGCTGTGACTCTGCAACCGTCGGTGATGACTGTCCGGAGGGCACGACCTGCAGCAACGCGGGCAGTTCGGGCATGTCGAGCGCAGGCAAGCCAGGTACTGCTGGTGCGAGCTCCGCAGGTTCTCCAGCCACGGGCGGAGCAGGCAACACCGCCGGAGCCCCCAACGGCAGCGCGGGCGCTGGCAGCGGCAAGCAATGCGGCGGCCTGCAAGGCGCGGCCTGTGACGCCGGTGAGTATTGCGTATTCCCCAATCCGAGCGATTGCGGCGTGGCAGATCAAACGGGCACCTGTCAAACCAAGCCCCAAGCATGCGACGACGTGTACGCGCCCGTATGTGGCTGCGACGGCAACGATCACCCCAACGAGTGTGAAGCGGCCGCGGCGGGCGTGGGCGTGATGCACACTGGCAAATGCGATCCGAGCTCGTCTGGCACTTCCTGCGGCGGCGAGCTCGGCGCGACCTGTCAAACCGGCGAGTTCTGCTCTTACTCGCTCGGCGCGCAGTGCGGCGCAGCCGATGCCCCCGGCAAGTGCACGACGCTCCCCGGCGCCTGCGACGCGGTGTACCAACCGGTGTGTGGCTGCGACGGGCACACTTACAGCAACGAGTGCGCGGCGAATCTCGCGTCGACTTCGGTGCAAGCCGTTGGCGCTTGCCCCGGTAGCACCACCTGCGGTGGCATCACCGGCAAGCAGTGCGAGCAGGGCTACTACTGCAGCTACACACTCGCCGACATGTGCGGTTCCGGCGACGCGCAGGGCTCTTGCGCGCCGATTCCGGGCGCCTGCACCGACGTGGTGGCACCCGTGTGCGGCTGCGACGGTAAGACGTACAACAACGCTTGCGCCGCCGCAGTGGCCGGCGTCTCGGTGCTCAAGACCGGTCAGTGCACGACGAAGTGACGGTTGCTCGAAGCACGGTGCGCAGCAATACGCACCGTGCCGCTTCGCGCTCGCTCAGACCTCGGTCGGAGTGACGCGCGCGTCCTTCAGAATCACGTCGTGCGCGCCGCCTTCGTGGATGCTCACGGCCGACGCCAGGGTCAGGCGGGCACGCTGGTAGAATTCCGGTAGCGAGAGCGCGCCGCAGTTGCACAGCGTGCTCTTCACCTTGGCCAGGGTGACTTCCAAGTTGTCACGCAGCTTGCCGGCGTAGGGCACGTACGAGTCGACGCCTTCCTCGAACTCGAGCTGGTCTTTCTTCTTCTTGGCCGGCCCAGCATCGCCGTGATCGTAGCGCTGCCAGTTGCGCGCGCGGTTCGAGCCTTCGCCCCAGTACTCTTTCATGAACTGGTTGTTGACGCGCACCTTGCGACCCGGCGCTTCGTCGAAGCGCGCAAAATATCGGCCGAGCATCACGAAGTCGGCGCCCATCGCGAGCGCCAGAGTGATGTGATAATCCTGGCTGATCCCGCCGTCGGAGCAGATGGGCACGTAGACGCCGGTCTTTTGGAAGTATTCGTCGCGGGCTTTGGCGACTTCGATCACGGCAGAGGCTTGGCCGCGGCCGATGCCCTTTTGCTCGCGCGTGATGCAAATCGAACCGCCGCCGATGCCGACCTTCACGAAATCCGCGCCTGCTTCGACCAAATACAAGAAGCCTTCACGGTCGACCACGTTGCCTGCACCGACGTAGCCACGAGTGCCGAACTTCGACTTCACGAACTCGATCGTGTCGCGCTGCCACTCGGAGTAGCCGTCCGACGAATCGATACACAAAATGTCTGCACCGGCGTCGAGCAACGCGGGGACCCGCTCTTTGTAGTCACGTGAGTTGATGCCTGCGCCCACGATCAGGCGCTTCTCGCTGTCGACGTTCTCGAGCGGGTGCTCTTGATGCGCGTCGTGGTCCTTGCGAAACACGAGGTACACGAGGTGCTCCTCTGCGTTGACCACGGGCAAGCAATTGAGCTTGTGCTTCCAGATCAAGTCGTTGGCGTCGTGCAAGGCCACGCCAACCTTGCCGCAGAACAGCGACTTGAACGGCGTCATCAACTCGGTCACGGACGTTTCCGGGGAGGTGTACCCGACGCGGTAGTCGCGGCTGGTGATGAGACCGATCAGCTTGCCACTCGGTGAGCCGTCGTGCGTGATGGCGATCGTGGAGTGCCCACTGCGCTCGGTCATGGCCAGCACGTCGGACAGGGTGGCCGTCGGCTTCAGGTTGGAATCACTGACGACGAAGCCGGCCTTGTAGTTCTTGACCTGCTTGACCATCGCCACCTGCTCTTCGACGCTCTGTGAAGAGAAGACGAAGCTGACCCCGCCCATGCGGGCCAAGGCGATGGCCAAATCGGCGCCGGAGACCGACTGCATCAACGCGCTGGTCACCGGCACGTTGATGGTGAGGGGCGATTTCGACGGGTTGGGGGAGGGGCTGCCGGGGTCGACGGAGTAACGGACCAGCGGCGCTGTCAGGTCGACGTTGCTCGGAACGGACTGCTTGGTCGTCAGATTCGGGATGAGCAGGTACTCGCCAAAGGTCCTGCTGGGTTCCTCGTAAATGAATGCCATGACGGCTGTTAGTTCGCCATTTCGCCTCGGTCAAGCGTCGCTTCGCGATCGGCGAAATGTCCTTGAATCCTCGGCGCCTAGCCGGCCGCTTTTGGAAGCCTTTCCCTGACCAATGCTTGGTGCTTTGCTTCGTCGGTGAGCGCCGCGCACGACAATGATTCGCACGGCCATGGTCACGGGCACGGGGGCCACGGCCACGGTCACGAACACAGCGCCAAGCGCATGCTCTCGCTCGCGCTGGCGATCACCGGCTCGTTCATGGTGGTCGAGGTCGTGGTGGGCCTGTACAGCGGCAGCCTCGCGCTGCTCGCCGACGCCGGCCACATGCTGGCCGATGCCGGCTCGCTCGTGCTGGCCATCGTGGCCCAGCATTTTGCGAGCAAGCCGCGCACCGATCGCACGACCTTCGGCTTTCGGCGCGCGGAAGTGCTGGCCGCGTTCGTGAATGGGATTGGCCTCGCGTTCGTCGGCGTTCTGATCGTCAAGGAGGCGATCGAGCGTTGGATGAGCCCGGTCGCCATTTTCAGCCGGCCCATGCTGATCACGGCCATCGGTGGCTTGCTGGTCAATCTGCTCGTTGCGTGGCTCTTGATGCGAGGCCAACGCAACCTGAACGTGCGCGCCGCGTTGGCCCACGTGCTGACCGACGCGCTGGGCTCGGTGGGTGCGATCTTGGCCGCGCTGGCGGTGATGTTCTGGGGGTTGACGCGCGCCGATCCGCTGCTCTCCGGCTTCATCGCGCTGCTCGTCGCGTTCAGTGGCTGGCGCGTGCTGCGCGAGACGACGGGCATCTTGCTGGAGGGCGCGCCGCCGAATTTGGATGTCACCGCCATCGAGCGCACGATCTTGCAATGTTCGGGCGTCGCCGCGATTCACGATCTACACGTGTGGCGCATCTCCGACCGCTTCGACGCGCTGACGGCGCACGTCACGCTGAGGCGCGGCCACCACGGCACTGACGTATGCCGTGAAGTGGCCGAATGCATGAAGAGCCAATATGGGCTCGATCACGTGACGATTCAGCCCGAGCCGCCGCCGCCCGACGAAATGGTCGCGGTCCGCGCGAGCAAAGACGGAGCCCCGATTCGTGATACGGTCAAAGCGACATGATCCAGAGCAACGAGGACCTCGAGGGCTATCTGCTGCGCTTGGAGCGCCGCTTCGAGCGAGCGGACGACGGCACGTACCTGGTGTCCATGGGCGCTGATCGCCCGCTCGTCGCGCTGCGTGTGGCGGCGCCCGTGCTGGTGGCCCAAGTCTCGATTGGTCCCGCGCCAGCCAACGACGCTGCGTCCGAGCCGCTCTTCCGTAAGCTGCTCGTGCTGAACGCCACTGCGTTGATGCACGCCGCCTACGGCATCGAAGGCTCGACCATCACGCTCAGCGCAGCGCTGCAACTGCAGAATCTGGACCTGAACGAGCTCGAAGCCGTGCTTGCCGACCTCGACATGGCCCTCGCCAATCAAGTTCCGACGCTCCGTGAGCTCAGCTCCAAATAGGTCCACAAGGCAATCGTCATGGGAATGTTCGCGCGCCTCGCCACCCTCATCAAAAGTAATCTCAATGATTTGATCAGCCGCTCTGAAGACCCAGAGAAGATGCTCAATCAAATCGTGCTCGAGATGAGCAACCAGCTGCTCGAAGCGAAGCGGCAGGTGGCTCAATCGATCGCCGATGAAAAGCGCCTGGCCAAGCAGGTCGAGAGCGAGACCGCCAACGCGGCGGAATGGGAAAAGCGCGCCATGCTCGCCGTGCGCGCAGGCGACGACGCGCTGGCCAAAGAGGCGCTGAGCCGCAAGAAAGAGCACCAGACGCTCGCCGAGCAGTTTCAAGACCAGTGGTCGAAGCAGAAGACGGCGGTCGAGCAGCTGAAGCTCGCCCTGCGTGCGCTGAACAACAAGATCGAAGAGGCCAAGCGCAAGAAGAACCTGCTCATCGCGCGCAAGAAGCGGGCAGAGGCGCAAAAGGCGATTCAAGAGACGATGTCCGGTCTCAAGAACGCCAGCGCGTTCGAGACCTTCGATCGCATGGCGGGCCGCATCGAGCAGATGGAGGCCGAGGCCGAGGCGCACGCCGAGCTGAACGAAGAAGCGACCGGCGATACGTTGGCGCACAAGTTCCGCGAGCTCGAAGTGACCAAGGGTGCCGACGAAGACCTGACGGCCCTGAAGCGTCAGATGGGCCTCTTGCCCCCCGAGCCCCAGCCGGTGAAAGCTGCCCCGGTCCGTGTCGATGCCAGCGCCCAGGACTCCCAGCCCCTAGACGCCGCCGAGCAGGACGAGCTGGCCCGCGCGCTCGCCGACCTCGAAGCCGAAGAGCAGCAACAGCTGCGGCTGAAAAAATAGCCGCTCACCGGAATTGCCGGGGGCGTGGCGGGCGGCGAGGCGTTCAGCCCCGCCCGAAGTTGCAAATAGTCGGAAAAAGAGGCTGTGCCGGCGACATAGCGGCTCACAGCTGTGCCTCGTCGCGGACACTTTCGACCGGACAAGTAAGGGGTCTTGGCTCAACCTTGAAGCAGGGCGCCCGCCGCGCGCCTGTTCACTTCACTCCAAAGGTCTGGTGTTTATGAATCTGTGCGCCCGCTCCACGTTAGTTGCGACTGTGCTCCTTACGTTTGCCTGCAGCGCGGGAAGCCCCGTCGGCTCGGGCATCCATGCCGGGGCGGGTGCTGGCAACAACACCGGCTCGAGCGGTGCGGGCGGGGTCTCGACGGGCGCCGGCGGAAGCAACAACGGGATGGGCGGCGGGCTCGTCGATCTACCGATGGGAGGCGCCAGCACCGGCGGTGCTGGCGGGCAAGACGGCAAGAGCTGCGACGGCAAGCTGACCGGGTACATCCGCGACTTCCTCGCGGAGAAGCATCAAGACTTCGAGCCCTGGACCAACACGGGTCCCGCGGGTCCTACGGGCACCGGCTTCTCGAATCGCTACATGCCGCTCAAGGTCGACCCAGCGTCGACCATCGGCCTGCCCGGTACCACTTGCCCGACTGGCAGGCCTTGTATCGAGACCGGCATCATCCAGCCAACGCTTGATCCCGTCGCGCTGAAGCCCGTCTACGCCAAGATGGAAAATGGCTCGGACTCGCTGACCACCACTGGCAAGGCGAACTTCGACTCCTGGTTCCGCGACGTCGACGGCGTGAATCTGGGCATGCCCTTACCGCTCCAGTTCTTGCAGGACCCCGCGGATCCCACTGGTCAAACCTACGTCTTCGACAGCAGGACGTCGGCTACGGGCGGCTTCTTCCCGATCGACAACATGATGCTCAGCCCGACCTTGCCGGCGGAGGGCTTCCCGCACAACTTCAGCTTCACCTTCGAGCTGCACACCAAGTTCACCTACAACGCGGGCCAGAAGTTCGACTTCCAGGGCGACGACGACGTTTGGGTATTCATCAACAACAAGCTGGTCGTCGACTTGGGCGGCATCCACGACATCGGCAAGCAGGACGTGGACCTCGACACGCTGGGCTTGACCGCTGGCCAGAGTTACCCGCTCGATTTCTTCTACGCGGAGCGCCACTGCTGCGCCTCGAACTTCGTGCTCTCGACGTCGATCGCGTTCACCGACTGCGACATTATCGTCGTGAAATGAGGCGGATTCTCGGGCCGGCAGATCTCTGATAGATCTGCCGCTCGCATGCGCATTCTGTACGGCTGGTCGATCGGGCTCTCGCTCCTTCTCTGCGCGCTCCCGGCGCTCGCGGGGGGCCGAATGATCGCACCCGAGCCGATGCAGGGCGAGAAGGTGCGCGTCGACGGCGATCTCCGCGAGTGGCCGAACAAGATGACCGAGCTCGGCGACACCTTGTCCGGCTCGGGCGGCGGCGATCCACGCGCCGCGGTGACCGTCGGCTACGACGATCAGAGCCTGTACGTCGTGCTCAAGATTTTCGACAAGCACATCACGCGCACCTCGGCGGCGGGCGACAACGAGGATCACGCGACGCTCAGCTTGGCGTTCCCGCACGGCCGCGACTTCGTCACCTATGACGTGCAGCTCTATCCGGGTAACCCGGGCAAGGTGGCTGGCGCGGTGAAGCTCAAGGGTGCCGCCGTGAGCGGCGCCAAGATCGTGGAAGCGCCGCGCGAAGGGGGCCTGAACGTGGAAGCACAAATCCCCTGGGCTGCGTTCCCCGAGGCCGCCAAGGTGCGCGTCGGGCTGCGCGCTGCCGTCACTTATTCGGATTTCGACGGTTCGAGCTCGGCCTCGGGCGTGATCAGCACGGCGACCGCCCGCAGCGGCAAAGCGCTGCCTCCATTCTTGCTCGAGGCCGAAGAGGGCTTGGAGAGCCAGCTCTTGCGCCCGAAAAACATCGTCAACGCCTCGCGCGAGGCGTTCGGAAACGTGTCTGGCGACAGCATGGTGGAGCGGGTCGCTGTGTTCGGAGACAGCTTGGCCATCGTGGGCCCGCACTATCGCGGCGGCAAAGAGTACTATTTTGCGGACCTGGGCGTGCGCGACCCGAGCATGGTCACGCGGCTCGAGCTCGTCGACTTCGACGGCGATGGCCACGACGAGATCGTCGTTCAAAAGCGCATCGGCGCGCCCGACAAATACCGCGAGATCATCACGGTCACCAAAGTCGGCACGGACGACACGCCATTCCAAGCCTTCGCCCAAGAAGTCGGCATCAAGACTGCCGACGGCAAGATCGAGAACCGCGTCTCGTTCAAGAACAACGAGATCGCGGTCTCGCAAGGCGAATCCGAGGGCTTCGATCCCGCGACCTACGCCGAGGTCACGCCCAGCGACATGGGCTCCGCGCTCTTGCCCTGGGAGAGCGTGGGCAGCCGCACCTTCAAATGGACCGGCAAAGGCTTCGAGCAGTCCGAGGAAACGCCCTTCACGCCCAAGGGCGGCAGCCCGGGCAAAGTCGCGAAGAGCGGCAAAAAATCGCATAAAACGCGGGCCGCCAAGTCCGACGAGCCGCCCGCGCCGCCGCCCCCGCGCGCGCCCAGCTCGGACGAGCTGCTCGACCGCGTGTACGCCTTGTACAAGAAGGACCGTGGTGTGGGCGGCGGCAAGCCGAGCTTCGACTTCGTGACCGACGTCGCGGGCGACCGCGGCCCCGAGCGCGTGCTGGTGCACGGCAAGGATCTGGTCGTGTTCGGCAAGGGCTTCCGGCAAGGCCTGAGCTACGCGTTCATCACCATCGGTGTGACCGACGCCAAGGACATCATCGACGTCACCGCGCGCGACGTGAATGGCGACGGCAAGGCGGAAGTCATCGTGCGCGCCGTGCTTCATGCCAAAGCGAGCAAGGCGCTCGGCGGCGACATGGTCGAGCGGCGCGCACTCATGATCTACGGCATCAAGGACGACGCTCTCGCGCGCGTGTTCGCCGCGGAGACCAGCCGCGCCGTGGGCGACAACGAGGTGCTGGGCGCGGTCGCTTTCGAGCCCGGCAAGCGCGGCTTCGATATCGAGCTGCGGCCCGCCCGCGCCCTCGGCTGGACGGAGAAGAGCTACCCATTCCCGGCCGACACGACGACCGCGGGCGGGCTCGAACCGCTGCTTTTGCCCTGGGGCGACGCCGGTAAACGGCACTACCATTGGGACGGCAGCGCTTACGTTCTGCAGTGACGGTCAGGACGTTCGGAGCACCCGCCATGAGCCTCCCTTCAGCTCCCAGTGACCGTACCCGTGTCCGTCGCATGCCCGCACGCGGTGGCTACGACCGTGCCGTGATCGACGCCATCTTGGATGAGGCGCTGACGTGTCACGTGGGCTTCGTCAAAGACGGCTCGCCCTTCGTGATCCCCACGCTTCACTGGCGCATGGGCGACGAGCTACTCCTGCACGGCTCGGCCGCTAGCCGCATGCTCGAGCACGCTGGCAGCGACGTGGAGCTGTGCGTGACCGTGACGCTGCTCGACGGCATCGTCCTCGCGCGCTCTGCATTTCACCATTCGCTGAACTACCGCTCGGTCGTGGTCTTCGGCCGAGCGCGGTTGGTCACGGAGCGCGCAGAGAAGCTCGCTGCGTTGTCGCAGCTCGTGAATCGCTTTTCGCCGGGCCGCGCCGAGCGCGTGCGCGGCCCCAACGCGCAAGAGCTCAAGGCGACCAGCGTGCTCGCGCTGCCCATCTCCGAAGCCTCGGCCAAGGTGCGCTCGGGCGGCCCAATCGACGACGAGGAAGATTTGAGCCTCCCGGTGTGGGCGGGCGTCATTCCGGTGCGTTTGCAGGCGTTGGCCGCGGAAGTGGCAGAGCCGTCCGTGCCTGGCGAGCCCGCTCCGTCGCTCGGTTTTCCGTTCGGCGTGTGACGCGTTCAGTTCAGCGCAGTCAGGCAGACCACGCCCCAGCTGCCGGGGGCGATGTTCAGCGTCTGCTGCTTGCGCCCGCCCGCTGCAGTGAGGGCGATCTGATGCGCGCCGGAGTGCACGCGCACGCGACCGAAGGCGATGCGCGCGGGGAGGGTGGACCAGTTCCGCGTGTCTGGAGTGTCCACCGCGGTCAGCGTGGCCTGTGCACCGAGGCTGAGCAGCGTCGCCCAAATGCTGTCGCCGCCGACGGCCTTGACGCCTGCACCGGTGGCAGCACGCGCGATCGTGCGCGTGATGGCGCTAGCGATGATCGCGCCGCGCGCCTTGTCCCAAGCTTTCTGTGCTTCGCGATCGACGGCCACGATGCCTTCCAGAGGTGCCCATTGGCCGTCGAGCTTGAACGTCGGGCGGCCGTACGTACCGCGCGGCCTGCCGAGCTCGGGGTAGTTCACCCAAGTCACCAAGCCCTGCAGCGCGAGGCTGTTGGCGCGCGCTTGATCGGTTGGGCTGATGAAGCCGCTGGCGTACGTGAGCGCAAGGCCGATCGGGATGCGCTTGGCAATTTTGGCCGGAACACGGCCGAAATTAACGATCACGAGCAGCTCGGCGTCTCCCGCGTCCGTCGCGGGGGCAGCGCTGCTCGGATATTTGGCAAGCAGCTCTTTCAGACGTGGGCTCGAATAGCCGGCTTGCTGCGACAGGCGTCGCACTGGCTCGGCCAGGGTTTCGTATTGGCCGTAGGCGAGCGCTTCATCGTAATAGCGCAGCGCGTCTTCCGGCTTACCGCTCTTCTCGAAGACGAAGCCAGCGAGGTAGCTACCTGGGCCGAGCAACGCTTCGGCGGGGTCTTGCTTCTCACGCGTGAACTTCTGCATCACGGCCAAGCGCCGTGCTTCTACCCGCGCGCCGTTCAAGTCGGAGCGAGCCAGGTAGTTCATCATGTTCATCGTGTTGATCATCAGCTTCTCGTAGGCGGGAGCCTTGTACGGGCCAACGTCATCCGAGTACAGGTAGCGGCCGATGTCCGCCGCCGCGCTTGCCGAGAGATCCAACACCTCGATCTGCTTGTCTGAAACTTCCAGATCGCGGCTCGAAAGCGGATACTTCTCGAGCTCCTGCAAGACCATGGCGCGGTCGAGCAGGAGCAGAGAATTGTCCCCGCCCGTCTTTTCGGGCAGGTCCTGCTCGCTCTTCACCTCGAGCACTTCATTCAGCGCAGAGAGCGCTTCGCGTGGGCGACCGGCGTCGAGCGCCGTGCGCGCAGCCAGCGTTTTCTCGGCGTGCCCCGCGCAGCCGGTGACGGTGAGCGCGGCGGCGGCCACCGCACAGGCGGCAAGCGCGAGCTTCATGGGCTCAGATCAGCGCTTTGGTGACCGAGGTCTTGTACTGGAACAAGATTGCGCTCGTCTCGACGTCGAGCACTTGAATGAACATGAAATATTGCACGCGGCGTTCACCGCTCTGGCGCTCGTCGCTGCTGAACACCTTGCCGGTGACCACGTACTTCACGCCGATCTGCTTGCCCCAGCCGGCGATCTTGCTCTGATCGAAGCCGTCTTGGTACTGCTTCCGCACCTGCTCCATGAGCGCAGGTTGCGACTCGAGGCTGATCACTTGCACGTGGCCAGCGTTCACCAGCGTGGTCTCGATGTCGCTGATCAGCGCGTCGAGCTGACTGTCGATGTGCTCGGTGGTCTCGTTGCGCAGTGGCAGGACGGAGACGGTGGGGCCCTTCTCTTGCTGCCAGCGCGCCACGACGGGCGCTGACTGCAGCGCCTGCATGTTGTCATGCAGCATCTTCTGCAGGTCGCGGCGGTCGAGACCGGTGCTCATGGCTTGGTCGTCGAGGCCGGCCACGTCTTCACCGCGGACGGCTTTCGGACCGCCGCAGCCTGCCGCCAATAGGCCGAGCACGCTCACCAAACCCAAGATCGACGTTGTACGAAGCGAAGCCATCGAAGAGCCTTTCTATGCCGAGGGGAGGGAAGCCAACCAGTCCAACGAGACCCGAGTGAGCGGTCCCTCCACTCAGAGTCCGACGGAGGACTCCGAAAGAGTATGTAATCCCCTCCGCTCCGAACGCAAGACGGCCTCGGGCCGCTTCCTTCGAAGCGGAACGAGGCCGTTTCGTCGCGTAATCGGCTCAGCTCGCTGCGGCGCCTGCGGCGGCTAGTTCGCTGCGGCGCCTGCGGCGCCTGTGGTACGCCGCACGGGGATGATTTGTACCCTGCGATCGTCACCTTCGCCGTCGCTGCGCGTGATCACGCCTTCGAACTTGGCGAGCGCCAAATGCACCACGCGGCGATCGCGCGGGTTCATCGGTTCGAAGGTGATGATCTTGCCTTCTTCGACGGCCTGGCGGCCGAGACGCTGCGCCATGGTGGCGAGCGAGTTGTCACGGCGGCTGCGGTAGCCCTCCGCGTCGACCAAGATGTGCCGGCGGTCGAGGCCAGGGCGGTTGATGATGCGGTGAGTCAGGAACTGCAGCGCCTGCAGCACTTGGCCCTTCTTACCGATGATGCGCCCTGCGTCGCGGCCCGCGATCTCGATGTTGATCTCGTCTTCCGCGTTGCCCTCTTGGGGGCGGCGCAGGTGGACGGTACACTCCATCTCCATCTCGCGAATCACGTCGGTCACGAACTTGAGCGCCACGTTGGCGCGCTCGTCGGTCGAGACGTAGTCGTCCTGCTTCTTGCGCTTGCGCGGGCGCTCGCCTTCGGGGAGCGGTTCGGTGCCAGCGGCTGCGTGCGAAACTTCGCCGCTCTCCGATTCCGCCCCTTCTTGGCCTTCTTCTTCGTCGCTTTCCCAGGCCGCGTCGTCGAGATCGTCGTTGTCAGTCATGACTGTGCCTTTCCTTTGCCGAGGAGTGCGCCATCACCGGCGAGCTTTGCCGGCGAAGAGCTCTTGCCCTTCGCGTTGGAGGCGCTCTCCCCAATCACTTTGACTTTGATGTCTCCGCTTCCGCCGGAGCCACCACCAGATTTCATCGAGCGGCGTACGTGCCATTCCACAGCTTGTTGTTGGAGGATACCGAGCACGCCGTTCGTGAACATATATACCCCGAGGCCGGCCGGCAGAAACAGCATGAAAACGGTAAACATGCCGGGCATCAGGTACTGCATCATCTTCTGCTGAGCCGCGTCGCCCTGCTGCGGCATGAAGCGCTGCTGCAGGAACGAGGTGCCGCCGATGATCACGGGCAGAATGAAGAGTGGGTCTGCGGCCGTCAGGTCGGGCAGCCACAGGAACTGGATGTGATACAGCTCGACCGCGGTCTGCAGCGTCGTGTACAGCGCGAACCAGACGGGCATCGAGGCCATCTGGGGCACGCAACCCTTGAGCGGGTTCACGTTGTGTTTTCGCCACAGCTCCATCTGCGCGAGCCCCTTGGCCTGAGCGTCATCCTTGAACTTCTCGTTCATGGCGTCGATCTCGGGCTTCAGCTCGCGCATCTTGATCATGCCCTTGATGCCGGGCAGCGTGAGCGGGAAGAGCAGCGTGCGCGCAGTGATGGTCAGGATGATGATCGCGACGCCCCAGTTCGGGATGACGCTGTGCACCTTCAGCAAGAAGCCGACCAGCACCTTGGCGATGATCGAGAAGAAGCCGAGGTCGATCAGCTCACTGAAGCGGTGGTTGCCACCACCGGCAGTGGCCAGAATGCTGCGCTCTTTCGGACCGATGTAACCGAGCACGGAGTACGTGGCGCTCGCGCCTGGCGCGAGATCGGAGCCCGGATACGCCAAGCGCGTGCGGTACATCGCGCCGTCGTCAGCCGAATCGGCGCCGCGTCGCTCTTCGACCACCATCTGGCACACGGGCGGGCTCGGTGACTTCACCGTGGCCACCGCTTGCGCGAAATAAGCGTTGGAAACCGCGACGAAGTCGGGGTTTCCGGGGGTTTGATACCAATCACCCGGGTTCAGCGCGCTCTTGAAGAAGTGCTCCGCGTCCGAGAATTTCTTGGGCTCGAAGTCGCCCTCGCCGAGGCGGTGCGGCTTGCCCTCGGCCAGCTCGCATTCGACCCGCGTCACGAGCGGGCTCTGCCGGAACATGCTGCCCTTCACTTCCTTCGCCGTGTGCCAGGCGTCGGAGTGAACGGTGACCGCGTGGTACAGCGAGCGCTGAGCGAGGTTCGTGATCGTCGCGTCAGCGGACAGCTCGTAAGCGCGTCCGGTGGCGGCGATCGTCTTCTTCAGCTCGACCTTGTCGTCGCGGTAAGTGAAAACGCAGCTCTTGCCGTTCGAGCTTTCCACGGTCCAGTCGACCAGATTGCCGTCGACGTTCCACTCTTTGTCTTTGGGCAGTCCGGCCGTGTTCTGGAAGTCGAAGCGCAGCTGGCGAAAGAACTCCAGGTCCGGTGTGGTAGACAGGTCGATCGGCTTGCCCTTGGTCTGGTACTTGGGCAGGAGCAGCTCGTAGCGCCTCACGGCGGCGCCGCGCGTGCCGAGCTGGGCGTGGAACTCGTGGGTCCAGATGTCGCAGAACTGCTCAGGGGCCCGGGTACCGCGGGTCAGCAGGTGCTGGCTCTCTTTGCCGAGCGGCTGCATGTCGCCCTTACTGCCCCCGCCGCCGAACCACTTGGGCCCGAACTGGAAGAGGAGGAATGCCAGAGCCGCCATCAACAACAGGCGGCTAATACTGCTTCTGTCCATATCGCTTTCGACTCTGCTTTTCGGGGGGGCCAAGCGGCCACGGGAACGGCTGAGGTGCCGTCTAGCATGGCCTTGGGCGGCTGAAATCTAGAAGCCACCTCCGGGGCCTCATAAATGACTCGAAGCTGAGGATTGCTGCTCGGTTGGGGCTTTTGTCCACGGAGGCTCGGCACCCGCAGGTCAGCGCGCGCCCGGTTTTCCCGCAGGGCGGAAAAACCGCGCGCACCCACTCAAAGCCAAAGATAACAATGGGTTATGAAGAACGGGCGGATGCGAGCCGGCACCGCGCGTGCCGCGGGTCACACCCCACTTCGGAAATGATGATCGGGTCCCCAACTGGAGAACGCGAGGCGGCTGGGGCGCGTCATTCGCACGAGCCGACGTCCGCGATCGTGGTCTGAACCACGAAGTCGGAGTCGACCGTGTGTCGTTCGGCAAAGAAGAGATCGAGTGGATACTGTTGCCCGATGACCAAGCCCAAGCTGTTCGAAATCCGGTCCAGCGACACGCTCTGGCTCTGAATCTGATGCAGGCCACCCAGGTCGATCGCTAGCTCGTCGGCGATGAACACCCAAACGTCGTCATCACCGGAGAACGAGAACACCTCGCCGCCGCGGTACACGAACGACGTGTGCGTCTCGAGCGTGAAGTGATAATTGTGCGGCAGCCCTTCGTTGCCGAATAACTGGTTGTCGATCGGGAAGAACCGACGGCTGTCGTACACGAAGGCACCGGGAGTGCCCTTGACTTGCGTGAGCTGAAAGTCCTGTTCGGTGCGCAAGTTGACGCCGGCGGTGTCGTGATACCAAACGTCGAACCCGGCTTTGCCCGAAGGCGTGGTCTTGGTCGTCGGAT